>Ga0209988_10002999_pt1 | contig 11169 bp, 8 predicted proteins | sample N075metaG_FD_183115 | JGI IMG/M metagenome (GOLD analysis project Ga0209988, IMG submission 183115) | Deep subsurface microbial communities from Kermadec Trench to uncover new lineages of life (NeLLi) - N075 metaG (SPAdes) (version 2) | ecosystem: Environmental > Aquatic > Marine > Ocean trench... | reverse complement strand
AGGCCACTCATTTCCCGGGCGATTCCCTGATCAAATACCCGACCTTGCGGATTCAGAAAAACCACCCTGCTGCCCTTGGGCAGTCCATCGCGCGCGGCACGGATTGCTTTGGCCATAGGCTCAACTTTCAGCACCATGCCAGGACCGCCACCATAGGGCCGGTCATCCACCGTCTGGTGTGTATCGTCCGAAAAATCTCGCGGATTCGTGCAATCCAACTGCACCAGTCCACGTTCCATCGCCCGACCACCTACACCGTAGCCAGCAGCATCACGGATCAAGTCAGGAAACAGACTGACCACATTAATATGCATCAGTTGCTCATTACTCAAAGACCGGATCCCAGTCAACCCGGATGCACCCCGATTCCACATCAACATCAAGTATCGTATCGCCGTAAATAAACGGAATGAGATGACGACCCGTGCCACTCACTACCATCACGTCGACCGTACCTGTATCTATCAGACGTTCAACCCTGCCCAGTACGGTTCCGGCACTGCTCACTACTTGCAACCCTTCCAGGTCTGACCAGTAGAAATGCCCACTGTCGGGTTCCGGCATCCGCTCACGTTGGATGCGAATCTCCAGGCCCCCGAGGCCTTCGGCCTCATCGCGATCGTCTATACCTGCCAACTGCACGACCAAACCCTTGCCGTGCCGTTTGCCCTGAACCATCTGCACCGTACGAGACGGATGCCCGTCTTGAAGCGTGTGCAGTTGCCAGGGCGAATAACTGAATATGTTCTCCGGAGGATCGGTGTATGAGCTGATTTTTAACCAGCCCCTGACACCGTATGCTCCGGCAATCCTACCAACCAGCATGGTGGACTTATTCTGCTCCATTCCGACTGACCCACTGCAGGAAACCAAGGATCAAGTTAATTAATAATGCGCTCGATTAAACGCTTCACCTGTTTAGCTTGATCAGGCATCAGCAGCAGGCGCATCGGCCTGCTTGCGGTAACCCTTCAACAAACTGTTGACTCGATCAGAAGGCTGCGCGCCCTGGCCAATCCAGTAATCGACACGCGGCAAGTCAATGCGTATCCGATCTTTGTCATCAACAGCAATCGGGTTGAAATAACCTAAACGCTCTATATAACGGCCGTCGCGGCGATTTCTCTGGTCTGTCACAACAATGTGATAGAACGGTCGCTTTTTGGCCCCGCCCCGCGATAAACGGATACTTACCATCTTGAATCCTGCTCCAGTTAATACTTTGAATGTCGTGACAAACACGACAAAAATAACGGCGGAACAGAAGTTCCGCCGTTTTCTTAAGGCGGGAATTTTACTTGATTTTTCAGGGATGTGAACCCGCTTGAGGCGTTGATTTACGGGAAATAAGGCCCTGACCCACCCTAACTGGCGAATTCCTCTGAAAATCCCTGCAAATCACCTGAATACTCTCCGACAAAGTCCCTTGCAGAACCCAACCGAAAGCCCTTAATTTTGCAATGCGTCAGCGCGGCAGCACCCCCTTTCTGCCCCCCTTACTCATGCCCTGGAACATTCGCTGCAGTCCACCCTTGCCCATTTTTTTCATGGTCTTCTGCAACTGCATGTGCTGCTTGATCAATCGGTTTACATCCTGAATCTGCATTCCTGCACCACCCGCAATGCGTTTCTTGCGAGAACCATTAATGGTTTTCGGAAAGCGTCGTTCGGACGGAGTCATCGAATTAATAATCGCGACCTGCCGTTTCAGCATCCGCGTATCTATACCCTGTGCGAGCACATCAGGATTTACATTGCCCGGCAGCGGTAATTTCTCCAGCAAGCCTTGCATGTCCCCCATGTTTAGCATCTGGTTCAATTGATCGCGCATGTCAGCCAGATCGAAACCCTTACCTTTACGGAGTTTGCCAGCGAGTCGTTCTGCCTGTTCACGATCGACCTTCTGCTCAACTTCTTCAACGAGGCTAAGCACATCACCCATGCCCAGAATCCTTTGCGCCATGCGTTCCGGGTGAAACACTTCGAAACCATCAATTTCCTCGCTGGTTCCAATAAACTTAATCGGTTTGCCGGTAACCGTCTTGACGGACAATGCAACACCGCCTCTGGCATCGCCATCGGTTTTGGTCAGGATGACACCCGTTAGCGGCAGCACTTCTCCAAAGGCGCGCGCGGCATTGACTGCATCCTGACCAGCCATGCTGTCCACCACGAACAGGGTTTCAGCAGGGCAAACTTCCTCATGCAGCTGCTTCAGCTCGTCCAGCAATTCACCTTCCAGCCGAGTGCGTCCTGCTGTATCCAAAATAACAACATCGACCAAACTCTTGCGTGCTTCTGCAATAGCAGAACGTGCGATTTCGAGCGGTGCATCACCCTCGTTGAAAGGTATAAACGGCACATCGATGCGCTCGGCCAGTTGCTGAAGCTGCAACATGGCAGCCGGTCGGCGCGTGTCGAGACTGACCAGCAATGGATGCTTGCCCTGTTTACCTTTGAGGTACGCAGCCAGCTTCGCGGCAGTCGTCGTTTTGCCCCCACCTTGTAAGCCCGCCAACAGAATGATGACGGGCGGTTGCTGGTGTAACTGCAATTCCGCTGACTCGCCACCCAAGGCGCGGGTCAGCTCCTGATTCAAGATTTTGATGAAAACCTGGCCCGGACTCAAACTGCGGATGACTTCACTGCCAACTGCCCGTTCGCGCACCCGCGCCACGAAACTCTTTACTACCGGCAGCGCTACATCAGCCTCAAGCAATGCCATACGTACATCACGCACCGCCTCCTTGATGTTTTCCTCAGTCAGGCGACCACGCCCCCGGACCTTGTCCGACACCTGCCGCAACCGCGTGCTTAATCCACCAAACATAGCCCGTCCCAAGATCTGCCCCACCCTGCTTGGCGAGGCAGCAGGCATTGTACCCTCATCCCTTGCTGTGCAAAGGCCCTGTGCCTACGCAAGTTCGCGACTCTGCTCCTTGACAGCATGCCACCATTTTAGTCAACATAATCACGTGTTCAGCTGCAAAGGAGTGTCACTCTCTTGAGTGATGACATACCTATAGGGTTGCTACTCGGAATCCTGTTTTTTCTTCTGACTTTATCGGCTTTCTTCTCCGGCACAGAAACAGCGCTGATGACGCTGAATCACTACCGGCTGAAGCACAAAGCACGCTCCGGGCACAGGGGTGCCCGCTACGCAGAGCAACTACTCAAGCGCCCCGATCGTCTGATCACGCTGATCCTGTTCGGCAATAACCTGGTTAATTTTACTGCGGCAACACTCGTCAGCTACCTGACCCTGCGCATTGGCGGGCCGGCAGCAGCTGCAATCGGCACCTTTGTGTTTACGCTGGTCGTCCTGATTTTTGCGGAGGTCATGCCGAAAACACTGGCGGCTCTGCACCCCGAAAAACTGGCATTACCAGCGGCGTATTTTTATTACCCGATGATGAAAATCGCCTTTCCACTGATCTGGGCAATCAACCTTGTGTCCAATACGCTGTTACGCCTGTTCGGCATCGATCCGGAAGATTTCGACTCGGACAACCTCACCATTGAAGAATTGCGCATCCTGGTTGACGAATCCGGAACACTCCTGCCGCGCAAACGGCACCGCATGCTGCAAGGCATACTGCAACTTGCAGAAATGACTGTCGACGATGTAATGGTGCCCCACAATGAGGTCGAAGGAATCGACCTCGATGATAAGTGGGAAGTGAGCCTGAAACTCATCCGCAACAGCTCCTACACCCGGCTGCCAGTTTTCCGGGACAGCATCGATAATGTGGTCGGGCTGCTGGACCTGCGTCAACTGATTCATATCGAAGGGTTATCAAGCTTTGACGTCAACCAATTGCAATACCTGATGAGTGAACCCTACTTTGTGCCCGAAGGCACGCCACTACACCGACAGCTCGTGCAGTTTCAACACAACCAGCAACGAACAGCACTGGTGGTGGATGAGTACGGAGATATCCAGGGGCTCGTGACGCTTGAAGATATACTCGAAGAAATTGTCGGTGAATTTAAAAGCGATACCGGGCCAGCACATGCCGATGTTGTGCCGGACAAGGACCCCTGCAGCTACCTGGTTAATGCCAGCGCCAACATCAGATCACTCAACCGCATGATGAATTGGCATTTGCCCGTAGACGAGGCTAAAACCCTGAACGGACTAATCCTGGAGCATCTGAAGGAAATTCCTGAAACCGGTACCGGTCTGCAACTTGGCGACTACAACGTCGAAATAATGCAAACCAGCGAGAATGTCGTCAATCTTGTGCGCATCCGGTCACCTGAGGAAACCGCACCGTCTGACTAATCCAGACAACTAACCAAGCTCGAGTGCTTCTAGCGCACCCCGCAGATAATCTACGCCCACCAACCGGATGCCTTTGATCGGGTGCTTCGGCAAATTGGCGCGGGGCACTATCGCTGCGTCAAACCCACGCTTGACCGCCTCGCGCAACCGCTCTTCGCCATAGGAAACGGGCCTGATTTCGCCTGCCAGGCCCACCTCCCCAAACACGACTGTCGTGTTGGATACAGGCCTGTCCCTGAGGCTGGAAGCCACCGCCACCAAAGCGGCCAGATCGGCCGAAGTCTCCGAGATACGCACCCCACCGACCACGTTCAGGAAGACATCGTGGTCGTAGGCAGACACTCCCGCGTGCCGATGCAATGTCGCCAGCAACATGGATATGCGGTTTTGATCCAAACCGAGCGCTAAGCGTCGCGATGGCCCCGACCCAGACAAATCCGCCAATGCCTGCACCTCAATCAACAAGGGTCGGCTGCCTTCACGCGACACCGTTACCACGCTGCCTGCAACTGGTTCAGGATGATGGGACAGGAAAATAGCAGATGGATTTTTGACCGCACGCATGCCCGTTTCGGTCATCGCAAATATACCCAGCTCATTGGCGGCACCGAAGCGGTTTTTTATTGCACGCAAAATACGGAAGCGACTGTCCGCTTCACTCTCGAAATACAACACCGCATCTACCATATGTTCGAGTACACGTGGTCCGGCAATACTTCCGTCCTTCGTCACATGTCCAATAAGCAACACGATAGTGCCCGTAGTTTTCGCGAGCCGCACCAATTGAGAAGTGGCTTCGCGTAACTGCGTAACCGAGCCGGGTGCCGATGCAACGTCCTCGCTGTACATCGTCTGTATCGAATCGACGATGATACAACTTACCGGTTCCTTCCTCACCGCCTGAATGAGATGCTCTACACAGGTCTCAGCAAGTACGTTCAAATTGCTGGTCTCGACTTTCAGGCGCCTGGCCCGCATCGCGATCTGCTGCAGAGATTCTTCACCCGTTACATACAATACCGGGCGTTCAGCTGACTGCCCGCCAGCCGCCTGTAACAACAAAGTTGATTTACCAATGCCCGGATCTCCGCCGATCAGCACGACCGAACCGGTTACCAGCCCACCACCGAGCACTCGATCAAATTCGGCAATTCCCGTCGATACACGCTCGACCTCAGCTTGCTGGATTTCGGCCAATTTCAGGCCCTTCACTTCCCCCGCATAACCACTGCGTTTAACGGGTGCTGCACCCGCAATAAGCGAGTTCCATGCCCCACAGGAAGGACACTGCCCCTGCCATTTGAGAGTGTGTCCGCCACACTCACCACAAACGTAAGAAACGGTTACCCGACTCATGCTCAACTCACCTGGATCAAAACTGTGACCACCGTCTCACCCTAGTCATCAAATTGCACTGAAACCCGCATTATTAAAGGAAGAAACGCCAATTGGTTCTCATCCATAATCCACTTCTGCCGATAATATATTGCGATGAATTCCTGGACCAGCATCCTGCAATCCGGCTCCAATCGGCTGTGGCCTGCCACAGCACTGACTCTGATCGCCCTAACGATCGGCATTGTAGGCCGTATGAACGGACTCGAAAGCTGGGTGTACGATTATTTTCAGCGTAACCAGTATAAGGCGGCCAGCGACGAAATCCTCCTGCTTACCGTCGATTCAAGTACGGAAATACAAAAATATTTTTGGGAGGATGATGGCTTCCGTCAGATTACCCGCACCCTCAGCAAACATGGAGCGCGCCTCATTGTCGCCACCCATCCACTGAGCCTGCCAGAAGTGCCCAACGGAAAACAGATACGTGCCCTTACCAAGTTACAGTCCCTGGCCAGCCGCACCAGCACCTCCGGCAGCGAACTTGACCTGCCCGAGCAGCTTGATGAGTTGCGCGAACGTTACGAACATCGTGAAGGACTAATCACCCAACTGCAGACCTCAAACAACGTAGTGTTAGCGAGCTACTCGGTGAACTTCGCGGCTGAAAATAGTTCGTTTGAGAAATGTAAGGCGCATTCGATCGACACGCACAACGTTGAGGCTGATGCACTGGAAACAATTCGACAGGTACGTTACTTAAGCACACCCCCACAGCGTGTTTGCAACTTGACAGCAGCCATAGGTTTCAGCGATTTCTGGCCAGACAATGATGGAGTCGTACGTTCCACTGACCTCCTCGTTAATGTCGATGGAGTCTATTTGCCGTCGCTGGCACTGGCAACCTTTGCCGCGTTAAGCAGCCGTGATAAAAATATTGTAGCCGCCTCGCCCGGAACACTGACTGTGGATCAGCAAATTACCCACACCGGAAGCGGCTTCAAGGTGCTGAATCGCTACTACAACGGCACCCTGGATCAATCAGCGTTCAGAACCGCGACCGTCAGCTCCATTTTATCGGGCCATACAAACCCCAATATTGTCCGCAACCGCATTGTGCTTATTGGCGAATCTGCTACCGCGGCTATGCCCGGCATCAGCACACCCATAAACCTGCACATGTCGCCGCTGGAAGTTGTGGCTAGCAGTCTGTCAAATATACTGGAGCAGGACTATCTGCTACGCCCCAACTGGCTACCGCTGTTGGAAACTGGTTTGTTGCTGGCCATACTCGTGGTGGTTCTGTTCTGGATACCAATCATGCCACCCATTGGGTCCGCACTGATGGGTATCGTATTAGCCATGCTTGTGATCAGTATAGAAGCCTGGTTCCTGGTGTCGAAAGGCATCTGGGTTCAGTTTGCCTCTGCTGCCGTATTTTCGGCTGCGGCCGTCTGGGCCATGCACTTCTGGAATATGGCTACGCTCCAGCAAATGCGCAAAGCACGACACCAACCCAGTACTGTGATGCCACGCAAAGGCACCAAACCACCCAAGGCCGGCAAAACTCGCGAGGTCAGCAAACCCATCAAGGTCAGTGAACAAAGCGAACTCGATCTCAAATTTTCGGTACTGCGACAACAGCCTCCAACGGATCGGACCAAGAAACAAATGTATGAGATTGCACTCATTCATGACCGGGCTAAAGAGTACGCGCGCGCCGAAAGCGTACTTGCGCACCTCGCCCGTATAGATGAAAACTATAAAGACGTCAGCCAACTGCTGGGCAAACTTTCCGGCACCAGGAAGAAGAAGGCTGCCCACAAAAAAACCGGGGCGGTGGCCCTGCTGGGTGATCGCAGGAAACTTGGCCGTTATGAAATCAAACGTGTCCTGGGGCGTGGCGCAATGGCCACGGTTTATCTGGGTCTCGACCCAAAAATCAATCGCAAAGTAGCCATCAAAACTATCGCTCTGGCGAAAGAATTTGATAAGGCTGAATTGAACGATGCACGGCTGCAATTCCGACGCGAGGCTGAATCGGCCGGGCGTCTGAATCATCCGAACATTATCGCCATATACGATGCCGGTGAAGATGACGATGTGTCTTACCTGGCCATGGAATACTTCGAGGGGGCATCTTTGCTGCAGCACACACAAGCTGATGACCTGATAGCACCCAAGTGGGTTCTGGAACTGTGCGCCCGGGCAGCAGAAGCGCTGGACTACGCACACCGCCAAAATGTAGTTCACCGCGACGTCAAGCCCGCCAACCTGATGTATCACGCTGCGACCGATACGCTAAAACTAACGGACTTTGGCATCGCGCGCCTGACCGACAACAACCGCACCAAAACCGGCATCATACTTGGCACTCCCTCATACATGTCACCCGAACAGCTGTCGGCCAGTGGCGTAACCGGCCAATCCGACCTCTATTCACTGGGAGTCACCATGTATCAGCTACTTACGGGTACGGCGCCGTTCAGAGCCGACTCCATCCCCAAGCTGATGGACAAAATCATGAATGAGAAACATTGTCCGGTCACTGAGCTGAGGTCTGACTTGCCTGCATGCATTGATGCAATTTTGGACAAATCCATGGCAAAAGATCCGAATGACCGCTACCCGAATGGACGGGAAATGGCAATACAATTGCGTAAATGCGCGAAGAACTTTAAATAAAGTAGCTGATGAACCTGAGTAACAAAATTTCTGCCGTAGAATTGACCGACACAGGAATGGTGCGGGATCACAATGAGGATGCGATCGGCAGTCAGCGCGAAGCAGGTCTGTACGTGCTCGCAGACGGCATGGGTGGTTACAACGCGGGTGAAGTAGCCAGCAGCATCGCGGTTAAAACGGTACTGGATCTTGTCAACTCTGGGGTGGCGCTTGAAGACCGCGCAGCCATTGAGCCTGACACGGGCCTTATGCGACAGACCATTGTTTTGCGCGATGCCATCGTACGCGCCAACAAGATTATTCATCAAACGGCCCATAGCAATACGGGCTGCGAAGGCATGGGCACCACGATTGTGGCTTGTCTGTTTTACGACGATCGTCTATCGATAGCGCACGTCGGCGACTCCAGGCTGTACCGCCTGCGACAGAACCGTCTGGAGCAAATCACACTGGACCACTCCCTGCTGCAGGAATTGGTCGACAGGGGCTTCTATTCCCGCGAGGAAGCCGAACGTTCTACCAACCGAAACTACGTTACCCGGGCCCTGGGCGTTGAACTCGTTGTAGATGTTGAACTTCAAGAGGTTCCGGTGGAAAAAGATGATATATTCGTGCTGTGTTCGGATGGTTTACCGGACATGGTGGATGATGAAGACATTCACTTAACTATCAGCACGTTTAGTGCTAACCTTGATACAGCAGGTCAGCAACTCATTCAGCTCAGCAATGACCACGGTGGGAAAGACAACGTGTCGGTAATTCTTGCACAGGCATTGGAACCATTCCCGGCCAAGGTCAGTTTGCTGGATAAACTCAAACAGCTTTTTGGTCTATAGGGTGGGTCGCGCATGGCACGATTGATACTAAGCCTTGGGGGTCAGATACTGGCCGAATTCAACATGACCAAGGAACGCTACACAATCGGGCGACTGCCTGACAATGATGTGCGCATTGATAATCCAGCAGTAAGCGGTCATCACTCGCTGATCATTAACATCCTCAATGATTCCTTCCTGGAAGATCTGAGCAGCACTAACGGCACCTACGTTAATGGCAAACTGATCAAGAAACATGCGATGCAACATGGTGATGTGGTCACGATAGGCCACCACCAGCTACGGTTTGTAGAGGCACTTGCCGAAGAAGAGGAACAGGACGACGAGTTCGCTCGCACCATGATCATCGACAGCTCAGCGGAAGCGGTGCAAGAAATGGCCATGGCTGCGGCAGGAGCGAGAACCGGTTCTGGATCGGGCGCAACAACAACAGCGTCATCGGTCAGCAACAAGCCGGCCGGCAGTCAGATAGGTTATCGCCAGGTAAAAAATGCCAAGGTGCAGGTGCTGAATGGCAAATTCGCTGGACGGGAAGTGGAATTGAACAAAGCCCTGACCACTCTGGGCAGCCCAGGTGCACAGGTCATTGCCATTACCAAGCGCAGCGAGGGCTATTACATAGTCATGGTGGAAAACAAAAAATCGGAGAACCCGCCGTCGGTTAACGGCATACCGCTGGGTTCGCAGGCCCTTAAACTCGGCGACAACGATGTCATCGAGATAATCGGCATCAAAATGGGATTCTTTGCGAGCTAAAAAGCCAGCTTTGCAGCAAGGGATTATTCAAACTTCAAAAGGGCCAGCGGGTTGATCAGCTTGATGGCTCGCTACGCTGCGCTTAAGTCTTCGCTGACCAACCCGCTGGCCCTTAAATCCTGGTATCACTATAAAACCACTATTTAAGTATGCACTGACTTTTTAGCCTGGCTTATTGTGGCGGGAGGAAATGAGGTTGGTGGAATTTAGTCTTATTTTAGTCGGGGTATTAACCGACGAAGAATTAAGCGGACCGAAGGGAGCCATCAAGTCGATTAATACCCCGACTAAACGCCAGAATAATGCTATCCAGGAACCGTTGCGGAATTATTGACAGGCTCTTCATCCATGCGGTGTTCAACCCGCTGGCTCAAGCCGCACATGAGTTCATAGGGTATCGAACTCGCCCTTGCAGCAATTTCTTCTATCGGCAAATGCCCTCCCCACAGAATGACTCGATCACCCACCTTTACAACCGGCACATCGGTCAGATCCACATTAATCATGTCCATGGAGACCCGGCCGATTAACGCGACCCGGCGATCATTCACCAGCACCGGCGTGCCCGATTGCAGGTGGCGCGGATAACCATCGCCGTAACCAGCGGCCACGACACCAACCACCGTGTCACGACGGGCCCGCCACTTGCTGCCATAGCCCACAAAGTCGCCACGTTTAATGGTTTTAACAGCGATGAGGATCGATTCAAAACTCATCGCAGATTGCAGCCCCAGTTCCCGTGCGCTCTTGGCAAGCACCGGTGAGGCGCCAAATAACGCCAACCCCGGACGCACCCAGTTATCGCCTTTGTAGTCGAGCGCGGGCGATGGCTCCAGAGTTTGAGGCCAGAGTAAAATACCTGCTGAATTGGCAATACTGACATCCCCCTGCAGGGTGCCGATCGCGTTACCGAACTTGCGCAATTGCTCCAGCGTGACGGGATTATCCGGATCGTCAGCGCAAGCCAGATGAGTCATCAGGCGCACATGCGGCCGCACACAAGCTATGCCATCAAGCTTCTTGCGACACTCATTAAGATAATTGGGTGGAAACCCCAGCCGTCCCATACCCGTATCAAGCTTCAGCCAAACATCAAGATTGTCATCACCTCGAATCGATTCCAATAGGGAGAAATGGGCCGGATCATGCACCACAATTTCCAGCTTGTGCTGGATCGCTGCACTGGCTTCAGCAATATTGCTGCAACCTTCGAGCACCACGATGCGCTGCTCGATGCCCGCCTCGCGCAAACGTATCCCCTCCGCCACACGT
>Ga0209988_10002994_pt1 | contig 11173 bp, 8 predicted proteins | sample N075metaG_FD_183115 | JGI IMG/M metagenome (GOLD analysis project Ga0209988, IMG submission 183115) | Deep subsurface microbial communities from Kermadec Trench to uncover new lineages of life (NeLLi) - N075 metaG (SPAdes) (version 2) | ecosystem: Environmental > Aquatic > Marine > Ocean trench... | reverse complement strand
GCGAGGATCTGGCTCAGGAACAGCTTGGTGCGCGCGTGTTGGGGGTTGTCGAAGAACTCCTGGGGTGGGTTCATCTCGACGATCTCGCCCTCGTCCATGAAAACCACCTGGTCTGCCACGGAGCGCGCAAACCCCATTTCGTGGGTCACCACGATCATGGTCATGCCTTCGCGCGCCAAATCGGTCATGACGTCGAGGACTTCGCTGATCATTTCCGGGTCGAGCGCCGAGGTCGGTTCGTCGAACAGCATGATCTTGGGGCTCATGCAGAGCGCCCGGGCAATGGCGACACGTTGCTGCTGGCCGCCGGACAGCTGGCTGGGATACTTGTTCGCCTGCTCCGGGATTTTCACCCTGGTGAGATACTTCATGGCCGTGTCGTGCGCCTCGGCCTTCGAGGCCTTGCGCACCAGCATGGGCGCCAGCATGAGATTCTTGACCACCGTCAGGTGGGGAAACAGATTGAAGCTCTGAAACACCATGCCGACTTCGCGCCGCACGGCATCGATGTTCTTCACGGAGCTGGTCAGTTCGTGGCCATTCACCACAATCTTTCCGTTGCTGTGCTCCTCAAGCCGGTTGATGCACCGGATCAAGGTCGATTTACCGGACCCGGAAGGGCCGCAAACGACGATCCGTTCGCCCTTCTTCACCGACAAGGTAATATTCTTCAGAGCCTGAAACACACCGAAAAACTTATCGACATTCTCCAGTTGGATAATGTTGGTATGTTCGCTATCGCTCATATCATGCCTCGCTTCTTACATGTCGGCTCATACGTTTTTCTATCCAGCCGAAAGTTCTCTGAATAACCCACGTAATGATCAGATAGATGAACATAACCGATATGAAAACCTCATAGGGTGCGTAGGTCTCGGCCACGATTGTTCTTGCAATGCCCATCATATCGAGCAACGTGATGGTGCTGGCCAGGGCGGTGCTCTTCATCAGACTGATGACGTCGTTGCTGTAGGCCGGGAGGCACAAACGGATGGCGATGGGGCTGGTGATGTAGACAAATCGATGGGTTACCGAGAGTCCCAGCGCCGCGCCCGCTTCCTTCAGGCCACGGTCCACGCCGAGAACGCCGCCGCGAAATATCTCCGATACATAGGCGCCGGTATTCAGTGTCAGGGCAACGATCGCACAGCCAAAGGGTTCTCTCAGAATGGGCCAGAAAATGCTGTCGCGGACAAACTCCAGTTGCGGCAGGCCGTAGTAAATAATGAATATCTGCACCAGAATGGGGGTGCCGCGAAAGATATAGATGTAGATCATCGTGGGCACGGAGAGATACCACCGGCCGCTGATACGCAATATCAGCAGGATAATGGCGAGCGCCGTACCCAACACGAGCGACAGGAACAGCAACTGAAACGTCAGGCCGATTCCCATCAGCATTTTGGGAATGCTGTCGACGATCAGGGCAAAATCGAAACTCATCGCCCGACCTCCAGATGCTTGTTGGCATACTTCTCTAGCACCATGACCGACAGGGTGATGACGGTTGAAAAGCCCAGATAGATCACACCGACCAGGATATACATCGTGAACGGCTTGGCCGTGTCGGCAATCGCCATTTCGGCGACGAACAGGGTCTCTTCCAGACCGATGATGGCAATCAGCGCGGTATCCTTGATCAGCGAGAGCATGTGATTGCCGAAGGGCGGCAGCGCGAGGCGCCACATCGCCGGAATGCGCACGAATATGAAGGTTTGCAGGTTCGAGATGCCCAGCGCCCGGGCGGCCTCGACCTGCCCTGGTTCAACCCCGAGGAAGGCGCCGCGAAAGGTCTCGGTCGAGTAGGCTCCGATGATCAGCGCAATGGCCAGCGCCCCGGCCCAGAAGGGCGGGAAATCGACGAACTTGATCTCGGGATCGAAGATCTGGGCAATCGCCGTCAGGGTGACAGCCGAACCGAAGTAGAACAGCAGGAGAACCAGAATCTCGGGGGTCCCGCGAAAAACGATCGTGTAGCCGCTGGCAATCGCCTTGGCGACCCGGTTGTTCGACAGCTTGGCGGCGGCTCCGATCAGTCCGAACAGGACCGTCATGATCAGGGCGACGAAAAAAAGCTCAACAACAACGAGCGAGCCCCAGAAAAAATCGTCCCACCAACCTGTTATTGCGTCCACGGCCGCTCACCTCATCCGCTTCTCGAAGCGTGATACAACGTCGCTCTAAGATGGAAAACGAAACTGCTAACAAACCGCGGCGGGGGCCGATACGGCGCCCCCGCCGCGGAATGTGATGCAACCTACTCCGCGGGCATCCACATTTATTTATGGATGGCGAAGGGGAAATATTTCAGAGCATAGGTCTCCAGCGAGCCATCGTCCGTCAGGGTCTTCAAGGCGGCATTGATACGGGCTTTCAACGCATCATTGCCCTGGCGAAGGCCAATACCGACACCAATGCCGAAGTATTTGCGCTCGTCGATTTGCGGGCTGACAAATTCATACCCCGCGCCGTCTTCCTTGCTGAGGAACCTGAGGTGGGCTTTCATGGGATTGGTCATGATCATGTCGGTGCGACCGTTCACCAGATCGAGATACAGGGCCTCATTGGTATCGTACAGAACCACCTTGGCTTCCGGAAGTACGTTTTCGAACCAGTCGGAATACGTCGTTGCCCGCTCCAGGCCGACCTTGAGGCCGGCGAAGTTGGCGGGAATCGGCTTGCCCGCATCGTCGAAAAGATTCCAGTCGGAACCTTTTCTGCCGACCAGGCGGCCGACTGAAATGCGGTAAGTGTCAGAGAAATCCATCTTCTTCAGACGTTTATCCGTGATGGACATGGACGCCACGACCAGATCGAACTTGTTGGCCAGAAGCGCCGGGATCATGCCGTCCCACTTCTGGCAGACAAATTCCAGATCGGCGCCGATAAGACCAGCGACACCCTTGGCGACATCGACGTCATAGCCAATAAGTTCGCCATCGGTGTTCTTGTAATTGAACGGCGCGTAGGTGCATTCCATGCCAACGCGCAGCGTCTCGGCGCCAGCGGTGGCTGTGACGGCCAACACGCCGAGCGAGGCGATCAGGGCCATACGAAGCTTTCTCATTGGAGGACCTCCCAGTCTTATGTTTGGTATTCAGGATGCGCAGCCTAGGAAGGCCCGAGAGGCCGCTCAATCCCCCCCAAGGGGGACAAAACTTGGACGATGCCCTGAATCCGCGCTATCATCGGGGCGAATTTGTGGGAGTAGTCGAGACCATGACGGACCGAACGCGATGTGCCATCGATGGACTCGCCCGTCTGCCTCAGCAGGAGCTGAAAGGCTTCGCCCAGGAGGTGGCGCTGCTGTTCGCGGCGGCCAGCGGCGGCTCGTTCATCGCGGTGCTCCGGCGCTTCGTTGGCGCGCTGGTGCCGTTCGACGATCTCAACGTGTTCTGCCAGGAGGGCACGGAGCGGCCGCAACTGATCTGGTCCTCGTTCCAGCCCAGCGTCATACGCACCGGGGTGCGCAACTATGTCGAGGCGACCTATGTGGTCGATCCGTTCGGGCATGCGTTCCGGGCCGGTGCGCCGGCGGGGGCCTACCGGGCCGTTGACATGGCGCAACCCGCCGATCTGTCGGGCGAGGATCTGGGTTCGCTGCCGCTTCAGGTACGTGCGGGCGAGGAGTTGGGTTTTGTTACCGACGACTGGCCGGAAAACCGGGCCGAATTGCAGATCGTCTTTGCCCTCGGCCTCGAGAGCAAAAGCGATATCTGCTGCCAGGTCGGGCTCTACCGAAACCCGGCCGGGCCGGTCTTCAGCGACCGCGACGCCCAGTTGCTGACCGGCGTCACACCGATGATCTCGGGCGCCTTTTCGCAGTATTGGAACCGTCTGGCGCGGGTCCGGGGGGGAAGCATCGAAGCCCCCTGCATGCGGCTTCTCAGCCCGCGCGAACGCGACGTGATCGAGCTGGTGTCGCAGGGGTTCGGTTCGGCCGCGATCAGCACGCTGTTGCAGGTGACTCTGGAGACGGTGAAGACCCACCGCAAGCGTGCCTACCGCAAGCTGCATATCTCGTCGCAAGCCGAGCTTTTCGCGCTGATGCTACCGAAGCCCACGGCGATCAAATATCACGCCTGAGGAGGCCCCGGGTCGAGCACGGGGTTCGAGGGTGGCGACGACAAGCGTCGCTGCGCGCCGCTCCCCCCTCCCTGACCTCCCCCACAAGGGGGGAGGAGGCTCGCCGCACGACCGTCACTCTGGCGTCACTCTGGCGTCATTCCCGCGATTGCGCCAGAATTTCCAGCGCCTCGGCATGCAGTTCCGCCGAGCAGGTGGCGACGATCGCGCCCTTCGAAGTCAGCGTCAGGGGGTTCCCCTGCCAGTCGGTGATCAACCCGCCCGCGCCCTCGACCACCGGCACCAGGGCGCAGATGTCGAAGGGGTCGAGGGTCGGGCCGCAGAGACAGAGGTCGAGGCGCCCCGCCGCCAGCGCGCCGAAGCCGAGGCAGCCGCCGTCATAGACGTTCCAGTGCGACCCGCGGCGCAGCGCCTCGAAGCCGGCGATTGTTGTCTGGCCGAAGGCGTCCGGGTCGGAAAGACAGGCGATGGCGGAGGCCAGCCGGGCCGTTGTCCGGGCGCGGATCGGCGTTCCGTTCAGCCAGGCGCCCTGCCCCGCTAGCCCCAAATAGACGTCGCCCAGCATCGGCTGGCAGATCACGCCAATGACCGGCCGGCCGCGGTGGCAGAGCGAAATCAGGATACCGTAGTTTGGCAGCCCGGCGGCGAACTGCCGGGTGCCGTCGATCGGATCGACCACCCAGACCCATTCGGCGTCGAGATCGCGCGAACCGAACTCCTCGCCGAGAATGCCGTGCTGCGGATAGGCCGCGTCGATCCGCTCGCGCAGCACCTTCTCGACCGCCAGGTCGACCGCGGTCACCGGCGAGCCGTCCGACTTGATCTCGACTGACGGATGCGCAATCTGCGCCCGGACAGCGGCGCTGGCCAGCGCGGTCAACTCCTCGGCAAACGCCCTGAACTCACCGAGTTGGCGAGCGGATATGGTCTGGCTCACATGGTTCTCCCGTTTCCAGCGGCTTCCCGGATTCGCCCGCGACATCACCCCTGCCCGGCCACCGATCTACATCGGCGCCGATTCGACAAGGGCCGAGGTGAAAAACCGGCCACATAATCTTTGATTTCCCGGGCGACATCGGGCATTCGTCTGCGTCCGGGCAATCTTTCCTTGGAAGACATGATGAGCATCGAACGCGGCTTTGTTATTCCGATCGGTGGCGCGGAGAAGAAGGTCAGGCAGGCGACGATCCTGCGCCGTTTTGTCGAACTGTGCGGTGGAGCAGCGGCGCGGATCGCGGTCATTCCGACGGCCTCGAAGCTCGACGATACCGGCGAGATATATCACCACGCCTTCGCCACCATCGGCGCCGGGCACATCGACATTCTCCACATCAAGGACCGTGCCGGCGCGATGAGCGCCAAGGCGGTGGCGGTGCTGGGTGCGGCGAACGGGATCTTCTTGACCGGCGGCGACCAGTTGCGGCTGTCGACGATCCTGGGCGGGACCGAGGTCGCCGAGGCGATCCGCCGGGCCAACGCGGCCGGGGCCCATGTCGCCGGCACCTCCGCCGGTGCCGCCTTCATCAGCGAACACATGATCTGCTATGGCCGGGGCGGCCCGACGCCGCGGATGGGGATGACCACGCTGGCGCCGGGGCTCGGCCTGACCCGGCTCGCCATCGTCGATCAGCATTTCCGCGAGCGCGACCGGATCGGGCGGCTGATGACAGCGCTGGCGTTCAATCCCTCGCTGATCGGGCTCGGGGTCGACGAGGACACCGCCGCCTTCATCGATAGCGACGATGTGCTCGAAGTGGTCGGCAGCGGCGGGGTCACCGTGCTCGACCCCTCCGGCGTGACCCACAGCTCGATGGCCGCCGTGCGCAAGGGCGCCGCGGTCGGCATTTTCGGGCTCGGGCTGCATGTTCTGGTCAGCGGCGACCGGTTCGATTTGCATCGGCGGACGCCGGTGCTAGGCTGATTGCAGTGGCGCCGGACAGTGATCGCCGCGGAAGGACCAACAACAGGGGGCACTCATGAAAATCATCGAAACATCGGTGTTTCGCGGCCCCAACATTTACGCACTGTTCCCGGTGATCCGCCATGTCGTCGATCTCGGGGTGCTGGAGGACTGGCCCTCGGCCAAGCTCGGCGGCGGGTTTATCGACGGGCTTCTCGAAGCCTTGCCGGGCCTGCATGAACACGGCTGCTCGTACCGCGAGCCGGGCGGCTTCGTACGCCGGTTGCGCGAGGACGGCGGAACCTGGCTCGGCCATGTCTGGGAGCACATGGCGATCGAGTTGCAGAACGTGGCCGGCGCCGAGGTGACCTTCGGCAAGACCCGCGGCGCGGGCGCGCCGGGCGTCTACAACATGATCTATGAATACGAGCAGGAGGATGTCGGGCTGCGCGCCGCCGAGCTTGCGATCGACCTGATCCGCCACCTGCTGCCCGACGATCTGGTGGCCGCCAATCCTGATATCGGGGGCGACCGGCGCGCCGATTTCGATTTCGACGCCGAGCGCGACGCCTTCATCAAGTTCGCGCAGCGCCGCGCGCTCGGCCCGAGCACCGCCGCGCTGGTCAAGGCAGCGCGCGCCCGCGACATCCCGTGGCTGCGGCTGAACGAGCACAGCCTGATCCAGCTCGGCCATGGTCGGCACCAGAAACGCATCCAGGCGACCATCACCTCGGACACCCGCTACATCGCGGTCGAGATTGCCTCGGACAAGGAGGAGACCAACCGGATCCTTGCCGACCTCGGCCTGCCGCTGCCCAAGCAGCGCCTGGTCTACAGCGAGGAGGAGGCCGCCCGGATGGCGCGCCGGGTCGGTTTCCCGGTCGTGGTCAAGCCGCTGAACGGCAATCACGGGCGCGGCATCACCGTCGGCCTCACCGACGAGGCGGGCGTCGTGGCCGCCTATGACGTCGCCAGGGACGCAAACAAGGGCGGCGGGCAGGGCGTTCTGATCGAAGCCTTCATCCACGGTTTCGACCACCGGATGCTGGTGGTCGGCGACAAGCTGGTCGCGGTGTCGAAGCGGATTCCCGGGCGCGTGATCGGCGACGGCGTCAAGACCATCGCCGAGCTGGTCGACGAGATCAACAGAGACCCCCGCCGCGGGGTCGGCCACGAGAAGGTTCTCACCCGCATCGAGATCGACCGCCAGGCGCGGCGGATGATGGAGAAGGCCGGTTACGACGAAACCAGCGTGCCCCCGGCGGGCGAATCGGTCTACCTGCGCTCGACCGCGAATATCTCGACCGGCGGCACGGCGATCGACGTGACCGACATCGTGCACCCCGACAACCGCGAGATGGCGGTGCGCGCGGTGCTGGCGATCGGCCTCGATGTCGGCGGCGTCGATTTCCTGTGCCAGGACATCTCGCGCTCCTACAAGGAGACCGGGGCTGCGATCTGCGAGGTCAACGCGGCGCCGGGCTTCCGGATGCACGTGGCGCCCAGCGAGGGCACGCCGCGCAATGTGGCCGAGCCGGTGATGGACATGCTGTTCCCGCCGGGCTCGCCGAGCCGGATCCCGATCGCCTCGATCACCGGCACCAACGGCAAGACCACCACAGCGCGGATGGTGTCGCATATTCTCAAGCTGAGCGGCATGACGGTGGGGATGGCGACCACCGACGGGGTCTATATCGACGGCAATCTCACCGTGAAGGGCGACCTGACCGGACCGGCGGCGGCGCAGATGGTGCTGCGCGACCCCACCGTGGACGTCGCCGTGCTGGAGACCGCGCGCGGCGGCCTGCTGCGGCGCGGGATGGGATACGAGCGCTGCGATGTCGGGGCGGTGCTGAACATCGCCGCCGATCACCTCGGGCTGAAGGGGGTCGAGACGCTGCAGGACATGGCCGATGTCAAGCGCATCGTGATCGAGGTCGCGCGCGACGACGCGATCCTGAACGCCGATGACGAACTGTGCCTGAAGATGGCGGCCCATACCAGGGCCAGGCACATCTGCTACGTCACCCTGAACGCCGGCCATCCGCTGGTGCGCGAACATGTGCGCACCGGCGGGCGCGCCGTGGTGCTGGAGCAGGGGCTGGCGGGCCAGATGATCACCATCTACGACAACATGGCCCATATTCCGCTGATCTGGACCCACCTGATCCCGGCGACCATGGAGGGGCGCGCCACCCACAACGTGCAGAACGCGCTGTTCGCGGCGGCGATCTGCTACGGGCTCGGCAAGGGGCTGGAGGATATCCGTCACGGGTTGCGGACCTTCAACGCCTCGTTCTTCCAGGCGCCCGGCCGCATGAACGTGTTCGACGAGCATCCGTTCCGGGTGATCCTCGATTACGGCCACAATCCGGCGGCGATCGAGGCGATGACCAAGCTGATCCAGCAACTCGACCCCGATGGCAGGCGGATCTGCGTCGTGACCCTGCCCGGCGATCGAAGGGACGAGGACATCGCCGAGGCGGGTCGGATCATCGCCGGCGGGTTCGACCACTATATCTGCCGCCGTGACGACAACGCGCGCGGCCGCGGCGACGACGAGGTTCCGCAACTGCTGCGCACGGCACTGATCGCCAACGGCGTGGCCGAGGCGGCGATCGAGGTCATCCCCTCCGAACAGGAGGCGGTGGACGCCGCCCTCAACATGGCCGAACATGGTGATCTGGTGTTGATATTCGGCGATCAGATCCAGCGGACCTGGAAACAGATCATCTATTTCAACCGCGAGGAACCGGAGGGATCGGCGCTCGCCGAAACCCGGAAACCGGAGGCCCCGGCGGCGCCGGCCCCGGACGATCCGCTGGCCGCCGCGACACCGGTGCCGGACGCCCCCGACATCCCGCAATCGCTGCTGCTCGGGGGCATCCGGATGGTGCGCGACGAGCGCGGGGTGCGGCTCGAGACCGAACCCGAAGAATCCGACTAGAGCAATTTCGAGCCAAATGAAACCATTTGGCGACTCGGAAATTGCGTAAAAACAAAGGGATGGAGCCTCCGGCCTGATTTCTTCAGGTCGGATAAGGTTCTGAAAAGTTGGGCGCAGACATGCGATTGACCGATGTACGCCGGCTGACCGGCGCGAGCCTTGCACTGGACCGGCCAGGTGCGGCTGGCGAGGCGGTCGATATTCCGGATGCCGTTTTGGGGCCGGTTCTGACGCTCTGGCGCCGGTTCGCCCGCACCCTGCTCGACGCGGTCGGCTGGAGCGCGGAGAGCATCGCCGTGCGGCCCTATCCCGGCGGTGCCAGCCTGGCCGTCACCGCGCCGATCGATGGCCTCTATGCGGCCACCGACCTGATCGAGAGGGCCTGGGACATGACCCAGGGGGCGCTCGATGGCGGCGCGCCGGACCAGTCCACGATCGTGGCGGACCTGACACGGTCGATCGGCAGCGAGGCAAATCCGAAGATCGTCGCGCTCGCCAAGGCTGCGCAGGATCGCGGGGCCACGTTTCTTGTCGGTGAAGATCAGGTCTCGATCGGCCTCGGCGTGCGGGGCCGGCGGTGGCCCGACAGCGCCCCGCCGGAGCCCAGCGCGGTCGACTGGGACGCGCTCGGCGACATTCCGGTGGCGATGGTCACCGGCACCAACGGCAAGTCGACCACCGTGCGCCTGACCGCGGCCATCGCCGCGGCGGCGGGCCGCGTCGTCGGGCAATGCTCGAGCGACTGGGTCCGGGTCGGCAACGAGATTGTCGATACCGGCGACTACTCCGGCCCGAGCGGCGCGCGCCAGGCGGCGCGCGATCCGCGCACCGAGGTGGCGATTCTGGAGACGGCGCGCGGCGGGTTGATGCGGCGTGGCCTGGCGATCCCGCGCGCCGATGTCTGCCTGATCACCAATGTCGCGGCCGATCATCTGGGCGATTACGGCATCGCCGATGTCCCGGCCCTGGCGGAGGCGAAGTTCCTGGTCGCCAGCGCGCTCAGGCCGGGCGGGCGGCTGGTGCTGAACGCCGACGACCGCGAACTGGTCCGGCGCGGCGCCCGGCACGACGGCGACATCGCCTGGTTCAGCCTGGCGCCCGATGCGCACGGTCTCGACCCCTGGATCGCGGCCGGCGGACCGGCGGCGGTGCTGCGCGACGGCTGGCTGACGCTGGCCCGCGACGGCGCGACGGTCCCGGTGCTGGAGGTCGGCGCCTTCCCGCTCGGCATGAACGGGGCGGCGCGGTTCAACATCGCCAACGCGCTCGGCGCGATCTGCGTTGCCGAGGCTCTCGGCCTGCCGGTCGAGGCGATGCGCGACGGTCTGGCCGGGTTCACCGGCTCGCCGGACGAGAACCCGGGCCGGGGAAATTTCATCGAGCTTGGCGGGGTGACGGTGGTGGTCGATTTCGCCCACAACCCGCATGGCGTCGCAGCACTTCTGGAGGCGCTGGCCACGCTGCCGGCGAAGCGCCGCGCCGTTTTGCTCGGCCAGGCCGGGGACCGCAGCGATGCCGATACCGCCGAGATGACGCGGGTGGTCTGGGCGGCGCGACCCGACCTGGTGGTGGTGAAGGAGCTTCCCGGCAAGCTGCGCGGCCGCAAGCTGGGAGAGCTGCCGGCGGTGATCGCGGCGGAACTGCGCCGCCTCGGCGCGCCGGACCAGGCCATCACGCTCACCGGCGACGAGATCGAGGCGACGCGGGCCGCCCTGGAATGGGCCCGGCCCGGCGACCTGCTGGTGCTGCTGATCCACGAGGATCGCCAGCCAGTGATGGCGTTGCTCGCGTCGTTGCAACGGCGCGGATGGCGGCCGGGCCAGCCGCTGGACGCGCCAGCGTAGCGCGTTTTCCACCGCGACGAAGTCGCGCCAACGGTGCTTTACCGAAACCGATCAGGGACACTCGCGTCACACCCCCCGCGCCACGATCTTGCGCCCCTCCGGCTGTGCGCTGGCGCGCCCACCCCTCGGGAGGCGTCCCTTGTTTGCGCCCCTCGGGGCCGCGCGCTGACGCGCGCACCCCTCCGGGAAGCGCGGTGGCCCGCCACCACCCCCACCGCCACCCCGCGCTTCGCGCGGTGGCGGCTGGAGCGATGTCAAGCACGCAGCCGGCCTGGCTTTGCTCGCCCGCGCAAAAATATATTTTTTGAAAACATCATGTTATCAACGTATTAGCCCCCGCCCACATGTGGGCACATGCTCACTGCGATGCCGGACCACCGGGTGAAACCCGGTGTC
>Ga0209988_10002992_pt1 | contig 11176 bp, 11 predicted proteins | sample N075metaG_FD_183115 | JGI IMG/M metagenome (GOLD analysis project Ga0209988, IMG submission 183115) | Deep subsurface microbial communities from Kermadec Trench to uncover new lineages of life (NeLLi) - N075 metaG (SPAdes) (version 2) | ecosystem: Environmental > Aquatic > Marine > Ocean trench... | reverse complement strand
CACCATGGTCTCGCTGCACCGTTTCGCCAATCCGACCCGCTTCATGCGCCTCTCCGGCGCGGTCCTGCCCTGGGTCGTGGGCGGCGCCGCGATTTGCTTCCCCGTGGGGCTGTATCTCGCGCTGATCGCCTCGCCGCCGGATTACCAGCAGGGCGAGACCGTGCGCATCATGTACGTGCATGTGCCGGCCGCGTGGATGGCGCTGTTCGTCTATACCGCCATGGCGGCGGCCAGCGCCGTGGCGTTGATCTGGCGCCATCCCCTGGCCGATCTGGCGGCCAAGTCCTGTGCGCCGATCGGCGCCGGCTTTACCCTGATCGCGCTGGTCTCGGGCTCGTTGTGGGGCCAGCCCATGTGGGGTACGTGGTGGGTATGGGACGCGCGGCTGACCTCGATGCTGATCCTGTTTTTTCTTTACCTTGGCCATATCGCGCTGTTCGACGCCTACGACGACCCCACCAAGGGCGCGCGCGCCGCCGCCATCCTGGCCCTGGTGGGTTTCGTCAACGTGCCGATCATCAAGTTCTCGGTCGATTGGTGGAACACGCTGCACCAGCCGGCCAGCGTAATCAAAATGTCGGGGCCGAGCATCGACGCTTCGATGCTATGGCCCTTGCTGATCATGATGCTGGCCTTCAAGCTTTATTTCGCGGCGGTGGTGCTGGTGCGCATTCGCGGCGAGATTCTGGCCGCGCGAATCCGCGCCTTGCGCATGGCGCAGGTCCAGGCCGCCGGCGCGGAGGTGGCACGGGCGTGAGCGCGGTCTTATATGTCAGAGCGGACCGATGTCTGAGCTAACCGAGTATTTCGCCATGGGAGGATACGCCGCGTATGTATGGCCCGCTTACGGCGTGGCGGCGGTGGTGATGATCGCGCTCGCCATTATCGCCGTGAGTAGTTACCGGGCGCGCCAAGCCTTGCTGACGGCCTTGCGCGAACAACAATCGGATAACGCGCCGTGAAGCGGAAGCGGCGTAGGCTTTATACCGTGCTGATCGGCATGGCCACGTTGGGCGTCGCCGCCGCGCTGGTGCTGACCGCGCTGCGGGACGAGGTGGTGTTCTTTTACAGCCCAACCGAGTTGGCCGAAAAGCCGCCGCCCCCGGACATGAGGCTGCGCATCGGCGGGCTGATCGAGGAAGACAGCGTGCGCCGCGCCGACGATGGCGTGACCACCAATTTTCGCGTGACCGACCTGACCACCGCCGTATCGGTCAGCTTTACCGGCGTCCTGCCCGATCTGTTCCGCGAAGGCCAGGGCGTGGTGGTCGAGGGCAGCCTCGCCGCCGGCGGCGTGTTCGTCGCCAGCGGCGTGCTCGCCAAGCATGACGAGACCTACATGCCTTCCGAGGTCGCCGAGGCGCTGAAGAAATCTGGACAGTGGCAGGGTAGTCAATGATCGCCGAAATCGGACATTTCGCCTTGGTGTTGGCCTTGGCCGTGGCGTTGGCGCAGGCCACCGTGCCAATGATCGGCGCGGCAAGGGGCAACGCGCGTTGGATCGCCTTGGCCCGGCCGGCGGCGATCGCGCAATGGGCCTGTATCGCCATCGCTTTTCTCGCCCTGACCCACGCCTATGTGACATCGGATTTTTCCGTGCTCAACGTGGCCAACAATTCGCATTCGGCCAAGCCGATGCTGTACAAGATTTCCGGCGTGTGGGGCAACCACGAGGGCTCGCTCCTGCTGTGGGTGCTGATGCTCGCCACATTCGGCGGCGCTGTCGCCGTGTTTGGCGCCAACCTGCCACCGTCGCTGCGCGCGCGCGTGCTGTCGGTGCAGGCGATGATCGCCATCGGCTTCCTGACCTTCACCTTGTTCACGTCGAACCCGTTCGAGCGCCTGTCGCCGGCGCCGGCCGACGGCAATGGGCTCAATCCGGTGTTGCAGGACCCCGGGCTGGCGTTCCATCCGCCGTTCCTCTATCTCGGCTATGTCGGGTTCTCGATCGCCTTCGCCTTCGCCATCGCGGCGCTGATCGAGGGCCGGGTCGACGCCGCCTGGGCGCGCTGGGTGCGGCCGTGGACCCTGGCGGCATGGTCGTTCCTGACCGTCGGTATCGCGCTGGGCAGTTGGTGGGCTTATTACGAACTCGGCTGGGGCGGCTGGTGGTTCTGGGACCCGGTCGAAAATGCCTCGTTCATGCCATGGCTGGTCGGCACGGCGCTGCTTCATTCCTCCATCGTCTGCGAGAAACGCGACGCGCTGAAATCGTGGACCATCCTGCTGGCCATCATCACCTTCGGGTTCAGCCTGCTTGGCACCTTCCTGGTGCGCTCTGGCGTGTTGACCTCGGTGCATGCCTTCGCCACCGACCCGGCGCGCGGTGTCTTCATCCTCGGCTTTCTGGTGGTGGTCGTCGGCGGCTCTCTGGTGCTGTTCGCGGTGCGCGCGCCCAAGCTCAAGGGCGGCGGGTTGTTCGCGCCGATTTCGCGCGAGGGCAGCCTGGTGCTCAACAACCTTCTGTTCACCACGGCGGCGGCGACCGTTCTGCTGGGGACCCTTTATCCGCTGTTCGTCGATGCGCTGGGCGGCGGCAAGGTTTCCGTCGGGGCGCCCTATTTCAACACCGTGTTCGTGCCGCTGATCACGCCGCTTCTGATCCTGGCGGGCATCACGCCGCTTTTGGCGTGGAAGCGCGCCGACCTCGCGGGCGTTCTGGGGCGGCTCAAGGTGGCGGCGGGCGTGGCGGGCGCGGTGGTGCTGTGGACGATCTACCGGTATTGGGGTGGACCGGGCCTGGCGGCCTTGGGCACCGGCCTCGCGGGTTGGCTGGCGGCGGCGGTGGTCGTCGAGTGGGCAACGCGAGTGCGCCTGTTCCGTGTCCCGTTGGGTGAGTCCGTTCGTCGCGCCATCCATCTGCCACGCGCCGCCTATGGCATGAGCCTGGCGCATTTCGGCGTCGCGGTATTGGTGGCGGGGGTCACGGCGTCGAGCGCGTGGAAGGTCGAGAACCTCCAGGTCATGCGGCCCGGCGAATCCGTCACGGTGGGCGGCTACGATTTTGCTTTCGAGGGCGTGACGAGCGTTCCGGGACCGAACTACAGTGCCGAGCGCGGCCATTTCATCGTGACCGAGGATGGTCGGCCGGTGGCCGAGCTGTGGCCGGAAAAACGCTTTTATCCCGTGCAGCGCCAGCCCACCACCGAGGCCGCCATCCACACCACCTGGCTGGCCGACCTCTACGTCGTGGTCGGCGACGCCGACGGCAAGGGTGGTTGGAGCACGCGCATTTACCACAATCCTCTGGTGCCGTGGATCTGGGTCGGCGCCATAATCATGGCTTTTGGCGGTGGGGTATCGCTGACCGACCGGCGCCACCGCGTCGGCGCGCCGACCCGCCGCCGCGCGGCGGCGCGCTCGCTGGCGGGCGCCGCCGGCGGGTGAACGCGATGCGTCGGCTGATCTACGTCGTTCCGGCGGCCGTGTTCGCGCTCCTGGCCGGATTTTTCCTGGCCGGCCTGTTTCTCAAGCCGGCCGAGATTCCCACGGCGCTGACCGACAAGCCAGTGCCAGAGTTTGCCTTGCCGGCGCTGCATGAGGGGGCCCAAGGCCTTGCTTCCGCCGACCTCTCCGGCGCGGTCAGCGTGGTCAATGTCTTTGCGTCCTGGTGCCTGCCGTGCCGGGTCGAACACCCGCTGTTGATGGAGCTGGCCAAGGCCGGCACGGTCAACCTGTACGGCATCAACTACAAGGACAAGTCGGCGGACGCGCGCAAATGGCTCGACGAATTGGGTGATCCGTTCCAGCGCATCGGCGCCGACTTGGACGGGCGCGTCGGCATCGACCTCGGCGTCTATGGCGTGCCGGAGACCTTCTTCATCGGCCGCGACGGGCGCATCAAATACAAGCACATCGGCCCCATCACCGTCGAGGACATGGAGAGGCGCATCCGCCCCCTGATCGAAAAGTTGAACCAATGAGATCGTTCCTTGCCACGCTATTGGTCGTTTCCGCCATTTTGACAGTGATGCCGGCGATGGCGTTTGAGATCGACCGGCCGCTCGACGACCCGGCGTTGGAACAGCGGGCGCGTGATTTGTCGCGCAGCTTTCGCTGTCTTGTTTGTCAGAACCAGTCGATTTTCGATTCGGATGCCTCGCTTGCGGTCGACCTCAGGCGCATCGTGCGCGAACGCATCGTCGCCGGCGACAGCGACGCGCAAGTCGAGCAATTTTTGGTGGCCCGCTACGGCGATTTCGTCCTCCTCAAGCCGCCGCTCAAGCCGAAGACTTATCTTTTGTGGTTCGGGCCGCTTTTGATCGGCGTCCTTGCCGTTGCCGGCGTATTTGCCTACTTCCGCGGCCAACGCGCCCGCGCCGCGGCGCCGGAGCCGTTGAGCGCCGACGAGCGCGCGCGGCTGGATGCCTTGCTCGAGGACGAGTCCGACACGTGACCGCCTGGATATTGTTCGCCGCCATGACCGCCGCCGTGGTCGGGGCGCTGGTGGCGCCGCTATTGCGCCCTCGCGCCGGAGGGCCGGGGCGCGCGGCCTATGACCGGAACGTTTACCGCGAACAGCTTCGCGAACTGACCGCCGATCGCGAACGGGGGACGATCACGGCCGAACAGGAAGACTCGGCGCGGGTCGAGATCGAGCGTCGAATCCTGTCTACTGGCGAAGACGCGCCCGACGAAACCACGCCCGCGCGGCCACGTCTCGCGGCGCTGGCGGTCGCGGTCTTGGTGCCCGTGGCCGCGTTCGGGCTCTACGCGATGCTCGGCAGCCCGGACCTTCCGGATCAGCCGTTCGCGGGTCGTGTCATCGACTTGGATGGCCCTGGCGGTCCGGGCATGCCCGGCGAAATCGCCGAGGCCGTCGAGCGGCTGGCGGCGCGGCTCAAGGAAAACCCGAACGACCTCGGCGGCTGGGCGCTTCTCGCTCGTTCCTACGCTGTGAGCGGCCGCTACGATAAGGCGGCCAACGCTTACCGCGAGGCCGCCGCGCTGGCGCCCGACGATAACGACATCGCCGTCGGGTTGGGCGAATCGATCGTGTTCAACGCGGACGGCATGGTGACGCCGTCGGCGCGGGCCCAGTTCGAGGCGGTGCTGGCGCGCGATCCGACTTACGCGGAGGCGCGCTATTACATGGGCTTGGCGCGCGCCCAGGCGGGCGACCGCGCGGAGGCCCTGTCGATCTGGACCGCGCTGGCTCGCGACGCCGATGCGGACACGCCATGGCTGCCCGAACTCGACCAGCAATTGCGGTCCCTGGCCGACGAGATGGGCGAGCCGGCGCCGGACATCGCCCGCGCCTCGCCGGAACCGTCGCCGGTGCCACGGCCCACGGCCGAAGACGTGGCTGCGGCCGCCCAGGCAAGCCCGGAAGAACGCATGGATATGATCCGCGGCATGGTCGATCGGCTGAACGCGCGGCTGATCGACAACCCGGACGATCTGGAAGGCTGGAAGCGGCTCGCCAACGCCAAGCGTGTCCTGGGCGAGATGCCGGCCGCGCGCGATGCCTACGCCAAGGCCATGGAACTGGCGCCGGACGACGCCGACGCCCTGGCCGGATACGCGAGCGCCGAGATCGCCATCGCCGGAGAGGGCGCGCCCGTGCCGGCGGCGGCATGGGATGCTTACGGACGGCTGTTGGTAATCGACCCGTCGAACTTCGAGGCCTTGTGGTTCACGGGTCTCGGCGCGGCGGAACAGGGGCGGGCGGAGGAAGCCGCTGGCGCGTGGCGCCGCCTCGTCGACATGATGCCCCCCGACAGCGACGAACGCGCGGAATTGCTCGGCCAAATAGAGGCTTTGGGCACGGCCCCGACAGAATAGGCCGCCCTTAGCCGACGATCAGGTCGAAGGTTCCCGTGGCGATCCCGTCGGCGCGGCGTTGGTCGAAAGCCACCGCCACGCGGGACCGTTCGGCCGGAGACAGGGACCCGAAGATGCGGTCGGCGTCGTTGAGCGGATCGCCGGCAAAATACATTTGCGTGGTCAGCAATTCGCGGCCCTCGGCATGGGCCATGTAGTGGATATGCGGCGGCCGAACCCAATTCGCGGTGGCGGGGTACGATCCCGGCCGGATGGTGAGGATGCGGTAGGCGCCGTCCGCGTCGGTCTGGATCCGCGCGAAGCCCTGAAAATTGGCGTCCAGCGGATTGGCGTTGCCCGAATCGAGGGGGTGGTCGTAACGGCCCGAACGATTGGCCTGCCAGACGTCGATCGCGGCGCCGGCAATGGGCCGGCACGCGGTGTCCAGGACGCGCCCGGTGATCTCGATCACCTCGCCTTCGGCGCGGCCCGGCGCGCCGCCGAGTCGGGTCAGATCCCAATCCACGTCGCCGGTGATCTGGGGATAGAACGGCCCCGCCGTCTGTGCCGGAGTCAACGCGCATGACGCCGCGCGCGCCACGCCCGACACCGCCAGCCCCGCGCCGGCGACGCCGATGCCGAGCAGGTGCCGCCGGGTCAAACCCCGTGCCGTTGTCATGACTGTTGTCCCGTTTGCATGGTCCACGCATATCTTGGCACCTTCAGGGTACCAAGAAAACATCGCCGTTTCGACGGGATGGGGACGTGGCGGCGCGCCGCCGGAGGATCGTCAGCCGGCGCTGTCGAGGGCCTCGATGAGCGCCTTGGCGACGTCCAGCTTGGCTTCGGCCGCCGCGCGGTCGTCGTCGTCGCGGGCGTCGTCCACGGCAAGCTCGGCGTCCTTGAGGCGGGATTCCGCCGTGCCGCGGTCGATATCGTCCAGCGGGATCGCCTCTTCCGCCAGCACCGTGCAACGCTCCGCCGTCACCTCGACGAACCCGCCGGCAACAAAAATGCGGGTGGAAATCGTGTCGCCCTCATACATGTCGATCACGCCACCGCGCACTGTCGACATGAGCAGCGCGTGACCGGGAAGCACGGCGAAGTCGCCATCGCCGCCGGGCACCACCACCATGTCGACCGGCCGCGACAGCAGCAGACGTTCGGGCGAGACCAGTTCGAATTCCACTTGATCGGCCATCCGCGTGGTTCCTAAGCCGCCTCGGCGGCCATGCGCTTGGCCTTGTCCCGTGCCTCGTCGAGATTGCCGACCATGTAGAACGCGGCCTCCGGCATGTCGTCGCAGTCGCCGGCGCAGAGCGATTTGAAGCCCGCGATGGTGTCTTCCAGGCTGACCATCTTGCCCGGCGTCCCGGTGAACACTTCGGCCACGAAGAAGGGCTGCGACAGGAAACGCTGGATCTTGCGCGCCCGCGACACGGTCAGCTTGTCCTCTTCCGACAGCTCGTCCATGCCCAGGATGGCGATGATGTCCTGCAGCGACTTATAGGTCTGCAGGATTTGCTGCACCCGGCGCGCGATGTTGTAATGCTCCTCGCCGACGATGCCCGGATCGAGCATGCGCGACGTGCTGTCAAGCGGGTCCACCGCCGGGTAAATGCCGAGCTCGGCGATCTGGCGCGACAGCACCGTGGTCGCGTCGAGATGGCTGAACGAGGTCGCTGGCGCCGGGTCGGTCAAGTCGTCGGCCGGCACGTAAATCGCTTGCACCGAGGTGATCGAGCCCTTCTTGGTGGTGGTGATGCGTTCCTGTAGGTTGCCCATGTCGGTGGCGAGAGTCGGCTGGTAACCCACCGCGCTGGGGATGCGTCCCAACAGCGCCGAGACCTCGGAGCCGGCCTGGGTGAAGCGGAAGATGTTGTCGATGAACAACAGCACGTCCTGGCCTTCCACGTCGCGGAAGTACTCGGCCACCGTGAGGCCGGTCAGCGCCACCCGCGCCCGCGCGCCGGGCGGCTCGTTCATTTGGCCGTACACCAGCGCCGCCTTGGAGGTGCCGCCCTCGAGGTCGATGACGCCGGACTCGATCATCTCGTGATAGAGGTCGTTGCCCTCGCGGGTACGCTCGCCAACGCCGGCGAACACGGAATAGCCGCCGTGCGCCTTGGCGATGTTGTTGATCAATTCCATGATGATCACGGTCTTGCCGACCCCGGCGCCGCCGAACAGGCCGATCTTGCCGCCCTTGGCGTAAGGCGCCAGCAGGTCGACCACCTTGATGCCGGTCTTCAGAATTTCGGACTCGGTGGACTGGTCGACGAATTCCGGCGCCGACGCGTGGATTGGCGCGGTCAGCGTGGTGTCGATCGGCCCCCGGTCGTCGATCGGCTCGCCGATCACGTTCATGATGCGGCCCAGCGTCGCCGGACCCACGGGCACGGTGATGGCTTGGCCGGTGTCGGTCACCTCGATGCCGCGCACCAGACCTTCGGTCGAATCCATCGCCACCGTGCGCACCGTCGACTCGCCAAGATGCTGGGCTACCTCGAGCACCAGGCGGTTGCCCTGATTGTCGCATTCAAGCGCGTTGAGAATGGCCGGCAGATCGTCGGTGAACTGGACGTCCACCACGGCGCCGATCACTTGGCTAACGCGTCCGACAGGATTGCTCATTAGTCTTGCTCCAGGATCATGCGTCCGGCGTGGCGCCTAAAGGGCCTCGGCGCCGGAAATAATTTCGATCAGTTCCTTGGTGATGACCGCCTGGCGCGACCGGTTATAGGTCAACGTCAGATTGTCGATCATGTCGCCCGCGTTGCGGGTGGCATTATCCATGGCCATCATGCGCGCGCCCTGTTCGCTGGCGGCGTTCTCAAGCAGCGCGCGGAACACTTGGATACCCACGTTGCGCGGCAACAATTCGTTCAGAATTTCGTCCTCGTCGGGCTCGAACTCGTAGATCGCCCCGCCTAGGTCGACCGTTTCGTCGTCGTCGCCCGCCGCGAACGGGATCAGCTGCTGGAAGGTCACGACTTGGGAGACGGCCGAATGGAAGTGGTTGTAGACCACCGTGCAGGTATCGAATTCACCGGCCTCGAACAGGGTTGCGACGCGTTGGGCGATTTCGGCGGCCTCGAAAAATTGCGGTCCGCGCGCGCCAATATCCTCGCGTCTCTCGATGAACCGGCCGCCGTATTGGCGCTGTAGCTGCTCGCGGCCCTTGCGGCCGACCAAGAACAGCTTGACGGTCTTGCCCGCGTTCTCGAGATCGGCCACGCGGGTCCGCACCGCGCGCACGATGGAACTGTTGAAACCGCCGCACAGGCCCCGGTTGGACGTGGCGACGATGAACAGATGGGTGTCCTCGCGCCCGGTGCCGCGAAGCAACGCCGGCGCGTTTTCGTTGCCGGCGACGCTCAGCGCCAGCGACCGTACCATGCGTTCCATGCGGTCCGCGTAGGGCCGGGCGGCCTCCGCCTCTTCCTGCGCGCGGCGCAGCTTCGACGCCGCCACCATTTGCATGGCCTTGGTGATTTTCTGGGTCGCCTTGACGCTGTTGATGCGAAGGCGAAGGCTTTTGAGGTCGGGCATGAGAGTTGGGCCGGAAGACCGTTACGCGAAGCTTTTCGAGAACGCTTCCAAGATGCCTTTCAGTTTTTCCTCGGTCTGTTCCGATATCTCGCCTTCGTCCCGGATCGTTTCCAGAAGGTCCGCGTGTTTGGCGCGAAACTCGGCGAGCAGGCTTTCCTCGAAGCGGCCCACGTCGGCCACGTCGATCTTGTCCAGATACCCACGCACGCCGGCGTAGATCGCGACGACCTGGTCCTGTATCGCAAGCGGTGCGTATTGCGGCTGCTTGAGCAATTCGGTCAGCCGCGCGCCACGTTTGAGTAGGCGCTGGGTGGCGGCGTCGAGGTCGGAACCGAATTGGGCGAAGGCGGCCATCTCGCGGTACTGCGCGAGCTCCAGCTTGATGGAGCCGGCGACCTGTTTCATCGCCTTGATCTGCGCCGCCGAACCGACCCGGCTCACTGACAGGCCCACGTTGATGGCCGGGCGGATGCCCTGGTAAAACAACTCGGTCTCCAGGAATATCTGACCGTCGGTGATCGAGATCACGTTGGTCGGGATATAGGCCGCGACGTCGCCGGCCTGGGTTTCGATGATGGGCAGCGCGGTCAGCGAGCCGGAGCCGTGGTCCGCGTTCATCTTGGCGGCGCGCTCCAGAAGCCGCGAATGGAGATAGAACACGTCGCCCGGATAGGCCTCGCGTCCCGGTGGGCGGCGCAACAACAGCGACATCTGGCGATACGAGACGGCCTGCTTGGACAGGTCATCGTAAATGATCAGCGCGTGCATGCCGTTGTCGCGGAAAAATTCGCCCATGGTGCAGCCGGCATAGGGCGCCAGGAACTGCAGCGGCGCCGGTTCCGAGGCGGTGGAGGAGACCACGATGGTATAGTCAAGCGCGCCATTGTCCTCCAACGTCTTGACGATCTGCGCCACGGTGGAGCGCTTCTGGCCGATGGCGACATAGATGCAGTAAAGCTTCTTGGACTCGTCGTCGCCGGCGTTGACGGATTTCTGGTTGATGATGGTGTCGATGGCGATCGCGGTCTTGCCGGTCTGGCGGTCGCCGATGATGAGTTCGCGCTGGCCGCGGCCGACCGGGACCAAGCTATCGATCGCCTTGAGGCCCGACTGCACGGGCTCGTGGACCGACTGGCGCGGGATGATCCCCGGCGCCTTGACCTCGACCCGGCGCCGCTCGGTGCTCTCGACCGGGCCCTTGCCGTCGATCGGTTCGCCCAGCGAATTCACCACGCGGCCAAGCAAGCCCTTGCCCACCGGAACGTCGACGATGGCGCCGGTGCGCTTGACCGTGTCGCCTTCCTTGATGGTGCGGTCGTCGCCGAAGATCACCACGCCGACATTGTCGGTCTCGAGGTTCAGCGCCATGCCCTTGATGCCGCCCGGAAACTCGACCATTTCGCCGGCCTGGACCTTGTCCAGCCCATAGACGCGCGCGATGCCGTCACCGACCGACAGCACCTGGCCGACCTCGGCGACTTCGGCCTCGGTGCCGAATTCGGCGATTTGTTGTTTGAGAATTTCCGATATTTCGGCAGCGCGGATTTCCATCATCCGACCCCTTTCATGGCAAGCTTGAGAGCCTGGAGTTTGGTGCGAAGCGAACTGTCGACCATGCGCGAGCCGACCTTGACCACGAGCCCGCCGAGCAGCCCCGCGTCGACCTTGGCGCCGAGCAGGATATCCCGGCCCACGGCCTTCTTGAGAGCATCGGTGACCGCCGCGACCTGAGCGTCGTCCAGCTTCGCCGCGCTGGTCACTTCGGCGCGCACTTCGCCGCGGTGGGTGGCGAGCAGCGATTCGAAGGCGCGAATCACGTCGGACGCGGCGAACAAGCGCCGGTTTCGGGCCAGGACCCCGA
>Ga0209988_10002991_pt1 | contig 11176 bp, 12 predicted proteins | sample N075metaG_FD_183115 | JGI IMG/M metagenome (GOLD analysis project Ga0209988, IMG submission 183115) | Deep subsurface microbial communities from Kermadec Trench to uncover new lineages of life (NeLLi) - N075 metaG (SPAdes) (version 2) | ecosystem: Environmental > Aquatic > Marine > Ocean trench... | reverse complement strand
CTAAGGATTGCCGAATTTTCGTAGAGATGGTGGCCTTATCAAGAAAAAAGTTCGTGTCCGTGAGACGCGCGATTTCCTGAGGGGTGAAGGTCATGTTGAGGCCATTTCGAAAATGATCATCCATTCCGCAATGAAGGAAGCAAAAAGTGAAGATTGCCACATTTAACGTGAATTCGGTCCGGAAGCGATTGTCTACCGTGAAACGGTGGTTGAAAACCCATGCTCCTGATGTGCTGTGTTTGCAGGAAACCAAAGCTCAAGATACGGAATTTCCTGTAGAGGCCTTGGAGTCCACCGGCTATGTTGTCACATTTCGTGGGATGAAAGGGTATAACGGCGTTGCCGTGTTGACCAAAACCGCACCGGAATTTACCTCGGATGGTCTGGATAAAGGCCCCAATGGCGATGGCTTCCGGTTGCTTCATGTCGTGGTCCAAGGGATTTCCATCGTGAATACCTACATCCCACAAGGGTTTCAAATCGATCACCCCAAGTATCAGTACAAACTGCAGTGGTTCAAGCGGTTGCGCCAATACTTCTCACGCCACTTCTCGGCAGACCAACCAGTCATTTGGTGTGGAGATATGAATGTGGCACCTGAGCCGATGGATGTCCACAGTCCGGAAAAACATTTGACGCATGTGTGTTATCACCAGGATGCACGAAAGGCTTACCACAAGACCATGAGTTGGGGCTTTGAAGATGTGTTCCGCCGCCTGTACCCGGATCGACCGCAATTTACATTTTGGGATTATCGTCAGCCGGATGCGATGAAGGCGAATCGCGGTTGGAGAATCGACCACATTCTCGCAACGAAACCGTTGGCCCAAAAATGTACAGCGGTTGAAGTGGATGTGAACCCCAGGAAAGGCAAGAGCCCTTCGGATCACACGGTCTTGTGGGCAAAATTTTCAGTTTAGCAGGGCGGTGAAAAAGCCCGCCCAGCTGCGTTCTCGGTCCTTTGTCGTTCTCACGTACTGCATGTACGCTCCGGGCGCGAAAGGTCCTGCGGCCTTGCTGGACAGCCTTTTTGACCGCCCTGTGTTATGTATTTGTTACTTATTTTTTCTTTCTCGGTGAGCGAGTCGGGTCTGGAATATTTTCGAGGGGAATGAAGACCGCGAGAGCCACCACGGTCGTCCACCTGTTGGGCTTTCCGATGGCGGATTGGGTGATGTTTTGCGTGCGAACAATTTTCCCGCCCATTTTGAACACTTGCTCTCGTTCCTTCCAGGCCACGTTGGGGTCAAACTTGATGCCAAGCGTGGTGGCGAGCATTTGCGCCGCCAGATCTTCGGTGTAATCGCCAGCCTCTTCGTCGGTCTCCCCATAGGCATGATGTTCAGAGAGATAGCCATATGCCTTGTGTCGGCCCTCGGGGATGGCCACGCCAATCGATGAAGAGATCAGACGACTCCGTTCATTTGTTTCACATCGGGCCATCACACAGTAAGTAATCTCGCCAGGATTCAACAACTGTACTCCGCGTTTTCGTGGAATGATTTTACAGTTCGGTGGGAGAATCGATGAAACGCTCACCAGATTACAGTACGCCACGCCAGCACGTCGTAAGGCTTCTTCGAATGAAGCGAGTTTTTCTCGATGCACACCGACCCCTCGGGTCAGAAACATGTGAGTAGGAACCATGTCTCCTCCGTTGTTTTCGTGTGGTTGTTCACACGATGTTCAAAGATGATTGGTAACGTCTGCAAAATCGTGAGGGTGCTCTGTTAGACTAATCATTTCTGCTGACATCGCCATTCATGAACAATCATTCCAGCTATGAGGCTGGAAACGAGCATGCGGGCCGCATCTTGACAAATTTAGAAGGAATTCTGCAAGGAAATTTTGTGAAGTGTGTATATTTGTTTCAGGCAACACTGGGAAGGGCAAACGAGAAAGTCGATGTAGGATTATGAAATTTCGTACCTTTTTCCTGAAACTCTTCACCCGCTTTTGCTTCACGCATCACGTTCCAAAAGGAGGCAGGTGTAACACCAAGAGCTTTGGTTCAGTGAGTTCTTGCATTGCGTACTGAACGCCTTCACGTCCTAACCCGGAATCCTTGACTCCCCCGTACGGCATATGGTCGGCGCGCCAAGTGGGGATTTCATTGGCGAGCACCGCTCCAACTTCCAGTTCGCGATAGGCTTGGAAAATGCGATTAATATTCTGAGTAAAGACCCCAGCTTGAAGCCCGTAGGGTGAATCGTTCACACCATGCAGCGCTTCCGCGAAGTCCTGATAGCGAGTGATCGTGATGACGGGGCCAAATACTTCTTCGCAGGATACGTTCATGGTTGGACGAACATTGGCTAGGACAGTTGGCGCCACAATAGAATCTTGTCGAGATCCACCGAGTAGGCAATCTGCACCTTGTGCGATGGCTTCTTGAATCCACGTTTCGACTCTGATTGCCGCTTGCTGGTTGATCAGTGGTCCAACGACCGTGGATTCATTGAGAGGGTCGCCACAGGATATGGCGCGAACCTGATCAAGCAGGAGTTCGACGAATTGATTGTAAATGTCATGGTGAACATACAGTCGCTGCACCGAAATGCAGGTCTGCCCGGAGTATGAGAATCCACCGGCGGCACAACGTTGGGCCGCCAGTGGGAGGTTGGCATCGGGTTCGACAATAACCGCTGCATTTCCTCCCAATTCGAGTGCCACACGTTTTTTCCCAGCCTTGCCTTTGAGGCTCCATCCCACTGCGGCACTTCCCGTAAAACTCAGAGCTTGAATTCTGGGATCCCGCACCATGGTTTCAGCTAGGGCATTCTCGCAAGGCAAGACACTCAATGTGCCGGGAGGGAGCCCGAGTTCACAAATAATTTCTCCGAGCAGTAAGGCGGTCAGGGGAGTTTGTGGGGCTGGTTTCAGAAGGAAGGGGTTCCCGACGGCCAAGCAGGGTGCAATTTTGTGGGCTACAAGGTTCAAAGGGAAATTAAAGGGCGTAATGCCCAGGACCGGCCCAATCGGCACTCGTCGAAGGATGCCCATGTGGTGATCCATGCCGGGGCTACTATCCATAGGGATGGTATCACCAGGCAGGCGTTTGGCTTCTTCACTCGCCACGGTGAAGGTCTGAATGGCACGGAGGACCTCACGTCCGGCATCGGTAATGGGTTTGCCGGATTCCAAACTCATGACCTTGGCAAACTCGTGCTGGCGCGCAGTGAGCTGTTGTGCGATGCCCGAAAGGGCTTTGGCTCGAATGTGGGACGGCAGCTTGGCAATGGTCGGAAACGCAGAAACACTCAGTTGGATGGCGTCTTCAATATCGGGCGCTTGGGCCTGACAGATTTCGGCAATGGAGTGTCCCGTGTAGGGATTCAGCACGGATTGGCGAACCGGAGATTCACGCCATTCAGTACCGATGAGAAACGCTGGTCCTGGTAGTTGTTCCACGGAGGCTTAAACAGAGGAAGGTTCTGTCGGAGTCGGGTCTTCAGAAGATGCGTGTTGAGCTTTAGCGATGAGTTCTTCGGTTCCCCAATCGTTAATCGAGTCGAGGGCAAACGGTTCAAACGATGAAATGGCGCCGCAACCGTGACACTTCGGGGGAATTTTCCTCCGATACACCTCGTTAAGACAGTCCATGCACACAAAGAAATCGGGATCACCCTCTGCACATTCAACAGCCCAAAATGTTTGCATCTCTGACATTGATCCCACCTATTAAAAAAAATTACTCAAAAAAGAACACCGTAGCGAATGTATTATTTCAAGAATAGGTCAGCTTCCTCAACTTATCAATACCTATTTCTTCGACGGGGTTTTCGGTGAGCCCGCTTGCCTTCCTGCCTTCATGGACAACCAGGCTACAGAGCTCCGGAACTTTCCTGTGTTGAAGCCTGCTGCAAAAGCTTTTCGATGTGTTCTTGAAAGGTATCAAAGGGGAGTGCCCCTGGGATGACTAATAATGGACCAGCTTCCGGGTTATGCGTTAAATACAAAATAAAATGGGGGGTTCCCCGAACGCCGATGCTGCCCCCTTCCATTCGGTCGCGATAAATGGACTCTATATATCGTTCCTCTTGGACACACTCACTAAATTGTCGGACGTTAAGCCGCAGATCTTCAGCTTGTTGTTGCAGTTGGTCGGAAGAAAATTTCCGACGGCTGGAGAACAATCTGTCATGCATGGACCAATACTGCCCTTGTTCGCCTGCGCATCGGGCCGCCATGGCCGTGTCGATACTCGGCCCGCTGACTGCTCTGGGGAAGTCCCGATAAATAAGTCGGAGTTTGCCGGTTTGGATGTATTCGGAATTGAGCAGAGGCCAGGTTTCTTGGAAAAACTTTTCGCAGAACCCACAGGTGAAATCGGAATATTCCAAAAGGGTGACGGGAGCCTGTTGATCTCCACGGACTCGATCGTCTTCGCGAAGCAGGAACGTATCATCTTGGCTACTTGCAGGGAGTGCGGTCAGCAAGAGAACGGCAAGCACGGCAAGGGTTTGGAAGAGTCTAGCCGCGAGTATGTGTTGATACAGGTTGGCCGAAAATCGTGGTAGAAAAGGTACAAGCATATGGTGTCCTCTTACTCAGGCTAATACGTTAATTCATTGTGGGCGTAGACCTGATATCTGTCAAATCTTTTGAGAAATGATTCACCTATGCCGAGTTTATTTTTCATCGGCTTGAGGCGTGTCTTGGTCAAGCAATCCCATTAGCAATAACGGCCACACGATGGTTGCATCGCTCAGCACTTCGGCAAATCGTCCTCCTTCTTCTTGAGGAACAAATTTACCCCAAGAGACCCCCTCCTGGTACGTGCATCCACTCAAACCTCCCCAATAATCCGGTTCAGGACAAATGCGAACGCCGTAGTGAAAACGTGGTGGTGTAATCTCCGTCCCGAGTCTCAAGTTGAGAATTTCAATATACGGAGGAGTCTGTTGTGCCCAATTGCGGGGCACGCCGCCACCGATGGTAAAAATGCCAAGCCGCTTGGCTCCCAATAATTGTTCCGTGTAGCTGTTGAGATCCAAAAAGGGGTTAAAGGTGGCATGGTGTTGCTTCAAGGAATTCCAAACCTTTTGACCATCCGAAGCCCCTGTCTCTTGTGTTGATGTGGTGTGCCGATGTTTTCCCATGGCCCAAATGGACAGGTCTAAGCCAAGCTCAGAATCTGTAAACGCGGGGATATACACAGGTACCTTTTTCAGAAACGCACTTTTCAAAATGCCTGGTCCCTCGTATTCATTGGTCAGTGTTTTCCCCAGTTCACGGGTGAGCAGTTCAGACGAGAGCAGTTGGTCGGGATCGAGGCGATTGAGTGTTTCTCCGACAACATGTTCGACATGATTCAAATTCAATTCCATTTCCAAGGTGTCATACACTCGGTTGTAGCCTTTATTAAACAAATCCACATCATTCATCGAGGGATGATACTTGTAATGCGTTTGCCCAACCGTCTCGCTCAGGCCATGGGCAATGAGCGCGCCGGTGGAAACCACGGCTTGGACCATGCCGCGATCGATCATCGTGCACATGATCATCCCCATCTTGGCGATGGTCATGGCGCCGGAGAGTGTCATGACGACGAAGCAATCCGGGTCGTTGATCATGGCTTTCAGAATGTCGAACGCTTCGCCAAGCCGACGGCCACCAAAGGCGGTTTTTTGCATGGCGATGAGCAGGTCCGAGAAGGATTGAATTTTTGACGGATCTAGTGCTTCTAAGGGTTCGAGTCCGTCCTGAGCTCCATCATGAAACGATCTCATGGTTTTGTGTCCTTTGAAAAATACATCTATATGCCAAGCTTACCTGGGGTATTAAAAGTCAAGCGAAACAGTGTTGGGTTTTTCATAACGAAGGAAAGGTGGGAGTGGTGGAGAGTTTAGGAGAAAGTTTAAACCAGTCCACCTTCGCTATGGCTACGGCGGACAGCCTCCGCTTCAGCTTTTTCCTGGTCTGCCAGCCGACGCTCCACAAGCGAAGGCTGGTAGTCCCAACGGGATTTGAACCCGTGTCTGCACCTTGAGAGGGTGCCGTCCTAGGCCAAGCTAGACGATGGGACCGTCTATTATGTTTACATCTGTGATTATCGCACGCATGAAGTGTGAAGCTATCACAGGCTCCTGATTATACGACATGCGGACCAGACTTTACCATTCCCCTGAGTTGGAGTGCAATCAAGGAATCCGCGATGGGGAATGATTGATGGAAAAATCTTGAACCGTGATCCGTAATCTCGGACAGGCTCCTATGGTTTTATGGATACATAGATCGTGCCATTCCCGCGTTTGAGCAAGATCAAGACAGGCGTTTTGGGTCCTAGGTCACGGATGAGTCGGTGGAAATCGTCAACATGGCGGATTGGGCTTCGGTTTATTTCCATGAGAATATCACCCCGCCGGAGTCCGGCGCGCTCGGCAGCACTGTCGGGCTGAACGCGACTAATCAATACCCCTTTGTCTTTGGGTACGCGATCAGGCGGGACGGGTTCGACGATGATCCCAGACAACGCGTGGTTCTTCTGCTGACCAGGATCTGAGCTTCGCATGGCTGTGAGATCACTGGGTAATTCTCCAATGGCCACGGAGAGTTCCTGGGGGGAGTTATGGCGCAGAACCGAAACCGATGCGCTGGTCCCTGGAGACGTCTCGGCAACGAGGGAGCGAAGGTGTGTGGTATCTTTGACCTTTGTGCCGTTGTAATGACGAATAATATCGCCTCGCTGAAGGCCAGCATTTTCCGCGGGACTTCCACTGACAACATCTCCGACCAGGGCACCGGAAGAATCCGGCGATCCAAACTGATCAGCCAGTTCTGGAGTCAGTTGTTGTATCGAAACTCCGAGCCAACCTCGAATCACTTTTCCATGGGCGACGAGATTGTTCATGACGTTTTTTACCATGTTACTCGGGATGGCGAACCCGATTCCCATGTATCCACCGGTCCGAGAAAAAATCGCGGTGTTAATCCCAATCAACTCGCCTTGAAGATTGACGAGTGCCCCTCCGGAATTCCCGGGGTTAATGGCGGCATCGGTTTGGATGAAATCTTCATAATCCACAATGCCCATATTAGCTCGGCCAATGGCGCTGATAATGCCCATGGTGACGGTTTGATTCAGGCCAAAGGGATTGCCCACAGCCAGCACCAGTTCCCCAACTTGGAGATTGTTCGAGTTGCCCCACCGCAACGTCGGCAGATGGGTTTCGTCAATTTTAATAACCGCGAGGTCAGTCTTAGGGTCAGTCCCAATCAGTCTTGCTGAAAACTTTCGCTTATCCCCCAGCAGCACCGTTAATTTATCAGCCTGTTCCACTACATGGTTATTGGTGATGATATAACCATCGGAGGAGACGATAACCCCTGATCCCAATCCTTGCTCTTGCTTGGGTTGCTGTTTGCGAAATCGATGCTCAAAGTCCTCTCCAAAAAACCGGCGAAAAAACGGATCATCAAAAAATGGCAGTGGATTGCGCTGGCTCGATTCTTCTTTTTTGCGAGTCGATGAAATGTTGACTACGGAGGCCATGGCATCTTTGGACACGCGAATAAAGATCTCGTTTGCCGGGAACGGGACTCCCACAGGTTGGACTGTGGGCATGGGATCTTGCATGGAAGGTTGCAGTGTGGGTTGAATGGTTGCGCTGGTCATCAGCCGCGTGTCCTCTGGGGCTTCAGAGCATTGTACGGTCACCGTCAACAGTAAACCGGTCAACAGACTCAAGACCCATCTGGATGTGGGCAAGGATTTCAGGAAATGATTCATGGGATGTATTGCGCGGACTTTTGTGATCCAGCTGCCATTTCTAGGACTATTGTAGCATTCACTGTTCCTTGGTAGAAGCCCAGGATTGAAAGAAAATTTGTTGAAAGGGGTTTTTGTCACCCTTAACCGAATGGAGTGGTGGACACCACGTATCAAAGCTGGGAAAGAAGGTACCATGAATATGGTGGAAGCGAAGGAGAGAGGGTTGAATGTTCAAAAGACGGGTCGTTCTTTAATGTGGATTCCGTCTGTGCTACCGAGGATTACGATTGAAGTCCGGTTCACAAACAATCCATTTTCCACAACGCCGGGAATGCCGTTGAGTTGGGCCTCAAGAATGGTCGGGTTGTCAATGCGATCCACTTCCACATCCAGAATTACATTTCCTTCGTCCGTTTTGAACACTTCGTTGTTTTTCTTTCTAAGCCTGGAAGACCATCCCAATGCTTGAATATGCCGTTGGGTATTTGGCCATCCAAAAGGGATCACTTCAACTGGGATGGGCATGGGCATGCCCAGAACCGGAACCCATTTAGCCTCGTCCACAATAACGATGAACTGACGGGCCGCTGAGGCCACGATTTTTTCACGCAACAACGCGCCGCCCCCGCCTTTAATCAGTTGGAATTGCGGATCTACCTGGTCGGCTCCGTCAACGGCAAGATCGAGTTTCCAGTCTCCTTCATTCGGGAGAAGTGGAATATTCAAATCGTTGGCTAACCGAGCGGTTTCTTGCGAAGTGGGGATTCCTTGAACGCGAAAGCCGGATTTAACTTTCTTTCCCAGCGCCAGCAAGAAATATTTGACTGTTGATCCCGAGCCTAGACCAACGAGGGCTCCCTCCGGGACATATTGTAGAGCCGCTTCGCCTGCCGCGCGTTTTCCTGCTTCCTGTGCTTCGGTCATGTAAGGATTCTCTCATGGGGGGCTGTTGAATTATAAAAAATTTCTATATTGCCGTTCTCAGGTGACGGTTCTAATGAAACCTCAAAAGCAACAGGGGAAGTTGAAAAAGGGCGTCAGCGGCGTTCTCGGCCCTTTGTCGTGCTCACGTACTCCCGTACGCTCCGCGCGCCAAAGCGCCTGCGGCCTTGCTGAGCGCACCTTTTTGAACTTCCCCTCAGGGGTTACGAGGAGCGTGCCATGGTGGCCGCAATGGATGCCGCGCCTAGTAAACCTGCCTGATCGTTCAGGATCACATGGACTGGGAATGTACTCAATAAGCGCTTATATCGACCTTTGGCGATGAAGGATTGACTGAAACGTTTGTCTTTGAGTCGTGGCACGATGTGTGGAACGATCCCGCCTCCCAAGTAGACACCGCCTCGGGCCAAGGTTTTAAGGGCAAGATTGCTGGCTTCGGTACCCAGAATTGAGACGAACAATTCCAGTGCTTGCACACAAATGTCCGGTTTCCCGTTCAACGCAGCTTTGGTAATCAGGGTCGGTGGATCGTCTGTGAGAAGGAGCTCGGCAAACCACGTGGGCTCATTTTTTTTGGTGTCCCGAAGAAACTGATAGATCGTATGAAGGCCATCACCAGACAGGACCCGCTCGACACTCACATGAAGAAAGCTCGTGCGAATATAACGCAGCAAATCAATTTCAATGTCGCTGGTTGGGGCAAAACTGGCATGGCCTCCCGCTGACGGTATAGTGTGATATCTTTCTCCATCCCAATACAGAATAGCTTCCCCCAGCCCGGTTCCCGGTGCAACCAGCGCTTTCGTCCCATTCTTTTGAAATTGTCCGTTGACCAGTTCGGTTTCCTCGGGCCTGAGGACGAGGACGCCATAGGCCATCGCTTCTACATCGTTCAATAGACGAACCTTAGGGGTGTCGATGTGTGTGGTCAGGGACTGTCCATCAATTTCCCACGGTAAGTTGGTCGCGCGACATCGGTTGTCAATGATGGGTCCGGCGACTCCAAAGCAGGCTGCGTCAATTGATTCCTCTGGTGATTCCTCTGGGGGTTCATCCGGCTTTTCCTCGGGTTCGGTCGTATCGTCTGATGAGGAATCGTCGTCCAAGTCGTCTTCCACCCCAAACGGGTCTGGTGGATCCTCGGGAGGGGCCAGGAATTCACTTAAGATTTCTTCAAAAGATTCAAAGTCGGCGTTAAAAAATTTTTCTTCACGGGTCGGTTCGACCCGGTCCTGCTTCCAGTCATACAGGGCAAGATAGGTTTTCGTCCCACCGATGTCTCCAGCCAGAATCATAAACAACCTTTCTTTAAAACCATGAAATGGGAATTGTCCCGCAGGGAGGATGGTGTGTGCATGTACCCAAGCCTCGTTGCTACCTTAAAAGAATGATAGAAAGGTTTGCAACGACAAGTAGAACCTGCTAGTGCGGCGATACAGGTGTCCACGTCGAAAAGGTCACGGCCTGCCCAACCGTGTTTTGGTTGTGATCGATCACATTCCATACCGTGGCCTGTTCCACCAGGAACCGTTTCCCAGTTCGGGAAATGCGCACCCCTCGATAATCCCGTATCAGTCCCTGCGTGGAGGCTAGTTGAAGCATCCGGCTGCGTTCTTCTTGATTGACGGGCTCGGCGGTTAAGCGTGAAGGGGTTGTGACAAATTCTTCCCAGTCCATTTCCCAGAGTTGGAGCGCCTGAGCATTCCCGTAGTTCAGAATGGGGTCGGCCTCCATTCCATGAGAGGCCACCACGAATGGGGCAGAAAACAGGCGTTGGGTTTGTTCGCGACGCGATCCCGGTCGGTTAAGTAGTTCCACGCCAGTCCAATGCACATAACTGTTAAGGACCAAGGCAATCCAGGAGAGGACTTGATCATTGAGCCATGCGGGTTCTACTTGTCCGGCGTCAAAATTCACAGCCTTATCTCATAGAACGGACATTTGTGGACAGAAACGGTTTAAGATCTTCATTTGGTAAACCGAGGATATAGATATCATATATGATAAAGAGCCATTAAAAAAAAGGGTATAAAATGGGGAGGATTCTTTCATGAACATTGTTGAGCGGCAATTGGTGGACGAGGCGTTGATTTTTGATTTATCTGGCCGGTTTGAATTTCAAGCCACGCCCAAGTTTTTTACGGCGTTGGATCGGATCGAGGCCATGAGTTGTCAGCACCTCATCTTGAATCTTGAGGAAGTATCCTTTCTTGATAGCGCCGGGTTGGAGGCTATTCATGTCGCGCATAAAAAAATAACAGCCGTTGGCGGAACCATGAGCATTGTGAATCCCTTGCCCCAGGTGCAGAAGCTGATGGAACAGGCAAATTTAACGAGTATCATTCCCATTCATACGCTGGAAGAGGAAGCCTTGCTGGCTGGGTAACTCGTAGCAGCCCTTAGCCCTGCATCTCTCGAAACTTCGCCAGCACCTGATCCGCGATCTGGTCTGCCGAACCGGAATCCGTCTCCACGATAAGGTCTGCGGCGGCTCGGTACTTTGGCGTTCGTTCCTGCAAC
>Ga0209988_10002989_pt1 | contig 11178 bp, 11 predicted proteins | sample N075metaG_FD_183115 | JGI IMG/M metagenome (GOLD analysis project Ga0209988, IMG submission 183115) | Deep subsurface microbial communities from Kermadec Trench to uncover new lineages of life (NeLLi) - N075 metaG (SPAdes) (version 2) | ecosystem: Environmental > Aquatic > Marine > Ocean trench... | reverse complement strand
CAAATTGTTGACCGAATCGGTTCCGGTTTTGACTGTGGCCTCAATGTCATTTATAGCCCGGAAGGCGAAAATCTTCTGGAGACAGGTGGCGGCATATATCGCGCTCTGTCAATGTTGGGCGACGAACCGTTTCTCGTCGTTAATGCCGACATTGTCAGCGACATGCCTATGCCCGAGGCTGATTTTGATGAGCGGACACTGGGCAAACTCATATTGGTATCGACGCCGCCGTACAAAACGCACGGTGATTTCAATATTGTCGATGATCGGGTATGCAACAGCGAGAATCCGCGATTGACGTTTAGCGGAGTGGCAATCTACCGTCCCGAATTCTTCGCCGGCTGTTCGGCAGGACCGTTTCCGCTGGCGCCGTTGTTGCGGGCAGCCGCGGACGCAAATCAACTCGCTGGCGACCTGTATACCGGGCCCTGGGCCGATGTCGGCACAGTCGAGCGTCTGACAGCGCTGAATCGCGACTAGGCGGGTTCGACTACGGACAATCCGTCCGAGCAGGCTGCGACATCGAGGCGCAAATGCCGCAGCAGGTGTGGCAATAAACGATCGGCCACAAGGCCGGTATCGTCGTCCGCGCCAAGATGCGCCAGGTCAGTGACGTCAAGGTCTTGAAAGCCGCAAGTATTGATCCTCGAAAACGGTTCAAGGTCGACGTTCACGTTAAGTGCCATGCCGTGGAAACTGGCGCCGCGGCGAATTCTCAGGCCAACACTGGCCAGCTTGACGCCGTCGACGTAAACGCCGGGCGCGTCGCGGCGGCTGGCGGCCTCAATATTGTACTCGGCGGCAAGATCGACGACGCACTGCTCAAGTGCAGTCACGAGATCGCGAACACCGAGGCCGGCCCTGCGAATATCAATGAGCGGATAAATCATGAGTTGGCCGGGACCGTGATAGGTAACCTGGCCGCCACGATCGATTTGCACGACAGGGATGTCACCCGGTGCGAGCAGGTGCTCTGGTGCGGCATTGAGGCCGAGCGTGAATACCGGGTGATGCTCACAAAACCAGATTTCATCCGGTGTCGCAGCATTTCGAAGGTCAGTGAATCGTTGCATGGCTCGCCAGACAGGTTCGTAGTCCTGCAGACCGAGCTTGCATACCGACACTTCGCTCATAGCGCCATCAGGACATCGTCGTGCGCAGTGATTTCGCGATAAATATCGTCCAGTTGCTGCTGGCTCTGTGCTTTGATCGTAATCGTGACGGACACAAAACTCCCGTTACGGCTTAGCGCGTTTTGAATCGCATCTTCGGCAAGCGGTCCTGTGTGTTTTTCGACGAGTGTACGTGCCAGCATGCGAAAATCTGTCGACTCGCGACCCATGATTTTGATCGGAAAATCGCAGGGAAATTCAAGTAGCGTTTCGTCGTTCATGTCGGAATCGCTTATTCAAACCAAAGGCTGACACTGTCTTTGGTGCGTTGCCAGAAAGAGCCGATCGGATTATCGGCCAGTGCTCGAAGAGGTTCACTAACGAGGTCGTCGCCGCTCAGGCTGATGACGATTTCGGCCAATGGTTGTCCTTGTGCGACCGGTGCTTCCAGGACGGCGGGGATATTCAGTACTGACTGCAGCGAATCGTAAGCCCCGCGTGGCACAGTGATGAACAGATCGTCCAACACGCCGAGTGAGGTGTATTCGTTGGCGGATTTCCAGATTCGGGCTTTCGATATTTCTGCGCCAGCCTTATACAACAGTCGCGTCTCAAAGAAACGAAAGCCGTAATTAATGAGTGCCTGGCTGCCGTTGGTTCTGGCTTTCACGCTGGATGTCCCGAGAACAACGGAAATCAAGCGCATATCGCCACGCTTTGCCGAGGCAACCAGGCAATAGCCCGCGGAATCGGTATGCCCGGTTTTCATGCCGTCGACCGAATCGTCGCGCCAAAGCAGGTTGTTACGGTTCGGTTGCTTGATGTCGTTAAACGTGAATTCCTTGACGGAGTACCAACGGTAGTAGTTTGGGAACTCCTCGATGATTGCTCTGGCGAGAGTCGACAGGTCGCGCGCTGTCGCGTAATGATCGTCATCAGGCAACCCGGTTGCGTTAACAAAGTGACTTGAGTACATACCGATCGACGATGCGTACTGATTCATCAGTTCTGCAAAGACGGACTCGGATCCCGCAACATATTCCGCCAACGCAACGCTGGCATCGTTACCCGATTGAACGATCATGCCGAGCAGAAGTTCCTGCACTGATACACGTTTGCCAACTTCAATAAACATACGTGAGCCCGGCGTTCTCCAGGCTTTCTCGCTGACCGTCACCTTCTCGTCGAGCCGGATCTGCTTATCTTTGATCGCATTAAAAACGACGTACGCTGTCATCAGTTTTGTCAGGCTGGCTGGCGGTACCGGTGTGTCTGGTTTCAGCGATGCGAGCTCGTGACCCGTCTTGCTGTCGATCATGTAATAGCTGGTGGCGCCGATCAGTGGCGGTGCGGGAACAGGCCGCGGCTCTTCGGCAGGCGAACAGACGGCAAAAAATAGCGCGAACAGCGCGAGGTACTGGACTTTCATGAATTCTCAGAGGGTTCGAATCAGGGCGCGTATTCTACCCGGACCCGGCGACTTAATCATACAGACAGCAATCCTGAGGTCGACCTGCGGATTGCCGGTCGCGTGCGAGTTATTCAGAGACGAGAATGGGGTCGGTAATGCCCAGCTTGTCGAGTTCCTCGATGAGCAAATCGTATTGCTCGACACCTCGAATCGGCCCCATACGCACCCGGTACAACGTCTCTTCGGCTGACCTGTCTTCGAGTACGAATCCCGCGCCGATACCGCCACTGCGTAGCAAGGCGATCCGCCGATCCGCGTTTTCCCGGCTGCCGAAGGCGCCAAGCTGGACAAATACCTGCGTTGTTTTGTTCGCCTCAGGAATCGGCGGCTCGACTGGCGGAGGCGTTACCTGTCGTGTGGGCCGATCGCCCCTTGGTTCGCCAAAGGTTATGGCCTCAACTTCGACCAGGCTGGTGCCGGTGCCAATCATGTCCAGCTTCACTGCCGCGTAGTACGACAAGTCGATGATGCGATTGTGGACAAATGGACCTCGATCGTTCACTCGCACGACCACGGTCTTGTTGTTGCGCAGATTGCGGACACGGACATAAGTTGGCAAAGGTAAGGACTTGTGCGCAGCGGTCATCTCATACATATCGTAGGTCTCGCCCATCGAAGTCAGATTGCCGTGAAATTTCTTGCCGTACCAGGAGGCGACGCCACGCTCGCGATAACCATTGGCGCTGTCCATTACGGTATAGCGCTGGCCGAATACCTCGTAGACAGGTCCGTTGCCAGCGCGGCTTTTGGGTTCCGGACGAGGAATTGCATCATTGGGCATGGGAGGAACCGACGCGCTTTCCCCGCGCGGCGGTCCATCCTTGGCTCTGTTGGAGCCACAACTTGTCAACAAACCCAGGATCACAAGTATGACCAGGTACTGCGCGACGCTACGATTCGTCATGCACTACCTCTAGCGCTATTTCCTGGCCGAGCTGGTGCACGGCTAGCGCGTACATGACGCTGCGGTTGTAACGCGTAATAACGAAGAAATTGTGAAATCCAACCCAATATTCAGTGCCGTTGGCACCTTCGAGTGTGACGAGCTGGCCTTTGCTGTCGCTCGACAAGTCGGTCGAGAACATGACGCCGGATTGGCTGAGTGAGTGGACTGTTTCCCGGGCAGACAACGTATTGTCGGGTGCCGGGCCGCTGAATCGACTACTCAGCGTCGCTTGCGTAGTGACTTCTTCGCCGGCTGTCCAGCCGTGCTTGACGAAGTAATTGGCGACGCTGCCAGCAACATCAGTCCAATTGTTCCAGATGTCTCTTTTTCCATCGCCAGTGGAGTCAACCGCGTAGGCGCGATAGCTTGACGGCATGAATTGTGGTCGGCCCATCGCGCCAGCGTACGATCCAAATGGGTCGGTGGCCTGAATTTCTTCCTCGCGAACGAGTAACAGGAATTCCTCGAGCTCGCGCCGAAAAAACTTGGCGCGCGGCGGATAGTAAAACGCGAGCGTTGTGAGGGCGTCGAGCACCCGGTGTCCACCTGTGATGCGACCGTAATAAGTCTCGACACCAATAATGCCGACAATTATTTCAGAAGGAACGCCCGTGCTGGAACTGATACTGTCCAGCGATGCACGATTCTCCCGCCAGAAATTTGCACCGGCTTTTACGCGCTCCGCAGTAATAAAAATCGGTCGGTATTCGGCCCAGGTCAGTGTTTTTTCGGCCGGTTTCTTGATTTGTTCGAGAATCGATTCCTTAACTTCTGCCTGACCGAGGATGCGAACGAGATCGGCACGATCAAATTCGTGTTCGCTAACCATCGACTCGATGAACGCATCGATATCAGGTCGATCGACGTCGACGGCGTGACCGGCCGGGGCCATAACCAGAAATAGAGCGATGCCCGCGAGGAATCGGTGGATCATCAGTGAGGCAGCAGTTTTCGATGTGAGTGAATTGACATCAGAATACCGAAACCGGCCATCAGCGTCACCATGGACGTACCGCCAAAGCTGACCAGTGGCAACGGAACGCCGACTACGGGAATGAGACCCGTGACCATCGCTGTGTTGACCAACACGTAGACGAAAAATGTCAGACTTATCGAACCCGCGAGCAGACGCGAGTATGTGTCGGGTGCCTGCATCGCGATATACAGGCCACGACCAACGACGAACATGTACAGACACAAGAGTGATAACACGCCAAGCAGCCCCAGCTCCTCGGCCATCACTGCAAAAATGAAATCAGTCTCGCGTTCTGGCAGGTACTCGAGCTGTGCCTGCGAGCCGTTGGTCCAGCCCTTGCCGAACAAGCCGCCCGAGCCAATCGCAATTTTCGATTGAATAATGTTGTAACCGGCGCCGAGCGGGTCGCTGGTCGGATCCAAAAGCGTCAGTACACGTTGCTTCTGGTAGTCCTCCATGAATTGCCAAAGGCCGTAGGCGCCGGGTATGGACAAGACTGCAAGCGTGATCATCACCCGCAGTGGGAGGCCGGCGAGAACGACGACGATCATGCCCGAGGTGGCCACGAGCAGAGCGGTGCCGAGGTCGGGTTGCTGTGCGATGAGTGCCGTTGGGACGATGATCATCGCGGCGAGCAACAGCAACTGCCCGGCCCTGGGTGGAATCAGCCGGTCGTACAGATACCACGCGGCCATCATTGGCACGGCCAGTTTCATGAGCTCTGATGGTTGAAAGCGAATGCCAAGGTCGAGCCAACGCCTTGCACCCTGACCCACTTCACCCGTCGTTAATACCAAAACAAGCAACAGCAAGCCGGCGGCAAATCCCCATGGCGTCCAGCGTCGCAAAAAGTCGGGCGAAAACTGCGCAACGACGAACATCACGACAAGCGCAACCCCGAGCCTGGCGAGCTGGTTAAGCCACAACCGCATGTCCTCGCCGACAGCGCTGTACAGGACGATCAAGCCCAGCGCACATATCAGTAACAGACCGCCGAGCAACGGGCCATCGATGTTGAGACGTCGAATTCCGCGGCCACTGCCACCCAAAGACATCGTGCCGCTGTCGATCAGTCTTCGATTGTCACTGATTCGCATGACTGCCGTACCCGAGGTACTCGTCCATGATCTGGCGTGCAATCGGCGCAGCAATCCGGCTGCCGCTGGATCCATTTTCAACGACGACAGCGACCGCGATGCGTGGATTGTCGACCGGGGCGAATGCGACAAACAGCGCGTGATCGCGCAACCGTTCATCAATTATCTCCTCGTCGTATTCCTCGTCCTGCGACAACGAAAACACCTGCGAGGTACCGCTTTTGCCGGCCATCTCGTACTTTGCGTTTCGGCCTGCCGCCCGCGCTGTACCGCGTAAACCATGCATCACTTCGTGCATAGCGTCGATCACGGCGTCCCAATTCGTCACGTCATCGAGGGCGATGTTGTCGAGGCGTTTTGGTGTGTTCAGGATGCGCTCGCCCGACAATGTATTCTCGGTGGCCGCGACGATATGCGGTTGATATCGGATACCACGTGTCGCCACCGTTGCAATGGCATTCGCGAGCTGCAACGGTGTCGCCAGCATGTATCCCTGACCGATTGATGCAATCACCGTTTCACCGTGATACCAGCGTTGATCGGCCGGGTCGCGAAACGCGTTGCGTTTCCATTCGCGTGACGGCACCAGGCCATTGTGTTCGCCGCCGATATCGATGCCACTCGCATGGCCAAGGCCGAAGCGATCCAGGTAGTCGTGCAAGTTGTCGATTCCGAGGTCGACACCGATTTCGTAAAAATAGACATCGCAGGACTGCGAAATCGCGGTGTGCAAGTCAACCTCGCCATGACCTGCAGGCTTCCAGTCGCGATAGCGATGCGTGGTGCCGGGCAAAACGAAATACCCGCGGCAAAAGATCGTGCGCGTCAGGTTGGTTGCACCTGTCTCGAGTGCAGCGATTGCCAGCATCGGCTTGATGGTTGAGCCCGGTGGGTAGGCGCCACGAATTGCGCGATTAAACAAGGGTTGCTCAGGATCATTCTGCAGTGCCGAGAATTGGGAAGTCGTCATTCCGAGGGCAAAAAGGTTCGGGTCGAAGGTTGGCGCGCTGACTAACGCAAGAATTTCGCCAGTCCAGGGATCGATAGCAACCACGGCGCCACGTCGTCCTTCGAGGGCTTTGGTTGCAAGTAACTGCAGATCCAGGTCCAGGCTCAGATATATGTCGTCGCCGGGCGCTGGCGCCACATTCGTCGGCAGCGCATCCAGAAAACCGCTGGACTCCGCAGGCACTCGTCGTCCGAGTGCATTGGTCACTACATTATTGTGACCGACGTCGCCATGCAGGTTCGATTCGTAGCTAATCTCGACGCCGGTTTTGCCCGTGTGGGCGGTACCGGCGTACTGCGAACGATCCAGTCGTTGCAGGTCGCTTTTCGACAACGCCGCGATATAACCGACTACGTGTGCGATGGCCTCGCCATGTGGATAGTGCCGGACAAGCCGCGGTTGGAAATCGACTCCCGGAAATCGTGGCCGTTGAATTGCGAAATTCGCAATTTCCTCGTCGGTCAGCCGCGAGTTAAGTGATACGGGTTTGAATCTTGGCCCGCTTTGGGACAGGTCCTTGAATCGCGGAATATCTTCAGCCGCGATCAGTTCGAGCGCAGCCAGGCGTTGCAATGTGTCATCGAGATCATCGACTTGCTCCGGAATCAACTCGAGCTGATAGGCGGGCAGATTTTCCGCCAGCACTCGACCTCGGCGATCGAAGATAAGGCCTCGGGTTGGCGGAACGGCTTCTATGCGATAACGGTTGTCCAGGGACTGTTCTGCAAACAATTCATAGTCGTACACCTGCAGTTGCACGAGGCGGGCAATCACGATGCCGAGTAACACGAAGCCGAGTGTCGCTGTCAGTGTGACACGTGATATGAACAGGCGACGCTCGGAATGGTGGTCCTTGATCGATGACAACAGGTCCACTTACTGAGCTCGCATGCGTGCGCCGTTCAGGAAAATCGACACGGCGGGCCACATTATTGCGCCGCCAATGATGGGCGCCCAATACGTGATTGCCGGTGCCGAAATGCCGGCGACGCCATTGATCCAGAAAAGAATGAATTGGTAGAGCGCCAGCAAGGCGAAAACCGTCGCGGTCATCTGTGGCATTGGATATACGCGCATCAATAGATGAACCCGGACCGTGACAAACACGATCAGGCAGAGCGCAAGCGCGTGCTGTCCGAGAATCGTACCTTGCGCCACGTCGAGCACGAGTCCCGTGATCCACGCCGAGCCGACACTCCATGTTCGCGGCAACATCATCGCCCAGTAGATAAGGACTAGTGCGACCCAGTCGGGCCGGAATGATTCCACCCAATTGGGCAATGGCACGACCGTGAGCATCAAAGCCACAACGATGGTGACGATGACGGGTAGGCGGCGAGCAACGCGTCGGCTAATCATTCGCCACCGCTGCATTATTGGCTGACCAGATCAGCATGATCTCGCGAACCTGGTCGAGCGCTGACGATGGAACGGCCGTGACATCGGCGAAGGGCGCTTGTGGAATCCGGTTGACGCTGCTGACTATGGCGACCGGGTAGCCCGCCGGGAAAGCACCACCCAGGCCCGACGTGACCAGTAAGTCGCCCTCCCGGATGTCTGCATTATTGGGCAGAAACGGCAGGTCGAGGCGATCGAATTCGCCGGTGCCGTTGGCTATCGTTCGCAATCCATTGCGGTTTACCTCGACTGGAAGCGCGTGGCTGGGATCGCTGATGAGAATGGCTTGCGAGGTTGCGAATCCTGTTTCGAGCACTTGGCCGATGACACCGTTAGCGTCGATGATGGCCTGGCCATCGTAAACGCCGTCGCGCGAACCGATGTCGATTACAATGTTATGCCGATACGGATTCGCATCGACCGCCATGATCTTGGCGACGCGTATTTCATCACGGATTTGCGTACGAGCCTCGAGCAGGTCGCGCAGCCGGTCGTTCTCGGCCCTCAGCGCGGTTAGTTGCTGCAACCGGGCCCTGGTCAACAACCGTTCGGCCTGGAGCCGCCCGACTTCGAGTTGTAACTCGTTGCGATCGGCCGTGCTCTCGGCCAACCATTCCCAAAGGCGGAACGGCGCATCGACGATGATCAGAATTGGGTAGACCGTGGCGCCAATGACCCTGCGCACGGTATCGAGGTGATGTTGCCGATGGTCGAGCATCATGAGCAAGAGGCTCAGGGCCATCAATGCCAGCACACGAACACCGAGCGCCGGGATTCTTGCGAGGTGGGTGTTACTGCTTCGGGTCGTGATCATCTCGAGCTAGTCCAGTTTGTGGCGATCGTCAACCAGGCCCGATGCTGATCTCACTCCAGTCCGAATACTGCGGGTCCGTGTTCGTCCATGAGTTCAATGACGCGTCCACCGCCACGGGCCACGCAGGTCATTGGGTCATCCGCGATCACGACGGGCAATCCGGTTTCTTCCATGAGTAATTTGTCAATATCTCGCAACAACGCGCCACCACCCGTCAGCACTATGCCGCGCTCGGCAACATCTGCACCGAGTTCGGGCGGTGTTTGTTCGAGCGCTTCTTTGACGGTCCCAACAATACCTTGTAATGGTTCTTGCAGGGCTTCGAGAATCTCGTTGCTGTTGAGCGTGAAACTACGCGGCACACCTTCGGACAAATTGCGGCCTTTGACCGAGATTTCCAGTACTTCCTGGCCCGGGAAAGCCGATCCGATCTCAAGCTTGATGCGCTCGGCCGTTGCCTCGCCGATCAGGATGCCATAGTTGCGACGCACGTAACTTATGATCGCCTCATCGAAGCGGTCGCCACCGATTCTGACCGATGCCGCGTACACGATGCCGTTCAGCGAAATAACCGCGACCTCCGATGTGCCGCCACCAATGTCGAGCACCATCGAGCCGCGTGCCTCATGAACCGGCAATCCGGCACCGATTGCAGCAGCCATGGGTTCTTCAATCAGGAATACTTTGCGCGCGCCGGCGCCTTCAGCGGATTCCCGGATGGCACGACGCTCGACCTGCGTCGAACCGTAGGGCACACAAATCAAGACTCGCGGGCTCGGCCGGAAATAGCGTGTGTCGAACACCTTGCGAATGAAATGTTGCAGCATCTTCTCTGTGACCGTGAAGTCAGCGATGACGCCGTCTTTCAATGGCCGGATGGCCGTGATATTTCCCGGGGTTCGTCCCAGCATGTTCTTTGCTTCGGCGCCGACGGCTTCAACGACCCGGCCACCGCGGCCGCTGTCTTCGCGAATCGCGACGACGGATGGCTCATCCAGCACGATGCCGTGGCCACGTGAGTAAATCAGCGTGTTGGCGGTGCCAAGGTCGATCGACAGGTCATTGGAAAAATAACCCAGAATGTTCTTGAACATGTGCCCGTAAGGTCCCGAAATTAGAATTAACGCGCTAATCTAACAATGCGCACGACATTGCACAAGGCAGTGTGTATCATTGTGGGCGCGCGTGCCTGATGGCGATTCGCGCGCACTTATACGCAGGATTCCTCCCGTGTCACTCGATAAAGATCAAGTTCAGCATATCGCGATGCTGGCAAGACTTAAGCTAGCCGACGATGAGTTCGATGAGACCGTCGACAAGCTGTCGCGGATCGTCGAATTCGTGGATCAATTGAGCCAGGCCGAAACCGAAGGCGTCGTGCCGATGGCGCACCCGCTCAACGAGTCGCAGCGGTTGCGTGCAGACGAGGTGACCGAGAGCGATGAACGGGAGGCTTTGCAGGAGAATGCATCCTCGGTCGAGAACGGGCTGTACCTCGTACCCAAAGTCATCGAGTAACCCATGAGCCAGGATTTGCATGCACTGACGTTGACGCAAATCGCCGCCGGTCTCGCCACCGGGGATTTCTCGGCTCAGGAATTGACCGAGTCGCTGCTGGGCCGAATCACCTCGTTCCACGAGCCGCTTAACGCGTTCATCACGATCACCGCGGAACAGGCGCTCACTGCCGCAAAACGGGCAGACGAGGCGCGGGCTTCAGGCAATGCGGGCGCTTTGAACGGGTTGCCGCTGGTCCACAAGGACATTTTCTGCACGAAGGGCGTACTGACGACCTGCGGCTCACACATGCTCGATAATTTCGTATCACCGTATGACGCGACGATCGTCGAGCGTTTTGCCCAGGCCGGTGCGGTAGTGCTTGGGAAAACCAATATGGATGAGTTCGCGATGGGCTCATCGAATGAAACGAGCTTCTTCGGGCCGGTCAGGAACCCCTGGAATCTCGATTGCTCGCCCGGCGGATCATCCGGTGGGTCGGCGGCGGTGGTTGCGGCCCGGCTTGCCCCGGCTGCGACCGGCACGGATACGGGCGGCTCAATTCGCCAGCCGGCGGCGCTAACCGGCACGGTCGGACTCAAGCCAACCTACGGACGCGTGTCGCGGTACGGCATGATCGCGTTTGCGTCGAGCCTCGACCAGGCCGGCGTCATCACCCGCTCTGCGGAAGATGCGGCCCTGTTGCTGGGCGTCATGGCCGGATTCGATGAGCGCGACTCGACGTGTATTGACCACCCGGTCCCCGACTATGTTGCCGGTCTGTCCGGATCACTCAAGGGATTGCGCGTCGGTATCGTGCGGCAGCATTTTGACGAGGGGCTGGACGAGCGGACCGGA
>Ga0209988_10002986_pt1 | contig 11180 bp, 10 predicted proteins | sample N075metaG_FD_183115 | JGI IMG/M metagenome (GOLD analysis project Ga0209988, IMG submission 183115) | Deep subsurface microbial communities from Kermadec Trench to uncover new lineages of life (NeLLi) - N075 metaG (SPAdes) (version 2) | ecosystem: Environmental > Aquatic > Marine > Ocean trench... | reverse complement strand
GAGTAGCCGGATCCTGTTTTGCGTCGGCTTCTGCATCGTATGCCCGGCGCTACAGGCGACTGCGGTGATGATGGCGCTCATCCGAATCGTGTACCTCCTCCGCACTGCCGCGCGGCTGGAACTCCTCGTCGTTTTCGCCGAGGAATGTGTAAAGGGTGGACTTCAGGCCTTAAATCAGACGGCGCGAACTCATAGCAGCCGGTGAAAAAGCAGTTCGACAAAGTTTCCGCCCGCTATGCCGACGATCGACCACACGGTCAGGAGATACAAGCCGCCTGCAGGCTCATAGGGCCACCCCAATGCGTTGGCGAAACAGGAAAGGGACGCAATGATCCCGAGCACGAACCCATAGTTGAGTTTGCGACCTTCACCGGGCGCGAGTGAACTCAGTTGGCGCATCAGGTACAGCGTGATCGCGACTCCAGCTAGTCCAATCATGATGCTCGAGAGACGCCAGAGCGTTGTCCCGGAGAGGCCCAGAGCGTTCAGCACCAGAGGCAGCACCGCGTAGAAAACGGGGGCGACGCTGCAGATCACGATCAACCGGATCGTGCAAAGAGTCGACGGGCGAGAATCGACCGTCCCGGATAGCGAGAGCCAGGAAGATGCTGATGAATCCCGTAAACACAACCGATACTTCGGCAGTCGTCTCGAGGAGTGAAGACTCGTCCACGTTTCGCCGCTCAGCGGATCGGCGATAAGTCGCATCGAATAGCGCCCCTGAGATCACCGAGTCCAAAGAGGTTGATGCCGAAGGGTACAGCGGGCGATTCGAGCGCGCTATTCCGCGTCTGGTGGAGCGCCTGATTGACTCGCCGCGCATACCACCTCAGCGTTCAGCGAGCGCAGCATCACGAAGGGATCGGTGCCGGATGGACGGATTGGAGTCGACGTTCCGTTCACCTCGATCACGACTTCGAGAGTTTGATTCCCATCTCAAATCGGTCGCAATGCGAGATCAACAGCGGTGATGTCGGCGAGGGCGAACTGCATCGTCTGGATGACGCGTTTGACTGAAACGACCCCGTTCGAGATTGTGACGCCCGAGATTCCGCTAAGCGAGTCATAAGCCAGTGCGCTGAGCATCAGAGCGACTAACAGGATGCCTGACCCGCCGCGCTCATCCATCCACAGCCATGCGCCAAGGGCCGTGAGTCCGAGCGGAATCTCCTCGGGGTCGTAGCGGTGATCGCCGAGATCGGCGATTGCGAACGGGGCGAGAGCGTAACCGCACCATTTCGCGAGCTTCACTGAGCTCCGACTGAACTGCCCCGACCGAATGTATGGGGGACCGAATGGATGAACTCATCCATCGGAAGACGCAAGACTCCGCGGTACAGCCCACTGCGGAGCGGCATGGCTCCAGCTGCAGGGGGGCAGCTGTCACCGCGGTCCAGACGCAGCGTAGTTCCGCGGGGCGACGTGAAGTACCGCGGGCTGCTTTGCCGTCGCGCCCTACAATGCCCCCATGACGCAATCCCCGATCCGTTCGGAGCGCCCGGAGCCGCCCCTGGCGAAGCCGCCGGAAACGCTGGATCCGTTGCTGTGCAGCGAGATCCCCGGCCCCGAGTCACGCGCACTCGCCGCACGGCTTGCCAAGGTCGAAAGCCGAAACGTGACCGCCCTCGACCCGCTGCCGATCTTCTGGGAACGCGCCTCTTTCGCCAATCTCTGGGACGTCGACGGGAATCGCTTCGTCGACCTCACGGCCGCCTTCGGGGTCGCCAATGTGGGCCACTCCCAGCCCGAGGTCGTCGCCGCAATCGTGAGCCAGGCCGAGTCCCTGCTTCACGGGATGGGCGACGTTCATCCGCCCCGCGTGAAGGTCGAGTTGCTCGAACGTCTGGCGGCGCTCTATCCAAGGGGGAGTGCGAGCCAGGCCCCGGACATTCGCTGCGTTCTTTCGTCGTCGGGTTCGGATGCGGTCGAGACCGCCATCAAGACCGCACTCCTCGCGACGGGACGTCCGGGCATTCTGGCTTTCGAGGGCGCCTATCATGGCCTCTCCCTCGGCGCGCTCGACTGCACCTGGCGATCGGACTTTCGCGAGCCCTTCAGTGCGCGGCTTCCGGACAAGACGCACTTCGTACCTTACGGCGACCTCGACCATCTGGCTCGATTCGCCCGCAGCTCCTCCGGTCGAGAGATCGGAGCGCTGCTGGTCGAACCGGTACAGGGACGTGGGGGCGAACGCGTGCCTCCTCCCGGATTCATGCGCGGGCTGCGCGCGCTGTGCGACGAGCACGGCTGGCTGCTCATCGCCGACGAGATCTATACCGGCTTTGGCCGAACCGGCGCGGTCTTTGCCTGCGACCACGATGCAGTCGTCCCGGATCTTCTGTGTGTCGGCAAGGGTCTCGCTTCGGGAATGCCCATCTCGGCCTGCATGGGACGGAAAGAAGTCTTCGATGCCTGGCCTCGCTCGCACGGAGAGGCGCTTCATACCCAGACCTTTCTCGGACATCCTGCCAGCTGTGCGGCGGCCATCGCGTCACTGGCCGTCGCGGAACGCTGGCAGCTCGCGGACCGATCGCGACGACTTGGACTCGAAGCGCTCGAACGTCTGCGCGCCGGACTGAGCGATGTCACGGCGGTCCGTAACGTGCGCGGTCTGGGTCTGATGATCGGCATCGAGTGTTCGAGCCCCGAAGTCTCGCTCGCGGCAAGTGCTGCGCTGCTCGAGAAGGGATACGTTCTACTTCCGTCGGGCGAAGGGGGTCGCGTCCTCTCGCTGACCCCACCGCTGACGATTGGCGAGGCAGCGCTCTTCGAGGCGTGCGACGAAATCGTGCAACATCTCGAAGGCGTCGCGCCTTCTACCTCGAGTCGGACATCGGCATGAATCGCAGCGAAATCGAAACGGACCTTCTCGAATGGATGAAACAAACGCCCTGGCGTGCGGACCTGGTCCGTTTCGAGAGACTCGCGCTCGCCCTCTTTCGGTTTCAATACGAAGCATGCGAACCCTACGCGCGGTTCTGCCGCTCGCTCGAAAGAACACCGAGGGACATCCAGCGCTTCGATGAAATTCCGGCGGTGCCGACCGGCGTATTCAAAGAATTCGATCTGTGTTGTTTTGATCTAGACGCGACGGTCAAGACATTTCGAACCAGCGGGACCTCAACCGATCGGCGAGGGCGGCTACGCCTCGACACCTTACGGCTCTATGAAGCTTCTCTTCTCTCGAGCCTTCGCGAAACCTTCCTCGGCGACCTGCGAGGGAAGCAGCCCATGCTGCGCTTTCTCTCACCCAGCGAAGAAGAAGCCCCGGACTCTTCACTCTCTCACATGTTTGCGACCCTGCTCGCGGCTGAGGGCGGAGCCGGAAGCGGCTTCGATTTGCGCGATGGCCAGCTCGATCTCGATTCGCTGGGTCGCGCCCGGCAGAGGGCAGGGCAGGGCGGCACGCCGATCTTGATTCTGGGAACCTCCTTCGCGTTCGTCCATTTTCTCGACGCGACGGCGAAGTCTCCGTCGGATACCTGGAAGCTGCCCGAAGGTTCACGGGTGATGGAGACCGGTGGCTTCAAGGGTCGCAGTCGAATCGTTCCTCGCGAAATCCTGCGCAGCGAGTTGGCCAGTCGATTTGGAATTCCAGAAATCAGCGTCGTCAATCAATACGGCATGACGGAGCTCGGGAGTCAGTTCTACGATTCGAGCTGGCTCGATCCCGACGGCCCCCGGCGCAAGCTCGCGCCGCCCTGGACGCGCGTTCGCATCGTCGACCCGGCTACGGGTCAAGACATCGCAGCGGGAGAAGTCGGGATGATCGTGATTCACGATCTCGCCAATACCGGCAGCATCGCGGCGATTCAGACCGCAGATCTCGGCCGTGCCGTTCGGGATGCCGCCGGCGAGACGATCGGCTTCGACATACTCGGCCGTTCCGAGGGTGCCGAGCAGCGGGGTTGCTCGATCGCGACCGACGTCATGCTCGACGCTTCGCTGCGAGAGACCACGACATGACCCACCTCGAGATCAAATGGCCTGACGCGATGGTGGAACAGGTACGCGCCGCCCGAGGTCGACTCGAACGGGCGGGCGAGGCGCTGCGCGCGATGTCACTCGAGCAGCGCTTGCAATCGACTGCCCGCATTCTCGGAGACTGGACCGCACCCGACTCGCCCTGGCGTCGCGAACTCGTGACGGCATTCGCTGCGGACTCGCCCTTTCACGAAGACACCGTGCGTGAAGGACTCGATGCGGCACTCCGCGCGTGGAAGCCCGAAGAACTCATCGCGTGTGTGCGGCGTGAACTCGCAGCGGTCTTGGAGTCGGACGACGTCGTTCTGTCGCCTTTTGATTGGACTGCCGTCCTGGCGGGCGGAACGATCCCGATGCCCACGATGCTCAGCGTGCTGCTACCGCTGATTCTTGGATCTCCCGTCTTGTTGCGGGAAACTTCGAATGACGGAGCGACCGCCGCATTGCTCAAACGTTCCCTCAAAGCACAGAATGGAACGCTGGCCCGCGCCTTCGAACATCTCGCGTTCGCCGCCGAAGATGTGGCCTTCGATACGCTTCTCGAGGCACCGTGCATCGTCGCCACCGGTTCCGACGAAACGATTCGATCGCTCTCGTCGCGACTTCGCCCGAGTCAGCGCTTCCTCGCCTACGGCCACCGTTTCTCGATTGGAGTACTCGGACCTGCGCTCGAGTTCGACGACGAGGCGATCGGGCAGGCCGCGGAGGGTTTCGCACTCGACGTCGCCCGCTGGGATCAAACAGGCTGTCTATCGCCCGTCGTCGTATACCTGGTCGGCTTCGATCCGTCTGCCGAAAAAGGTTTTGCGCGCACGATCTCCCGCGCACTCGAGAAGGTCGCTCGCAAGATGCCGCGCGGCGAGATCACCACTGCCGTGGCTGCGAGCCATGCCAATGAGCGGGCAGAAGCGAGGATGCGACAGGCCTCCGGCGAAACCTCGGGCGACCCCCCGCGCCAGACGATGTCATTCGAGGGAGGGGACTACACCGTCATCCTCGAAGCGAATACCGAGCCGCGCCCGGCACCCCTCTATCGATTTCTTCGACTGATGCCAGTCGATTCGCTCGAGAAACTGGCACGGGTGCTCGGACCTTTTTCCGGACAGATCTCGAACGTGGCCATCGCGGGATTCTCGCCCGGTGAAGTCGACGCGCTACGACGCAGCCTGTTCCATTTCGGCGCTTCGCGCGTCACCGAACCCGGTCGCCTCCAGACACCGCCGATCGACTGGCCCCACGACGGGATGCCGCTGCTCACCCCGATCGCGCGGTTCGCCCAGTCCGGCTGACCGCGCCGCGGACTCGACTCAGCCAACGGGAGCCCGCTGTCCTCGCCTCAGCGAGGCGTTTGACAGGTCGCGAAATCCAAGTAATATAATTTTCCCTGCAAATACAGGTAGTTGAGGCATATAGGACAATTTTAGTCCGATATTTACAGGACCGATTCAGTCCGATATGCTCTGTGCCCTCAGATCGGAACTATCCGAAGCTGGAGAGCGCATGTTCAGGCTCAGCAAGACGACCGACTACGGCATTGTTCTGCTGGCAGGGCTGGCGCGGGATCCAAGCGCTGAACCCCGCAACGCGCGTGAACTCGCGCAATCTACGGACCTGCCGGTGCCGATGGTGAGCAAGATTCTGAAGGCGCTCGCCAGGGAAGGGCTGCTCGTCTCGCAGCGAGGTTCGAAGGGCGGCTATCGCCTCGCTCGAGAACCCGAGGAACTCACGGTCTCCGAGATGATCCGCGTGCTCGAGGGCCCCATCGCGCTGACCGAGTGCGCGATCGGCCCCTTGCTATGCGAACACGAGACGATGTGTGCGGTACGCGAGCCGTGGCAATTGATCAGTCGGGTCGTCGAGAAGGCGTTGGCCGACGTCACGCTTGCCGACCTCGTGAGCGGACGCCCGAGCCCCGCCTTCGCCTCCTTCATCGAAATACTCCAGATCGAAAGAAGCAATCAGACCGATCGATCGACGGACACGCATTACAACCGCTCTAACTGAGCATCAGCATGGAAGAATTGAAAGTGACAAACGCAAACACGGAAGCTATCGCGGAAGCCAATCCGGAACTCGCGGAACTCGCGAAGCAGGATTACAAATATGGCTTCGTGACCGACATTGAAGAAGACCGCGCCGAGCCGGGCTTGACCGAAGATGTCGTAAGACTCATCTCGTCCAAGAAAGACGAGCCCGAATGGCTACTCGAGAACCGCCTCAAGGCGTTTCACCGCTTCCGCGCAATGCTCGAAGAAGGCACCCACGAACCCCACTGGGCCCAGGTTCATTATCCCAAGATCGATTTCGACGCGATCGTCTACTACTCCGCCCCGAAGCAGATGAAGCAGATCGAAAGCCTCGACGAACTCGATCCGGAACTCCTCGCCACATACGACAAACTCGGCATCTCGCTCCTCGAACAGAAACGTATGAACGGAATCGCCGTGGACGCCGTCTTCGACAGTGTCTCGGTCGCCACGACTTTCAAGGCCGAACTCGAGAAGCAGGGCATCATCTTCGGCTCGTTCTCCGATGCAGTGAAGGAGCATCCCGATCTCGTCCGGAAATATCTGGGCAGCGTCGTTCCCTACTCCGACAATTTCTATGCCTGCCTGAACGCCGCCGTCTTCAGCGACGGCTCGTTTGCCTACATTCCGAAGGGCGTTCGCTGCCCGATGGAGCTTTCGACGTATTTCCGGATCAATGCGGCCGGAACCGGTCAGTTCGAACGAACACTCATCATCGCCGACGAAGGTTCCTACGTCAGCTATCTCGAAGGCTGCACAGCACCCCAGCGAGATGAGAATCAACTCCACGCCGCGGTCGTCGAACTCGTGGCCCTCGATCGCGCGGAGATCAAATACTCGACCGTGCAGAACTGGTATCCCGGTAACAAGGAAGGCGTGGGCGGCATCTACAACTTCGTCACCAAACGCGGTGCCTGTCGCGGCTTTCGGTCCAAGATTTCCTGGACCCAGGTCGAGACGGGTTCGGCGATCACCTGGAAATACCCGTCCTGCTTGTTGATCGGAGACGAATCCGTCGGTGAGTTCTATTCCGTCGCCATGACCAACCATTACCAACAGGCCGACACCGGCACCAAGATGATCCACATTGGTGCAAACACGAAAAGTACGATCATCTCGAAGGGCATCAGCGCCGGCCACGCCCAGCAGAGCTATCGCGGTCTCGTGCGAATGGGCCCCAAGGCCAAGGGCGCCCGCAACTACAGCCAGTGTGACTCCCTGCTGATGGGCGATCAGTGCGGTGCACATACGTTTCCCTATCTAGAGGCCAGCAATCCGAGTGCGACCGTCGAGCATGAAGCCACCACATCGAAGATCGGTGACGATCAGCTCTTCTTCTGTCGTCAGCGCGGCATGAGCGAAGAGGACGCGATATCGATGATCGTGAACGGATTCTGCAAGGAAGTCTTGCGAGAGCTGCCCATGGAGTTCGCCGTCGAAGCCCAGGCTCTGCTTTCGATCAGTCTCGAAGGCGCAGTCGGTTGAGCAAGTCGAACGAGTCCAATCACAGGAATCCAGCAATGTCCGAAGAGCCTCTCATCCGCATCCGAAACCTCCACGCCACGGCGGGGGGGGTTGAAATTCTGAAGGGCATCGACCTCGAGATTCGAGTTGGAGAGATCCACGCGATCATGGGCCCGAACGGGTCGGGCAAGAGCACCCTCTCGAACGTTCTCGTCGGGAAGCCCGGGTATGAAGTCACCAAGGGGGAAATCTACTTCCGAGGCAAGAACCTCGCCGAGATGGATCCCGAGATTCGCGCTCGAGAAGGCATTTTTCTCGCGTTCCAATATCCCGTCGAGATTCCAGGCGTGGCGAACAACTATTTCCTTCGCACGGCGGTGAACGCCATCCGGGCGCACAGGGGTGAAGAAGAGCTCGACGCGATGGATTTCCTCTCCATCCTGCGCGAGAAAATGAAGCTCGTCGAAATGCCTGAAGACATGATGTCTCGGGGGGTCAATGAAGGATTCTCGGGCGGCGAGAAGAAGCGAAGCGAGATTCTCCAGATGCTGCTTCTCGAACCGGCCTTTTGCATCCTCGATGAAACCGATTCCGGTCTCGACATCGATGCAATGCGCACGGTTGCAAACGGCATCAACCAGATGCGTTCCCCCGATCGCGCGATGCTGATCATCACTCACTATCAGCGACTGCTCGACTACGTCGTGCCCGACTACGTCCATGTCCTATCGGGCGGACGAATCATTCGATCGGGCGATAAAGAACTCTCGCTCGAACTCGAAGCCAAGGGTTATGGCTGGCTCGAGGATGGCGAAGGAACTCCTGCATGAGCGACTCGCTCGATTCTCTCGTACGCTTGCGGCCAACTGGAGGCTCCGGTTGGGCCGGATCATTGCGTGAGGAAGCGCTCGCGAGTTTCCTCGAGCAGGGTCTACCGACCCGACGTCTCGAGGAATGGAAGGGTACGAATTTCGCGCCGCTCGGTGCGATGGATTTCACACGCGTGGGCCCCGACCACAGCTCGGGCGACACTTTGAACAGACCCTGTGTCGAGATCTCCTCCGAAGAGCATGGACTCGTTTTCATCGACGGTCGATTCGATGCAGCGGCTTCGCAGCGATCGGATCTGCCCGACGGTATTCGCGCGCTGTCGCTGGCGGAAGTTCTCGACGACGAACCTGAGCTCTTGACGGGCAAACTGGGCCAGCTGACCGACCTGAAGCGCCAGGCGCTGGTCGCCTTGCAGACCGCCTTTCTGGAAGATGGCGCGGTGCTCGTCATCGACGCCGGCGCCCGAACGGTTCGACCCCTGCGGATGCGTTTCATCTCGACGACCGCGGATGCAGTCAGCGCGTCGTTCCCTCGAATGCTCGTGATCGCGGGCGAAAACAGCTCCGTCACGCTGCTCCAAGAACACCTCACCGTCGGAGCCGCGCCGGGATTCACCGCCTTTGTGGCGGAGTTCCATCTGGCCGAAGGCGCGAGAATCGAATCCGTCCAGATCCAGAGCGAGGGCGCCGAACGGATTCATTTCACGAGCGTACATGCCCGCCTCGGTCGAAATGCACGTTTCCACTCCCATGTATTCAGCCTGGGCAATGGACTGGTCCGAAGCGAACTCGACGTCCAACTCGCCGAACCCGGCGCTGAAACAATGCTATGTGGTCTCTTCATCGGGCGTGACAAAGGGCATACCGACCACTTCACGACAATCGACCATGCGGCAGAACAATGCACCAGCGACGAGGAATATCGCGGGGTTCTCGGCGATCATTCCCGGGGTGTCTTTCGCGGTCGAGTCATCGTCCGTCCCGGCGCACAGAAAACCGACGCGCGTCAGTCGAATGCGAATCTGCTGCTCTCGGACCACGCGAGTATCGACACGAAGCCCCAGCTCGAAATCTACGCCGATGACATCCGAGCGAGCCATGGTTCGACGATCGGCCAGTTGGATTCGGACGCACTCTTCTTTCTTCGAGCCCGGGGCATCAGTGCCGCCAATGCAAGACTGCTCCTGACCGGCGCCTTCGCACACGGCATCGTCGACCGAATCAGCGACGAAGAACTTCGCCAAATTGTCGGGGCCGTCGTGGACTCTGCGCTCCGCAGCCTCGAACACGGTGCGCTCGAAACCGGCGACCCGTCCGAGGGGGTTTCGAAGCAATGAGTTTCGATGCCGATACGATTCGAAAGGACTTTGCGATCTTCGAAACCAAGATGCGCGGGCAGCCGCTCACGTATCTCGACAGCGCAGCGAGCGCACAGAAGCCTCGTGCCGTCATCGATGCAATTTCGGATTTCTACGCTTCACACTACGCGAATATCCATCGCGGCGTCTACCAGCTTTCGGCGGAGGCGACACGCCGTTATGAAGCCGTCCGAACAAAGGTTGCTCGTTTCATCGGCGCCCCCGATCCTCGAGAAGTGATTTTCGTTCGTAACGCAACCGAGGCGATCAACCTCGTGGCGCGAACCTGGGGTGAACAGGAAATTGGCAGCGGCGACGAGATCGTCCTGACGACGATGGAACACCATGCCAATATCGTCCCGTGGCAGATGCTTGCGGAGAGGCGCGGCGCGACTCTACGTATCGCTGCAGTCTTTGATGACGGCGTTCTCGATGTCGACCATCTGGTGAGCCTGCTGGGTCCACGCACCAGACTTCTCGCCTTCAGCGCGGTCTCGAACGCGCTCGGAACGATCAACCCCGTGACAGAGCTGACTGCGATCGCACGCGAGCGCGGAATCACGACACTCGTCGATGGCGCGCAGGCCGTACCTCATCGGTCGGTCGACGTCGCCGCTCTTGGATGTGACTTCTACGCCTTCTCGGGCCACAAGGTATTCGGACCGAGCGGCGCGGGTGTGCTTTACGGTCGCCTGCCGCTACTCGAATCGATGCCACCCTTTCTCGGTGGCGGGGACATGATCGAGAACGTTTCCTTCGAGGGCACGACCTTCGCGTCCGTGCCACAGAAATTCGAGGCGGGGACACCGGACATCGCATCCGTAATCGGGTTCGGTGCCGCGATCGACTATCTAGAGGCAATCGGAATGGATCGAATCGCGGCCTACGAGCATTCGCTCCTCATCTATGCGACCGAGCGTCTCATGGAAATCCCCGGCCTACGCATCATCGGAACCGCCAAGGAGAAGGCCGCCGTCATCTCATTCGTACTCGACGACGTCCATCCCCATGACATCGGAACTGTCCTCGACGGTGAGGGCATTGCGATTCGAACCGGCCACCATTGCGCGCAGCCACTCATGAACCGAATGGGTGTACCCGCAACGGCTCGCGCGTCTCTCTCCTTCTACAACACCCGCGATGACGTAGACCGCCTGATCACCGCACTTCACAAGACCTGGGAACTCTTTCACTGATGGACGATCTACGTGAGCTCTATCAGGATACGATCCTGGACCACAACAAGAAGCCCCGTAACTTTCGGGTGCTCGCCGACGCGAACCACGAAGCGGACGGACGCAATCCGCTATGCGGAGATGAACTCACCCTCTACGCGCGAGTGAACAATGACGGACGCGTCGAAGAGGTGACCTTTCAAGGCACTGGCTGTGCGATCTCGAAGGCTTCTGCTTCTCTGATGACCGAATTCGTGAAGGGCAAGATGCTCGACGAAGTCCAGAATGACTTCGATCGATTCCATCGACTGGTCACTTCGCTGCCTAGCGTCCCGGCCAAGA
>Ga0209988_10002985_pt1 | contig 11182 bp, 7 predicted proteins | sample N075metaG_FD_183115 | JGI IMG/M metagenome (GOLD analysis project Ga0209988, IMG submission 183115) | Deep subsurface microbial communities from Kermadec Trench to uncover new lineages of life (NeLLi) - N075 metaG (SPAdes) (version 2) | ecosystem: Environmental > Aquatic > Marine > Ocean trench... | reverse complement strand
ATCTGAATTTTCACATCTTTAGCAATGGTAAACAAGGTCGCACGCATTTCTTTTACAAAAACTTTGTTAGCTTCCATGATATTGTCGATGTAAAAATAATTGCCATTACCTGCATTGCTGATACTTTCCATTCTGCCGTCTTTGTAATTGCCCATGCCAAATCCGCAGATGGTCAGAAAAATACCGTCGTTTCTCTTTTCTTCGATTGTGCGCACCAATTCAGAGGTCGAAGAAACACCAACGTTAAAATCCCCGTCTGTGGCGAGAATAACACGGTTGTTGCCATCTTCAATCAAGTTTTCTTTAGCGACTTTGTACGCGAGTTTAATGCCCGCGCCGCCGGCTGTAGAGCCGCCGGCCTCTAGTTTGTCAAGTGCGCTTAATATAGTGGACCGTTCCTTTGCTGGAGTTGATGGCAAAACCAATCCTGCCGCACCGGCATAAGCAACAATGGCAATTCGATCTCGATCATCCAGATTCTTGACCAGAAGCTTGAAAGCTGATTTTAAGAGCGGCAGTTTGTTCGGCGACCTCATCGAGCCGGAAACATCCACCAGAAAAACCAGGTTGCTCGGCTTCATCTCTTCATAATTCAGCTTTTTACCTTGCAGGCCGATGTGCACCAATTTATGGTCCGGATTCCACGGTGCCTGCGAAACTTCCGTCATGACTGAAAATGGGTGTTCGCCTTTCGGGTCTTCATAATCATAATTGAAGTAATTGATCAATTCTTCGATTCGCACCGCATCTTTGTAGGGCAATCGCCCGGAATTCAGAAAGCGGCGCACGTTTGCATAAGACGCGGCGTCGACATCAATCGAAAATGTCGACAACGGATTGGTTCCGGGACTCAGGAAGACGTTGTCGTTGATTTTGCTGTACTCCTCGGTATTGTGCAAAACCGGCGGCAGAATATCCGCTCTCGCTGACATGAACTCACCGCCAGCAGTCATAGATTTTGACATTATTTGCAGGCGATCAAGAGGCATATTTTTTACTTTGCGCTCCCGGGTCGTTATAGCCACTTCTTCGATTCTAACTAGTTGGTCTGCTTCCTGATTTTTTTGAGCGTCTTTCTTAGAGTCCTCAACCTTCGGGACTTCTACTTGCCTTTCAGGTTCCTTTTCAGCTTGCACCGGCTTGTGAGTGCTGCGGCATCCTAAAAATATGGTTGTTAAAATACAAAATATAAAAACATATTTTTGCATGGCACTTCTCCTTACTTTTTCTTATTTTAAACTGTTAATTGATTTACCTTTTGCCCATTAATGCCATTAACTGAAGAAAGGTGAATGAAAAAAATTATTTTTTTGCCGGAGCAGAAACTCCTCAACCGAATCAAAAGCAACGACCGCACGGTTTTGGGTGAGCTTTTTGTCCGGTACGAAAAATTAGTCGCAAGCTATATCTCAAAACGCAGCGGCGATCAATCGGATGCGGAGGACATGCTGCAGGAAGCGATTATTGTGGTCTGGCAAAAAGCCTGCTCCGGAAAATTTGAGTTGAAGTCAAAATTGAGTACCTATATTTTGGCGATTGTAAAAAACAAATGGAGCGCCGAAATGCGCAAGCGCAGCAAATTTTCCGAAGAGCTGCCGCAGGATATTTCGGACGGGAATCCTTCAACTTTAGAGGGTGTTATTAAAGCTGAAGAAATAGCGACGGTCAGAAAAGCACTGGATGCACTTAATCCGATTTGCAAAGAGCTGCTGATGCTTTTTTATTTCGAAGAAAGAAACTTGCGGGATATTGCAAGAATTTTGGGATTTGCAAACCCGGAGGTGGCAAAATCCAAAAAATACCAGTGTAAAAAATCGCTGGAAACAATGCTAAAACAACAAACGGCAAATGCCGAAAGGAGAATTTGATGAAATGCCAGGACATTCTCCAAAATGAGTTTCATGAAAAATATATTCTCCAACAGCTTGAGGACTCCGAGAAAGCAAAATACGAACTGCATTTAGAAGAATGCAAAGACTGCCAGGCAGAACTGGAAAATCAACGAATATTGATTTTTGGAATTCGGGAGGCCGGGGTCGCGGAGATGAAAAATGAGATCAAGCATCAGGTTGAGATTGGCGAGCTGAATCACCCGGGAATGACCTGGGGCAGGATATCGAAAATTGCGGCCGTTCTATTCATTCTTGTTTTAACGCCCGGGGTAATAATTTATTTAGGCAAAAGCAACCCGCAGCTTGTGCCGGCATTAGAACAGAGAACACAGCCTGCACCGGCAAACATTCCCAGTTCAGCCGCTGATTCCGCAACCGAGAACAGTCGGGATATAATACCGATCGAAATGATATTGGATGCAGATTTAAAAGTTTTAAAAAATCTTCAGCAGAAAGGTACAGTGGGAAACAAAGTATTTAATAAAAATGAATTCCCGAAAGTAGATGCTCTAAAACTTGCCTCTGAGGAAAACAAAAAACCGAAAATAACAACCGGGATGGATACCCAGGAAACGCCGATTCGAGCCGAGCCTGCTCAATCTCAAATTGCATTAAAAGCAGAGAGTTCGACTTTTAAAGATGAAAAAGTAGCTGGGTACTTAAAATCAAATTTAGCGGCCACACCGCAGGAACCACAGCCCAAACCGCAAATAGATGATCTCATCGACACGGAAAATGTGCCGGGGGTTGCTAATTATTATCGCGAAAGTCGAATTTACCTTTATGAAGCGCCGGTGGTCGGTCTTAAAAAGAAAAGTCTATCCCGGCAGCGGAATACACTTATGTTTAACATGAGAAAATCCACAGAACAAACGTTTGCAGATCTACGATTTATTTCAAACGGGCACGTTATTCTTGTACATCTTAAAACGTTCGAAGATGAAGCAGCCCAGGAAGTCTTGGTACGAGCAATAGATTCCCGGTTGCCAAAATCTTTTGCGGTAGAAATTATTACACAGGATTCTCTAAATTTAGAAATGAATTGGCTGGCTGGATCTGAACTTTTCAAAATGAACCCTGAAGAAATCAAAGTCGAGATATTAAATAAACAAATTATGAGGATTATTCTTGAGAATAAATATATTTATGAAACTGACCTAGGAAAAAAAACTAATACTGCCATTTTAAAGGAATAAGCTCTAAAGTGGCATGCAACTCCTATCACTTCCCGCCTAATAGGATTCATCTAACCATCGTGAAAAAAAGCCAGTAAATAAACTACCTCAGCAAAGCATCAGGGTCTTTTTAACCGCAAGTGTATACTATGAAACGCACTTAAAAGTCGAAAGAAATCTCTAAATTCTATGCAGACCGAAAACTTTTAGTTTAACTTTGCGTAATTTTGAATTACTTGAACTAAAACAAGGAGGTCTAGAACATGAGCACACGGTCGAAACTTTGTCGTCGATTACAAGATTATCCTGCCTGAAAATTTAGAACTCGATGCCGATAACATTAACGTAATATGACCATCGAAAATATAAAAAATAACGTCGATGTGGTCAATGTCAACGGCAATATTGATTTAAATCTGTTTGTTGGAAATGCATTCGCCGACGTGTTGAATGGGCTCATCAGGGCTAAAGTAACCATGCTTCCAAATGGCAGCATTCACATGGGCACTGTAAATGGCAACATCAATACGACCGGATTTTAATTGGCAAACTTCTTTCCAAATCGCAACAATAACTTAATAAGAATCTGAAAAAGCCAATCCTTCCATAAATTAGTTCGAATTAATTCAACCTTTTAAGGAGAATATTAATGACAGCGGTATTTACTCTAACTTTGTCGATCATCATGTTCCTGCCGGTAATAAACCGGGCTCAGGAAACTTCTACCTTCCAAATCATCCAAACTCAAATTTTTAATGCGAATTGCATTACTTGCCACCAATCCGGAACATCCTTCGCAAGGCAGTCGGGTCTAATATTAACTCAGGATAATGCGTATAGCAACCTGGTTGATGTGGTGCCCAAGAATGCGGCGGCTGCCGCCGACGGGCTTGTGCGGGTAGCTTCTGAGGGCGGGGAATTTGCACCACACAAGAGCTTTTTATGGGAAAAAATTAATGCCCCGGAGCAAAATCATTTTTACCAGGATCACCAAAACTACGGCTCTCTGATGCCTTTAGGACTTGATTACTTAACCAACGGTCAGCTGGTATTTATCAAACAGTGGATGATCGCAGGTGCACCTGCATCTGAAGCCGTTGCCGATGTCACCCTTCTTGCAGACACGACACGTTACACGCCGCCGGATTTTGTCGCTCTAGATCCGCCGCAAAAAGGATTCCAGTTACACTTAGGACCCTATGATGTCTGGCCTGCCGAACTCCATGATCGTGAGTTTATGTACTATCAGCCATACCCGACAACGGAAGACATTTTTGTAACCCGTTACGAAATCTCAATTACGCAGAACAGTCATCATTTTTTATTATACAATTATCCCGACGGCACAACAACGCCTATACCAAATGTGTTCCGCGACGTCAGAAACGCGCAGGGTGTAGGTAATATTGTTCATTTAATCCAGTTGGGAAATTTATTTCCATTCCAGCTTTTTATCGGAACGCAATTGCCTTATTTGAATTATTATTTTCCGCCGGGAGTGGCGCTACGATTGCCCGCAGGTTCAGGATTTGACTTGAACTCCCACTCAGTTAACCGAAGCGGTGAACCTCAACAAGGTGAAGTTTACGTTAACATCCACACAGTCGATCCGGGTGAAGTTCAGCGCGCCGCGGATTACGACTTTTTTGGAAACTTTAACATCAGCCTGCCTCCGAATGCGACGACGACTCTGACCTATGATGGCTTCTTTGATGAGAAAAGGCAAATCATTCAGATGTGGTCGCACTCCCATGAGCACACGCTCGAATTCAATATTTATCGAATCGGCGGTGAGGATGACGGCGAACGCATTTATTGGACCAGCGACTGGGAACATCCGCCCTTTCTCGGATTTGATCCGCCTCTGACTGTAAATCCGGGCGAGGGCTTCAGACTCGTTACGACTTATGATAATTGGACAAACAACAAAATCGAATTCGGCCCTCTGAGCTCCGACGAAATGCAATTCGTGTTTTTTCTGTATTACATCGGCGATGTTGTCTCCAGCGTTGATGAGGATACAATCCCCGAAAATTTCCGGGTTGAGCAGAATTATCCCAACCCTTTTAACCCGGCAACGAAAATTCGCTATTCTTTACCCCAAAATGGCCTTGTGACTTTGAAAATTTACAACGTGCTGGGAAAAGAGATACAGACTTTAATTAGCGAGATTCAAACCCAGGGCGAGCACTTAGTCGAATTCGATGGGAGTGCATTGTCGAGCGGAATATATTTTTACAAGCTCGAAGCTGCCGGTTTGAGTGAAGTCAAAAAAATGATCTTGATGAAGTGAACTAAAAACCTTGCAGGTTTTTTAAACCGTTTTCTGACTATTCGGGGGGTGGGTTCGATTCCCATACGCCCCAGTTTTATCATTCCAGAAGCTTTATTAATAATGCCCAAATTTATTGTATATAAATAGACCGAGGACCTTGACCAGGAATTTTCCCACAAGCGGCTATTCACTTTACTGAAAAAGTATGCACCATAGTTCCATATTTTGGTAGCCTGAACAAAAATCCCAAGTCAAGGCAAGGAAAAGTTCACACTTCATTAAAAGGTGAATAGGGATTTATTTGGTAAAGAATTAAATTTTATTGACCGATATTAAAGATGACTGTTGTGCGATGCCCAGGAAGTAATTTAATAGGTGTCTTTGGAAAATATTTTTACAAGGAGTGTAAAATATGAGAAAATCTAACACTACAATAATCTTAGAAGGAATGCAGCTGGTGGGTCAAATAAAGGGTACCCACGATTTTTATCTGTATGGTAGCTTAAAAGGAGATGTTGATGTTGTAGAACTTGTTAAGGTTGGGAAGTCAGGGCGGTTCAAAGGTGATTTGAAAGCAAAAAACATAATTATCGAAGGCGAAGTGGACGGCAAAATAACCGCAAAAGAAAAGGTAGAGATACATGATAGTGGGCATTTCAAAGGGGACCTCATATCGCCTTCAATCCAAATTTCTGATCAAGCCTTCTTCGAAGGTACCGTAACGATGGTGCGAGAAGATAATAAATCACCAGAAAAACTTAGTACACCTGTCACAGTAATCAAAGAAGATATTAGTACGAGCAAAGAGACGAAGCAAACAAAGAGTAAGTCGGTCGGTTCCAGGTCCCTCTAAGAAGAACTCATAATCTCCCTCGCTCGTGCCATACGCTCGAATGTCTGCTTTCTCTTGCGGGCCGGAAATGTGTATGGTTTGTTATTTATTTTGGCCCCGACGCACCAGTCGGGGTTTTTTGTTTTCAGCTTACCTCTTTTGTCTGCCCAAAATGTGAAATTTATTTCACTCTTTCAACCGACTGTGAAATCCTGCTTAAGTACAAGTTAAGGTTACTATTTCAAACTTAATGGTTCGCAAACCGTCCCATACGCCCCAGTAAGAAAATATAAAAAAGCCACTGAGAATGTTTACCCAATGGCTTTTTTTGATTTTCAACGTTCGGGCTTTATCTAATTAGACTCATCTTCTTTATTTGCGAAAAAGCACCGGCCTTAAGCTGGTAGAAATAAATTCCGCTGGACACCAGATTTCCCTTGCTATCCTTAGCATCCCAACGAATGTTGTGAAAACCGGACTCGTACTCTCTTTCCGTCAAAGTGCGAATCTCCTGTCCGAGAGTGTTGAAGATTCTAACTGAGACCTGGCTGGCTGCTGCAAGCTGGAAATGAATCTCAGTTTCTGGATTAAACGGATTCGGGTAATTTTGAAATAGTTCGAAATTTGATGGAATTTCGATATTCTGATCTCGCTCTTCAACAGCCGTAGTAATTGAAGCAAGGCGTTGAAAAGAAGAAGCATCAGTAAAATTTGGATCCGTGTCATTCTCCTGACTGCTGGCTTCTGCTACTAGAAAATGATTTTTTGTGATCCAAACATACTCAATACAGGTAGTTGTATCTGTTGAGGTAACCACACCACCGGTTATTGATTGCGTGATTTGGGTCTCGTCAAAGCGCACTCTTAGACAATCAAAAGCACCTGCCGGCAGTTGCACTGTACCCCAGGCATCAACTGTATTAGTCGAAGTCTCAAATGATATTGTGGCAGAAGCTGGAAAGCCAGGTGATGTATCGATTCGTGTTTCAGTCCATGTGTTATTGAATGCGACTGGCAGCGGCACCTGCCCTCCAACATCAAAGTTAATAAAAGAAGAATCCGGAGTTATAATGCCATCCCCCAATTCGGAGTAACTTGAGCTCATGATTTCTGCATAAATGTATACTTCAGATCCGGATTGTGAAGGAAACGTAATTTTTTCAACAAAGTTGGATTGCGGGAATTCCGCTTCGAATGGTGTGCCTTGTGGAACCAAGAATTCAACGTTTATCATTTGACCTTGAACCCCTACCGATCGAAAATCCCAGGTTTGGTTAACTCCAGGAGACCCGACATCTACGATGACGCTACCGGTCGTATCTTCTTCAAAAGTTAGTGACGTTCCAACAAGACCAAGAATATCGCTGGAGGAAAGTGTGATTTGAGAATGGACTTCATTTGATAATAATAGGAAAAGAATTGAAAAAAATACACGAACAAAAGGCCGTACTAATTTGAACATGGGTGACTCCTTTTTTAATTGAAAATCTATCTACATGGCTAACGGCTCGCGATGTAAAATAATTCGTTTAGGTTTGTTTTGAGACGATACTGGAATAAAGCTTTCAGCGAGTGTCTTAGGACTTTTAGCACGGGTTGCAAATTAGTATTTATAATTTTTTTAACAAGAAAAATTTGAATATGTGACGATAATTTAAATTCAAAAATACTAATGACTTTCAAGAACTTTTGTTAAAGCAGCAAGAAACCGTCATATACGCCCCCGTTCCATTATGCAGTTTCTCAAATTTGACGCAATGCTTTATATTAACAACGATTTTTTTATTGTCTTACTAGGGGGGACTCATTGTTCTAGACGTAAATGATCTTGATGCCGACTATGGCACTTTAAACATTTTTTGCACGATCTTCCTGTCAGACACTCCCATTTTGCCAACATGGTTTTGCCGGAACCGAGTCCATGTTCCGTGTCGGGGGTTGCCATTGACCCTTAGCGGTGGGATGCTTAGTTGGTAGATAAGACGATCTCTTACTTTCGATGACTTAACCTGCTCATATAAGGTCGAGACACTTTGCAAATAAGAAAACTTATCGACATCAATCATGCCTTTGTTGATGAACTCATGTTTCGCCTCACGCTCACGCCATAATGCCTCGTCTACAAGGGGGCTTCTATGGCTTGGGGATTGACGGCTGGCAGAATGCCCTTTTTGCCTGATTTGCTGCAACTGCTCGTCTATCTTTCGGAGATTCTCAGAATCAAAGTCAAAGGAGGTGGTCTTGCTGTATTTAATTGTGGAGTATACCGATTCTAACAACAGTCTCTGCCCTCGAATCTTCTCATTTTGGTGGCTATCAATTGCGCCTATGATACTGCCAGCTTTTTCCAGGTATGCTGCAGCAGCCTCTTCATCATTGAGCACGTGTAGGGCCGATGCAATATGGAGAAAATACCAAGGGTTTACGAACGTTCGCATGCGATTTGCCTTAAAGCCAAAATCATCTTCCACTAAGCTAAGTGTATCAACGTGAGATGCATCGCCGCGCTGACTAAGTCTAGCTTCGGTCTGAATCGCCTTCTGCCAGCAGCCAATTGCTTTTCTGAGAATGAACTGATAGTGAACAGGCTTGGCAAGCGAGAATCGTTTATGGGGAGCATAATACGCAATACCAGCCAAGTCAAAATAGGCACGACCTAAGTTTCGAAGCAGGCTGATGTTCACAGGGCAACTTTTCAGGAGCGGTTCACTTTCTAAAATAAAGGCGAACAAAGTAGAAACTGCGCTTTCCAATTGTGCCGAAGTTATTATTTCGCGACCGGGAATCATTTTGCAATTCTTAAGACTCCAGAGAAAAAAATAGATTCCTTCCGTCATTTTCCTAAAGACTGTGGTATGATCTGTTTTCCTCCCTTCAATGGCTCTTTCCTCCAAAACCAACCCCATGAGATGGTTTATCTTTTCCGGATGGAGCTCGGTTCTCAGGGCTTCGATTATTAGAGAAGATTGGTAGCTTATTGTGTTGCCTGTCTGATTCCGCGTTCTCAGATCATCAAGGCCATACACGTCAGTTCCACTAAAAAGTTGATCCCTCGACACAGGTCCCTCAAACTGTGAGCTCATATTTAGGATTTCCTCCAAATTGTTGGTTGAGAAAAGGACTTGACGACTCCGCACCAGACTAGCGCTTCACCGGTTAAGAAATTCAAACCTGCAAGGGGTAAAATTTTACTTGTGCAAGATTGGTTATCTTGCCTTCAGAACAGAATAAGTGTTGATATTTACAATTAGGAATACCACAGTCATCGACTAATAAAAGCTTTACTTTAGAAGAATGTAGTCTAGACCATGTTCAAGGGTCAACAAGGGAGAAGGGACCACGAGAGAAAACTCAAAAAAGCACTCGCCGGAGAAGGGCCAGTTGAGGCGTATGGGGTTACCTCGAAAGTGAATTTTCACTGGAAATTGAGATTCGTGCTGGTGTTAATGGTGAAAATTGAATATGGACTCTCTTCGAGAGCAGAATTACCCAACTCCAAGCAACCCGTAATCGGCCTATCTCCCGGTCAAGAGAAAAACATAGAACACCGTTTTGGCTTCCTCATTTGAGTAATAGCATTTTGTTCGTCTGTGCAAAATCGCCCGCTGTGAGTCGAGAGAGGTAAAGTCCCGACGGAACATTTTGGCCACTATCGTTCTTGCCGTCCCATTGAATTGCGTGAATGCCCGCCGCCATGTTTGCTGTGACAAGCGATCGGATCTTTTGGCCGAGCAAGTTATAAATACTTAGATTTACATTCAAATTCGCATACAACTGAGGTATTTCAAAGGAGATTGTTGTGGAGGGATTAAACGGGTTGGGAAAATTCTGTAAAAGGGAAAACTCCTCGGGGATCGAAACCGGATCGGGATTGCTCACGGAAGTAATATTCAACACGGTGTCTTCCCTCGCCAGGATTACACCCGAAGCACCAAACAAACTTTCACTATATTCAAGAATTACCTGAGTCCGGCCAAGCGTTCCATTTATGGAAAGAGTAACCGGTGTTCCCATAATTTCCACTGTCAGATCGCCAAACAAGCGACCGTTTCGGCAATTCAAAGTTCCCGACCAATCGGGGTTTTGCAATAGACTCAATTGCACAGAAATATCCGAGTAGACCTTCGCCAGAGATGCCACGCCATTACTGGACGAGTCAACGGGTGTCACTTCACCCGAATCAGCAACGACTGAAAAGCTTCCGCCAAAAGGAAGTTCCAACTTAGCAAACGTTCGGAAGACGTCTAGCGCCTCCACAACCCCATCTATTTTTCCGTTTTCGACATCTAAATTGAACTCAACATTAATCTGGCCATTGAAATCAAAAGTCAGGTTTTGTCTTTTCCCTGACCAGATAGCAGAATACTGTTTGAAATCTACCAGGGTCGGAAAACCAGTGTCGGTAAAATTTGTATTCTGGGTAAAAATCAGGGTGTCGTTCCCTTGTGCCTGGTCCAATTCCAACCGCCACGCAGAATCAGTTGGAGGAGAATCATAGATTCCGTTGTTGTTTTGATCTGCATAGAAATCGATCTGGTAACTTTCTCCAATAATGGTGGTAAGAAGTTCCAGATCAAAATCAGCGTCGTTTATCGCTTGCACACCCTGACGTCCCACTTCACCACCTGTCGCCTTGTCAAGGACACGCACTTCAAATCTTTGGCCTATATAAGAATTCATTCCCCTGAACTGCAAGGTGAGCCTGGGTTTGCTCACATCCTGGGCAGATAAGAAGGAAGGAACCAGTATTAACAAGAACAAAAATAATATGTATTTAAACCCTTTCATCGTTTGCACCTCTATTTTTATTAGAACTGAAATGAATTTCCCTTACTATTCCTGGTCCAAGGCTTCCCCAAACTTTTTTTTAGATTTAAACCAATCTAAAAAACTTTTCCCCACATGCAAGAAAAGTTACAAACTCTTTAAAAACTCACTAAAGTTCACACTTTGCCAGGTGCACAAGGGAGTGGATGCTCGGAGAGAGCGTAAAAAAGGACTCTAATTT
>Ga0209988_10002983_pt1 | contig 11191 bp, 16 predicted proteins | sample N075metaG_FD_183115 | JGI IMG/M metagenome (GOLD analysis project Ga0209988, IMG submission 183115) | Deep subsurface microbial communities from Kermadec Trench to uncover new lineages of life (NeLLi) - N075 metaG (SPAdes) (version 2) | ecosystem: Environmental > Aquatic > Marine > Ocean trench... | reverse complement strand
CAGTGAATATTCTATTTAATCCATCATCTGTTGTCAAAAAAGATGTTTGGGATATTGACTTGATTCAAATTTTGGATTTATTGAAAAAAATTCTAGAAAAATCAGGTAAGAAAGATTTCAAAGTTGCAGGAATGGCGGCATTATCATCATCATTAATTTATAGAATGAAAGTCGAAAGTATTTTTGCATTACAAAGAGCAGCAATGGAGAAAAAACCAATGCACCAAAGAACAGACATAGATATTCAATTAATTGATATTCCATACAGGCATGAATCAACATATCCAGTTTCATTAGATGATTTACTGGGATTACTTCAAAATCTTATTGGCACAATTGCTAATCCTCAATCAAGAAGAAACAGACGATTAGAAATTGAACCAATTGAAGCACCTGATTTTCAAGAATATTTTACATCACTTGAAAGTATCATTGGAAAATATGAAGACTTGGTGATGAAAAAAATTATACCAAAAGGATTTGGATTACTTCAAGATATCATTGTAGAACTCGATGAAATTGATTCAATCAGATGTTTCTTTGCAATATTATTTTTAGCCAAAGATCATAAGGTAGATCTTGAACAAGTCGAAGATGACATCAAAATTTCTGTTATAAAAGAAGAATTAACAAACTGATCAACAATGGAGAAAATATTTCTTTAACTAGATTTCAGAGGTGTGAATAGATAATTGGTTAAAATTGCGAATATGGATGAGGCAACAGCAAGAATTGAAGCAGCTCTGTACTCAGCAGGTAGGCCCCTTAGAATAGAAGAACTAATCAGAGCCTCAGGCACAGAATCTAGGACAAAGACACTAGAATTACTCAACAACATTATGAAAAAGACAAGGTTAGCATTCAAAGCACTTGAAGTAGTTATACTTCCAGATGGATCATATGTATTTCAATTAAAGCCAGAATTCAGCTCTACAGTGAAAAGATTTGCATCAAAACCAATTCTTCCAAATGCAGCACTAAAAACATTATCATACATTGCATATAGCCAACCAATCTCATCAAAACAACTTGTGGAAACAAGAGGTTCTGGTGTGTATGCGCACCTAAAAGAACTACGACAATTAGATTTTATAACTCACCAAAATGTTGGAAGATTAAAAATTTACACAACTACAGAAAAGTTCCAAAAGTATTTTGGAATTCAAGGAGATGTGGAAGATCTAAAACAAAGACTTTTCTCCAAAGTTAGGAAAACAGCAAGTATGAGTCAAACAAATCATAATGCCCAAATTGTTACAGAACTAAACTAAGTAGATTTAAACCCAAGCCTAATTTTTTGCGTTTTGTATAAATTAGAGTAATTCAGACAAGGTTTTGTGAAAAAATGCGTAGAGAATTTAGCAACTAGTAAAATAACTGGTGGGAGAAGACATCCACTTAGAACTAGACGCAAATATGAAATAGATAGATACCCAAACGAAGCTATCAACGGAGCTCAAGTAACAATAACAAGACGAGTACGTGGAAATAATAAAAAGACAGCTTTGAAAACAATTGATTTTGTCAATCTATCCACAGGAGATGCTAAAGTTAAGAAGGTGAAAATTCTCAAAGTTTTAGAGAATGCAACAAATAATGATTACAAAAGACGCGGCATCATTACAAAAGGTGCAATACTTGAAACAGAAGAAGGTAAGTGCAGAATTGTTTCAAAGCCAGGGCAAAATGGAATAGTTAACGCAATTTTACTAAAAGAATAAAATGAAAGATTATGAACATATTGTAATCTGGTTGGATTATTTTAATAAGAATTTAAAAAAATCAAAAGGGAGAAGACAGAAATTAGAAAAATGTATTTTTGATCCTTCGTTAAAAGAATTGATAGATGCAACAACATCTGCAGGGTTTGAAATAACAGAGTCGGATGATAAGGTAAGATTTCCTAAAAGACCATTTGTTAGGTCAGGGTATGTTATTTTGCCAAAAGGATCACCCAAGACAAAAATTCTTAACAAAATTTCTGAAAAACTAATTTTAAAAAGGTCAAAACAGTCAAAATAAAATCAATTCTAGCTCTTAGCTAAAGTAAAGTTGACAGAAGTATATGATAAGAATATCATGTAACTGATTTTAATTGCAGGAGGTAGGAGAAATAATGCACCTAGCCGGTAGTGGCAGGGTAATCATTCAACTATCAAACAAACTAGTTGAAGGACAAATACTCTGTGACGAAAAGGGAACTAGAGTTGCAAAAGTAATGGAATTGATTGGTCCAGTAAGTAGACCATTTGCATCAGCAACTCCATTAACAAACAATATCAAAAAATACATTGGCAAAAATGTTTTCGCAGTTGACCAACCTCCTGTTAACACACCAAAAAAATTTAGGAGAAGAAAAAAATGAATATACTTGAACCCCAAAGCTGTCCTGAATGTAAATCTACATTAGTAGATGACAAGCAGAATGGTGAAATAATCTGCTCTGGTTGTGGCGTTGTAGTCGCTGATCAGATTGCAGATTTTGGTCCAGAAACAATTAGTTCGAATCTTGAAGACAAGATGAAGCTAGCAAGAGCAACCGGACAAGTAACTTATTCCCAACATGACTTGGGAATAACAACTGAGATTTCACTCGGTACAAAAGACTTTAGTGGAAAAACAATCAACCACGAAGTTGCAAATCAAATGCACAATCTCAGAAAATGGCAACAAAGAATACGAGTTTCCTCACCAAGAGAAAGAAGACTTGCAAATGTTTTAGCAAAAATGGGCGAAACATGTGATGGTCTTAATCTTTCAAGAAACGTATTGGAAACTGCTTCTATGATATACAGAAACTTGGATGGACATGTTGATGTGAAGGGAAAATCAGTAGTTAGTATTACAGCTGCTACAATTTACATGGCATGCAAACAATGTGAAGTAGTAAGATCACTAGAAGAAATTTGTCGCGGAATATGTTCGTCAAAAGATGTCAAATCAAAAACAAAACTTGCAGCAAGATACTATAGAACCATGGTAATGGAAATGGGACAATTTACAGTCCCAATTGTTACCATGGACAAATACATCTCAAAGATAGCAAATATGACACAAACTGAGGTCAGAGTTGAAAGACTAGCCTTGGAAATTGCAGAAAAAACCAAAGATAATAGCATTTCAGATGGAAAGGCTCCAAATGGAATTGCAGCAGCATATCTGTATGTTGCATCAGTCTTACTTGGACAAAACGTACTTCAAAGAGACGTTTCAAGTGTTGCAGGAGTCACAGAAGTTACTATCAGAAATAGATGTAAAGAGATTCTAACATGTTACAAACTCAAAATTACTTTGAGGCCATCTCTGACCAAAAATTAACACACACCTTTTTTTATTTTTTTAATCGAGAATGTCCGTTAGGATTAGCTAAATTTCGTCGGCATTATATAGTGAAACAAAATACAGCGCAACATGGCTGTATTAGAAATCAAAGATCTTCATGTAACACTAGGAGATAAAGAAATTCTCAAAGGAGTCAATCTAAAGACAGGTCCTGGAGAAATACATGCCATAATGGGACCAAATGGTTCAGGAAAAAGTACACTAGCTTACACATTACTTGGACATCCAAAATACAAAGTTACACAAGGAGATATTTTGATTGACGGTGAAAGCATTTTAGGATTAAAGGCAGATGAAAGAGCAAAGAAAGGATTGTTCTTAGGATTTCAATACCCAACAGAAGTTTCAGGTGTAGGATTTTCTCACTTTCTTAGAACAGCTTACAACTCTTTAAGTAAAGCACTTGAAGGTGACGAAAGAGAAGTCTTCATCACAGTAAGAGAATTTCAAAAATATCTAAAAGAAAATTTAGCTAAAGTGGGATTAAAAGAAGAATTTCTTTCAAGATATCTTAACGAAGGATTCTCTGGGGGAGAGAAGAAACGTGCAGAAGTTTTACAAATGGCAGTACTACGACCAAAAATTGCAATTTTAGATGAGCCAGACTCTGGTTTAGATATTGATGCAATTCAATCAGTAGCAAAAGCAATTAGTCAAGTTTCGGGTAAAAATGCAACGACAATTATTATTACTCACTATGCTAGAATTTTGAAATACTTAGACAAACTGGACTTTGTACATGTATTTGCAGATGGAAAAATCATGAAAACTGGCGATGCAACACTTGCTGATAAACTAGAAAAAGAGGGTTATGAATGGGTTACAAAACAGAAGCCTAATCAAATTTAAACAGAATATTTTTTTAAAAAACTATTGATTTACAAAGTTCAAGTGAAATTTGCTAAAGAATTTCTAGAAATAAAAGACAATCAAATTAACATTGGAATTAAATCAAATCCAGACAAAGGAGAAGCCAATAAAGAGATTGTCAAGAAACTGGCAAAATATTTTGGAGTATCAACTGCATATGTACAGATAAAATCAGGTCACAAATCCAAGCAAAAAATTATAGAAATCCTACAACAATGAATCTAATTTTTGTTTAAATAGGGTTTCAAGATTGGAAAAAACATGTCAGAAGATAATGAACAATACTATTTTAATTTCTCATTTTTCAAAGTAGATCCTAAATGGAGATGGATGGCAGACTTGGCAAAAGATGAATCTGCAAAAGAAGTTGAAATTATAATTAAAAATTCAGGAATTATGTTTAGATCTTATTCAAATCTAGGATTAAGAGATGATACAGATTTTTTATTTTGGTTTGCAGCAAAGACAGTTGAAGAAATTCAAAGAGTTATTGAGAAATTATACAAAACAGTATTTGGAAAATACATCATACCATCTATCACATACTTGTCATGTACACGACCATCAATTTATTCAAAAGAATCAAAAGCTCACGGATTTGTGACAGGAAATGAGCCAAAAAAACACGTAATTGTTTATCCATTTACAAAAACAAGAGAGTGGTATTTGTTACCAAAAGAAAAACGCCAAGAAATAATGGATGAACATATTGAGATTAGCAAGAGATACCCACAAGTTGTACTAAATACAACATACTCTTTTGGGATCCATGATCAAGATTTCCTGTTAGCATTTGAAGTGGATGATATTAGAGATTTTCAAGATCTCATCATGGATCTGAGAGAAGCCCAAGTATCTACATATATCAAAAATGACATTCCAATGATTGTATGTGTCAAAAAAGATATCATACCTCTAATTACAAGTATGGGGTAGATTTATCATAAATTACTCAAACACATGTCAAAATTTTAAAATATTTCCTTATAAAACCCAAATATCAATAATGCAAATCTTGGATAAACATAAATGATGAAATTTCAAATGGGAAAACAGTTTTGAGAGATACTGAAATAAAATCAAAACAAAAGGAGGTAAAAAATTGAATTACAATAAACTAGGAAAAACAGACATCAAAGTATCAGAATTAGGATTTGGTGCATGGGCTATTGCTCTTGATTGGTGGGGTAAAAAGATTGAAGAAGATGAGGCTAAAAGAATGCTAAAAAAAGCATATGATGTAGGAATTAATTTCTTTGAAACAGGAGACATGTACGGCAAAGGAAAAAGTGAGAGATTGATTGGTGAAGTTTTCAAAGACATGAGAGATGAGATTGTCATCTCCACAAAATATGGTTATGATTTTGAAGGGGTAGATCAAATTGGACACACTGAGCTTCCACAGAAATTTGATGAAGACTTTACAAGAAAGGCATTAAAAAATAGTTTAGAGAGATTACAAACAGATCATCTTGACATGTATGGTTTGCATAATCCTAAACTAAACCACATAAGAAATGATTCAATTTTTAATGTACTTGATAGTTTCGTTGCAGATGAAACCATAAAAACATACCAAGTAGCATTAGGCCCTGCAATTGGTTGGACACAAGAAGGTCTAGAAGCAATGGATAGGCCAAATCTTAGTGCAGTTCAAACAGTTTACAATATCTTAGAACAAACTCCAGGAAATGAATTATTAAGAAAAGCTGAGGAAAAAAATGTAGGAATTCTAGTTAGAGTTCCAGAAGCATCAGGAATACTTACAGGAAAAGTAAATGCTGATACTAAGATTGATGAAAAAGATCACAGATCAGTAAGAAAAGGAGAATGGATCAAGGCATCATTAGAAAAAGTTGAACAGATAAGATCAATTGCAGAAAGAAATGGATTAAACATTATAGAATTAGCAATGAAGTTTATCATGACAAAGAAAGGATTTGCATCAGTATTTCCTACAATGATAAGTGAGGAAGAAATTATCAATTATGCAGAAATGACAAAAAGAGAATACATTTCAACCTCAGATATGAAAGAGATTGATGAATTGTATAATACGTGGCCTTCGTATGAATTAAAGGCGACACCTGAAGCAAATTAATCATTAGATGATAATTCCAATAGACTCACAAAAAACACTAGAAGTTATAGAAAGAATGAAGCTTGCTAAAATTGGTAAATATGAAAAATGGAAAGTAATTATTAAAAAAATAAAAAATGACCAGCCATTATCCACAAGAGAGCTTGAATACTATGCAAATTTGACAAGAATTTACAAGGATTCAACCATCACTAGTAGAAGTAAAATTTATCATACAAAATTATCAAGGGAAGATGAAAAGCCACCATGTAAAATGTGTGGTGACAATTCCACATACTATTGCAACATGAATGATCTATATTTTTGTTCAATTCATGTGGTTGGACATGATGAGAATGAATTCTAGGAAGCAGGAATAGTTTCTTCGAAAGTAAAAGATTTTTCTACAAAATATTCTACTCTAATTTTTTTGAATTCACGAGAACTAAAGAGAATTTGGTATTCAGGAATGTTGATTTGTTTTTGTATTGTTTTTGCCACATCATGTGCCTCATCCTGAGTTTTACAATGAATCATTGAAAAAACATTGTATGGCCAGTCAGGATACGTGGGTCTCTCATAACAATGACTAACTTGAGGAAATGCTCCTAGCTTTTCTCCAACTTCAGATATTCTATCTTCAGGAACTATCCAAACTATCATCCCATTTGCAGTAAATCCAACTTGTCGGTGTCTCAGGATTGCTGCAAATCTTCTCATTATCCCATTGTCTTCATAAAATTTCATTTTTTCAAATAATTCATTTTCAGTAATTCCAAGATTATTTGCAGCATTTACAAATGGTTCATCAATTATTTCCATGTCTTTTTGTAATTCACGGATAAAGTTTTTGTCGTCTTCTGTAGGTTCAAATTTTATATTTTTAATCTCTTTTTTCTTTTCAGTAGGAGCAATCTCATGTTTCTTTCCATCCACCATATCTAATTTTACACCAATCTTGAATAGTTGTAGAGTGGGAAGCATTCTTACTTTTTTAATTCCTTTTAAGACATTGAACCTGTCAACCTCTGTCTTCAAATCTGTACCAGGTGGAACAGCCAAAGTAAACCAAAGATTAAACTGATGTTCACGTTCATAATTATGGCTAACACCAGGATGACGATTAATTTGACTTGCAACGTATTCAAGTTTATCATGTTCAATTTCCATTGCAACTAGAGAACTTGTGTAACCAAGCATTCGGGTGTCAAAAATTGCACTTAGTTGTCTTAGAATACCAATTTTCTTCAGATTAATTAGATGGTCTTTGATAATTTTGGGAGTAGTGTTAAATTTTTTAGCAATAGCATCAAAAGGTCTTGTTACAAGTGGAAATGTCCATTGAATCTCATTAAGAAGTTCCTTGTCTAATGCGTCCATTGAAGTCATCAAGTCAGTAACTTATCTATTCAATTAAAAATGTAGCTGGAATTTTACGCGTTGATTTTTAATACATAAATAGAAACTAAAGTCCTTTTGATCGATGATAGTTGATCTAAACCTTCATGGTAAAACAGTTATCGTCATTGGTGGTGGAAATGAGGCACAAAAAAGAATTAATTCCCTAATAAATCAAGATTGTAAGATTTTAGTAATCAGCGATTCTATAAACTCACAAATTAACAAATTAGTAAAAACAAAAAAAATTAAATTTAACAAACAAAAAATTCACGATACAAAATTTATTTCAAAACTCAAACCAAATATTATCATTACAACTACCAATGACAAAAATCTTAATCAAAAAATTATCAATAGTGCAAAAAGAAGTAAGATTATTGTGTATAGTTCGGATAATCCTGAAGACAGTGACTTTTCGAATCCCGCAATAATTGATTTTGAACAAATAATTCAGATTGCAATTTTCACAGGTGGTCGTAGTCCAGCAATGTCAAAGAAGATTAGAATTCAATCAGAGAAAATATTCAAGAAGATCATTACAAAACAAGACATTGCTCAAATCAAGATTCAAATGATCGCAAGAAAACTTGCAAAAGAAAGTATTCCCACTCAAACCCAAAGAAGTGAATACTTGCGTAGCATTATATCTAATAATGAGATTGAACAGTTAATAAAAGACGGTCAGTTAAAAAAAGCAGAAAAGAGGGCCATCACAATACTGAGGAATTGGAAATGAATCAAAATATTATCAATGCACGTGTAACTTTTCGTAACTCACCAATCCACATTCTTGAAAAGTTTACAATTAAAGATGTGGAAAATGCATATGAGCAATTCAAAAAGTATTCAGGACTAGATGAATGTGTAATTATTCAAACGTGTAATAGAGTTGAGTTGTTTGGCAAATCAAAAACATATGATCTAGAGAAGATCAAGAAAACATGGGCATCACTTACCGGACTTGATGAAGAGATATTCAATGAAAACTTGGAGTTTGTTGAAAATCAAGAGGCATTATATCATCTGTTAAAACTAACATCAGGATTAGACTCCATGGTATTAGGTGAGGAGCAAATTCTAGGTCAGATAAAAAAGTCCATTACTTCTGCCAGAAAGATAAAGGCTTCAGGCCAACATCTTAACACACTATTTGATAAGGCGATTAGAATTGGCACTCGGATTAGAAATTCTAGCGGAATTGGTCGCGGTGGAATTTCAGTTGGTTCCATGGCAGTAAAGCTTGCTGAAGAAAACATTGATGAATTAAAGATAAAGAAAATTTTGTTAATTGGAACTGGAGAAGTATCAACCCTAGTTGCAAAATCATTACAAAGAAGGGGATATGCATTTGATGTGGCAAGTAGAACTATTGAAAGATCACGATCATTTTGTGAGACATTGGGAGGAAAACCAATCAAATTTGAAAAAGTTCTCTCCGGATTTGAAAATTATGATGTATTGTTTGTAGCAACAACGGCACCATATTTTCTTGTAACACATGAAAGAATCATGGAGGCCATGAAAGACAAGAAGAAAGGAATGATGATTTTGGATTTATCAAATCCAAGAACTGTAGATGAGAAAGTTGCAACTATTGGTGGTATAAAATTGATGAATCTTGATCAGATTGCAGAGATGATTGAAAAAAATATGAATGCTAGATTAAACAAGGCAAAAACCATTGAAAATATAATTAATGAGGAAGTATTGGTATTAGAAGCCTCAATGAAAAGACTAGATGCAGAACCACTTGTGAAAGAAGTATTCAAGAACATAGAATATCTTAGAGAAAAAGAATTGCAAAAAGCACTTCAAATGCTTGGTGAAAAAGATGAGAAAAAGATTAAGATTATTGATGAATTAACAAAGGCAGTTGTTGAAAGCATTGTTTCAACTCCAATGAACAATATCAGAAAAGCATCAGAACAAGGCAAGCCTGATGTAGTAGAGATAGCAAGCAAACTGTTCGACTATAAAAAACAGAACCAGGCAGACTAGGATTATATTTTACCCAAAGAGAATTTCTATCATGTCATTTCCTTCTAGACGTCTTCGCAGACTGAGAACATCTGAAAAAATGAGAGAACTGGTTCAACAAACTACGCTTTCCTCAAAAGATTTCATCTGTCCAGTATTTGTTCAAGAGGATCTAAAGACCAGAGTCAAGATAGAATCAATGTCAGAAATTGAGAGACTGCCACTTGATGACATTAATGATGAGGTTGGAACCATCACGGACTTAGGAATTCCTGCAATCATGCTTTTTGGAATTCCAACTAAAAAAGATGAAGTGGGATCTTCTGCATTTAATGATAATGGAATTGTTCAAAAGACAATTTCTCAAATTAGACAAAATTTTGGAGATAAAATTGTAATTATGGCAGATGTTTGTCTCTGTCAGTTTACATCAACTGGACATTGTGGAATTGTTCAAGGTGATAAAATTGATAATGATACTAGTTTGGATACACTTGCAAAGATTGCTGTCAGTCAAGCAAAAGCAGGAGTCGATACTGTATCACCATCTGCAATGATGGATGGTCAAGTTGCTACAATTAGAAAGGCACTTGATGATAATGGATTCACTGATGTTTCAATAATGTCACACTCTGCTAAACATCGCTCAAACTTTTATGCACCATTTAGAGATGCTGCCGAATGTGCACCAAAGTTTGGTGACAGAAAGACATACCAAGTTCCATACACAAATGCTAGAGAAGCAATGCTGGAAGTTGAGACAGACATCAATGAAGGAGTAGACATTGTAATGATAAAACCAGCATTATCTTACTTGGATTTAATTGCAGAGGCTAGAAGAAGATTCAATATTCCTGTTGCAGCATATAGTGTTTCTGGTGAATATGCATTGGTAAAAGCTGCTTCACAACTAGGTTATGTAAATGAAAAAGACATCACTGAAGAGATTCTGTATTCCATTAAAAGAGCAGGAGCTGACATGATAGTAACATATTTTGCAAAATCAGCTTCAAAGTTTCTTCAAGAATCATGAGAAACGACGAACGTTATGAGATTCAAAGAGCATTTGACCAATTGCCACATGTTGTAGGCTCAAGTTGGGCAGTAATTTGGTTCAGAATGAAAGGAATCAAAAAACCTACAAGAGAAGAATATCGAGAGAAAGTTCTAGAATATTTGAAGATGATTGAACCAGTTTTTGACTCTTATCCAAAAGACAAAGAATTTGCAGAGATTTGCAAGTATATTGAATTGAGAAAAAATGACATATACAAAAAGATAGAGTCAGGAGAAAATGAAGATGTTGAAAAGCGATATGACAGATATGTTGATTATGGCTAAAGTTCCTGGCTTTGAGATATGTTTTGGGTATAAATCAAGTAGAAAAACAAGTCAAAAATTGATTGATGATCACTTTATCAAGTTATCAAGGTACATTTCCAGAAAATCTTCATCAATTACTGGTTTTAGAAATTCATTATCAGAATTAATTGCACTTATGGCTTCTTTTAACGAAGTTGG
>Ga0209988_10002981_pt1 | contig 11193 bp, 9 predicted proteins | sample N075metaG_FD_183115 | JGI IMG/M metagenome (GOLD analysis project Ga0209988, IMG submission 183115) | Deep subsurface microbial communities from Kermadec Trench to uncover new lineages of life (NeLLi) - N075 metaG (SPAdes) (version 2) | ecosystem: Environmental > Aquatic > Marine > Ocean trench... | reverse complement strand
CCGAAGCGCCAGTTATTTTTACTATTGGTCAATAATGTTTCCGCGGAAACACGGAACCACGGAAACAAGCAAAACAAAACGCCATCAGGATGCCGGGCACGAGCATCCCGGCGACCTGCTTCACCAGCCCTTGCTCCCGCTAACTGCATTGCGGCCGTCCCCCTGTGACAAGGATACCCTGCCTGGCTCGGCACGCAGGCGCCAGCCAGGTGTTTCATTTTGACGCAAAATGCGTTACATTTACGTCACTTTCGCAATACAGTAAATCGATGGCCAAGATCAAGATAGCCACGCTCAACCTCAGAATCGACCCCGGCGTGAAAGAAGCCGTACGCGAGGCTGCGGACAAGGAGCACCGGAGTGTGGCCAACATGGTCGAGATGCTGATCCGCCGGCACTGTGACCACACCGGCATCGTTATTCCTGACCAGAGCGATATGTTCCCGGGGAAGCAAAATGGATGAAAAAATGATGAGAGCGATGGTTGCCGCCGGCGCCATCAAGAAGATCAACATCATCGGCAACGGCGCCCGGTTTCATATCGAGGCCAACACGCCCAACGGTTCAGTGACCGCGGAAACACACAAAGGCAAGATCAAGACCTGGGTAACGCTGGATGCCGCCGCCAAATGGGTGCGCGCCCTCGGCATCGGTACTGCGCATCTCAACCTCGCCCGCTGGCAACCCGGTCAGCGGGAATTTCCGATCTAATCTCCGGACGTAGCCAAAAACTCTACCAGCCGCACCAGGGCCGCCGTATCGAATTTGCAGTATTGGAGCAACTGTTGTTTGAGTTCGGCTTTCCGCTCAGGGCTCGTGTGCAGATGGATGGCCTCTAAATAGCCTTCAGAAGCCGCTATACCTTCCTGAATTCCCTCAAGTTCACTGTATTGCATATCCACTGCAATCGTTGGCAGGACCGCCTTCAATGACCATGACCCCGCCATTGCCGGGTGATAGTAGAACTGCTGTGTTGGCGGATGCAGGTCAACCAGGCGATCGACGATGGCCTGTAGCGGCGCCTCCAGGTCGGGAAAGCGCTCGATCAGCCCCAGGATGACGGTCCTCTCGTAGGACGTGTACATCAGCACCGGCCCTTCCTTACCCAACACCCTGATCATCGATTCCGCCAGGCGCCGCATCGGCGGATCGCCGGTGAGATCGAGGAAGTCGGCATGCTCGAGGGTTCCCGGACCGGGTTCATAGTGGCAGGAATACTGGATGGGCAAGGTCTCGTAGGGCCTGGTGCCCGCCCAGACGGGCACGGCCGGCATGATGGTCTCGAAGTCGAGGTAGTAGCGCGGGTATTCCAGCGATGCTGCGAAGTCGCCTGCACCGGGCAGCAATTCTGCTTTACCGGACCGGGTTACCTTCTGGATCCATTGCTGCTTTTCACTGAGACGGGTTATCGGTACATCACGGATGTCCTCGATGCCCTCTGCGATCCAATCGCCGAGTTTCGCCTTGCTCCCGCCGAGGCCCTGCACCGGATACTCGCTGTTCGAAGGCCAGCAGTGACTCACGAACGGGCACTCGTACGGTTTGAAGCAATGCGCGCCGACGCCGATAACGGGTTCATCACCAATCGCCGCGTCCTGCGCCTTCGAAATCCACCCAGGTATAATGCCAAGCAAACTGCCAGTGCTTTGAGTCTCGTCCGACTCGATGAGTAAGTCGCCGAAATCACCCTCGCCGGCGTAGACAAACGTATTGTCGACATGCGCCAGCGCGATACCGGTCAGTTCGTGTCCTGACCCTTCGAATACCCAGCGCTGAGCAGCGCAATCAAACACATGCTCGTCCTTGACCGAGGTCGACGCTTTGACTTCAACAATGCGCCATGCGTCACCATCGGGCAGAAGGGCGTCAACACGTACGAGCATGCCGCCATGTTGAAAGGTTGCTTCGAAAATCGGATATCGCGGCCCTTCGCTGACCAGTCGAGCGGTTTTTTTCAACGCATGGCCCATGCCGCCTTCATAGGGGATCACTACGGCATCGTCGTTGCCATACACCTGGTGGGCGATGTCTCCTACCGCGTGTCCAGTGTCAAACGCTGCCTGCGTCGCTGCAGAATGAACCATGAGTTCTGGCCGCTGCACCTCGAGATGCAAGCGCTTCAGGCACTGGCGCGCCGACATCAGCCTGGATTTGGACAGATACACGCGGCGGCCGCTCATGCGTTCACCGTTGGCTGACTTTACTTGGCTGGATCACATTGCCAGACTAGCACCTTGCAGGCGTTCCATTACAATCAGGATGAACACCATGGTCAGAATCGTCACGCTTATCCTCATCGCCGGTGCATTCGTCACCCAGGCAAACGCGCAGGAGCTCACCGGCACGCTGAAGCGGATCGCAGAGACCGGCGAATTCAGGATCGGCTATGTTCCGGACGCCCCGCCGATGTCGTATGACGATGCCGATGCCGATGGTAATCCAACCGGCTATTCAATCGCTTTGTGCCGCAACATTGCGAATGCCGTCAAGAAGGCAGTCGGTCTCGAAGAAATTAAACTGACTTACGTGCCTTTGATACTCCCGGAAGATCGTATTAACGCGGTTGTCAGTCACGACGTCGACATAGAATGTGGAGCGACGACAATTACGCTTTCGCGCCGCGAACAAGTCGATTTCACGTTAATGACGTTTATCACCGGCGGCGCCGTGCTTTCTCTCACCGGCAGCTCGATAAATTCTGTTGCCGATCTGACTGAAAAGACGGTCGCAGTAATTCGCGGCACAACAACACATGCCGCCATTCGCGACTACATCGTTAACAATGACTTCAATATCACGCTGCGCATGATCAACACGCACACTGAAGGCATGGAATTGCTGAACGCCGGCAAGGTTGATGGCTATGCCTCGGACCGTACGATGCTCGTCGGACAGGTCGTTCGTTCCGAGGACAGGTCACGGTACTCGATATCTCGCGACGTGTTCTCATTCGAACCCTATGCATTGATGCTGACCCGCGGCGACACCGATTTTCGGCTCGTAGCGGACCGGGCGCTGGCCCGCCTTTACGGCAGTGCCAGGATCCGCCGGCTTTATCACGATTGGATTGGCCGTTATGGCGAACCAATGACGCCGATCCTTGAGGCGATGTACGAGTTCCAGGCAATCGGCGAATAATATTGATTTCGCTCGCTGGGGCGAGCTCCTACGTGCCCTTCCCACAATTCCCGTCTTTCGAATACGCAAAATTATCGTAGGAGCCCGCCCCAGCGGGCGAAAATGGCTTGCCTTAGCCCAGCGCCTGCTCGAGATCGGCAATCAAATCATCAACGCTTTCGATACCAATGGATAATCGCAAAAGATCTTTGGGAATCGGACTGAATGCACCTTCGATCGAATAGCGGTGTTCGATCAGGCTCTCGACGCCACCGAGTGAGGTCGCGCGGACAAACACCCGGCATTTTTTGACAACACCCAGCGCGCTTTTCTCTCCACCCTTCACTCTCAGGGACAACATACCGCCGAAGCCGCCAAGCATCTGTTTCCTCGCAATTTCGTGCCCCGGGTGACTCTCGAGTCCGGGGTAAAGCACTGACGAGAGAGCCGGATGGTTCTCGAAATATTGTGCGATCGCCAATGCAGACTGACAGGCATGCCCTACTCTCAGGAATAACGTGCGCATGCCTCGCTGCAATAACCAGGCTTCGAACGAGCCAAGAATCGCCCCACCTTCGGCGCGCACTTTACGTATCTCTCCCCAGAAATCATCTTTCTCGGCCGTTACCAGGGCGCCGGCAACCACATCTCCGTGGCCGTTCAGGTACTTGGTCGCCGAATGCATGACTACATCGGCACCGAATTCAATCGGGCGGGTCAGGACCGGCGTCGACACCGTGGAGTCAACGACCAGGCGCGCGCCGGCACCGTGAGCAAGCTCGGCGGCGGTTTCGATATCGATCACGTCCCAGGTTGGATTGCACGGCGTTTCAACCCAGACGAGCGCCGTCTTACCTGCTTTGACCGTGCTCGCGAGATCATTGGGATCGGCAAGGTCGTACTGATCCAGTTCGATTCCCCACCGCGAACAGAAGTTGACCATCCAGTTGCGCAGACCCCAGTACATTACTTTCGGTATGACAACGTGATCACCGGGTTTCAGCGACTGGACGATGGCGCCGGCAGCCGACATCCCGGATGAAAACAACAACGACTCCTCACCGCCCTCGAGCTGCGCCAGCAATCTCTCCGCGATCAGAAAACCGGGATTCTCGTCCCTGGCATAACTGTGGCTTTCTGCAATCAGCTTGTAATTTTCGTCGCGGCCAAAGGTTGTCGAGGGCTGCACCGCTGGAACCAGGCTACCGGTAACCGGGTCCGGGCTGTGCATGCCCTGGGCAGTATAAGTCTCGGGCGCGAGATCTTTCGGCAAAGTCATATCAGTTACTGGTTTGCTGCTGAATAAATTCCCGGGTGTCCTCGAGTAGCGTTGTGCGGGACGGTTCATTCACGTACATCATGTGACCCCCGCGGTAATATTTGTAAATTACCCGGTCACTGCGGATGTCGTGACGATTGAGCGTGTATTCCGCGTCGAAGAACGGCGTAACCAGGTCATAATAGCCGGCGGCAAGCAGGACTTTCGAATCGGGGTTGATTCGCAAAGCACTCGCCAGATCCCGTGCAGTATTCACGAACATCGGCTCGTACGACTTTCCGTCGGGAACGGTGCGGTACCGCCATTGGCCGGATAATTCTTCGTCCGCAGGTGCGAGATAGAGCCGGTCCCAGTCGACGCCAAGGTCATCGTACATGTAGGCCATCAATGCCGATTTGAATGCACTCGAAATGGCATGGTCGGCCGCGTCGCCCGCCGGATCGGCATTCAGGTCGTCAATCTCGTCCGAGGTATAGCGCGCATCCAGAAGGCCAATCGCAAGACCGTCTTCTCGCAAAAGTTCCTTTGCGAAGCGACGACCCTGAACCCGCAGGTTCGCGCGCTCGATATATTCCGGGCTCAGCCCCGTGAAGTAGGCCAGCCGGTCACGAATGTGTGCGCGCGTCGCGTCGCCCAGCGCGTTTCCCTTGAATAACGCGGGCAATAACTCGTCCATTGCAAACGCACGCGACTCATCGAGAAACGCTTCGAGGTTCAGGGGCTTCGGGCTGATCTTGTTGTGATACCAGGCCGCCGCGGACATCGTCGGCAGATAAGTGATGTGCGCAATGATGTTGTCGCGTATATACGGCGTCGATCCCTGGTAGTCCAGCGCCTGGGAAATAAAAATGATGCCGTTCAGGCTCATCATGAATTCGCCTTCGAGAATATTGGCGACAGCTGCCGCACGGGTCGTCCCGTAACTCTCACCCAGCAAGAATCGCGGAGAGTTCCAGCGGCCGTTTTCGGTGACCCAGGTACGGATAAATTCTGCCATCGATCGAGCATCCTCTTTGAGCCCCCAGAACTCCTTGCTCTCGTGCTCACCAAGTGCGCGCGAAAAGCCGGTGCCCACCGGGTCGATGAAGACCAGGTCAGTCACATCAAGAATGGTTTCCGGCGCCGCCAGAACCCGATACGGTGGCGCGCCGGAATGTGACGCATCGCTGGGGACCGAGACCCGCTTTGGTCCGAATGAACCCATGTGCAGCCACAACGATGCGGATCCCGGACCACCGTTCCACAGGAACGTTACGGGACGCACTTCGTCCTCGTCGACATCATTTTTGGTATACGCGAACGTGAAGATGCCGGCCTTGGGTTCGCCATCTTTGTCGCGCACATAGGTCTCGCCGGCCGTGACCGTGTATTTGATCGGTTGGCCATTGAAGCGGCTACTGTGCTCGCTGATGAACACCGTCGGCTCCGGAATCGGCTTCTTGTCACCCCCCTCAACCGATTCCTCCTCTTCGGCCAGCATTACGCCGGACGCCAGTACGGAAATCATCAAGAGAGCGGCTCTGATTCTTATGCTGCTGGACATGGTTGGTATTCCCCCTTCAGTACCTGGCAAGAGTAGCATCTGCCACAGAAGAAATTGAGCGGGCTGATGCGGTAAACTCGCTCGCTTCCTGACGTCGTAATCGCTGCTGGAGATCTCATATGCGACAAGTACTGGTTTCCTTTCTTTTGCTGATTCCCATCGGCGTATTCGCCCAAGACCGTTACCTCGTCGACTGGGAAGCCGTTGGTGAGGAGAGCATCAACCACCTGGTCGACCTGGTAAGGATCGATACCTCGAATCCACCCGGCAACGAAACCGAAGCGGCAAACTACTTAAAGGCCGTTCTCGCCAGCGAGGGCATCGATGCAGAGCTGTACGCACTGGAGCCGGAACGCGCGAATCTCGTTGCGCGAATCAAGGGGAATGGCTCCAGGCGGCCGATTCTCATCATGGGACACACCGATGTCGTCGGCGTACAGGCCGATCGCTGGACCGAGGATCCGTTCGGCGCCGCGCGCAAGGATGGCTACGTGTACGGACGCGGCACGCTCGATGACAAGGACAATGTCACCGCAGGGCTGATGGTCATGCTGATGCTGAAGCGTTACGGCGTCGACCTCGATCGTGACATTATTTTCCTCGCCGAATCCGGCGAGGAAGGAACGCCGCGTGTCGGCATCAATTACATGGTCGAAAATCACTGGGAACTGATTGACGCCGAGTTTTGCCTGGCAGAAGGCGGCAATAACATTCTCGAGGACGGCGGCGTCAAAGTCGTTGGCATTCAGACGACGGAGAAAATGCCACGCCGCGCAACACTGGTGGCCCGTGGCTCGGCCGGACATGGATCGGTGCCGCGCCTCGACAATGCCGTCACGCACTTGGCAAAAGCGGTTGCCAAAGCAGGCAGCTGGAAAACCGAGATGCGCCTCAACGACACGACCCGCGCGTACTTCGATCGCCTCGCGACAATTTCCGATCCCGACGATGCATGGCGCTATCGAAACGTAGGCAACCCGGCTGAAACCGATGCAATTCAGCAGCACTTTCTGGAGACATTTCCCTACCACTACTCCGTACTGCGGACCTCGGTCGTGCCGACAGTGATAAACGCGGGCTTCCGCAAGAACGTCATCCCTTCGGAGGCAACTGCAATTCTGGACATTCGCATGCTGCCGGACGAGGACGTCGATGCGTTCTATGAGAAGCTTGCTGAAATAATTGACGATCCCCAGGTAACGGTCGTGCCTGAACCGATCTACCGGCCGGAGGCAGTTCCTTCTCCAATCGATAACGAAATGTTTCAGACGCTGGAGGCGGTAGCAAAGCGCATGTACCCGGAGACGACGGTACTGCCGACGATGTCGACCGGCGCAACCGACATGGCGCAGGTCCGCGCCATGGGTGTGGCGTCCTACGGTATCGGCCCGGTGCGCACGATTGAGGAAATGAACAGTGGCCACGGCGCGCACGGTGACAACGAACGCGTTACAGAGGAAGCGATAAAGCAGCTCGTGCAATTCCTCTGGTACACGATCATCGACATCGCGGCAACCGAGTGAGTTCAACCTGGCAGCTCGTCAAAAAACTCTACTTGTTGATAAGCTGCCCGCAGCACAAGGATGTACCGCTGCAACAGACCACTGGTAGCGATAATCGGTGCTTGATCGGGCAGACACTGTCAGATTGACTCGAGACCAGTGTCCGCTTGACACTCAAAAGCGGCCTGTCATGCGGCGACGCAACAATCCGGCGGCTCTCGACTCAAGGCGGACGTACCTTGTTGACATGAACTGTTTGCAAATGCAGGCAATCTGTTCACTTTTGAACTATCCTTAAATTACGCCTTCGACCAAGCTAAACATACGGAGAAAACAATGCAGCCGGCGCATCCGCTGTGATGTTGCCGGCGATTGATCCTGTCAGTGAACCACCAAACGGGGGGAGAAATAACATGGCCAAACAACAGGGAGATATCTCGAGACGTGAGTTGCTGGCGCGGGGCATTGCTTTTGGCGGTGTGGCCATGGTGGGATTGTCCACCCAGCTGTTCGGCCAGGAGGCGCTTTCGGAGGGCACTCCCCTGCTCACAGCGGCGGATCCTCTAGGCGATCTTCGCGCGAGCCTCCGCGGCGAGTTACTCACGTCCGCCGACCCAGCCTATGATGAGGCGCGAAAGCTCTGGAACGGAATGATCGACAAGCGGCCTGCAGCGATCGCACGCTGCGCTGGCACTGCCGACGTGATCAGCGCCGTCAAGTTCGCTCAGAGTAACGATTTAGCGGTCTCTGTCCGTGGCGGGGGCCATAACGTCGCCGGTAAAGCGCTGCGTGACGATGCCCTCGCCATTGACCTCTCGGCAATGAAAGGGCTTCGCGTCGACCCAAAGGCGAAATCCGCCCGCGCGCAGGCCGGTGTTACCTGGGGCGAGTTCGACCGTGAGACTGTGTCTTTTGATCTTGTAAGTACCGGCGGTACCGTTTCCACCACGGGTAGTGGGCTGGTCCTCGGCGGAGGGCTCGGATGGCTCATGCGTAAGTACGGTCTTGCTTGTGACAATCTACTGTCTGTGGACGTTGTTACTGCTAATGGCGAGTTTCTGACGGCCAGCGAATCGGAAAATGCCGATCTCTTCTGGGCGGTTCGCGGGGGCGGTGGCAATTTCGGCGTTGTCACGTCGTTCGAGTACCGTTTGCACGAATTAGAGCCGATTATAGGCGGCATGGCGTTGTACCCGTCGAGCATGATCGGAGATATGTTTCGCTTTTATCGGGAGTACACGCGCTCGGTTCCGGATTCGGTCACGGCTTATGCCGGCATATTGCAGGGGCCGGAAGGGACCCCCGTGGCTGGTGATATCGCCGGTTTCATAGCCGTTTGCCATAGCGGGTCCGCAACCGATGGTGAGCGCCTGGTGAGACCGATCAAGGAGTTCGGACCGCCCGCCGTGGACGGGATCGGACTGATGCCGTACACGGCGGTTCAGACCATGTTTGATGCTGGCACTCCACCCGGGAACCGCAACTACTGGCGCTCCAATTTCTTAAATGAGATTAGCGACGAGGCCATCGACGTCATCTTGGCGAACGCGGACGGACTGCCCAGCACGCCCTACTCCTTTCTCTTCTTCGAACACATGGAGGGTGCGGTCGGGCGGGTGGGCGTACGGGACACTGCATTTGCCAACCGCGACGCAAAGTACAACTTCTCTATTTTCAGTGCCTGGACCGACCGAGCGGAGGACGACAGGTACATTACCTGGACGCGCGCCTTTGGCGACGCTATGAAGGCCTTCGCGACCGGAGCAGGCTACGTCAACTACATGACTGATGACGAGGGTGCAGAGCGAATTAGGGCTACTTACGAAGCGAATTACGAGCGTCTGGTCGCCATCAAAAGGAAGTACGATCCGACGAACTTCTTTAGCGGCAATCAGAACATCGCTCCGAAGACGTGACCGTCCGGTCGTGGTCTATTCTGTTGAAAAACTCCGTATTACGATGATCAGAAAATTCAAAGGAATTTTTCAATCGCCTGGTGCGCGAATCACAGATCAATTGTGCCGTTCTGAGTCGCGTCAGGCCGGATTTTCATGCGGCTTCTGCTACCCCCTCGTAACTACAGTACTCAATGTCGCTCAAATCGCAAATAAAATCGCCGCCCATTTCAAAACAGAGTTTTTCAACAGAATAGACCCAAAGCGGTCATTCGCAAATTGCTTGATAGTCGCGAAGTATGATCACGGCTAAGTCGAGTGTTGGCTGGCTTACTCCTGCACGGCAAAGCAGTAAAACAAACCATCACCACCCGAGCTGATCAGTGCAGCCTGGCTGCAACCCCTAGAGTCGTGGGCTGAGTTCCAGGCGGCATAGTCGTGATGACCGACCCTGGCCTTGTCATCGTCGCTGCTGCTCGTCCAATTATTGCAGGTCATGTCCTCGCCAGAAGGATAGGCTGTCCCGTCGGCTTGTGAGCCAGTGAGGATGTCGTGCCGGTTGGGCGCATTACCACTGCCAGGTATTGTTCGGCCACGTTGGTCGACCGCAGTAAAAGCGCTTACCCGATTCATTACGCTATGAAGTTCATCCACGTCGGCGGCAATGCGGTTGCCATTGGCATTGAACCAGGGACCCGATCCGATTCTGTCCCGAGCGTTGACGGCATTGCTGCCCTGGGTGCTGAGATAGGCTCGCCAGATGAGGTTGCCTTGATCAACGCTTTCCGCCAGGTTCTGGCAGATGTCATCGGCCCCTTCAAGCCCCCCTAAGTCGCCGCCATTGCCGGAACCCGCGCTGGTCAAGAAAAAGGACATCGGCCCAGTCGGCATTTGAGTCTGAGCTAGGCCAGCGGCAAGCAGCCCGCAAGACACCAGACCTATTACGACGATCTTTCTATTTTTATGCATTATCGTATTCCTTAAGTGAGCGTGTTGGTGAATGAGGCCAATATTATAAGCATGACCCTACGGATTGAAGCTCTTCAAGGTCGATCAAGAGAATCTGCAGTGCCGCCTCATGGCCTAGCCCAGTGATACGAGCGTCCGCTTTGCCCCCGGAAGCAGACATTAGGCTAGAATCAGTCCAATAGTCCGCTAACGACCCAAAGCGGACTCTTGTAGATGAATGACCCAGGCGACTTCCACGATAGACTTTCGTATTTCGTATGTATAGCTCTGCCGTCAACATGTACAGCTGCGTGTCGGACCGCACCTGTCGCCGTGAGCGCCTCCGCATCCGGCTGGATCCGGAGGGTAGAACCTGGGTTGGGTCGTAAAAAAGATTCAGGCACCTCTCTTTACAAGCAACGACGCGGATTTCAGGGTCGTCAAAGGTTCCTGGCACCGTTTGCACTGCGGTTCCCGGCCATATCCGCTGCATTGACTTTGACCGCGTGTTTCCCTCATTCTTGCATGAACATCAAACCTTGCGGAGGCGCCAAATGACCGAGAAAGAAACGAAGATCAGGCGTAAGACTCAACAGGAAGCTTTTGCTCAAGAAAAGCCCCAGGAAAAGGAGCAGATGGCAACACAGCCATCGGAAGAGACGGAGAAACTGCAGGAACCTGTCGTTTCGGAAGACACCGAAAGAGACAGCACGAAAACCGGTGCTTTGGTGAGAGCGGCGAAAGCGATCGAGGAAGGTGTGGAATTCGTCGGTGAAAAAGTGCCGGAAATGGTCTCCGTTGTCCTCCATAAAGTCAAGAAAGGTGTATCTGTGGCTTATGGGACCAGCTCCACATTGGTTCGGGAAGCCTATCACGCTGCAAGCGATTATGCGGATAAGTACAAGCACA
>Ga0209988_10002980_pt1 | contig 11194 bp, 10 predicted proteins | sample N075metaG_FD_183115 | JGI IMG/M metagenome (GOLD analysis project Ga0209988, IMG submission 183115) | Deep subsurface microbial communities from Kermadec Trench to uncover new lineages of life (NeLLi) - N075 metaG (SPAdes) (version 2) | ecosystem: Environmental > Aquatic > Marine > Ocean trench... | reverse complement strand
GTCAATAGGATTCGCAGCAGATGCTTCATGTACTCCCTCTCCCCCTCTCCGATCGGCAGGATGCCGGCAAAATCGGAGTGGAAAAGAGCCATTTCCCCGCGGAGACCGCGAGGCTGAAACGGGGGGGAGAGATGTCTTTTTCAGGGCGCGCCCGAGGTCGTATTCTCGAGCGGTCTGGTCGGGCTCCAGTGGGTCCGGATGTGTGAGTTGCCGCTGGGTCTGCGCGGTTCCCCCTGGCGCCGATTCGGGAGAGCCTACTTCCTTTTCTTCTTTCGGGAGGCTCGCTGCTGCTTTCGTTTGTTCTTCCTGGCCTTCGGGTCCTGGCGCTTCTTGGTGGCGCCACTGCGGCCACCCCGGCCGCCGAAGAGGGCCGCGGGGTCCATGCCGCCCATGCCGCCGCCCGGCATTCCGCCCATCGCCGGCATGCCACCGCCGGCGAGTCCCGAGAGCATTCCGCCCTGCTTGCCCAGGGCGCCCATCATCTGGCGCATCTGGCCGAATCGATCGATCAGCCCCTCGATGTCCGAAATCTTCCGGCCGCAACCCTGCGCGATCCGCCGGGCGCGGCTCTTGTCGATGATCCGAGGCTCGCTGCGCTCGGCCGTCGTCATCGACTGGATCATCGATTCGACCTTCGTGAGTTCGCCCTCGTCCACTTGATCCGCGAGCCCGCCGATTCCGGGCATCTTCGAGAAGACTTCCTTGAGCGGACCGAGCTTCTGGATCATCCGCATCTGCTTGAGCAGGTCATCGAGCCCGAAGCGGCCCTTGAGAATTCGCGCCGCATCCTCTTCGGCTTCCTTCTCGTCGACGACTTCCTCGAAGTCCTTGACGAGGCCGACGATGTCGCCCATGCCGAGGATTCGGGACGCGAGACCCTCCGGCCGAAATTCCTCGAGCCGGTCGACGGTCTCACCCGTGCCCAGGAACTTGATCGGGACGCCGGTCACGGCCTTGACCGAAAGGGCCGCACCGCCTCGGGCGTCGCCATCGAGTTTTGTCAGGATGACGCCGTCGAGATCGATCTTTTCGGCGAATGCGCCCGCCACGTTGACCGCGTCGCGGCCCATCAGCGCATCACACACGAGCAGCGTATTGGCGGGCTCGACACCCGCGACGATCTCCTGGAGCTCCGCCATCAGGTTCTCGTCGACCGCGAGTCGGCCCGCGGTGTCGTAGATGATGGCGGTGAAGCCCTCGCGTCGGGCACGCGCGAAGCCGGCGGCACAGATCGCCGGCGGCAGCTCGCCCTCACCACCGTGGTGGACCGGGACGTCGATCGAGTCGCCGAGCGTGACCAGCTGATCGACCGCTGCGGGCCGATAGACGTCGGCGGCGACGAGCAGCGGCTTCTTCCCGAGCTTCTTGAGATGCACGGCGAGCTTCGCGGCGACGGTCGTCTTGCCGACGCCCTGGAGCCCCGCCAGCATGATCGAGGTCAGGCCCGCGCGATTCGCGAGGGAAGAGTCGACCGGGCCCATCAGTTCGACGAGTTCTTCCTGGCAGATCTTGATGAAGTGCTGGCCGGGCGTGACCTTGATTTTTCGGCCGGTGTGATCCCGGACCCGGGTCTGGACCTTCTCGCCGAGACCGCGCTGCTTGACGCGCGCCAGGAACGAACGCGTGACAGCGAGATCGACATCCGCCTCGAGCAGCGACATGCGCACATCGCGCAGCGCTTCGTCGATGAGATCTTCGCTCAGTTCACGAACACCCTTCAAGCGTTCGGTGGCGTTCTTGAATCCCTGTGTGACGGTCTCGAGCAATGGCCCCTCCGAGGGCGGCGTAGGGTAGCAGCAGGTCGCGAGGCTGCGCGGATTCAGTGCAGAATGATGTCGTCGCGTTCCCGGACAGCCCGGCCGCACCGCTTGCCTCCGCCTCGCCGGGTCGGCATGCTTGGACTTCCGGTCGGTACGACACCGACTCGTCGGCAGGAGACGAGGCTTGAGCATAGAGGTCGAGGCCCAGATCACGGGCAAAGTGTGGAAGATCGAGACGAAGGTGGGCGCGGAGGTCGAAGAAGACGACGTGCTGCTCATCGTCGAGTCGATGAAAATGGAGATCCCGGTCGAGGCGCCCGAAGACGGGCGAGTCCTCGAGATCAGAGTCGCAGAGGGCCAGGCCATCGAAGAAGGCGACATTCTGGTCGTCCTCGAGGGCTAGGGCCCCGGGATCACTCGGCTGATGGGGAATGCTACGAGCGAGACGCTGCGTGCGCGAAGGCTGGGTTCGCACGAACAGGCGCAGACCCTCGAATTCCTGCGTGCCGCTTCGGACGAGAATCTCGTCCTGATCGACTTCGTCTCGAGGCTTGGCGGCTCACTCGGGCCTGGGGATGTGCTGCCGCAGGTCTATGGCGCCTACGCGGGCGAACGACTGGTTGGCGTCGCGGCCGTTCGGCCGAGTGTCGTGCTCTGCTCGGGCATGAGTCCGAAGGTGCTCGACCTGCTGATTCCCTACCTGCTGCGCATCCCAACCGGTCTCGTGAAGAGCGATCGGGAGCTCGTTGCGCCCATCTGGCAAGCCCTCGAGGCGGCCGGACGTCGCTCGCTGATCGATCGGATCGAGATTGCGTACCGACTCCGGCCCGACGCCATGGTGGCCGCCGCACCGGACCTGCCCGGCGTCGCGCGCCCGGCACGCGCCGAGGATCTCGAGGAACTCGTATACGCCGCGCGCGCCAGCCTTTGGGAAGAGGATCGGCCCGATCCCGCCGAGGCGGATCCACTCGGCTTTCGGCGATGGGTCGAAGGGCGGCTTTCCCGAGCGCGGATCGTGTCCAAGGACGGTCGAACGATCTTCGTCGCCTACGCGGACGTGCGGCGGTCCGAGGGCTGGTTGGTACAAGGCGTCTACACCTGGCCGGAGGTCAGGCGCCGCGGCTACGCGCGCCGCGGGATGGACTCCATCGTCCGCGAAGCCTTCGCTTCGGGTGCTTCGCACGTTCAGCTCGCCGTCGTCGCAGGCAACGAACGCGCCTCGAAGTTGTACGAGAACCTGGGGTTCGAGGCGTTTGCGGAGCTGCGCACGATTCTCTTTCACTGACGTTCGCCCGGCGACGGGGGCTCGGCTAAGGTGCCGATCCGCCGACCCGGGAAGGCGTCCGGCGGCGTGCGGGCGTTGGGCTCACGCGGCATACACAATACGCGGACCGGCGTTCTCGATCGGGACACCGAAGCCCGCTGATAGGAGGTGCACCATGGGCCTGTTGGAGGGAAAGGTCGCGGTCGTGACGGGCGCGGGCGGGGGACTGGGACGCGAACATGCAATGGCCCTGGCGGCCGAGGGCGCGGCGGTCGTCGTGAACGATCTCGGCGGTGCACGCGACGGCTCGGGCTCGGGCTCGGCGATGGCCGATCAGGTCGTCGATCTGATCAAGGCGGCTGGCGGGGAAGCCGCGCCGAATTACGACAACGTTTCGACCGTCGAGGGCGGCGAGTCGATCCTGAAGGGTGCACTCGAGGCGTTCGGCCAGGTCGACATCTTGATCAACAACGCGGGCATCTTGCGGGACAAGAGTCTGGCCAAGACGACCGAGGACCTCTGGGATCCCGTGATCGCGGTCCATCTGAAGGGCACCTACTGCGTGACGCGTCCGATCTTCGTTCACATGAAGGAACGGGGCGCGGGTGGCGTGATCATCAACACGTCTTCGACGAGTGGTCTCAACGGAAATTTCGGGCAATGCAACTACGGAGCGGCCAAGGCCGGGATCGCGGGCTTTACGCGATGTCTCGCGCTCGAGGGCCAGCGCTATGGAATCCGCTGCCACATCCTGGCGCCGGTTGCCCACACGCGGTTGACCGAGGACCTGCCGGGCTTCGATAGCGACAAGGCAGCGGCCGCCTACGATCCGAAGCTCGTCTCGCCGCTGATGGTCTACCTGGCCAGCGACATGGCCAAGGACATGACCGGCAAGACCTTCCTGGCCGGCGGAGGTCGCATCGCCGAGATGAGGGTGGTGACGGCAGAGGGCCTGACCAAGGAGGAAGACGGGGGCCTCTGGTCCGCGGCGGAGATCGGAGAGAAGATGACAGCCGGCGAGATCCTGCTGTCGGATTAGGCGACGAAGCGGATTCGGCGACGGGGCCGGGACGCGGGCAGGACGAGGCTGGGAAACCCTGTGCGCAGGTCTCGCCCGAACGAATCAGGCGCGGGCCGCAGGTTCCCTGCGAAGGCGCGAGCTGAGCCCGATCAGCCCGAGCCCGACGAGGAGCGCCGTGGACGGTTCCGGAATCGGCGCGGCCGATCGCAGATAAGCGAAGCTTCCGCCCGCAATGCTTCCGGAGCCCCACCCGGTGAATCGGATGTCCAGATAGATGTCTTCGGAAATCAGATGGAGCACCGCGTTCTGGCCCAGCGTCGACGGCGGGTTTCCCCCGTGTGCCGTGGTCCAGTCATCGAATTGCAGCGCCGCGTAGTTGGTCGCGGACAGCTCTTCGGTCGAGTTGCCGGCGGCGAAGGCCCATTCCGTGTCGGCCGGACTGGCGTATCTCAGGAAGCTGGTCTCCAGGACGGCGTTGTACAGGCCTTGGTTGTTTCCGCGGGTGAGGGCGACCGCAGCTGTGATCGCGTCCTGGTTCGCGGCCTCCGACGGATCCGCGTAAGCGGCCTTGCTGAATGCCACGTCGTAGCCGGTCCAGACGGCTGCGGCCGCGGGATGAGCCAGGAGCATCGTCGACAGCGCGGCGTAGTGAAGCCAGCGGGTGAATTTCGGAGTGGGTCGGAAGGGGGAAATCGGCACAGGTGCTCCCTCGTGCCTTCCCAGGTCGGGCCATCCTACGCGAATTTCGTGACTCCGTGCACAAATTCGTAGCTTTTTTACTTCGTAGTGAATTAACTTCAATAATTCGAATCAGGCATCGCGTGACAACGCTTTGGTCGGATTTCCCGCAGGGGTTCTTGCTGAGGCGAGAATCAGAGCCGGCCCGACGCGGCCCGATTCCGGTCGGTCCTCGGAGTCTCGGCGAACAGATTCTTCGTCGGGGTTGTCGAGTCTTTGGGCACGCTCTCCGCTTTGGCGGGGGGAATTTCCGAGCGGGCGCCTCCGCGTGGGGAGCGACGCCGTTTCGTGGGGCTCGGGTCCGCTTTGGCGGCAACTAACAAAGACGACCAGGACCCCTCGAAATCGGAAGGCTCCACGGCGCGCGAATTCGTCGTTTCGGCTCGTTTTGATCCGGCCATCGCCTGGGCGATCCCTGGGCTCTCTCGCAGGCTCTTCGTTGCTGGCGCCTGGGGCGCTCTGTAACCTGCCGCCATCATGTCCGACTCACCCGAGCGCGCCGACGCCGACGCCCTGGCTTCAGCTGAAGAAGCGCGAAGCGAAGATCCCCCCGAGCTCGGGGCGGGGGTCGATCTGGGTCCCGAGTCCGACGAGGAGGCTTGCGTCACGCCGGTTGGGGAGATTCCGCCGGCGATCCTGAAGCGCGCGGCCCGGTCTTCGATGACCGAGCGATTCAATCTGATCTTCCGGTTTTTTGCGGACCGTTTTTTCAAACACTTCGCGCTCGACGAAGAGGTCGTCGAGAGGCTGAAGGCGCTCGAGGCTCGTGGCAGCGTCGTCTATGTGATGCGTTATTCGAGTCGGCTCGACTATTTTCTCTTCAATACGCTCTTCCTGCGTCACGGGCTGAGGCTTTCGGGCTTCGCGAATGCGATCCGCTTTTTCTACTACCGGCCGCTCCATCAGCTTCTCGCGATCGGCCTTCGCTTGCAGCGAGCTCGCCCGCGCGAAGTCGAGCACAGCGAGGACCGCGAGATCTTCCGTGAGCAGGTCCGCGCCGGCCGAAGCGTCTTTCTGTTCCTGCGCACCCAGCGTCTGCGGACCTTCCTGCGCCGACGCAAGAGCGGGCAGCGAAACGACGAGTTGGATCTCATGGGTGAAGTCGTCCGGGCGGTGGTCGAAGGCGGGGCTGCGAGTTCCGATTCGGCTCGTCGCGAAGGGGCGCGGGAAGTCTTCGTGGTTCCGCTGGCAATCTTCTGGCGCAAGGGGCCGAGGACGCAGAACCGGTTCCTGAACGTCGATTACGGGTCGCTCACTCGACCGTCGGACTTCGCGAAGGTTGCACGCTTCCTTTCGACCTATCGCAGCCTGACGGTCAAGGTCGGTGAGGCCTTCGATGTCTCGCTCTACTCGCGGGTGCACGCGGGGGACGGCTGGGAGCGAATCGCACGAAAGATTCGCCGAGCGGTCCTGATTCATCTCTACCGCGAAGAGAAGGTCGTCGAGGGGCCGACGCTTCGTCCGCGTTGGCGGGTGTTGCGAGAGGTCTTGTCGGATTCGGGTGTTCGCAGCGCGATGGCGGTGCGGGCGAGCGGGGAGGGTGGCTCGGCCGAGAAAGCGGAACGCGAGGTCGAGAAGATCTTTGGCGAGATCTCGGCCAACATGAGTTCGACCTGGCTCGCGCTCGGCGCGGCGATCGTCGGGGGCATATTCAAGCGGCTCTTCGCCTCGATCGAAGTGCATCGCCTGGCCGAGATCGCGGCCGACGCGAAGCGCAACCCGATCGTGCTCGTTCCGAGTCACCGGTCGTATTTCGATTTCCTGATCCTGTCCTGGCTCCTCTACGAGAACTACCTCGTGCCGCCGCATATCGCCGCGCGAGAGAATATGGCCTTCGGCCCCTTTGGCTTCCTGTTCCGGCGTATGGGTGCGTTCTTTCTGCGGAAGTCCTTCGATGATCCGCTCTACAAGGAAGTGTTTCGCGCCTACGTGGCCTACCTCGTTCGCGAGGGAATTACCCAGGAATTCTTCATCGAGGGCGGCCGCTCGCGAACGGGCAAGGCGCTTCCCCCGCGCCTGGGAATGCTCGGCTGGGATGTCGATGCCTTCCTCGAGAGCAATCAGCGCGATCTCTTCTTCGTACCGATTGCGATCAGCTACGAACGGCTGGTCGAGGAATCGGGGATGATCGAAGAACTCGATGGGGGCGAGAAGACCGAAGAGAGCGTTCTCGGGCTATTCCGTGCGCGCAAATATCTTCAGCGCCGCTTCGGCTCGGTGCACGTGAGTTTCGGTGAGCCGATCTCCCTGGCGGGCGCATTGGGGAACCGACGCGAGCGTTTCGAGGCGCTCCAGCGTGGCCAGATCTCGTCGCCCGAGGTGAGGTCGGCCCTCGAGGAGCACAAACGGGAGTTCATCAACGGGCTGGGACATTCGCTCATCGAGCGAATCGGCTGGGCGACGGTGGCGAACGCGACATCGGTGGCGGCCGTCGTCTTGTTGGGCGGATCCCATCGCGGTCTGCTGCGCGAGGAGCTCGTCACCGGGATGCGGGACATCGCCAATTTGTTGCGATTGCAGGGGGTCCGGCTCACGCCGGCGTTCGAGCGCGATCTCGTCGAGATGCGGGAATCGATCGCCTTTCTCGAGCGCAGCGATCTCCTGCAATCACGTCTCGATCATCGCGGCGAGATCTTGTATTTCGAGGAGAATCGCCGACGCGCCCTCGATATCTATCGCAACTCGATCGCCCACTTCCTGGTGATCCCGAGCCTTCTGGCGCGGGCGGTGCTCTCGGGGCTGGATCGAAATGGCGTGCACCAGGAGCTCGAGACCTGGGTCGACATCTTCTATCGCGAATATCACGCGTCGCGCGAGCTCTATCTGACCCGGGGCGAGGCGGTGCTCGAGCATTTCGAGAGCGAGGGTTGGGCCGAATTGCAGGACGACCAATGGGTCACGACCGGCGACGGAAGCGGCCCGCTCGGGATCCTGGCGGAGCAGACGCGAGGGGTCGTCGAGTGTTATGACACGATCGTACGGGTCCTGTTGGCGTGGATGGAGTCGGTCGAAGGTGGCGTCCTGCGCAGCGGCCTGATCATGGAGGCCCAGGCGGCCTTCGAAAGCGCGCAACTTCTCGGGCATTCGCGACGTGCCGAAGCGCTTTCGGACACGACTCTCGACAACGCACTCTCCTGGCTGGTCTCTCGCTCGGTCCTGACTCGGGAGCGGATTCAGACGGGCAAGCGAAACACCCACGACACGCGTTACGCCCGTGGGGAGAAGTGGGCGGAACTCGAGGAGATTCGTCGACTTCTGGCGTCGGCACTCCGGGACGGGTAGCCTCGGCGCCCCTCTGCGTGCTCTAATCCCTTCAGGAGTCCTTCCGGAGCTGATGCAGAGCCCTTCCCAGAGTCGAGGAAGTCGAGGACCCCATGAGCGCCGAGTCGAACGAGCCGATCTCCATCATCGATTTCGAAAAGGGCGGGGGTCTCGTGACCGCGATCGCCCAGGACGATGAAACCGGCGAGATCCTGATGGTCGCCTATATGAACGAGGAATCGCTCAGGCGGAGCCTCGAACTCGGTGAAGTCGTGTATTGGAGTCGGAGCCGGCAGAAGTATTGGCACAAGGGCGAGGAGAGCGGAAACGTCCAGAAGCTCAAGGGCCTGTACGTCGACTGTGACGGCGACGCGCTCGTGCTGCGGGTCGAGCAGGTCGGAGGGGCGGCCTGTCACACCGGCAAACGAAATTGTTTCTTCCGCCGCATCGATGGCGGACGGGTCGAAGATGTCGGGATTCAGGTATTCGATCCCGCCGAGGTCTACAAGAAGTGAGTGAAGCGAGTGAAGTGGGTCCCAAGCTCCGAATCGGTCTACCCAACGGTAGTCTCCAGGCGACGACCGTGTTGCTCTTTGCGAAGGCTGGTTACGACGTCCGAATCTCCGGTCGCTCCTACTATCCCTCGATCGACGATCCCGAGATCGAGTGCATCCTGATCCGCCCCCAGGAGATGGCCCGTTATGTCGGCCAGGGCGTCCTGGATTGCGCGATCACCGGCCTCGATTGGATTCTCGAGACCGGTGCCGACGTCGAAGAGTTGGCCGACCTGCGAGCCCCGTGGCCCAACTATGGCCCGGTCCGTTGGATCCTCGCGGTCAAGGACGAATCGGATTTCATGACGCCCAAGGACTTGCAGGGCAAGCGGATTGCGACCGAGGTGATGGGCCTGACCGAGCGCTATCTGGCGGAACTCGGCGTCAAGGCACAGATCGAGTTCTCGTGGGGTGCGACCGAGGTCAAGCCACCGGTTCTCGCGGACGCGATCGTCGACGTGACCGAAACCGGTTCGAGCCTGCGCGCGAACAACCTACGGGTGATCGATCTGCTCCTGGAGAGCACCCCGCGATTGATCGCGCACCGTCCGTCACTCCAGGATCCCTGGAAGCGGGGCAAGATCGAGCGGCTCAAGATGCTGCTGACGGGGGCGATCGCGGCGGCTTCTCGCGTGGGGCTTTCGATGAACGTGCCCAAGGACAAGGTGGACGGGCTGCTCGCGCTCCTACCCGATGCCGGTCGGCCGACGATCTCGCCGCTCGTCGATCCGTCCTGGGTCGATATCTTCGTGATCGTCGAAGAGTCGTTCGTGCGTGACCTGCTCCCGAAGCTCCACGAGGCCGGCGCGCGGGGCATCGTCGAGAATCCGCTCAACAAGATCATCGACTGACGATGGCCAGCCCGGCTACACCGCAGGGCGGAGACCCGCGAGCCGCGCGAAGTCGTCGACGTCGGGGCACCCCCGTCCATGAGCGGTCGCGCGTCGGCCGGTTCTGGGGCGGGCTCGAGGACTATGTCCGAACGGCCTGGTGGGGCATCGTCTCGCCGCGGGTGACGGAGCGCCGGCCGCTGGTGATCGTCCAGGCGGTGATCCTGCGTGACGCGCGCGACGGCCGCGGTCGCGAGGTCTTATTGTCGGTTCGGAGCGATCTCTTCGGATGGGAGCTGCCGGGGGGCACCCCGGAGCCGGGCGAGACGCGCGAGCAATCGCTGGTGCGTGAAGTGCGAGAAGAAACCGGGCTCACGGTCGAAGTCGAGGCCCACGTTGGCGATTGGGTTCGTCGCGGCTTTCGACCGCATACCGCCCGCATCTATCGATGCCGGGTCGCGGGGGGAACTGAGGCGCCTTCGCACGAGACGCCGCGACTCGGTTGGTTCGATGTCGAAGGCCTGCCCGGGGCGCTCTTCCCGTGGTATCGCGCACCGCTCGAGGCTGCCCTCGCCCCGGCTGAAACGCCCATCCTGCGCGAGGAATGGCAGGGTGCGGCGACGATCTGGCAGGCGATGAAAATCGACCTGGCGATGCGCTGGCGGGGGTTGCCTGGAGGCTAGCGTCGCTGCTCGCGCAGCCCGCTGGCCTCCCATTCCTTCGAAAGCTGTTTCAGTTTTCGAGAGAACTCATCAAAGGGATCGTCGAAGGAGAGGATGATCTCCGTCGTGCGCGGGATATCGTCGCCGTTCAGCAGCCCGCGGTAGCGGTTCAGGTTGGCGAGGATCGCCTCAGCGACCTTGAGCGCACGCTTCTCGGTCTTGATCAGAGGTGACTGGAGCGTGTAGACGTTGTTGCGTCCCCAGAGACTCTCGTCGCGGACGATCGCGATCTCACGGTAGACGCCGTTGATCGGATCGAAGTTGTACTCGACGCGGACCTCTTTGAAGATGTCCGAGTTGCCGGTGTAGAACCCGCGCTCTTTCTCGACCTTGCCGAGCTGTCTGCAGCGGGGGCAATAGAAAGTGTCACCGTGATTGAGGAGAAAGACGCCCTTCGCGTAATCCTCGCAATCCGTGTTCTCGCAATATCCAACGCCGCGCTTCATGCTGGCCATCCTGTTCGGATGCCTCCCACTTCGATGTCGCTCGGATCCCTTGCCATCACCATCAGCATGTCCATCAGCTGAGTGTCTTCCATTGTGAATTCTTGATCGTGAATTCTCGTGAAAGCGCTCGATTGGCCTCGGGGCCCCGCGAATTTCGATTCGTTCGGTCGCTTAGAAGAGCAAGTCGCGTGCCACCGGTGGATCGTCGTTGGGGGACGGACCGTCCGGGGGTGAGCGAACTCATCTTAGCGGAAACTCTTTCCGGTCCGCTGCCTCCGATTCTCCTCTTTCCCGCGGATTCCCCGCGGATTCCCCGCGCTCCCCGCGGCGAAGCCGCCCTAAGGAGCAGGTCGATTGATCGTGGGGCGCAGAAACGCCCCTCATTCTGGACCCCCTTTGGGAATCCAGGCAGGCCCGGATCCGGCTGGGGGATGTTCCATCGGGGTGTTCCCGGTCACGTTCGGGCCACTTTGGGAAGAGAACTTCCGCTGCCGAACCGAGTCCGCAATTTGCATCGTACTCGCGACCGTTCTGGCCGATCGCGAGTGCGGATGTGTGGGCATTGCCGGGTCGGGGGGGGCGGGAGGGGTCTCCATCC
>Ga0209988_10002977_pt1 | contig 11202 bp, 13 predicted proteins | sample N075metaG_FD_183115 | JGI IMG/M metagenome (GOLD analysis project Ga0209988, IMG submission 183115) | Deep subsurface microbial communities from Kermadec Trench to uncover new lineages of life (NeLLi) - N075 metaG (SPAdes) (version 2) | ecosystem: Environmental > Aquatic > Marine > Ocean trench... | reverse complement strand
GATCTTTCTACAGCTAACCAGCATGACGCAAATGCCGCCTTTGAAAAAACTGGTGCAGGCACCGTTTCATATGCATCAGCACCTGCTGCAATTGATAGAACAGGAAATTACCCATGCCAACAACGGTGGCACAGGGCACATGATTGCCAAATTGAATGCTCTCGTCGAACCTGAGCTGATTAATGCGTTATATCGTGCATCGAATGCCGGTGTTGTGGTCGATCTTATAGTGCGTGGCTTATGCTGTCTCCGCCCCGGATTGCCAGCTGTATCGGACAATATACGTGTCCGCTCTATCGTAGGACGCTTTCTTGAACATTCACGCGTGTATTACTTTTATGCAAACGGCGAAGAGAAGGTCTATTGCTCAAGCGCCGACTGGATGGATCGCAATATGTTCCGGCGTGTGGAAACCTCTTTCCCTATCCACGACCGGGCCATGAAAAAAAGGGTCATCAGTGATCTGGATCTGTATCTGCAGGACAACACCTGCGCGTGGGAACTGCAACCGGATGGCAAATGGATTCGGCAGCAGCCGAAGCCGGGTGAGACTCCGGTATCTGCACAACAGAAGTTACTGCAGAATCTGGCTGACTAGAAAATATTCGCTAACTATTAAGTCGCAGGAATTCTGTCCGGCAGGGTAGCCTGTCTGGAGTGAATCAGACGGAAAACGAAGAGCCGCAACCGCAAGTCGATGCAGCGTTTGGATTGCGAATGATGAACCGCGAACCTTCCAGGTCTTCTTTGTAATCTATTTCGGCACCCATCAGATACTGGATGCTCATCGGATCGATGAGCAGGGTCACGCCCTGATTCTCGACCTGAGCATCACCCTCCTGAAGCGTTTCATCAAAAGTAAAACCATACTGAAAGCCCGAACAACCGCCGCCGGCAACAAAAACCCGCAACTTGAGATTCGGGTTGTTCTCTTCCTGAATCAAGGCATCAACCTTGGATGCTGCCGAGTCAGTGAAAATCACTGGATCAGCAGATGGTTCATATTGACTGGGTTCAGCGCTCATAAAATTCTTGTCCCGACAGTTCTGGAATGAGTCCAGTTTACCTCAAAACGGCTATCCGTTCTGCTTAGCCACACCCTGCAGTTCAGCATCCACCAGCACTTCATCTGCGGAGACACGTGTGCTGGTCACCGCCGCTTTCACCGATGAGGCTTCATGAATGAGCTTGCCATTGATCTCGGCGCCCGCTGCCATCTCTATCAGGTTATAGTACACGTTACCAATGACGCGTGCGGTGGAGCCCAGTTCGACCCGCTCGCTCACGACTACATCGCCTTCAACCATACCACTTAACGCCAGTATCGGAACATTAACGTTGCCCTGCACCCGACCATGCTCGCTGATGCTTAAACAGGCTTCCGAGTCTTTGCCGCCCACGATGCTGCCGTTCACTGTCCCATCAATGTGAAACCCACCTTCAAACCGTACATCACCATCAATGTGTGTATTGCTGCCTATCAGCGTCTGAATTGCTGCCGATCTGCGCCCTTTTTTCCCGAACATGTCCTGTCTCCTGCATCCATCGCTCCGGCCGCATTTACCATAATCCCGTCTCTTGCCGGGTGGTGCGACCGCAATATGCCAACATCCAAATAGCTCTGGGTACTAATTTAGCCCGGTTTCAGGTTCCAAATGAAGAACTCTTCCACAGTTTTGGACGATTTTCCCTTCATTCGAACAATCACATGAACCCGCTCCGGGGCAAAATCCTCTGGCAGGACAACGGCCGCCTTGAGGTCCTGAAAGTACCGGAATGAGTAACGCAGAGGGTTTGCGGCAGTATTGTCAGGTGTTAGCTCGGCCAGGCCTAAGCGGGCTGCTTTGCCGCGCCGCACACCTTCCACCACCAGATCCACCTGTCCGGACACTTGCCGGTCACTGCGAAATGCCTGGGAAAGCACCATACGCACATCAAATTCCCGCTCACCGAAACCACGGGAGATCTGAAAATCCTGAATACGCAAACCGGTACCGTCATTCTCATTGACGATACCTTTGTAGAACTCGATGTCTTCCTGCTGCTCAAGTATACGTGTCTGCAACAACTCGAGTTCACCTTCGACCTGGCCGTAGGCCGTACGATCAACTTTCGAAGCCACTTCCAGTACCGCTAATTTTGCACGTAGCTCCTTGTTAAGCGCCTCTAACTCCTGAATTTCATCTTCCAGCTGGTTACTGTTTATGAATGCCTGCATGCGATTGAATCCCGCGCGATTCAGTCCCTGTTCGTATATGAGCCAACCGCCAGCAATCAAGGCGCAGAGCAGCCCGGTCATCAACCATCGTCTGCGCAACAAACTTTGTCGGGTTACAACCAAATTAGGATGACTCATATCAGGTCTCACTACCTATTAATTCGCAGGCTTCTCGAGTCTGGCAGACCATTGCTTTGGCCACCAATGAGGCTGCGGCGGAATATCGTCTGCAAATAACACAGGTGCAAGTTCGACAAGCGCACTCACATAAACCTGCCGTTTGAAATAAATGACTTCTTTAACAGGACGCCAGTAATCGACCCAGCGCCAGCGATCAAATTCAGGCAGGTCGGTCGTATCAAGTCGCAGGTGATCTTCGGGCGACAGCAATCGCAACATGAACCATACCTGCTTCTGGCCGATGCAGATGGGTTCACAATTGTGACGAATATACCGATCAGGCAACCGATAGTGCAGCCAGCCACGGGTCTGCCCCAACACTTCAACATCTATCGGATTCAGGCCAATCTCCTCGTGCAGCTCACGATACATGGCCTGCTCCGGCGTTTCATCGACCTGGATGCCGCCTTGTGGAAATTGCCAGCCAGACTGGCCGGTACGACCACCCAGCAACAATCCACCGTCCTGACGGGTCAGGATGATGCCTACGTTGCTGCGAAAACCATCTGAGTCGTAGTGATCCATCACATAAGGTTCGAAGAAGCCGCTGCCATTCTTTCACAATCCGAATTATGCTGTCACGATTGTGTGCGGCGCGACGAAAGTTGCGGGGTAATCCGGACGCTGCTAATAAGCCAGTTGAACATGAATCGTTACTTACTCTTTATCCTGCTGATACTGGCCTCCCTGCTCAGCGTGCTACTGGCATTGGGTTCAGGCAGCACTTCTGCGGATCTACCCACCCTTTGGCAAAGCCTGGCCGGCAATGGTGACCCCATGCTGCGTGATGTGCTGCTGCAGCTACGCCTGCCGCGAGCGCTGGCCGCGTTCGGCACCGGCGCATCCCTGGCGCTCGCTGGCGCCATGATGCAGGTATTGTTGCGCAACCCGCTGGCGGATCCCTACATACTCGGCACATCCGGTGGCGCTGCTGTGGCTGCCCTGCTGGCCATGCTGCTTGGATGTTCCAGCCTGCTGATCGATGCTGCGGCATTTGGCGGTGCCTTGGGGAGCACGCTGCTGGTGTTCACGCTTGCACGCAGCGGTTCGGATCGGGCACCGGGCCGACTGCTGCTGACAGGCGTCGTAGTGGCAGCCGGCTGGGGTGCCGCCATCAGCCTTATGCTTGCGCTGGCCCCTGATCGCAATCTTCGCAGCATGCTGTTCTGGCTAATGGGCGACTTTTCGTTTGCATCCCGAGCTGCCCCACCACTCGTCCTCGCTTTCGTTACTGTTGTCATCGGAATCATCATTGCACCGGCCTTAAACCTGCTCGCTACCGGCGACCGACAAGCAGCATTACTCGGCGTTGCAGTGCGACCTATGCGCACCGCGCTGTATTTATTGAGCTCACTGCTAACCGCCGTTGCGGTTACTACAGCCGGCACAGTTGGTTTTGTCGGACTTGTGATACCTCATCTGATCAGGCTCGCAGGGAGTACGGATCATCGTATAGTTCTGCCCTGTTCGGCTCTGGCAGGCGGCAGCCTCGTGGTTATTGCAGATACCTTGGCGCGAACCGTGGTCGCACCACAACAGTTACCGGTCGGTGCCGTTACTGCAATACTCGGGGTACCGCTGTTTCTCGTCCTGCTGCGCCGGACTGGTGCCGACCGATAGCTAAACTCGCCGCTACTTATTTAAGTGCGGCTCGCAAGGTAGCGCCGTCCGTTTTCCATGAGTTCAACGAATGCGCCTTCGTCACCAGCCTGTACGGCGTCTCTAATAGCCTGCACCGCCTTGGACAGTGCTTCGAGTGGCTCCAGTCCGTGCTTATTAAGTGACTGGATCTCAAAATAGAGTTGTGGGTTTTCCTGCACCACCTTTGTCGCAACTTCGAGTTGAGCATCAAAAGTTGTGCTGGACAGATCAGACAACCGCGGTACCGACTCGCCACTTTCTGCGAGTACGCCAAAAAATGCGATGTTCAGTGCATGCGACAACCCCAGCACATAGGCAATCAACCGATCATGCTCCGCCAGACTCATTTCGGTTTGCTTCACCATGGTGGAATCAAACAACGCCCGCGCCGCCCGGGTCGCAGCCGGTACCCCTGCATCAAGAAACAGCACGTGCTTGTCGGACAACAGCTCCGCGTCCGGGCCGAACATCGGGTGCAACGAAGTTACCTGCGCGCCCGCATCTGCCAGCGCCTTGAGCGCGGAGATCAGGGGACTTTTGAGCGAACCTATATCAAAGATCAATCCATCATGACCCCGCTCCGCCATTGCCATCATGATGTCGGCAGAAGCCTGTAAAGGTGCCGCCACTACGGTAATTGCAAAATTCTGCTCAGCTTGCTGCCAGTCCGTCACACACGCATAGCCTTCGACCGGGTTGGCCGGATCGGCCACCGTGATGTCGTAACCCTGCGAATCAAGAAAGTCGGCAAACCAGCGACCCATTTTCCCGCCGCCGCCAATCACCAGTGCCTTCTGCCCCTCACCCCGGCCCTCCGCCCGGACGCGGTCCCGCTCCTGGCGTGTCAGTGACGTCTGGATGAGCAGCCGCATGACCTGCTCTGCCATATCCGGAGCGATGCCAAGTTCTGTTGCACTTGCCCGGGCACCATCGAGCACCTGTTTCTCACGCTGGTAGTCACGAGTACCCTGGCCCTCCGCACGTTTAAGTTCACCAACCTGCTCGACCACAGACTGACGCTCGGCGATCAGCTCGATGAGCTGCCGATCCAGTTTATTCAAGCGCTTGCGCAAATCTTCCAGCGCCATGCCTGCCTGCCTTAAGTACCAACGTTGAAAAGCCGACGAAAGCGTAGCATTAAACACTGCGGACAAATACCGCACAAAGGGTTTGCACCTAACCTTAGCATCCACAATTTAGAGTCCGCCCCGTATACTTAACCCAAGACAAAAACCAACTGGAGACACTGCTGATGAAAGCACTCGCTGCGATTGCATGGGAAGCAGGCAAGCCGCTCGAAATAGAAACCATTGATGTGGCCGCACCTCAGCCTGGCGAAGTCCTCGTGAAACTGGTAGCAACCGGTGTATGCCATACGGATGCTTTCACGTTATCGGGCGCCGACCCGGAAGGCCTTTTCCCGGCCATCCTGGGACATGAAGGCGGTGGCGTGGTCACCGAAATCGGCGCGGGAGTAACGAGTGTCAAGCCAGGCGATCACGTGATCCCCTTGTACACACCCGAATGCGGAACCTGCAAATTTTGTACTTCCGGCAAAACCAATCTCTGCCAATCCATACGCGTAACACAGGGACAGGGCGTCATGCCCGATGGCACCAGTCGCTTTTCGGCCAACGGCAAAACGATTTATCACTATATGGGTACCTCCACATTTTCGGAATACAGCGTGTTACCGGAAATTTCGCTCGCCAAGATCAACCCGGCAGCGCCACTGGATAAGGTCTGCCTGCTCGGCTGCGGCATAACGACGGGCATCGGCGCGGTACTCAATACTGCCAAAGTCGAAGCTGGCGCTACCGTGGCCGTATTCGGCCTCGGCGGCATCGGTTTAAGCGTAATACAGGGTGCTGTGATGGCGAAAGCAGAACGCATCATCGCCATTGATATCAACCCTGATAAGTTCGAGATGGCCCAACAGCTTGGTGCGACCGATGTTGTCAATCCCCAGGATTATGATGTGCCCATTCAGGACGTGATTGTCGAGTTGACGGATGGGGGGGCGGATTACTCCTTCGAATGCGTAGGCAACGTTGACCTGATGCGCTCGGCACTGGAATGCTGCCACAAGGGCTGGGGAGAGTCAGTCATCATCGGCGTGGCCGGTTCAGGGCAGGAAATTACCACCCGGCCATTCCAGCTGGTCACCGGACGCGTGTGGCGTGGCACTGCATTTGGCGGCGTGAAGGGCCGCACAGAATTACCCGGCTATGTAGATCAGTATCTTGCAGGCACTATCAATGTAGACGATATGGTAACCCATACCATGCCCCTCACGGACATAAACAGGGCCTTCGACCTGATGCATGAGGGTAAAAGCATTCGCTCCGTCATTCAGTTCGATTAATAAATTTATGGAACAACTGCCCGAAAAATTGCCCACCAATCCATTGCCGCTTCTCAACAAATGGTTAAGCGATGCTCAGAAGGACGGGACGCTGCCCAATCCAGATGCAATGACACTCGCGACCGTAGACGCCACAGGTAACCCATCGGCGCGAATCGTACTTTGCAAACAGCTGGTACAGGATCCGGGTTACCTGGTGTTCTACACCAACTACGAATCTGCAAAAGGTCGCGACATAGAAGCCACAAATACCGTTGCCGGTATTTTTCACTGGGATCATATGAACAGGCAGGTTCGCTTTGAAGGTATCGCTGTACGTTCGCCAGCGACCGAAAGCGATGCCTATTTCGCCAGTCGCGATAAGGAAAGCCAGATCGGCGCCTGGGCCAGCGCACAGAGTCAGACTATCGACAGTCGACGAATGCTGCTGGACAAACATGTGGCTACCACGCGAAAACTGGCTGGCCTGCAGGAAGAATCGGGCAAGAGCGAAATACCGCGGCCGCCTTACTGGGGTGGTTATCGCATCTGGATTGGTGCCGTCGAATTCTGGGTACGGGGTGGCGCCCGGCTGCATGACCGGGGCCGTTGGGAACGAGCGCTGAATCCCGATTCCAGGCACAGCACTTTTACGCCAGGTGACTGGAAAGTCAGCCGACTGCAGCCTTAGTCCGGCACGATGAACCTATAGCCACATACACGACATGGCGTCGATTTGTTTTACACATCTATGGTGAAGTGGGATCAATAACCCGCTTATCCCCCGGTTTATCCCCTGAAAATGGGCTATGAATGGTATATACCGGGCCTTTCGGCCGAATTAATGTGGCTCAAGTGGGATTAAATTGCTTACTGGGCAGGTGCTTATAGCCGAGTCTGCATGGCCTGTACACAGTCCAAAACCGTCGAAACTGTTTACAAGATTCTGATTGGTGCTGTTACTGCCTCCAAGCATAATGCTGCTACTTATTGTTTTTTATATATAAACCCAGGGTTGGCACAAGAATTGCTTATATTTAGTGCGCACAAAAAAGGTTTCTGTGACGCCGGGCAATTTCGAAATCTGAATACAGACATCGAAGCCAGAAGTAACGGATTATTAAGAAGAAGAAGAATCAACAAAAAGAAGAGCCGTACTAATAATAATAACCACCACAGCCCAAGCGCTGCAGCAGAAACCAAATTCGCGACAACAACAATAACCCGTACACCCCGCCTACCCAGCGGGGTTTTTTTTGGCTTAAATTTTTTCCGCAATAAGGAGTACCTGCACCATCGACTTGCGAGCACCATACAGTTTGATTCAAGCTACACACTAATTTTTCTGGCGTCTAAATAACCATGAGCAAGGTACGGCTTGAATCCGAAAATCTAACTGTGGCCGTCAATGGATGCACCCTGGTTCGCGACCTCACTCTGGACATAGCCCCGGGTTCTTTTGTCTGCATACTGGGCACCAACGGCGTGGGCAAGACTCTCACGCTGCATACACTGGCAGGTTTGCGGGAGCCTACCGGCAATGCTGTACGTCTGTGCGGTGATCAACTCAGCAGCTTGCCCCGCCAGGAAATCGCCAGGCGCCTCGGGTTGTTGTTGCAAATTCAGGAAGATGCTTTTCCCCTGACAGTCAAAGAAAGCGCCTTGATGGGCCGCTATCCCCACATGGGAATCTGGCAGTGGCCCGGCAAACAGGACCTTGATGCGGTACGCAATGCACTGGAAACTTTCGATCTGCTTGGCCTGGAAAACCGAACCCTGGCGCATCTGTCTGGCGGGGAGCGCGAACGCGTGGCTCTCGCTACACTGATGGTTCAGGATCCCGCTATCTGGTTACTGGATGAACCTATGAACCACCTTGATCCACACCACCAGCTCGATGTGCTGCACACTCTGAAAAATATGACTGCCAAGGGCAGGATCGTGATCGCCAGCCTGCACAATCCAGCCCTGGCAATACGCTTCGCCGACTATGCACTGCTCCTGTATGGCGACGGTGAGTGGGAATTCGGTGCCGCCAGCGAACTCTTGGAACCATTCCGCCTCGAGCGCGTGTATCAGACCCCGTTCGACCGCTTCAGTAACGGCAAGCAGGAAGTATTGCTGCCCGTTTGAGTACCTGCGTCACTTTGCGCGCGGCGCGCGCCTCGTTTATTCTGAACACCCAACAATAGTGGAACGGACGTGGGTAACAGACTCAGCAAAATTTATACCCGAACCGGCGACGATGGCACGACAGGGCTAGGAAACGGCGATCGCATTCGCAAGGATGATGCGCGGATTGAGGCCATTGGTACGGTCGACGAACTCAACAGCACCATCGGCGTACTCGCGGCCAGCGATATTCAAGCGAAATTCATCGAGTTCATTGCCAACATACAACATCGATTGTTCGACCTGGGAGGCGAACTCTCTATCCCGGGAACAGCTTTGTTAACGGCCGACGCGGTAGACGAACTGGAACAGACCCTGGATCGCCTGAACGAAGCTTTGCCGCCGCTGAAGGATTTTGTCCTGCCCGGCGGTGCTCCCGCAGCCGCAGCCTGTCATCTGGCACGTGCTACGTGCCGTCGGAGCGAACGCCGGTTAATTAGCCTTGCAGCCATAGAAAGCGTCAATGAACAATCGATTCGTTATCTCAACCGGTTATCCGATTTTTTATTTGTGCTGGCACGAACTCTGAATCGACTGGACAACGAGGCGGAAGTGCTTTGGAAAAGCAGTCGCGGCAACACTGACTAACTCCGTGCGGCTTCCAGTGCGGCACAAACCTGACCAGCTCCATCAATGATACGTGGCCCAGGACGGCTGATCAGATCACGATCCACACCATACAAACGCTCGTGCCGTACGGCGGGCAATTCTGACCAGCGCAACCAGGGCACCTTCCAAGTTTCATCGGTGGGCGAAACTGATGCCATGATCACATCCGGTCTGGCGGCAAGAATTGCCTCCAGCGTCACCGCGGGCGCGAGCCCAGGGACATCGGCGAAAATATTCCGCCCACCGCACAACTCAATTATGTTGTTAATGACATGACGCCCGGTCACGGTGAAGTGAGGATCGGCCGATATCTGCCAGAAAACACTGAGACGTTCATTTTCACCTGCCTGGTTGCCAAGTTTTACGATGCGTTCACGCAATCGATCAGCAGCCTGTTTTGCCACCGCCGAAGTCCCGGCCAGTTCGCCAAGCTGTTGCACTTGATCGGCAATTGAGTACAAGCTGCCGGATTCCAATTCAACCACTCGATAGCCCAGTTCGCGCAGGCGCTGAATAAGCTCCACCGGAGTACCCGATTTCCAGGCCAGCACCAGATCAGGCTGCAACAAGCTCAGGGCTTCATAATCCACGCGAAAGGCATCACCGATGCGCGGCACGTCAGCCACAGCAGGCGGAAAGTCACTAAATTTATCCACCCCTACTAAATATTCACCGGCACCCGCAGCGAACACGAGCTCCGTTATATGCGGAGCCAGCGACACAATTCGTTCTGTTGTTCGGCTTTCAGCCGCGGGCTTGTGTTCGTCTGCCCGATCACAGGCCACCAGAAAAACCGCCGCGAATGCACAGGCAACAAAGGCCCGATGGGCCGGATAGTTCAATTAATCGCGCCGTAAATTGTCAGTAACGCCAATACCGGACACCAAATCATCCACAGTGTGCGTATAACGAGGTCAATCGCAACCTGTGCGCGAGCGGAAACATCATGCTCAGCCGAATCCGGAGCAGCACCGCAACCAATGGCACCCAGCAGCTGCTCATCCTTACCCGGAAACAGTACAGCTGAAACCGCTGGCGGATTACGCCACGCGAACAAAGCGCCCTCATAGTTTCCCGCAAGCGCATAACCAATCATCAGCAAACGCGAAGGAACCCAAGCAAACAACTGATGCAGCTTTAGTGCAACTATTACGATGGGAGATGATTGCAAAGATTGAGTGGAAAATTGATCGCCCGATATGTCGATATAGTAATGAACGGCTCGGCGGCGCATCAGATCCAGCACTCTGAACAACCATGCGCCAACTGGCCCAAGCACTGCAAACCAGAAGACGACTCCGAAAATACGATTATTGGCTTGTGCATAGATAGCCCGCTCTATGTCCGGCACTTCCCCGGTTTCAGGCGCATGTTCCAGCAGTTCCGCCGCAAGTACATGCAGTTCATCCATGTCGTCATGTGTAATCGCTTCCCGGTAATCGTGTACTTCCTCGCCAAGATCACGCGGGCCTAAACAAAACAGCAATACAAAAACTGAAAAGGCGAATAAGGGTATATGCGCCAACCTGTCCTGAAGACCCACAAATACCAGCGCTATGGGCAACAGAATAACGATTAGCAGCGCCAAGCAACCCCCGATTGCCACAAGCTTGCTGGCCTTGCCTGCCCGCCGGAATCCCCAGTCGAACAATGGATCGAGCCAATGAAACTCACGCCAATGAAACAAATGCGTTAGCAAACGCTCGACCGCCAGCCCCAGCAGTAGTGCAAGAAAGTTCATCGGTTTATTTCGTACCTGTCCCGCTACCGGAGGTCAGTAATTTATCAAGCTTATGCCAATCAAATGCGTCACCAGGATCCGTCTTCCTGCCCGGGGCTATGTCACTGTGGCCTACTATGAGTGCGCCGGCAAGTGAGTCCAATTGAGTACGCAGAGTATCTATGAGCATCGCCAGACAATGATACTGCTGTTCTTCGTAGGGTGTCTGATCATCACCCTCCAGTTCGATACCTATAGAAAAATCATTGCAGCACTCACGTTCTTCGAAACAGGACTCTCCCGCATGCCATGCGCGCC
>Ga0209988_10002976_pt1 | contig 11203 bp, 6 predicted proteins | sample N075metaG_FD_183115 | JGI IMG/M metagenome (GOLD analysis project Ga0209988, IMG submission 183115) | Deep subsurface microbial communities from Kermadec Trench to uncover new lineages of life (NeLLi) - N075 metaG (SPAdes) (version 2) | ecosystem: Environmental > Aquatic > Marine > Ocean trench... | reverse complement strand
AATCTCTCGATGCGCGCCTGGCGTTCGGCGAAGGCTGGGCGACAGCGTTTGCTGCGATGGCGCTGAACGACCCGCAGTACTGCGATACTCACCGCATTGGCAGCAACAGCGGATTCGGCATTAACGCTGAAACAGGTGGTATTGGCGTCCAGGGCTGGTTTAACGAGATCTCCGTTACGACACTGCTCTACGATTTGTGGGACACGACGGACGACGGCACGGACAACAGCTCGATCGGCTTCCGGCCGATATTTGACACGATGATTGGCCCGCAACGAGTGACACCGGCCTGGACGACTGTGCACAGCTTCGCTGCCGAGCTGCGGCTCATGCTGGGTGACAACGATAAGGCATTTCTCGACTCGCAACTCGTACGTGAACGGGTCAATGAGCCGAATCCTGCCGACATCGACATCTGGGCCTCGACAGAAAACAATAATGTGAACGGCATTGACGGCAGCGAAGAGGTATTGCCGCTGTACACGGATTACACGGCCGATGGCACGACGGCCAATATATGCGTAAACAACAAGTTTGATACCGCAATTGGCGGCAACAAACTCGCCGAGTATCGATACCTGCGACTGACGATACCGACCACAGCCACGTATGATGTGAGGATTACAACCACGACGGCGACGCCCGTGACACCGGACCCGGACGATCGCGACCAAAGCGATCCCGACATATTCATTCAGCTCGACGGTCAGATCGTCGCGTGGGGCCTGAGCGGGGCTGACAATATCGAGGCGTTTGCGACGCAGAATATCCTGGTCGCGGGCAATACTTACGTCGCCGACCTGCACGAATGGCGATACCAGGATGTGGACGGTGCGCCCGCGAACTACCCCGGATGTAATCTGTTTTGAGTATTCAATGACTTTAGTGCCGTAAGGCGAACACCTTAACGATGACAGGTAGTGATATGCAGCAACAATTGAGATTGGCATTAATGGCCCTGGCAATGACAGGCATGCTTGCTTGCGGCGAGGCGGAGGTGGACAAAGCCAGTGCGGCGCCCGAGCCCGTGGATATTACTACGGCGGCACCGACGGTCTTGTTCACGCCGGACAATGCCGTTGCGGGCAAACCCAGCGGGCCTATTACGGTCAGCTATCGAATTATCGGCAAGGCAGTCGTCGGCAGGCCGGTCGCAGTCGAACTTCGTATTTCGTCATCACTCGGTAACCAGACGATGAAAGTGGCGTACCGAACGAATGACCCAACGGCGTTGCGCCTCGCAGAATCAGAGCCACGCGAGCTGAGTGTGTCGCCTGCTGCAGGCAGTACAGGCATCACGCAGCAGGTCACTGTTATTCCCATGCGCGAAGGGCGTTTGTTCCTGAATGTATCGGTGAGCGTAGAAACTGAGAACGGTTCGATGTCGACTGTAACGGCCATTCCGATCCAGGTCGGTGAGGCACCGCGGGCCGTTGAGGAAAACGGCAGGGCGATGACGGACGAAAACGGAGAGGCCGTGCGCGCGTTGCCGGCGCAGGAGTAGGGCAGACAGCTTATGTTCGATTTAGTTGAGGTGATCAGCCTAAGTCATTGATATTTAGCTTGTGGGCAATCGTTAAAGGGAAAAATTTCCCAATCTTTTTTTCAAAACCTGCTCTGAATCACAGACCAGGATGCCCCTTTTGCCTATTGTGGAGCTCAAGGATTCGGGGCTCCGCATGGACAGCAAGCTTAGGGAACAGATCAGGAAGGCAGCAGAGCAGACTGACGTCAAGCAGTCTGACTTTATCCGTTTGCTAAAACTGATCGACCAGCACTACGACAAGATGGAAGCCACCATCACGCAGGCCTTGTCCGTCGACACCCCTATTGATGTCATTTTTGACAGCGTCGCCGAAGCGCTGATCTCTGTTAGCGAGTCCGGTGAGATACGTGTTTGCAACAGAGTCTGCGCGCGCTATTTCGGACTGACCAAAGACCAGCTCATTGGCTCAAAAATCGAGCATTTACTGCCCGCTGCAAAAGGCCAGCCGCTGGCGAATTTCCTTGAGCCGTTCATGTCAGAACTGGCTGATACGCATATCGATTTCAAGGCAGGCGAGGTTGACGCCCAGCGTGCCAACGGCGACAAATTCATCGCCGAAATAAACGCAAGCAGGCTCGATGCCGAGGAAGGCGTGTTGTTCGTCATCAGCCTGCGTGATGTAACCGGTCGGCGTGAGGCCGAGGATGCACTCAGGGAAAACGAAGAACGCTATCGTGCGCTGGTCGAGAATGCGCCGGAAGCCATTATTGTTTTCGACGTTGAGACGAATCGTTTCACAGATGTGAACGAGAAGGCGTGCTCGTTGTTCAATCTGTCACGCGCGCGCCTGTTGTCGGTAGGCCCGGAGGCCATCAGCCCGAAAATGCAGCCGGACGGCACACCGTCGTTTGGCGTGCGTCGTGGCCACATCGATCGCGCTCTGGATGGCGGGCACCCCAGTTTCGAGTGGACGCACAAGGACTCGACTGGCAAGACATTTCCGTGCGAAGTCCGTTTTAGTCACATGCCGTCGGCTGACAGGAAGTTGGTTCGAGCCAGCATCACCGATATCTCAGAGCGCAAGCGTAACGAGACGCTGGTGTACGCGCAGAACAAAATTCTTGAGATGATCGCGGCGAGTACGCCGCACGATCGTACCCTGAGATCGATCTGCAGGTTTGTCGAACGTATTGGCGATGGCTTCAAGACGGCGATCATGGTGCTCGATCCGGACAAAAAGACGCTGAGCGTTGAACAGGCCCCCAGTCTTGCCGAACAGTTCAAGCTCTGCCTCGATTTCGTCAAAGTGGACGCTGACAGCCTCACCTGTGGCTCTGCCGTGTACCACGGCAAAGACAGGATCGCCGCGGATATCGCACATGAGGCGGGTTGGGGTCCGCACATTTCCAGCCTTGAAGAGCAAGGCATCGGCGCTGTGTGGTCATTCCTCCTTTACGGCGCTGCAGGTCGGGTCATTGGCACTCTGGATGTATACGTCAATGAGTCGCGTGCACCGACGACCGATGAACTGGATAAGATGAGTCGCATGGCACGTCTTGCCGGTATCGCGATCAAACGCCAGCAGGACGAACAAAAACTGCGTAACAGCGAAGCACGCTATCGGGGACTGTTTGAGAACGTTGTCGATGGCGTTTACATAGCGTCTCGTGACGGCACGCTCATTACAGCGAACCCGGCACTGGTTGAAATGCTGGGCTACGACAGCGTCGAGGACATGAAGAAAATCGGTAAGACGACGGCGTTATACGTTAATCCGGTTGATCGCGAACGCGTATTCGCCCGCCTGGAAGCGAGCGGTGTTGTGAAGAATTTCGAGTATCGGCTGCGGCGCAAGGATGGCACTGAAATAGTGGTTCTGGAGAACGCCCGCGCCGTTCTTGACGACGACGGAGAAATCGTATCGCATGAAGGCACGATTACCGACATCACCGAACGCAAGCATGCCGAGACACGCATCTTCGAGGAAAAGGAGCGCGCCCAGGTAACGCTGCAATCCATTGGTGACGGTGTCATTACGACCGACGCTGAGGGTAATGTCGATTACATCAATCCCGTGGCACAGGATCTTACGGGTTGGGATATGCGCAGTGCGAGCGGCCGACCGGTCAACGAAATAATGACCATAGTCAACGAGCATACACGTGCGACCGTAGAGAACCCGGTGATGCGTTGTCTTAAGGATGGTCGAACCATTACGCTCGCTGAGAATACGATGCTTATCACAAAAAACGGCGACGAAATTCCGATTCAGGATTCGGCGGCCCCGATTCGGGATCGTATCGGCAATATCATTGGTTCGGTCGTTGTGTTCCATGACACCAGTAAGGAGTCTCGGCTGTTCCGTCAGTTAAGCTATCAGGCGTCGCACGATGCACTGACCGGGCTGATTAATCGTAGCGAGTTCGAAAACCGTCTTGCAGAATCCCTGGAAAACCTCAAAAGCGACAGCGAGCAGAGCGCTGCCTTGTTGTATCTCGACCTTGATCAATTCAAGGTTGTGAACGATACTTTTGGACATACTGCAGGTGATGAATTATTGCGGCAGCTGTCGGAAATCGTTCAGGTCCAGATACGTTCGACGGATGTATTTGCGCGGCTTGGCGGTGACGAGTTCGGTATTCTCATGGAGCGTTGTGACGAAGATCGTGCCGTGGAAATTGCCGAAGCAATTCGTTGTTCTGTTGAGGGTTACCGTTTCGAATGGCAGGAATCGTTTACAACAATTCGTGTCTCGATCGGCGTGGTGATGGTGACGTCACAAGCCGACAACGTCGCGAGTCTCATGAGCTCTGCCGATGTTGCGTGTTACTCGGCCAAGGACATGGGTCGAAATCAGGTGCATTTATACAGGAACAGTGACGTTTCGGTGCGCCATGAAGAAATGAAATGGGTGTCTCGAATCACCAGCGCAGTCGAAGAAGATCGTTTTGAACTTTACTACCAGCCAATCATCGGCATTAACGATGTCGATGACAACGCACGCGGCCATTACGAATTATTGTTGCGAATGAAGGACGAGAAGGGCGAAATTATTTCTCCTAATCAGTTTATTCCGTGCGCTGAACGTTACAATTTGATGTCGACGCTGGACCGCTGGGTGATCAAGACAGCGCTGAAGGATCTGGCTGATCACGAGAGCAAAGACGAAGCGCGTTACACGCTTGCGATAAACCTCTCTGGCACGTCCTTAAGCGAGGATCGGTTCCTCCAGTTCGTCATCGACGAGCTCAAGAGACACAAGCTTCCGAAAAACGCTATTTGTTTCGAGATCACGGAAACCGCCGCTATTTCCAATCTGTCACGCGTTGTGCATTTCATGAACACCCTGAAGAAACTCGGTTGTATGTTTTCTCTCGACGATTTCGGCAGCGGCCTGTCGTCATTCACCTACCTCAAAAATCTGCCTGTCGATTTTCTGAAAATCGATGGCCAGTTCGTCAGCAATGTTGTCGATGACAGCATCGACGAAAGCATGGTTAAGGCGATTAGCGAAGTGGGACATGCCATGGGCATCGAAACAATTGCCGAGCGTGTTGAGTCCAAGGAAGTGCTCGACAAGCTCGGTACCCTGGGTATCGAATTCGCGCAGGGCTACTACATCGCGCGGCCGGCGTCCGTCGCCACGTTTCGGCCGTGGGGCGAAGAGTCAGCCAAACTCCAGGCCTGAATAGAGGGGTCGAACCGAGGTTTTTGAAAAAACCTCGGTTCGACCCCTATTTTTAATTTAATCGCGGTAGAATTCGAGCATATGCTCGACAGTGCCAATAACAAAAATACGAATTCTTTGCTATCTCCCGGCGAGCCACCACCGTATTACGTAATGCACGCGCAGTCGGAATCGCCGATCTTGCTGGTTTGCGATCACGCCGCAAGCCGTTTTCCCGCAGCGCTTGGCACTTTGGGTCTTGACCCGTTCGCACGACGTTGCCATCTGGCCATTGATATTGGTGCGGGTTCCCTGACCGAATACCTGGCGGACCGCCTTGGCGTCACTGCGGTTCTGGCGCAGTACTCGCGCCTGATCGTCGATTGCAATCGGGAGTTACTGGATCCGGGTGCATTCCTGGAGTTTGGCGACGGCATCGTCGTGTCCGGCAACCTCAACCTTAGCCAGGAAGACAAGGATGCGCGTGCAGAAGCGATATACAGGCCTTACCATCGTGCCGTCGACACTCAGTTACAACGGCTCCTGGTCGTGGGCGAGAGGCCCGCATTCATCGCGATTCACAGTTTTACACCGGTCCTGAATGGCAGGACACGGCCGTGGGAAATCGGTGTCATGTGGGATACGGATCTTCGCTTGCGGGATATATTCCTCAAGGATTTCAGCGACGCCGGATTCAACGTGGGCGACAACGAGCCGTATTCGGGAAAGGCACCGGCAGACTACACAATCGATCATCATGCCGAGGGGCCGGGTGTGCCGCACATCGGCATAGAGATTCGGCAGGACCTTATTCACGACGCCGCAGGCGTTGCGCGGCTCGGAAATATCATGCACAAGATTATCGAGTCAATTCCGGGGCGGGCAGGCCTGCTCGATGATCGTATTTCTGCGTAGCCGATATCGCGGCAGGCGGAGTTCGCAATGAAAACGATTGAGCCAACGTTCACGATCGGAATCGAGGAAGAGTACTTGCTCGTGGATCGGGACACGCGGGCGCTTGTTGTAGATCCTCCAAAGAGTCTCATGAGCGAATGCGAAGAGCTCATCGGGGAGCAGGTCAGCTCCGAACTGCTGCGCTCTCAAATCGAGATTGGCACAAAGGTCTGCAACAATATTCAAGAGGCGCGCGAGGATCTGGCGCGTCTTCGCAAGGTTATCGTTGAGGTTGCGGCGAATCATAATATTGCTCCCATAGCGGCCTCCACGCATCCATTCAGTCGGTGGCAGGATCAAAAACAAACGCAGAAGGATCGTTACGAGGCACTCACATTGGAAATGCAGGGTGCCGCTCGCCGGCTCGTTATATGTGGCATGCACGTGCATGTCGGCATCGAAAACGATGAATTGCGAATCGATTTGATGAATCAGATGTCCTACTTTCTTCCGCATCTGCTGGCGCTGTCGTGTTCATCTCCATTCTGGGGTGGCCACGATACGGGGCTCAAGAGTTATCGCCTGACAGTATTTGACGCATTGCCACGCACAGGATTGCCGGAACGATTCGATAGCTGGTCGGAGTATCAGCGGCATCTGCAGATCCTCATCGATGCGGGACTGATCGAAGATTCGACCAGGATCTGGTGGGACTTGCGACCCAGCGCGCGCTACCCGACGCTCGAAACACGCATCATGGACGTCTGCACGCGCATTGACGATGCGATCGCCATCGCCGCATTGCTGGTCTGCCATTTGCGCATGTTGTATCGACTTCGAACTCGTAATCAGCGTTGGCGTATTTATACGCCCATGTTGATTCGTGAGAATCGCTGGCGCGCGATGCGTTACAGCTTCGACGAGGGGCTTATTGATCTGGCACGCGGTGCGGTGGTTCCGTTTGACGAATTGCTGGAGGAAATGCTGGGGCTGGTCGCAGAGGACGCGGTAGCGCTTGGTTGTACGAAGGAGGTGGCCGCTGTGCGGGATATCCTCAGTCGCGGTACCAGCGCCCATCGTCAGCTCAGGGACTTTGAGCAGGCACAAGCGGCCGGAAAGTCGGTTGAGGACAGTCTCAAAACGGTTGTCGATACGCTGATCGCGAGCACTGCCGAAGGTCTCTGATTTTCTGAAACCCTGCCCTGACGCGGGTTTCAGCGTCAGGAATGCGGCACAGGTCTCATCAAATACACGCCATCCCGATTACCATCTGCCCATGTTAGGACAAAGTGACACAACTCTGTCCAGGGCCGTCTGATTGTACGCAGCTCTGGAAACTATCCTGCCGCCTGTAATGGGCCTCGCTGCGATCCTGTACTGGGCGTTGGCGGTGTTCGTTGCGCGTTCAGCGCCCAACAATGTGATTGCAGTTTTCATGTTCCTGATCGGCGTCATGATCGCAGGACAAGCATTCAATTACGGCACTACTGACCCCGATATTTACGGCATCGGCCGGGTTCTGGTATTTTTTGCCTCGAGCTTCATTCCTGTCGTGTTTTTCTCAATCTATCGTACCTACACGGACGGACCACCGAGCGTCCGAACACTAGCCGTCCTCTCGATAATTCCCGTCGTGACGACGATTCTCGCGTTGACGAATTCGCTGCACCACCTGATATGGGCAACTGTTGTCACCGAAACAGGCATCCGATTTACTGCAGTCAGTGAGTCCGTTTGGTTCACCCGGGTCCATGCGCCGTATGCTTACGGACTGTTTGGCTATTCGGTCGTCGCGCTGGCAAGCCGCTTGTCGAGTCTCGCGCCGGCGCACAGGAACATAGTGCTGATGCTGGTCATCTCGGCTGCATTGCCGTTCTTTGCCAGCATAGCGAACATATTTCTGGGAATCGGCCCGATCGAATTCCCGTTCCTGTCGTCCACGCTTGTTTTGCTCTTGCCTGTGTATGCGTACGCAAGCTTGTCGCTGCGGGTTTACGACTTCAGCCCACTCGCGTACCGGACGCTGTTCAATCATGTGCGAGACCCGATAATTGTGCTCGACAACGACCAGCGAATCATCTGCGCGAACCTTCGTGCAGCGGAAATGCTGGATGCGCCGGAACGAGAGCTATTGGGTAAAAAGCTTTGGGAAGATTTCCCGGAAGCCAGGAGGATACTGCAGCAAGCGAAGGATCTTGACCTGACTCAGACCTTGCGTTTGGATACGAATCATACTTACGAGCTTAGTGTGACACCGCTCACGAACAGCAAGGGCATCGTGCAGGGACTCGTCGTCGTTTGTCGTGACGTGACCGAGCGACGCCTCGCGCTGAGTAAGCTTGCAGACAGCGAACACCTGGTGCGTACGCTTATCGAGACATCGTCCAACGGTATCCTGCGGTTCTCCCGCGACGAGGGCGATGAAAGACGGCGATTCCGCTGTGTATTCGCGAACCGCGCAGCGGAGTCTTACCTGAGTGACGGCAACGGCACGCTCGTGGGCATGCCATTGGAGAAACTCCAGCACATTGAGCCGGAACGCCTTCTTGCGCATTTCGATATGGACAAGCCGGCGGAAACCAACGTCAGTTATGAGACCAGCAGCGATAACTCGGATCGCCAGGGCTGGTTGAGAATCGTTGGCGAACCTGTCGGCGAGGATTTCTCGGTTACGTTGGTGGATATAACGCAGCGCAAACACAACGAAGACAAGATGCTGGCTGACGCACTTCGCGACCCGTTGACGGGGATCCTGAATCGACGCGGATTTGAAAAAGAAGCCGTGGCCAGAATTCGGGCAACTGACATGGGTGCCGTGCTGTACCTGGACCTCAATCAGTTCAAGAGCATTAATGACCGATTCGGGCACCAGGCAGGCGATGCTTTGCTTAAAGCATTTGGCCACAGGCTTGAATTTTGCCTGCGACCGGAAGATGTCCTCGGTCGTCTGGGCGGTGATGAATTCGCAATCGTCCTGCCCGGTGTTTCGATCGATGATGTGAAGCATATCGCCGAGCGCCTGGTCGGTACGGCCGCGGAGGCATACATCATTCAAGGGCAGGAAATCAAGTGCACGGCAAGTGTTGGCATTGCATTGATGCCCCGCCATGGACAGGAGTTGTGGCATCTGATCAGTGTTGCCGACCAAGCCATGTATAACAGCAAGGGAATTGATACCGACGACGCGGCCAACGACCGCGCCGCGTACATAGCCGCGGCTATCGCTTCCTAGTCGTCAATTTCACAGGATCGGGAGGATCAGGAAGTCGACGACTGCCGGATCGGTATTGTCGACGAGGATTATCTCAACGACATCGCCTAACACCACGTCAATCTGTACGGGACCCGCGAGAATCGTTTTCTCGCCGCTGATCGTGACATACATGTCGTAACTGCCTGTGTCGTAGGCCAGTGTCGGCGAGGGCAGTGAATAAACCATGTTATTCAGGACCGGCGATTCCTCGTCGATCAATACACCGACATCGACGATATATAAATCGACATTATTGTTATTCAGCGCCGCATGGTACGGGCGTATCTTTGCGATCGTCGTAACGGAACGTCGATCCGGAATAAACGTTTGTGCGAATCGTGCATCTTGCTCGCCGATAAGCAGAAAGTTGAAATGGTTGTCCGGCAGCGTGGCAATGCCACTTTCGAAAAGGACGGCACTGGTGTTGCCTACGGTCGTGTAGGTGTAGGACGTTGTCCCGATCGGCAGTTCGATGTCATCGGTGGCGTCCCCGAATGCGTGATTATTGAGTACCAGGCTGGTGAGCATCTCGTCGTCGTAGACATCCGAGTTTGCGAGATCGAACGACGCCTGGATGAAGCGAATGGTCGGCAGGGCCGTAACGTCGGGTAGTGCGATAATGCCACCGAGGGCAGGAAATCCCCGGGCAACATATTGTGCCGTGTTCGATTCATCACCGTCAAAGAATGTGACGATCGTCGAGACGCGCGCGGCGTAATTTGCCTCGCCCGAAACATACAAGACATCTAAAGGGTCGCCTGCACGAGTAACCGTGATGACGTAAGCACCCTCTTCCAGTTCAAGGGCGGGCAGTATTTCGCCAAAACTCAGCGTGCCTCGTTGCTCGCCGATGGCCGGTGCAGTGCCGGTCGGGGCGAAGTAGACGTCGATATCGCCCATGGTCGCCGCTGCATGCGAGAATCTTGTTTCAAAGACAGTTTCGGTGTCGCCCCAGTCGCGTTCATCATTTTCCCAGACATTGATCACAGGGTTCATGATGTCGCCGCTAATGACCAGTGAGTAATCTCTATCGGCGTCAATTTTAAGATTGATCGTTGCAATACGAGTGACTGTCAAGTCACCGAGGAGCAGGATTTCGAAATTGAAATTATAGAAAAAATCGTCGAAACGATTGCTGCCCGAAGTGCCTTTGTAGTCGACATTGTCCAGAAAGCGTTCTTCGATTCGAAAGCCAATACTCGGAGATCCGACGATCGCGTTGATCGCGCGAAAGGTTCCCTTGCCGGTCGGTGTCGGGAGTGAGGAATCGCTCGTGCAGGACGCTGCTGCGGCCAAAAGTGCGAGAGCCAGTAGCAGTCGTTTCATTTCGTGCGTGCCTCGTAGCCGTAGATGGACTTGGTTTCGAGAAATTCGTCAATGCCGTGCGCGCCCCACTCGCGGCCGTTGCCGGAATGCTTGTAGCCACCGAATGGCGCCATCGGGTCCAGCCATGCATTGTTTATGTGAACCATTCCTGTTCGGAGCCTGGCCGCGACCCTGCGCGCTCGATCGAGATCGGACGAGGAGACGTAGCCTGACAGGCCGTATGGCGAATCATTCGCGATGCGGACGGCGTCGTCTTCGTCTTCGTAGGCGATAATGGACAGCACAGGTCCAAAGACCTCATCATTCGCAATGGTCATATCAGTACTGACATCTGCGAACACAGTCGGTTTCACGTAATAACCCTTGTCCAGGCCATCCGGACGGCCGACACCACCGGCTGCAAGCGTCGCACCCTCATCAATACCGCTTCGAATGAGTCCCTGAACCTTATTCCATTGTGCCTCGGAGACGACCGGGCCGATTTCAGTGCCTTCGCCTCTCGGGTCCCCGACGACCAGGGCATCCGCAACGGCGGCCGCCAGTGTCGCCGCTTCGTCCATGCGATCTTTCGGCACCA
>Ga0209988_10002973_pt1 | contig 11215 bp, 9 predicted proteins | sample N075metaG_FD_183115 | JGI IMG/M metagenome (GOLD analysis project Ga0209988, IMG submission 183115) | Deep subsurface microbial communities from Kermadec Trench to uncover new lineages of life (NeLLi) - N075 metaG (SPAdes) (version 2) | ecosystem: Environmental > Aquatic > Marine > Ocean trench... | reverse complement strand
GTGGCTGGACGCGCTGGGCGATCTCGCCGCGCCGGCGATCGTCCACGAGACGGCTGTCGTGTCGCCGTCCGCCTCGCTCGCGGTGGGATGTTTCATCGGTCCGCGCGCGGTGGTCAACGCCGGGGCGGTCGTGGGTCGCGGCGTCATCGTCAACAGCGGCGCGATCGTCGAGCACGATTGCGTGCTTGAGGCCTTCTGCCACGTCGCGCCGGGCGCCGCGATGGGCGGCTCGGCCGTCGCAGGCGAGGGGAGCACGATCGGGCTCAACGCCTCGGTGCTTCCGGGTGTGCGGATCGGTGCCGCGGCGACGCTCGGAGCCGGCGCGGTGGCCGTCAAGGACCTCCCTGACGGTGCGACCGGCGTGGGCATCCCGGCCAAGTAGTCCACTGCCTCGACCGGGGGTCGTAATCCGCCGAAGAAACAGTGATGCTCCGTTCACCGTCACTCGGACTCGCCATCCTGGGTTTGCTGCTCGTCCTGCCCGCCTGTGGTGCGGCGAAGGACCCGACGGTCAAGGAAACGCCGGTCAAGGTGGTGACGGAGGTCGAGGGATTCGGCCGCCCGGCAACGGGTGGCGACATGGTCACCATCGACTACCGCATCTTCCTGGCGGACGGCCGAGAAGTCCTCTCGCAGCGGGGATACCGGTTCGTCCTCGGCAGCGAATCGGTGATCAAAGGCATCGACGATGCGGTCCGCGGCATGCGGATCACCGGAAAACGCACGATCCTTTGTCCGCCGCATCACCACTGGGGCCGCGGCGGATACGGCGACGGCGCAATTCCAAAAGACGAGACGCTGACGATCGTCCTTGAACTGGATCGGATCGAGTAGATCAGACAGGACGTGGGTCCTGTCTTACGGCCCCTTGCCGAGCAGGCCGGCGGACCACAACACCAGCGCCGAGACCAACAGCAGGATGATCACGGAGAACACCGTGACACCCATGAGCGTCGCCGCGTCCCGAATGCTCAGCCCGAAGAACACCGACGCGAGGCCCACGAAGATGACCGCCTGGAAGATCGATTCCATGGTCCACTCCATCGCTGACGATGGAAGGTTGAAGAACGTCAGCAGGCCCAGGACTGCGAAGATCCCAAGCAATCGCACGGCGGCAAGCTGAATGCTGCCGACAGGCCGGTCGAGCATGTGGGCGAGCACCGACAGACCGCCCATGCCGGCAAGAGCAAGGCCCCCGGTCCGTACGAGCATCCCGGTCAGCCCACCCATGCGGGCGCCGAAGCCGACCGCTTCGTCGCCCGTCACCGCGAACAGCCCGGCCGCTCCGAAAAGGTAGCCCAGCGCGAGAAGCACCAGGCTCACGCCCGCCATCGCGGCCGGGAGACCCACGCCGCCCATGCCGGTCACACACAAGGGCTCGGCCGGCTCCGGTTCCTCCGCGTCGGGCACCACGGTTTCGCCGGTCTCGACCTTGATGACCTTGAGTGTCTTCATATCGAAACCACACCGCAGACACACCACCGCGTCCACGCCGCCAAGCGGCGAGGCGCAGTTGGGGCAGACGTCCAGCCCCTTGATGTGGCTCGGTTTGGCCGGCGGTTCCGGATCCGGCTGGTCATCAGCCTCGCCGGTCTGTTCCGGCGGCATTTCGGCCTCGACGGGTTTCGTGTCATCCACAGGGTCGAGCCCGTACGACTTGTCCGGCTTTTCTTCGCTCATCTGACGGTTCCCTGCCCCGACGGGTCAGATGGTACGCTTTCCTCGCGCACACGTGTTGAGGATTCACCCATGAAGACCCTGCTCGTACTCGTTGCGGCTATGACCTTCGCCGCCGACCCGACGTGGGAGCTGGAACTCACGACAGGCGAAGTCCTGCGGGGCCAACTCGTTGAGCGGAACGAGCGCGTCATAATCTTCGAGCACCCGGTGCTGGGCCGGCTGACGATCTCCGCAGACTCCGTGCGGACGCTGCGCGAGTTGCCGGAGCCCGGACCTCCCGATGTGGACCCGCCCGACCCGGGGCATATGGACGACGCGATCGTCGTGACGCCGGTCAAGGACGTGAAGGGCACCTGGGACTCCACGTTCAGTCTCGGTCTCAACGCCAGCGCGGGCAAGACCACCGAGGGCTCGTTGCGGCTGAGCCTCAACTCGGTGTACCAGGACTTGACCAAGAAGTTCACGTTCGACAGTTTCTACCTGTACAAGCAGACCGACGGTGTCGCCACCGAGAACAAGGTCACCGCGGGCATCCGGGGCGATTGGCCGTTCGCGGGCTCGCTCTGGGGCTACTTTGCCCAGGCTCGATACGACTACGACGCGTTCCAGTCGTGGCGACATCGCTTCACGGCCGGCGGCGGCTTCACGTATCTGCTGGTCGATCTCGACCGCATCGACCCGGCCGCGGGTCTTGATCGGACCGACATCGTGACGCTCAGTGCCAACGCGGGCATCGGGCTCAACCGCGAGTTCGGCTCGCTGGTCACGGAAATCGAGTACGAGGGGATTCTCGGCCTCGATTTCGCGTGGCGGATCAGCAGACGGCAGCGGCTGACGATCGACGGCACCATCTTCCCAGGTATCAGCAACACCGGCGAGTACCGCTTCGTGAGCCGAGCCGCCTGGTCGATGAGACTGGACAGGCTCGACGGGGTCTCGCTCACCGCGGGGTATCACTACGAGTACCAATCGGACGTCGATCCCGGCGTTGACCCCAACGACCTGCAGTTCTTCATCTCCATGGGTATCGACTTCTGAGACTAGTTTGAGCGCTCCGTACGGCCCTCCGGGCCGACACTCGCTTTCGTACGACTCGCCGAATTCATTCGGCGAGTCTGGGCGGACGGGCAAGGACAAACGCGCGGCGGACGGGCCCTCCGGGCCGACACTCGCTTTCGTACGACTCGCCGAATTCATTCGGCGAGTCTGAGCGGACCTGCACGGACAAACGCGCGGCGAGGCGATTCTCTCTCTCGTCCGACAAGGTCTCTTGTTTGTGCCCTTTCTCTTTTTACATCCGGGGTTTACTCTGCCCGCATGATCAGCCGTGTGGGCCTTGCCGTCAGCCGGGTCTTGGAGCGTTGCGCACCCGATCCGTTCGTCATCGCGATCTTTCTGACGCTGCTGACGGCGGTGCTTGCGCTGCTGATCGGCGATTTTCCCGAGCATCCCGGCGAGTCGCACCTGATCGCGCTGCTTGACGGCTGGCGTGCGGACGACACCGGACTCTGGAAGTTCCTCGAATTCAGCATGCAGATGTGCCTGATCCTGGTGACAGGCCACGCGCTGGCGTCGAGCCGGCCGGTCCGCACCGCAATCGACAGGCTCGCCGGGCTGCCACGCAATACCGCCCAGGCGGCCGGGCTCGTCGCGGCGGTCGCGTGCACTACGGCGCTGATCAACTGGGGTCTCGGCCTGATCGTCGGTGCGCTGCTTGCACGCGAGGTCGGTCGGGCGCTCGCAGGCAAAGGATCCAAAGCGCACTATCCGCTGATCTGCGCCGCGGGATACATGGGCATGCTCGTGTGGCACGGCGGCCTGTCGGGGTCGGCACCGCTGTCCATGACAACCGCCGAGGGCGCCGCGAAGGTGCTGCCACGGGCGTACGTCGATCAACTGGGCGACGTCGGGGTTCCCCTGCGGGAGACGCTGTTCTCCGGAATGAACCTCGTGGTCACGGCCGGGCTCGTGATCGGCATACCGATCCTGCTCATGCTCATGGCGCCGACCGACCCGAAACACGTGCGCACGATCGACGACTTCGACACACCGAAGCCGGCCGGCAATGACTCGGCCGATGCGAGCACCGTCTCGCTGCCCGACCGGCTCGACAACGCTCCGATCGTCGCCTGGATGATCGCCCTGCCGTTACTGCTGGCCGTCGCCCGGTACGTGCACGTCACGGGATGGGGTCATGTCGGGCTCAACCAGATCAACGCCGTCATGCTGGCGCTGGGACTGATCCTGCACGGATCGCCTCGCGCGTACATGAACGCCGTCACCGAAGGGGCACGCGGCTGTGCCGGCATCATCATTCAGTTCCCGCTGTACGCGGGCATCATGGCGATGATGACCGTCTCCGGGCTCGTCGGCCAGATGGCCGGGGGGTTCGTCAGCGTCGGCAACGACGCGACGATCCCGCTGCTGTCGTTCCTTGCGGCCGGCGTGGTGAACCTGTTCGTACCTTCCGGCGGCGGCCAGTGGGGCATCCAGGGCCAGGTTGCATTGCAGACGGGTCTCGATGCGGGAATCCCGGCGGGCAAGATGATCATGGCGGTGGCCTACGGCGACCAGCTGACCAACATGCTCCAGCCGTTCTGGGCGCTGCCGCTGCTTGGAATCACCGGGTGCAGGGCGCGTGACATCGTCGGGTACACCGCGGTGGTCATGGTGTTCGCCGGTCTGTGGATGGCGCTGGGGCTGCTGGTGCTCTGATGAACAACGGTCCGGTCCAGACTGAGCTCGACGGGCACGTGGCGACGGTCGCGATGAACGACCCCGACCGGCGCAATGCGCTCGGGCTCGCCATGTTCGACGCCCTCGACGCAGCGATCCACGAGGTGTCGTCGAACGATGAAGTCAACGTGGTTCTTCTGTGCGGTCGCGGCAAGAGCTTCTGCGCGGGGTTCGACCTCACCGCCGCCAAAGAAGATCCCGCGATCATGGCCGTCTTCATCCGGCGTCTGAGCGCGGTGCTTCGCTCGCTGCGGCGTATCCCGCAGCCGGTCGTCGCGGTCGTGCACGGCGCGGCGATCGCCGGCGGCTGCGCGCTGGTGTCGGCGTGCGACCTCGTCGTGGTGTCGGCAACCGCGAAGCTGGGATACCCGGTCCACGCCCTCGGTGTCTCCCCGGCGGTGACGATTCCGACGCTGATGCCGGCGATCGGTGCGGGGGCGGCGCGGTCGCTGCTGATGGGCGGCGCGTTGATCGACGGCGCGGGCGCAAAGCGCATCGGGCTCGCCGACCGGGTGAGCCCCGACGACGCCGGCGCCCAGCGTGAGGCGCGGGAACTGGCCAACACGATCGCGGCACACGGCACGACCGCCGTTCGCGCGACGAAGGCCTGGCTCAACGAGCTGGAAGGCGCCCTCGACGACACCCGTTTCGACGGCCCGATGCGGGCCACGGCCGAGCTTGCTGCCGGCCAAGAAGCGAAGGCGATGCTCCTGGAACGGTTGAAGCTGCGATAACGCTATCGCAGCTGACCGGAACCCGTGGCTTGAAGCAGGGAGAGCATGTCACGTACGTCGACGCGGCCGTCGCCATCGAGGTCGGCCCGGCAGTTGCCGCACGGACCCCATGAGAACTGAAGCAACGCAAGGTCGGCGGCGTCAACGAACCCGTTGCCGTCGAGGTCCGGCGACTGGGCGATTCGTCCGGTTGGAGCACGCACCGGCCGGCTCGGACCGGGGCCCGGCGCGGCGGACGACATCACCTGGCACGGACCCCACGCACCCAACAGCGCAATGAAATCGATCGGGTCGATCACGCCGTCGTCGTTGACATCACACGGGCCGCCGCCGCCCTCGGTGCCCCACCGCGCCAGCAGCGACAGCAGATCCCGGATGCCGACCAATCCGTCCGGCGTCTGAAGACAGTCCGACGGACACAGCGCAAAGCCCACGGCGAAGTCCGCCTCGTGGTCAACGTTGGCCCACACGAAGCCCTGTTGAAGTTGCGGACTCCAGAAGACACCGTAGTCGCCGACCTCCAGTGTCAGGCCCCAGCCGCCACCGTCCACCGCGACGATCCGGTTGCCGATCGGGCCCCCGAACCCCGGACTCGTCTGGGTGTTCCCCGACGAAGCCAGCGCCCAGTTGCCCGCGGACTCGTCGAAGTAGGTCAGGCCCAACTGCTGCGGCACGGCACCGGCGATCCCCGCGGCATCGAAGGGAATGAAGACGGCCGCGCGGTACTCGCCGTCGGCCATGGAGGTCTGCGTCTGCAGGATGTCGCCCAGCTCGCTGAACCCCTGGGCGTCCGGATGCATCTGGGCTTCGAATTGCGTGACCACGAACGAGGCGTTGTCCGGGCCCGAGGTGTTGATCACGATGACGGCCGTGGCCTGGATCGGATTGAACACCGTTCCTTCGGGAACCAGAATCGCCGAATCGCCCGGGTCCAGGTCGCTCTCGCTGCTGGCTGGCGCGCCCGGCTCCCACTCGCCCTCCCAGGCACCCATGTCCACGGTCCCGCCCTGGACGCGGGGGTTGCCACCGACGTCGAACGGGATCGGCTCCACGGTGTTGCCATCCTCGTCCAGGTCGAACGTATCCGGCGGCACAAACGCGTTGTTCCCGGCGTTGACACATGGCGAGCCGAAGGCCAGCCGCACGTCGTCGGTACCGGGCTGAACGAACAGCGGGTCCGCGTCGATATTGCCGGTTCCGGGCCAGCCGCCCTGAACGTTGCTGTGTGTGACCGTCAGGAACACGCTACTGATCTGTTCAGGGATATTGCCCCAGAGAATACAGTTCGACAAAGGCGGGCTACTCCCGACGCCACCGCCCTGGTTGAGACTGAACGTGCAGTTGGTGACCACGCCGGAGCTGACCTCCATGCCTCCACTCATCCCGGCCGAGTTGCGGCTGAAGACGCAGTTCGCCATCAACAGGTTGCTACTGCCGTCGGCCACGCCGCCGGCGATAAACTCCGCCGTGTTGCCTGCAAACACACAATTCACGTAGGCAGAGGAGTAGCCCGAAGCAACGGCGCCGGGTCCCAGGCCGCCATCGTTGTCGGTGAAGACACAATCGACCGCGGAAAGCCCGCCCGCAGCAAAGATCGCGCCGGCGGCGATGAGAGCCTGGTTGCCGTCGAACACACACCGGAGCAACTTCAGCTCGTGCCCGGTGTTCGTATCGTGGCGTATCGCACCACCGATGCTACCGACATTGTCCCGAAAGTGGCAGTCGATGATCGTAGCGTTCGCGCCTATGAGCCAGGCGCCTCCGCCAAAAAAGGCCGAGCCGTTGGCGATGGTGAAGCCTTCGAGAGTCGAACCAACATCTTCCCCGTCTGTCATGACAACTACGGTCCCGGTTCCCTGGGCGTCGATGGTCGTCACGTCCGGTCCGCCTGTGCTTCGGACGACGATGCTCTTGCCGCCGAAGCCGATCGTCTCGAAGTACGTGCCCGGGCTCACGACAACCTCTGCTCCATCACAGGCTGCATTGATGGCCGACTGGATGGTCGGGTAGGCGGCCGGTACTTCCAGAACGAGTCCGCTGGATTTGTCGCACAGCTGGCAGAAGGAATTGCCGCCGGCATCGGTCCAATTGCCGGTAATATGGTCCGCCGTGTTGTCGCAAAATGTCGATCCGGCCACAACGGCCGATGCGTTGCCGTTGATGCTGTTGACAAAGACTCCGCCGCCGGTGCTTGCCAGGTTCCCGGTGAAACTGCAGTCGGTCACCGTTGAGATGACATTAAAGCCACTGGACATGCCACCTCCGATGCTCGCCGTGTTACCCGTGAACACGCAACCGGTCACGACGACAGTGCTGATGGAGGAGTTGTCCATGCCGCCGCCGGTCCATGACGAGTTGTCAACGAACGCGCAGTCAGTCACCGTAGCGTTGCTCCCGTAGTTCCGCAGGCCACCGCCGTGACCGAGTGATCCCAAGGTGACGTTGCCCCTGAACGTACAGCCGGTGATGACCGGGCTGGTGTCGGTGAAGTTGTACATCCCGCCGCCTTTGGACAGGGCGGCGTTGTACTCGATGCGGCACTGCCGGACCGTGGGGCTTCCGGTACCGTTCCAGATGCCGCCGCCGCGCGCCAGGTGAAGCTTGGCCTGGTCGTTCGGACCGTCTGCGTGACCGCCGGTCACCGTGACGCCGTCCAGAACGGCGGACAGGTCCGTGCCGTCGCATGTCACGACGTTCCGACTGTTCTCGGCGTTGTTCGTGAAGCTGCCGGGCGGACCGTCGTCACCGCTGAGGTCGCCGCTGAGGATCGTCGAAAAACCGGCGACGTCGCGCGCATCGGGGTCGGGTGCGCCGATGCCCGCGAAGCCGCCGAGGATCTCCACGCCGCTGAGCATACTGAAGGTCGCTGCCCGGTCGCCGGTGCCGCCGGGGCTGGCTTCACTGCGATCCGGGGCGTAGGTTCCCTGCGCAACGCGGATCTCGGTCACGGTGCCGGCCGCGGATGCCAGCGCGTCCTGGAGAAAGCGATACGCACCGCTCCAGGATGATCCGTCGCCACCGGCGGGCGCATCATCGTCCACGTGAACGACCGATCCGGCGGCAGCGGTCACGGCTCCACCCAGGATCAACACGCCGGACAGGAGCACCCAACGCGCTCGAATCAGTGCAGTACGCATGACCGGACCATCCTTTCCGTTCAACCCGATCGCCGAATTGTCTAAAACGCTGGGAAGTACTCCACGGCTGCAGTCGGTAGGGCGGCGAGACGGCGAGCCAAGAGAAATGGCCGTCTACTGGTATCTATGCCGCTACCTGGCTCGTCCTGCGCGCCAGTGGCACAATATCTTAGCCCGGATCGGCGTCTCCCTGAGAAAAGATGCTCTTTTTCCGCTGGGGCCCGGAGGAGACCTGGTTCTTCAACCCGGGCACGGGCCCCACTTACGCGAGAGGAGTTCCAGGAAGTCGTTGATGCCGATTTCGCCGTTGTAGTCGTAGTCGCACGACCCGCCCTCCGGGTTGGACCACTGGGACAGCAGCTCGAGGAAATCGTTGATGCCGATGAAGCCGTCAGGCTGGGGCTGACAATCCCACGGGCAGTAGATGAAAGAGTTCATCGACTGGGCGCCCTCGTCCCCGCCGGCGGCGGCAGGACAAGCGTGATCTGGGCGATCAGCACGCCGGCCTGACCGGGATTGCCCGTGACGCCGCTGATGTCCACGGCCTGTCGGTCGATCTCGGTGGGACTGACAAACCAATCACCGTTGATCGAGGTTTCTCGCATTGAAAATCCGGGCACCAACCCGACGGGGGTGGCATCGTCAACGACCTCGCGCATCGTGACGAACGTGTCGTAGCAGACGGACGGGAACGCATTGCAGATGAGGGTCGTGGGCGGCAGGTCGTTGCCGAAGAGGTCCTGGTAGAAGTTCGTGTTCACGGTCGGGACCAGGTTCGCCCGGGCGAGGAGCAGCGCGTCGCCCACGGCGACCGTACTGCCGGTCGCGTACACGTGCGTCACGACCAGCCCCAGCCCGAAAGACGTGGCGTCGGTGACGTCCACGACTTCCGTCGCGTCGAAGACCTCGGGAATGACCGGCGGCCGGCACGGGCACAACCCCCAGCACTCCAGCAGGAGCAGGAGGTCCAGGATGTCGACCACGCCGTCACTGTTGATGTCGGCTGGACACGCATCGCACGGACCCCAGTTGGCCAACAGGTCGAGCAGGTCGGTGGTGCCGACGTCACCGCTGCCGTCGATATCGGGCAGGCAGGTGGGTCCGGCCGGGGCCGGATTGCATGTCAACGCCGCTCCGGCTGCCGCGAGCAGCCAGCCAGACGCTCGGTTGTGCATTGTTCGACTCCTTTGGGCGCCTGTTCGAAGATTATCCTCGCCTCGGCAAAACGCAATCAAAAACGAGGGTTGCCCGGGGCTGTCCAGCGGTCTTTGCCGTGTATCTTTGTGACATGCCGCTGCGCGCGATCAGAAGGCGGCTCCGGTTGATCCGGTACTACTCGGCCGCACGACGGCACGACCGGTGGAGCCGCATGCTTGATATTGCGCTCGTGACCGCCTTGGTTGCGGCGTGGCCGGTCACGTGGCTGCTCGATCGCTCATACGTCAGGACCGGCGATCCCTTCACGATCTCCGGCAACCTCTACGAGGATCCCGACGAGCATGTGTGGGTGTGGCTGCCGCCACCACCGCTACCGCCGGGGGATGTCCGTAATGATGCCACGTTCATCGGGGCGTTCAGCATTGCCCTGCAGGGCGAAGACCATGGGTGGCCCTTCGTGACAAGCCACGGGCCCCGGCGGCTGGCGCTGAACATCGAGATCTTCGACGAGCCGCGGTCGCTCGGTGCGAAGGACCTGGCACCGGACTCGCCGGTTCGGCTTGCGATCGACTCGGCCCTGGAGACGTTCGGCGACCCGATGCTCGTGGCTGCAACCTGGGACGGCAGCGCGATTGCCGGGTCGAACCGGGCACGGGGATGGTTTGCCAACGGGCTGATCCTGTCGGTGCTGCTGGTGTTGGCAGCGTGTCTGCTCGTGGCGATGCTCCGGATCGGGTCGTTGTTCCGGATCGCCGAGAAGCGACAGCAGGTCGCGCAACGGCGCCAGTCCGATCGGTGCACCGCCTGCGGATACGACCTGCACGGCAACGTCTTCAGCGAACGCTGCCCGGAGTGCGGGACGCTGGTGTAGAAGAATAGTGGTCAGTGGTCAGTGGTCAGTCTGACTGACAACTGACAACTGATCACTCTTCGGGTAGTGCAACGGGCTGCAAACCGTTACAGTTAACGCGTGCCCGATCTGGTCCTGACCGACATCACCGACGGCTGCGCGACGGTCACGCTGAACCGGCCGGAGGCGCGCAACGCGCTGTCGCTGGAGCTGATCGAAGCCTTGTCCACGGCGATCGATTCGGTCAGGCGTGACTGCGACGCGGGCACGGTCCGTGTCGTGATCATCGGCGGCTCGGAGAAGGCGTTCTGTGCGGGGATGGACCTCAAGGCCGTCATGTCCGATCCGCCGGGCATGCGACGGATGCTGCTGGAACTCTCCGGCGTGTTGCGTCGGATCCGCGAGTTGCCGGTGCCGTCGATCGCGCGCGTACAGGGCGCCGCCATCGGCGGGGGCTGCGGGCTGATGGTCGTGCCGGACTTCACGGTCACCCACGCCGAAGCCCGGATCGGCTACCCGGAAGTGAGCCTCGGCCTGTGCCCGGCGGTCGTGGCACCATGGCTCATTCGACGGATCGGGGCGGGGCCCGCGCGCGCCATGCTTCTCGAGGGCCGCATCGTGACGGGTTCGGAGGCCTTCGAGCTCGGCCTGGCCACCCACCTGGTTCCGCGCGGCGAAGTCGCCGTCGCGACCGACGAACTCGCCCGCGCGCTGGCCGGCGGAAGCCCGGCGGCGCTGGCTACAACCAAGCGATGGCTCAACGAGCTCGATGGCCCGCTCGACGAATCGATCCTCGAGCGTGGTGCGGAACTGTCGGCAGAGGTCCTCGCCGGATCCGATGCCCAGGCCCGGCTGCGGGCCCGTTTCGGCGATGGCTGAGCGCTCGGGCCCGTTAAACGGGGCAAGGCTTCGGGACAAAA
>Ga0209988_10002972_pt1 | contig 11217 bp, 6 predicted proteins | sample N075metaG_FD_183115 | JGI IMG/M metagenome (GOLD analysis project Ga0209988, IMG submission 183115) | Deep subsurface microbial communities from Kermadec Trench to uncover new lineages of life (NeLLi) - N075 metaG (SPAdes) (version 2) | ecosystem: Environmental > Aquatic > Marine > Ocean trench... | reverse complement strand
TTTTGCAATGGTTCTGGTTTCCACCGCAGGTCCTGGGCCGCATGTTCTCACCGTCCGCCCGTCCTCAAAGCGGCACTCGGAGCCCAAGGAGACCTGAAATGAACCCCACGCCCAAAAGCCGTACTCGAAAGATCATCACCACGGTCGTCGTGTTTGCCACGCAACTCGGCCTCTCGGTCACACTTCCGCTCGCCTTGGTCGCCCAAGGCCCGGCCGTACCCCCGACGACCGATCTGCCGTCGATCGCCGAGAAGACCGAGGGCATGGAAAAAATCGACGGGTTTCTTCCTCTGTATTGGGATGAGGACCAAGGGCAATTGTGGATGGAGATTCCGCACCTCGACCAGGAAATGATCCATTACATCGGATTCGGCGCCGGTTTGGGATCGAACGACCTCGGTCTGGACCGCGGGGCTCTGCGCGGGTCCCGGATCGTGAAGTTCGAGAGAGTCGGCCGCAAGGTGATGATGGTGCAGCCGAACTACCGCTTCCGCGCTCTTTCGGACAACGCAGAGGAAGTCCGGGCCGTAAGAGATGCCTTCGCGCGCTCCATACTGTGGGGATTCACGGTGGAGGCCGAGAGGGCCGGCCGGGTGCTCGTCGATCTGACGGGCTTCCTCGTCCGGGATGCGATTGGCGCTGGTCAGCGGATGCGTCCTGGGACGTACAGACTCGATCCGAGCCGCAGCTCTATATATATGCAGATGACGGGCGCGTTTCCCTCCAACACCGAGTTGGAGGTCGAATTGACGTTCGTGCTGCAGCCCGGAGGGGGAAGCGCGGGAGGGGGGGGAGGGGGCGGCAGGAACGTGAACCTCGAAGGTGTCGGGAACGTGGCCGCCTCGGGTGAGGCCGCGAGCATTCGTTTGCACCATTCGTTCGTGGAGTTGCCGGACGACGGGTACGAGCCACGCGCCTTCGATCCACGGGCCGGGTTCGGGTCGGTGGCGTTCCAGGACTATGCAGCGCCCCTGGGCTCGCCGATGACCCGGCGCCTCATTCGGCGCCACCGTCTCGAGAAACGGGACCCATCAGCTCGTATGAGTGATCCGGTAGAGCCGATCGTCTACTATCTCGACCCTGGGGCTCCCGAGCCGATCCGTTCGGCGTTGCTGGACGGTGCCCGGTGGTGGAACCAGGCCTTTGAGGCCGCTGGGTACCGGAACGCGTTTCAGGTCAGGATTCGTCCCGATAGCATCAGCTCGCTCGATGCTCGCTATAACGTCATCAACTGGGTGCATCGATCGACACGCGGATGGAGTACCGGTGGCTCCGTGACGGATCCGCGGACCGGCGAGATCATCAAGGGCGTCGTCACGCTCGGCTCCCTGCGCGTCCGACAGGATTACATGATCGCCGAAGGGCTCCTCGGCCCCTATGCGGACGGCGACGAAACTCCCCCCGAGCTCACGGAGTGGGCGCTCGCAAGAATCCGCCAGTTGGCTGCGCACGAAGTCGGGCACACGATCGGACTGGGGCACAACTATTACAACAGCGGGGCCGGGCGGATCTCCGTCATGGACTACCCCCATCCCCTGGTCACCCTGAAGGAGGATGGGTCGCTCGATTTTTCGGCGGTATACGGTGTCGGCATCGGCGACTGGGACAAGGTCGCCATCACCTATGGTTACCGTGAGTTCCCGTCGGGCACGGATGAAGCCGCGGAGCTGAAGCGAATCATACAGGTCGCCTGGGGTGACGACATCCGCTACATGACCAATCAGGACATCGGCCTAACCCCGCAGGCCGACCAGTGGGCGAACGGGACCGACATGGGTCACGAACTGGAAAGGATGATGGACGTCCGCGCGTCGGCGCTCGAGCGTTTCGGGGCCACCGCGATCCAGGCCGGCAGGCCGATGGCCACACTAGAAGAGACGCTCGTGCCGCTCTACCTACATCACCGGTATCAGGTCGAGGCCACGGCCTCCGCCGTCGGGGGTGTGGAGTACACGTATGCGGTGCGGGGCGATGGGCTCGAGCCATTCCGCCGGGTGTCGGCCGAGGCGCAGCGAAGCGCTCTCGCTGCGCTCATGCGGACCCTCGCGCCAGCAGAGCTCACGCTTCCGGACCGCGTCCTGAGCGCGATTCCACCGAGGCCGCCGGGATATGGCCGCCACCGCGAGATGTTTCCGAGGTATACGGGTTCGGTGTTCGACGCGCTCACCCCTGCTTTGGTCGCCGCGGGCCATACCCTGGCCATGGTGCTCGAGCCGAGCCGAGCGGCCCGTCTGGTGGTGCAGCATTCGCTGGACCCCGACTTGCCGGGTCTGGAGGAGGTTCTGGATGGGTTGTTCGACGCGAGCTCGGGTGCGTCCACGAACACCGCCTACGAGGCTGCCGTGAAGCGGGTGGTCGAGGGCGTGGTCGTAGAACGCACCATGTGGTTGGCAGCGAACGCACCCATGCGTCAGGTCCGCGCGATTTCATCCGCGGCGTTGACCCGAGCGCACGAGGAATTGAGGGACCGCACCCCGACAGAGCCGAACGCTCAATTGCTGGCGCGGGACATACAACGCTTCCTGGATCGTCCCGGGGAGGCCTTGTCGGACCGTGCCCAGCTGCCCGCACCGCCCGGCTCCCCCATCGGTGAACCGGCCATGGACTGGCTCGGGCGGTGGGAGCCGTGGTGCTCCTGGCAGGAGGACGGTTGAAAACATCCCCAAAAACTGGTTGACGCGACCCAGTTCGACCGTTACCGTCAGTTTCGATGGCTTTTGGGACCACGAAGGTGAGTTCCTGGGCGCCTATGCGTTTGAGGGCAAACCCGTTTGCGCTCAGGCGAAACGATCTCTACTCTATAGATCGCTAAAAAGCAGTTTCGTTAGACTGTGAGGTTTCTTGAAGAATCTCGTTCGTTCGAGGTTGGTTTCGAGAAGCGCGGCCTTGGCGGGTCGCGTGGGTTCTTTGTATATGGGCACGTCGCGGCCCACTCCCGGGTCGGCGTGTTGGGAGTAGTCCCAAAAAAGGGGGAGCTATGAACACAGGATTCCGTTCCAGAGTACTGAGTGGGCTCGGTGCCTTGGTGATGGCCTTTCTGCTCGTCGTGCCGAGTATCGGCGCGCAGCAGGGTGGGACCGTCACCGGTCGGGTACTGGACTCGCAAAGCGGGCTGCCGTTGGCGGCGGTCCAGGTCTTTATCTCCGCATTGGACCTCGGTGGCCTGACGCAGCAGAACGGCCGCTACCTACTCCAAAACGTGCCTGCAGGCACCCACACGCTGACCGTGGCCCGCATCGGGTACCGGACGGTAGAGGCGCAAGTCTCGGTCGGGGGTGGTCAGACTGTCGAGCAGAATTTCGGCATGGCTGAAGAAGCCCTACAGCTCGACGAGATCATCGTCACCGGCACACCGGGTGGCACGCAGCGGCGAGCCATCGGTAACGCGGTCGCCGTGGTGGACGTGGGCGACATCGTCGCCGACGTGGCCATCACCAACTTCCAGGATCTGTTGTCCGGACGTACCACCGGCCTCCAGTTCACGCGCCTGAGCGGCAACGTGGGGACCGGATCGGCGATCAAGATTCGCGGAGTCGGAAGCTTTAGCCTGGGCGTCGGGCCCCTCATCTACGTGGACGGCGTCCGTGTCAACAACGACACAGGGGCCGGCCCGACCATCGGCGGTGGAGATGGTGTCAGCGTTCTCGACGACTTCAACCCTGAGGACATCGAGAGCATCGAAATCATCAAGGGACCGGCGGCGGCGAGCCTTTACGGAACCGAGGCGTCCGCCGGCGTGATCCAGATCATCACCAAGAAGGGTCAAGAGGGCGCCCCGCAATTCAACATCTCGATCCGTCAGGGCACCAACTTCATGACCAATCCGGCCGGCCGGCTGGGCCAGCAGTGGACATGCGCCACCGATCCCACGCCTGGCCCGACCGACTGCCAGACCCAAGCGTCTCTGACGCCGTACAACATGTACGATGAGGGGACCCGGTACATCGCTTTGGGTGAGGCGAACGGCGGCTTCGATTGGCCCACGGAGAACCTCTACTCGAACGGTTACACGCAGGCCTACAACATAGACGTCCGGGGCGGAAGCAACGCGATTCGGTATTTCGTCTCGGCCAACTACGAGAATGAAGAGGGCGTCGTCTGGTACAACTACGACGAGACCTTCCGGTTGCGGGCGAACGTCAGCGTGGTCTTTTCGGGAGACGTTTCTCTCGATGTCTCCACCCAGTTCATTGACGGCTATACGCGGTTCGCGGCTCCGACCGTCGCCGACGGCGGAATCTGGCAGGACCTGATCTGGTCCAATGGATATTTTCTGGATTACCTCAATCCGACCGCCAGCCCCCGCTTGAAGGGCTTCCAGGAGCATCTGCCCACGGACGTCGCGGACATCGAATCCACTCGCGACTACACCCGCTTCACGGGCAGTGCGACGTTGAGGCACAGTTACGGTGATTGGCTCACGCAGCGCCTGGTCATCGGCATCGACAAGGGATGGGACATCAACCGTAACCTGTTCCCGTTGGAAGCGGGCCATCTGGACGTCGATGGCGTCCCGCAGTCCGTCTATTCCGAGACCGACGACGGGGAGATGACCTACGAAAGGCCCGTCGTGACGAACTCCAGCTTCGACTACTCGATCACGGCGAACTACGACCTGAACGATAGCTTCAGCTTCGGGACCTCGTTCGGGGCGCAGTACTACGTTTCCTCGACGGACTGGTTCTCGAACTCCGGGAACGGGTTCGCTTCACCGCTTTCGCGGACCATCAACCAGTTGGCTACGGACAAGATCTCCACTACTTACGCGTTCCTAGAGAACAAGTCCCTGGGTTTCTACATTCAGGAGCAGATCGGCTATGAGGGTCGGCTCTTCGTGACGGCTTCGATACGCTTCGACGACAACTCGACCTTCGGTATTGACGCACCGTCGCAGAAGTACCCGAACTTCCAGGGTACCTGGGTACTTTCCGAGGAGAGCTTCTGGAACATCGATGCGATCAACTCCCTCCGCATACGCAGTGCGTGGGGGAAAGCGGGTCGCCAGCCGAACGTGACGTCCCAGTTCAACAACTTCACGGTGATTTCGGGGCCGGGCGGCCAGGCCGCCATCCGGGCCTCCAGCCCGGGCAACCTCGCCATCGAGCCGGAAGTCAGCACCGAGATCGAGGTGGGTATCGACTTCGCCCTGTTCGACGACCGGGCTTCGGGTGAGTTCACCTACTACACACGGAAAGACGAGAACGCGCTGTTGTCCAAGCCGTCGCTCGCGAGTACTGGCATCCCGGGTTCGACACAGACCAACCTGGGCCGGATCGACAACTGGGGCTGGGAGGCGCAGCTGAGCTTGGCGCTCTACCAGGGCCGGAGCTTCTCCGTCGACCTGGATCTCGGCGCCGATCACACGATGAACGAGATCAAGGACCTCGGTGACTTCCTGGCCACCCGGGGTGGCGATATCGCCCTCGGCTTGCCTTACCCGGGTCAGGTCACCCAGGACCTGATCGTGGAGGCCTCGTACACCGCTGGTGGCGAGCGCACGAACTCTTTCGGCCGGGCCATGACCGCGACATGTGACGAGGGTCTCAACCTGGCACCTGCCGGCACGGACCCAAGCCAGCTTTCTCAGTACGGACTCGTTCCCGGCGGCAATGCGATACTATGCGCCGACATCGTGAACCAGAACATCCATATGGGCCCGAACTTTGCCACGTACACGTTCAGAGTGGGGCCCAGAATCACCCTGCTCGGTAACTCCCTCCAGATCTCCGCGATGGCGGAGGGTCAGCACGGTAAGTGGAGCGACGAGAACGGCATCGAATGGGGCCACCGCTACCACAACACCCTGGCTGCCAGGCTCCTGAACGACCCGGTCTTTGCGTACGGCAGCCAGATCGGATCTGAGCGGGTCAGGAGGCTTTACGCCAACGATTTCTGGAAGCTCCGGGAGGTCTCAGTCCGGTACACGCTTCCGGAGTCCCTGGTCGCGCGGACCGGAGCCGAGCGGGCTTCCATTGCGATCTCGGGTCGGAATCTCTTCACGCTCTATCGGTCGCAGACCACGATCGCCGGAGGCCAGATCTCCGATCCCGAGTACGGGAGTTCCGGCGGGACGGGTAACTTGGGGACCTACCAGACAGGTGGGGACGGCAATTATTGGGAATTTCCGCCCCTCGCCAGCATAAATCTGACGCTACGGCTCACCTTCTGATCCGTTAGCGGAAGACACGCGGGAGCGCCGTGGATCCGGTGGTGCGGGGCAGAACTAGCCTCGCACCACCGGTCGCGCGGTCATCTCCGGACAACGACTCACCGATTTTCAAGGGATGATTAAAATATGTCTGATCTGATACGGTTCAAAGGCTGGGGGAGGGCCGCCGCTCTCGGTCTGTTGCTCGGTGCGCTGAGCGCTTGTGACGGCCTGCTGGAGGTGGACGTACCCCACATTCTCACCGACGCAGCGCTGGAGGGTCCGGCGACAGCCGAAACCCAAGTGAACTCGATGATCGCTCAAGTCGAATGCGGGACCTCGGTCTTTGCGTATATCGCGCTCGGCCACGAGGACGTTCATGCGTCGGTCGCGGGAATTGGGGGGAACAACGCCATTTACCGCTCTACACCCGATACGGGCGGCGGCTGTGACACCTCTTCCGCCAACGGGAACTGGTTCGACCAGTTCATGTCCGCCAGGGCCGGAGGCTCGAGAGACCCGGCCCTTTTCCCGCTGGCTCTGCAGGCCGAAGGAGACTCGAGAGGCGTCTATGACCGGATTCAGAACGATCCGGATTGGGCGGCTTCTCTGGGTGGCACCGAGGGAGAAAAACTCTCGGCTATCGCCGCGCTCTACGTTGCGATCGCTTTGACCCATTTCGGTGAGTTCTACTGCGAGATCGGCATCGACGGAAGTGAGCCCATGGGGCCCGACGCGGTGCTTACGATGGCCGTGCAGTGGGTCGACAGGGCGCTTGGGCACATGCCCACCGACTTCGCGATGCCGTTCAGCATCTCGAGCAGCGCCCGTGACATGGCCGTCGCCCTCCGTGCCCGGATCAAGTGGGCGCAGGGCGATCTGGCTGGCGCCAACACCGACGCCGCGACCATCACAGAGGGCTGGACCGCCTGGATCACCCGCGAGAGCGGGGAGCAGCGGAGGAACAAGGTCTACCACGCCGCCCAGTCGGTGAGCTTCGCCGGCATGGTGGGCCAGATCGACTGGTGGGACTCCGCGGTTCGGAAGGCAAATCCGGCGACGGGTGACCTATGGCCCACAACCATCCCCTTCACCGGTTACATCTTCTTGGGCATCAGCCCCGAAGGAGAGACGGTCGACGCGGCCGGTTACCCGATGCGTTGGGCCAAGACGCTCCGGGACGCCAGTGACGATCCGATCTCGCTGGGCAACAGTGCCACCCCGGACCCCCGGGTCACACACGCGATCAAGTCGGTGCAGGGTCCTGGCAGGTTCGAGGTTCTCACCAAGTATGCGACCGAGGGTGATGACATCCCGCTCGTGAGCTGGAAAGAGATGGTGCTCATCGAGGCCGAGTACGACATGTCGATGGGCGACCTGTCGGCTGCCATCGCACATGTGAACCTCGTGCGGGCTGGTACCGATGCGACACTCATTTCGGCTGGGTACGGGGGCCAGCTTTCGCAAGCCCACGTCCGCAAAGTGATCATCGAGGAGAGGCGCCGGGCGCTCTTCGCAGAGGGAGCACGGTATTGGTCGACCAAGATCCAGAACACGGATCTCCTCTGGTTCCCACGGGCGGAGGGGCAGACAACCTTCCAGGCCTACACCTTGGGCGGTGGGGTGCGCCTCGAGTTCGTGGGCGACGAGTACGACAACAACCAGCACTGGGTGGATCGAGGCGGGGATGACCTAAAGGGCACCCTCTGCGCCGCGGATGAGGCTCCGATTATCCTTTAAACCTTCACACGGCCAGCCGTCGTTTTTTTCCGGACGGCTGAGTCTGCAGGGAGTTTTTGGAGAGGGCCCGGGGGCGAAACGCCCCCGGGCCCTCTCTTTTGCGCCTGCTCGTCGACGCTCTGGGCCGAGGGGTCGAACCCCGCCCGGAGCCGACATCACCGCACTTCTATGGATCCCGATCAGGGTCTAGACGGGACCACTACCGAATGATCGGGCGAGATAGGGCGGTGGGACGGCCGGCGACTCCTCTGGCGAATCGTCTTTGGATGGCGCTCTGCCTACTAGCGTGAGGGGTGCCGGTGGAATCGCGCGGCGTTTACCGACCGCTGCCCGACCGCGTGGTCACCAACACCACGCCATTCGCTGCCATTGGATAGCGGAACGCAGCCGCAGGTCCCTTCAAGACCTCGATGTGTGCCACGTCCGAAGCCGGGATCTGGCTCAGAGTCTGCAGGGCCTGCCCGAGCCTCGACATCAAGACGTCATCGATGAAGATCAGTGGCTCCATGCTCTCTGTGAAGCTGACGCCGCCCGCCCGCAGCTGAAGCTGGTAGTCGGTCCTTCCGATGATGCCGGTGGTGATCCGCGTAGAGGGGACTTCGGCGACGAGCAGGTCCGCCGCGGTGAGTTCGAACTCCACCGGCCGGTCACGCGGAGCGCCAACGAAGAGCTCGGAGAGCACGGCGGCAATTGAAGGGAGACGGAACTGAACGAAGACGATCCCATCGCCTCTGACTTCGACCTCTTGGACCACGCTCGGGTGCCCCACTGCGGAGGCACGGACAGAAATGACGCCGGGTTCCACGTCGGGAAACGCGAAACCGCCGTACCGCCCGGTCTGGGTCTCGATGTCGGTCCCGACCAGCGTCACGGTAGCCGATTCAACCGCCTGGCCCGTCGACTCGAAGACGACTACACCCTGAAGCCGCGCCTGGGTAGGCGCTCCGGGTATGGCTTGCTGGGCGGCGGTGGTGAGGGGCAGGGCGTACTGGTTGACCAGGAGTAATCCCAAAACCGCCAGGGCTCCCGCCCAGGGTCGGATCGAAGGGTGTGACATCGTATCGATCTCCGGCGAAATAAAGAGGATTACACCGCTTCATGTTTACCCACTCAGACAGATGTGGTTCCCCGCCGTTCGCCCAAATGGATGCGGCTTCCGACCCGGTCAGCGAGGCCTCAGGGATCCCTCGGTGGTCCGGCGCGCCGCCATGGATCCAGTCTCTGAAAGGTGCTCAACCCGCGCACGCAGGGGTTGCCGATGGACCGGCGACACGGCAACGTGGTGGTGGCTTGGAAGCCCTTGGACTGTGGGGGCTTTTGAGGTTGGGGGGGGCCGCGAAGGTTTCAGCGGGCTCCCTCTCACCCCTGACGACGACCGATGATGAAAGCCATCGACCACGCTGACCGGCCCCATGGAGCGGCCGACGAGAACAACTTCGTGCCCCCGGCGCTGATGCAGCCACTGCTCGGCCGCGCCGAGGGGCTGCCCATTCGGGTCTACCGCGTGACTTTTGGCGAGGGTGCCCGAACCCACTGGCACCGACACGACGACGTCCAGGTGCTCTACGGGCTCAGTGGGACGTGCAAGGTGGTGGATCGCGAGGGCAACGAGCTCAGCCTGACCCCGGGAGACGTGGTCGTGATCGACCCCGGTGAAGAACACTGGCACGGCGCGGCCCCGGGAATGGCCGGCGAACACCTCGCGATCAACGCCGGTTCTGAGACGACCTGGCTGGAGTCCTCCGCTTAGGCGTCGCGCACGGCCCTCTTCACGAGGTTCTCCATGAGCGGCACCTTGAAGTGGTTGTACCGCAGGGGCTCCGCCCCCTCCACCGCGGCCGCGCCCGCCATAGCGGCGGTCTCTTCGTTTTGAATGCGTCCTCTCACGAGGTCCTCGACCTCCGTCAAACGCCGAGGAACACACGCTACCGCACCCACTACGATGCGGGCGTCGGCGATCCGGTCTCCCTCGATCCGGAGCGCGGCGGCTACATTGACGAGTGGGAAATCCCAAGCGCCGCGGTCCGCCACTTTTTCAAAGTAGAAGTTGGCTCCGGCCCAGGTGTTGGGAATACGGATGGTCGTGAGCAGATCTTCGGGGTCGAGCACCGTCATGCGCTGGATGTCGACGGCGGGCGTCATGAAGAAATCCTCCGCGGAAACGACCCGCTCACCGCCGGAGTTGCGAATCACCATCTCCGCGTCGAGCGCCACCAGGGCGGGCGCAGGGTCGGAGGGAGACACGGCCACGCACCGATTGGCTCCGAAGATGGCGTGTTCCCGATTCATGGCGTCCGGCGCGCTCGCGTAGCAGGTGTTGCCACCGGCCCTGTAGCACGCGAGCCCGAAGCGGTAATACCAGCATCGGGTGTCCTGTAGAACGTTGCCACCCATGGTGCCCGAGTTACGGATCTGGGGGCTCGCGACCATGCGGGCCGCCTCTGCGAGCAACCCGAACCTCTCCTGGATTACGGGGTGGCGCTCCACTTCGGTGAGGGTCGTCATCGCTCCAAGCTCGATGCCTCCATCCGTCTCGCGGATACCATGGAGCTCGGCGAGCCCCGCGAGGTCGATGACGGCCGCGGGCTGTTTCCCCCGATCTTTGAACCAGCCTAGGCTGTCGTGCCCCCCGGCGATGGTCCAACACTCCGCTCCATACCGATCCAGGAGCTCGAATGCGTTGTCTACGTCGGCGGGTTGAAAAAGCTCGAAATGCGACATCATGTCGTTCAGCATGCGTGTGTCTCCTTCAACATGCGGGCGCCTGCCAGTGTCTCACTCATGGTGCTCTCGTCACTCATGGCGTGTGAAGCTGTAACGGACCATGCGATTGTTCCTGCCCCGAAACGGCGTTCACGATCATGTCAGGCACGATCGGCGTTCGATTGAAGTAGTGTCCGCCCAGGGCGTCGGAGATCGCGCACAACAGCGCGGCTGCCGCACATCCCATGGTCGGCTCGCCGATGCCCTTGGCTCCCACAGGGTTCTGGGGATCGGCAATGTTCACCGCGTTCCATTCCATTTCGAGCGGAACGTCCAAATAGGTCGGGGGCTTGGTCTGGTGAAACCCGACCGCGCCCGGCAGACCGTAGTGCGTGTCGTAGATTTGGCGCTCGAGGGCGGCCATCCCGAAGCCCATCACGGCCCCGCTCTTGATCTGGGCGGACAGTCCCATGGGATGGAGCACCGTTCCGCAGTCCGCGACGCCCAGGTAGTCGATGATCTCGAACTGGCCGGTCTCGACGTCCAGCTCGATCTCGATGAACCCGGTTGCGAGGGCTGGGACGGTGTCGTTACGCGGGAGATTGTCCTTCGCCACCCCGATCAGG
>Ga0209988_10002971_pt1 | contig 11217 bp, 8 predicted proteins | sample N075metaG_FD_183115 | JGI IMG/M metagenome (GOLD analysis project Ga0209988, IMG submission 183115) | Deep subsurface microbial communities from Kermadec Trench to uncover new lineages of life (NeLLi) - N075 metaG (SPAdes) (version 2) | ecosystem: Environmental > Aquatic > Marine > Ocean trench... | reverse complement strand
CCTGGAGGCAGCGAAGAATAAAATTGAAGGGTCGAAGAAAAAGATCGAATGGGGATCTCAAATTCGATCATACGTTTTCCAGCCGTACACGATGGTCAACGACCACCGTACCGAAACGAAAGTAACTGATGTACACTCGGTTATGGATGGTGATCTCAACGATCTCATTAAGGCGTGGCTGTTGCTGGGCTCCTCAGGATAATACGTGGAAATGGAACGATCTGAATTCCTGGTGATCGGAAGTGGCGCGGCCGGCCTCTCAGTTGCACTTACTCTTTCGGCGCGTGGCTCCGTTACCGTTATCACCAAGAAAGAGTCGGCCGAGTCGAATACAAATTATGCCCAGGGTGGTATCGCTGTAGCTGTTACGGAAGCCGATTCCATCGAAAACCACGTCCAAGATACCCTCATAGCTGGTGCAGGATTGTGTGACGAATCTGCAGTGCGATCGATCATTTCAGAAGGACCGGCACGGCTCGCAGAATTGCAACAACGTGGCGCATCCTTTTCCAGGAAACCCGATGGCAACCTTGATCTTGGGAGAGAAGGAGGACATTCGGTCAACCGGATTGTGCACACTAAAGACGCAACTGGGCGTGAGATAGAGCGGGCTTTGTTGGATTCGGTACGAATGGCCCCCAATATTAACGTACTGGAACATCATTTTGCCGTTGACCTGATAACGGATCATCAGGCCGGCGGTAACTACCAGTTGAGAAATCATAATACCAAAACGCCTGGAAGTTGTTATGGTGCTTACGTCCTGGACGATGAAATCGGAAGGGTAGATGTGTACTTAGCCAAGGTGACTATCCTTGCGAGCGGTGGTACCGGCCAGGTTTATCAGCATACCACCAATCCCGGTGTTGCAACCGGTGACGGACTCGCCATGGCATACAGATCAGGTGCCCGGTTGAGGCATCTGGAATTTATGCAATTTCATCCTACAACCCTTTTCCATGAGAGCGCAGGTTCATTTCTGATTTCAGAAGCCGTTCGAGGCGAAGGTGCCGTTCTGAGAAACAATAACGGCGAGTCGTTTATGGCTCAGTATGACAGCCGATCCGATCTGGCACCCAGAGATATTGTGGCCCGGGCCATCGATGATCAAATGAAGACCTCCGGAGACTCTCACGCGTGGCTGGATGCAACGAAGTTGGGCCGAGGCACACTGGAATCGAGATTCCCGACCATCTTCCAACGTTGCCTTGATTACGGCATCGACATGGCCGTAGATTTCATTCCTGTCGTGCCCGCAGCGCACTACATGTGTGGTGGCGTGGTAACAGATCTGAATGCAAGAACGTCAATAAGAAACCTTCTTGCATGTGGGGAGGTAGCCTCGACGGGTTTGCACGGTGCCAATCGCCTGGCAAGCAACTCGCTGCTCGAAGCAATTGTGATGAGTCATCGTGCGGCTCACGCTGCTATCGAAGATGCATCTGAGACGACCTTTTCAAGCGATGTTCCAGACTGGGACGCGAGTGGAACATCAAATCCCATGGAATGGGTTCTCGTGTCCCACAACCTGGATGAGTTGCAAAGGACGATGACTAACTACGTAGGAATCGTCCGGTCAGTATCCAGACTCGAACGCGCGCGGCGACGAACTCATTTACTTTTCGAAGAGACAGAAGCATTCTACAGATCATCCGTTATCTCGGTCCGACTCTGCGAACTTCGGAATCTGATTGCTGTGGGTCATCTGATTATTCAGAGCGCACTTGCGAGACGCGAAAGCAGGGGCTTGCATTACATGACGGATTTCCCGGTCTTACCCGACGAAAATCAGTACAAGTCTGACCTGGAATACAACGTGTGAAGACTATGCGCTGATACCTGTACGCATTGCATGAAAGCGCACACAAGCACTATATTGGCGGTGCGGTTAGAAGGGAGGCATGTGCCGCCCTTTTTTATTGGTAAGCGTTATTTGTTTACGCCCGTCCGGGTTCGGATTGGGCGTTTTTTGCAGAATCATATGTCAGCAGACAATTCTACAACATCGCATGTTTCACTCGACGAGAGGATTAAATCGCTCGTCCTCGAATCGTTGGATGATGAAAATTATTTCCTCGTCAAGCTCATCGTGCGTGGTTACAGAGGCGCCCGGGCGGTAGAGGTTTATGTTGATTCCGATACAGGAGCTCTGGTGAACGAGCTGGCGGCGATCGGTCGGAGGTTGAGATTTCTCATCGACTCCGAAGCTGCTATTGACGGAAAGTACGCAATGACGGTCTCCTCTCCGGGAGATCAATATGCTTTCATTATGCCTCGTCAGTACACAAAATATGTTGGTAAGACCCTGGATATTCAGTACAAGTTGTCAGAAACGGTGGAAGAAACTGTGTCTGTGCAAGGATCGTTAGAAACTGTTTCAGGCGAGAGCCTGATCCTCCGTGAAAAAGACGGAAATAACAAGGAAATTTTAATTGACCGAATTAAGAACGCGAAGGTTGTATTGCCCTGGTGACGGGCATTGGCCGGTTTAAATAATTCATAGTCAACGGAAAACATGCAGAGTTCAGTTCTTGTATCGTCGTTTGCCGAGATTGCCCGAGAAAAAGGGATCGAACGGGATACGCTTCAACTTATTGTTGAAGATGTATTCCGTGCGATGATAAGAAAGCGGTATGGTTCAGACGATTCGTTTGAAATAATTCTGAACCCCGATCACGGAGACATGGAAATCCTTCATATCAGGGAAATCCTTCCGGATTGGGATATAGAGGACCCGGTTACCCAGATAGGCATAACCGATGCCCTTATAGTCGATGCAGATGTGGAAGTTGGGGACGAAGTCGCGGAAGAAGTCGATTTTAAAGACTTTGGACGGCGCGCCGTAATGACTGCCCGTCAGACATTCAGCCAACGGATCCGTGACATCGAGAAAGAAAACCTCTACGAATGGTACACCGACTATGTCGGCGAGGTCATCGTTGGAGAAATTTATCAAATACGCCGTCGCGAAATCCTTGTTATACATAACAAGGCAGAACTGATTCTTCCGCGGCACGAACAAATTTATCGCGATCGTTACCGCAAAGGCGATATGGTTCGCGCAGTCATCAAAGAAGTTGGGCGTGACTCTGTCGGTAATCCTCAGATTATTATCAGCCGAGCAGATCCGCTGTTTATGGAGCGGTTGTTCGAGCTCGAAGTGCCGGAGATCGACGAAGGCATCGTCGAGATCAAAAAAATTGTGCGCGAACCTGGCGAACGTGCCAAAGTGGCTGTCGTCAGTTATGACGAACGTATTGATCCGGTCGGGGCGTGTGTAGGTATGAAAGGATCCAGGATACACGCTGTCGTCCGGGAGCTGGGAAACGAAAATATCGATGTTGTGCAATGGTCGGACGACAAGGTTGAGCTGATCAAGCGCGCCCTGTCTCCCTCCAATCCTTTTCTAGTGCAGCTCAATGATCAGCTTGATCCCCCGCGCGCGAAGGTTGTCGTTCGGGCGGATGAAGTGAGTCAGGCAATTGGACGAGGTGGGATCAACATTCGGCTTGCCTCACAACTTACAGGCTATGAAATCGACGTCTACCGTGAGATCTCGGACAAAGAGGAAGACGTGGAAATTAAAGAGTTCGCCGACGAGATTGATGCGGATACTCTCAAGAAACTGGAAGACATCGGATGTGACACGGCACGGGCTGTGCTAGAGCTCTCCAAAGATGAACTGATAAGGCGAACTGGCCTTGACGATGAGAAGGCCGAGGCCGTATTAGCCGTTATCAGGGCTGAATTCGAAGACGCTGAGTCTGAAAAGGCGCGTGAAGCTGCGGCGAAAACGAGCGAGCCGAAAAGTGATAGTTCCGTTTCCGAAGAAAAGACGGCTGAAGAAGCACCTGCAGAGCAATCTGAAGTTGACGTAGATGCTGAGACCGACGCAGGAGGACAGACTGAGGCGGAGGCGGAAGCAGAAACCGAAGCCGGCGCTGAAGCTGAAGCAGACAGCGAGACCAAAGCTGAAGTAGAGACTCAAGCCGAGACCAAAGCTGAAGTAGAGACTCAAGCCGAGACCAAAGCGGAAACAGAAGCAGAAACCGAAGCCGGCACTGAAGCTGAAGCAGAAACCGAAGCCGGCACTGAAGCTGAAGCAGACAGTGAGACCAAAGCTGAAGTAGAGACTCGATCCGAAACCGAAGCAGAAACTGCGTCAGAAAAGGAAGACGTCGTGATATCAGATGATAGTTCGGACGTTGCGGACGCAGGCGCTCCTGAGGGCGACGAAGAGAAAAAAGAAACAGAAGCATAACATCTGTGATTTTCACAGAAAACCGGGTAACTCCCTAGACTAATTCGTGCATGTCGGAAGAGAAAACATTCAAGAAAGTCAGACTCTTCAAGGTCTCGAAAGAACTCAATATCGGAGTTGAGTCTCTTATCGGGCACCTTGTAACGGAAGGGTTCTCTGATTCTCTGAAGGGATCGGGAGCGATGGCATCCATCACGGATGAAAACGCTTACCTGGAGCTGCTCAAAGAATTTGCGGATGACAAGGCACTCGCTGAGCGAATCAAAGAGAAACGGGCCGCTCAAAAATCATCTGCGGTTGAGGTGCTGGTTGAACCAGAAACCGAAATTCCGACGGTTGAGGATCAGCCCGAACCAGTTGAAGATCCCGTAGGTATTCCTGACACGGAAGACGCCGATGTGGGAACGATTTCGGAGTCAACTGACGATTCTTCAGTAGCAGAGGCCGAGCCCGTTGTTATAGATGAAACACCTGAAGCAGAAGAAGCTACAGCTGAAAAAGGCCCCGTCGTAACCGACTCATCTGAATCGACTACCGAAGAACACGTCTTAGACGAAGCCGCCACCGAAGCGACTGTGACATCCGATTCGGATCAGAGCGCAGACACAGATCCGACTGAAGTGGCAGCGGTCGAGCCACGTGAATCAGATCCTGATCAAGGTTCTGCGGGAGAACTGTCGGAAGCAGTGTCAGGAACCGTTACTGAAGAAGTAGTTACCGGGGACGTCGTCGCTGAATCGACTGTCAAAGTTCCGGAATCAACTGAGCCTGAACCACCGACAGAATTATCGGCAGGTCCTGCGGACGCGGCACAGGACGCCACCTTACCAAAGGTAGGCGAACAGGAAGATGAAAATGTCATTCTTGCGGATCGATACAAATTGGCCGGCACGAAAATCCTAGGAAAGATTGACCTTGCTGTCGTCGACCCGACGGAAACAGAAACCAGTTCGGATGGGAAACGCAAACGACGCAGAAAGCGGATTTCCGGAGAACCAACTGATAAGAATAAGCGAGCTCAAACAGCTTCCGATACTGCACCCTCCAAGCGCAAAGGCAAAAAGAAAAAGTCTCCGGCGGTTGATGAAACAGCGGTAGAACAGAGCCTCCAGGAAACGCTACGAGAGCTGGAAATGGGCGCCAGTCGTGTCCGCCAGAGACGACGCCGGCAAAAAAGGGATGATCATGCCGCGGATCGGCAGAAAGAGGCCGATGATCAACGTGAAAGCGAAGGTGTCCTTAGTGTTACGGAGTTTATTTCGACGGGCGAACTAGCTTCACACATGGATATAGCGGTTAATGACGTGATTTCGACGTTGTTCGGAGCCGGTCTAATGGTGTCCATAAATCAACGTCTTGACGCCGACACCATCACATTTGTGGCGGATGAATATGGGTTTGATGTCGAATTTATAAGCGATCTGACTGTATCCGATCTGATCGTTGAGGAAGATGACCCCGCCGATCTCCTTCCCCGTCCACCGGTCGTGACCGTGATGGGCCATGTTGACCACGGTAAGACGTCACTGCTCGACTTTATCAGAAAAGAAAGCGTTGTGGCTGGCGAGGCTGGTGGAATCACGCAGCATATCGGAGCTTACCATGTAGAACTTAGTGATGACAAGGTAATCACATTCCTGGACACCCCTGGTCACGAAGCCTTTACGGCTATGCGGGCGCGTGGAGCAAAGGTAACGGATATAGTTGTCCTGGTTGTTGCCGCGGACGACGCTGTAATGCCCCAGACCATAGAGGCCATTAACCATGCCAAGGCCGGTGATGTACCAATAGTTGTTGCCGTCAATAAGATGGACAAACCCGAGGCAAATCCGGATCGAGTGATTCAGCAACTGTCTGATTACGGCGTACTGGTAGAACAGTATGGTGGCAAGGTGCAGTGCGAATATGTTTCTGCGCTCACGGGTGACGGTGTTGACGCACTCCTGGATCGCGTGTTGCTCGAAGCAGAGCTGCTTGACCTGAAAGCAAATCCAAATCGAAATGCAGTTTGTACGGTTATTGAAAGCAGAAAAGAACGGGGAAGAGGCAACATCGCGTCAGTACTGGTTCAAAACGGCACGCTTAAAATCGGAGACCCGTTTGTAGCGGGAATTTACTCTGGCCGCGTTCGAGCCATGTTTGATGAACATGACAATCGCGTCGACAATGTAGGGCCTTCGATGCCCGTTCAGGTGATCGGAATGGATGGCTCGCCAGATGTAGGCGACCCGTTTGTGGTACTTGATGACGAGAAAGAAGCTAAAACTATTGCCCAGAGCAGGCATCAGATACACCGGGAGCAATCACTTCGCCAGAGAAAACACATTACGCTGGACGAAATTGGCAGGCGGCTTGCACTCGGCGATTTCAAGGAACTGAATCTCATCGTCAAAGGCGACGTTGCCGGATCGGTGGAAGCACTGTCGGATTCATTGCTTAAACTTTCAGCTGAAGAAGTCGTCGTAAACATCGTGCACAAAGGCGTTGGCGCCATTAGCGAAAGTGACGTTACGCTTGCTCTTGCTTCCGATGCAATTATTATAGGATTCCAGGTTCGACCTGTGCTGGGCGCTCGGAAGATGGCTGAGCGCGAGGAAATCGACGTCCGCCTGTATTCAGTCATCTATCACGCAATCAGTGAAGTCCGGGATGCTCTGGAAGGCCTGTTGTCACCCGAGCGACTCGAGAATATTACCGGGACTGTTGAAGTCAGGGAAACGTTTAAGGTACCGCGTCAGGGTATGATTGCCGGTTGTCACGTAGCCGATGGGAAAATTAAACGTTCCGACAAGATCCATCTTATTCGTGACGGCGTGGTCATTTATGACGGCACCCTGGCGTCGCTGAGGAGATTCAAAGACGATGTCCGAGAAGTTCTAAGTGGTTATGAATGTGGTATCGGTATTGAAAACTTCAATGACCTGAAAGTGGGTGATCAAATCGAAGCGTATGAAATCATTGAAAAACGACGGACGCTCGCTGACGCATCGAGCACGATATCGAAATGAGCATTCGAACCGAACGTGTTGCAAGCATGCTGCAACGTGAAATCGCCGAAATTTTAAGACACGATTTTGCTTCCGAGATTCAGCACATGATTACCGTAACGGGAGTACGCGTTACGAATGATCTGGGCATAGCGTATGTATACGTGAGTGTTTTCGGGGACGACGATATTAACAAGCAGGATGCAATCGATGAGTTAAAATCGCTTTCTGTACGGGTTCGTAAGACGCTGGCCGGAATAATCAGACATCAACTAAAAGGTGTCCCTGAACTACGTTTTTTTCTCGATGATTCCCTTGCGGAGGCGGCTCGTCTTGAAGAGTTATTTGGAAAGATCCATTCGCACGACGAACCTTCCGCTTCCGACGTTTGAACCTCAAACATCTGTTATGTTTGATCCCGCATTCCGTGCAGACCCTGTCGATCGAACACAAGAATTTCCCGTTGACCTGGAAAGTGTTGTTCTCCCGATCGACAAACCCAAAGGAATAACCTCTTTTGACGTAATTCGAGCGCTTCGGCGAATCTTGAAGATCCGAAAAATCGGACATGCCGGCACACTGGATCCGATGGCTACAGGCCTGCTCATCTGCCTTATCGGCAAATCAACCAAGCGGATGAATGAATTCCTTGAATATAAAAAGTGTTATACCGGTACGATGCGTTTCGGGCAAACGACGCCGTCTTTTGATGCTGAAACAGAAGTAGAAAAAGTGGAAGACGTATCCGCGTTGACGATTACTGATATCCGAGAGGCTTCTTCGGTGTTTTCCGGGACAATCCTGCAACAAACTCCGATGTATTCGGCGGTTCGCGTTGGTGGAGAGCGACTCTATCACAAGGCGAGGCGCGGTGAAAAAGTCAAGACACCGCAACGCTTTGTGACGATCTATGATTTCTCAATTGATAACTATTCTGCCCCTGACGCCACTTTTACCCTGATCTGTTCAACAGGAACGTATGTGCGAAGCGTCGCTCATGAAATGGGTCAGGCGCTAGGTTGTGGCGCCCATCTGGTTGCCCTTCGCAGAGAGTATATCGGCCCTGTGTCTGTAGAAACCGCCTGGTCGCTCGACGACATCCCATCCAGAGACTGATAACACGCGTGGAGTTAATTTACTACACAGACGAAATGCCGTCGCTCCGAGATTCGGTGATAACGGTTGGAACGTTTGATGGCGTACATCTGGGGCATCGCGCTGTGTTGGACTTCCTCATGGAAACAGCGAGAAGGAGAGAAGGCAAAAGCACCCTTGTCACATTCGACCCTCACCCCCGGGTTGTAGTTCGTGGCGCCACAATCCCTCTTCTTACAACCATCGAGGAACGAGTAAAACACAGTAAAGAATGGGGGCTTGATCGTTTCATCGTCATTCCGTTTACGAAGGAATTTGCGGCGGTCGAGGCAGAAATTTTTGTGGATGAGATTTTACTCGGGAAGCTTGGAATGAGTCAAATTGTTATCGGACACGACCATTCCTTTGGAAGAGGTGGGCGGGGCAACGAAGCGTTGCTTCGAAAACTTTCGGAAACGCGAGGATTCGATGTCAATTCCATCCCGGCGGAACTCGATTCTGAATCGGCTGTGTCCTCATCAAGAATCCGCCACCTTATTGAACAGACTGGTCAGGTACGCGACGCCGCCAAACTTCTCGGTTACTACTATGGGTTTGATACACTGGTGGTGAAAGGATCGGCGAGAGGAAAGAAACTGGGTTTTCCAACGGCGAACCTCGATCTCGCAAACTCAGACAAGATCATTCCCCTCGTCGGGGTATACGCTGTCAAAGTATATCTGAGCAATTTCGATGACCCACTTTACGGTATGATGAATATCGGAGTGCGTCCTACCTTTGACGAATCAGTTCTAACTATGGAGGTTCACATTATCGATTATCCGACTTCTGAGGATTTGTACAATCGTCAACTTCGCGTAGAATTCGTTGAAAGACTGCGCGGGGAACAGAAATTTGCAGGAATCGATTCGCTTGTCGCGCAACTAAAGCTCGATAAAGAGCGTTGCACGCAACTGTTTCTCGGTTGAGTCTCTCTCAATCGGCGACACTGCCGACGCAGGCGTCAGCCCCGGCAGTAATTTTATGGGATTCGTTGTCCAATACGGATTACGGGTTCTTCTTTAGCATGGTATAATCTAAAGAGGATCTCTTAGTGATTACAAAAGAAAGAAAGGAAGAATTGGCCGTTCAATTCGGCAGCTCAGCGAGCGATACGGGAACAGCCGAAGTGCAGATTGCAATTTTCAGCCAACGTATCATCAATCTTACCGAGCATCTCAAGAACCACTCCAAAGACCACTCTACTCGTAGAGGATTGTTGAGGCTGGTTGGGAAACGACGCAGACTCCTTAATTATCTGATAGAAAATGATATCGAACGATATCGAAAAATTATTGCGGAACTCAGCATTCGAAAATAGCAGAGTATTGCATTAACGGCATCCTTCCAATCAGAGGGATGCCGTTTCGTTATGGTGACCGAAAGCATATCGCGCAGAAAAGCGCCAATCACTTTCGCTTGCTATTATTTTGTGTAGAAAAGAGAAAACAAAAAAGATGTTAAAAGCAATTATCCAGGAAGTAGAGATAAGCCCTGGAAAAGTTATTACCCTTGAAACGGGAAAGTTGGCCAAACAGGCCTCGGGCGCTGTAGTCGTCCGCATGGGAGATACCATGGTACTCGTTACAGCTGTACTCTCGCCTAATGCGAAAGAAGGACAAAGCTTCTTTCCGCTTACGGTGGATTACCGCGAGAAATTTTCGGCCGGTGGGAAATTTCCTGGTGGATTTATTAAACGGGAAGGACGTCCAACGGACAAAGAAGTCCTTTCTTGCCGGTTGATCGACAGGCAAATACGCCCAATGTTCGTAGACGGATTTTTCTACGAAACACAGATCATTGCAAATGTCATTTCGGCAGATGGCGAAAATGACGCCGATGTACTTGCAGCAGTCGGCGCGTCTGCGGCACTTATGTTGGGTGGTGCACCCTTTGAAGGACCAATTTCACAGGTACGTGTCGGACGCGTTGATGGTGAGTTCATCATCAACCCGACCATGACCGATCTGGAATCTTCAGACCTGAATCTGATCGTAGCCGGCAAGTATGACTCAATTGTCATGGTTGAAGGAGAGATGGATGAGATTTCGGAAGAAGATATGCTCAATGCCCTTGATGCTGCGCACGCGGTGATCAAGAAGCTTTGCGAAGCTCAGACGGCATTTGTGGAGGCTGCGGGTGGCGCAAAAACGTTTGAATACACTTCGATAACGACACCTGTTGAAATCATCGAACAGGTAGGCGAATTTATTGCGAGTAAAATAGACGCTCACATCCGCCTTCCGTACTCCAAAGAAACCTTCTACGGAGGCATCTCAGATCTGAAAAAAGAAACGGTTGAACACTTTCTTAAGGGTTCGGATGAAAACGGTGAAGCAACACTTCTTTCCCAGACTGACGATGGTTTCAACGCTGGCGACATTAAAGCCGCTTTCGGAGAAGTAGAAAAACAAGTTCTCCGTAAAGTGATTCTGGAAGAAAGCCTTCGCCTAGATGGACGTGGACTGGCTGATGTCCGTGATATCTGGACGGAAGTAACGTATCTGCCGCGTGTACACGGCTCTGCCGTCTTCACGAGGGGAGAAACACAGGTTCTTGCTTCTGTAACTCTCGGAACCGGCCGCGACGTTCAGGCAGTGGACCAGGTGTTCGATACGACCGACAAACGATTCTACCTGCACTACAGCTTCCCACCCTTTTCAGTTGGTGAAGCTCGATTCCTGCGCGGCACCAGCAGGCGCGAAATCGGACACGGAATGCTGGCAGAACGTGCTCTTCAGGGCCAGTTACCTGACGAACAGGATTTCCCGTACACGATTCGTATCAATGCGGACGTACTCGAATCGAACGGCTCTTCTTCTATGGCGAGCGTGT
>Ga0209988_10002969_pt1 | contig 11218 bp, 7 predicted proteins | sample N075metaG_FD_183115 | JGI IMG/M metagenome (GOLD analysis project Ga0209988, IMG submission 183115) | Deep subsurface microbial communities from Kermadec Trench to uncover new lineages of life (NeLLi) - N075 metaG (SPAdes) (version 2) | ecosystem: Environmental > Aquatic > Marine > Ocean trench... | reverse complement strand
CACCCCGATAGCGATGGAAAGACCGAACCACTGGGAAAAACTGGCGACGAAGCCGAGATACGGATTGAGCGCCCGGCTGGCATAAATATAGCTGCCGCCGGCGCGGGGCATGGCAGAGGCCAGAATAGCGTAGGCCAGCGCCGCCAGAATTGCCGGGAGCGCCGCGAACAGGTAGGCCGGTAAAACATACGGCCCGATACCCGGCACACTGCGCTGGATCATGAACGGAATAATGTTGATCGCCGCGCCCAGCATGGAGCAAATGCCCGTGGCCGCCAGGCCGAGCAGACCCAGGTTGCGGGCCAGCCCCGTGCTGCTGGTGGAAGTGCCTGATGCACTTGCGGATTTATGAGTCACGAATTAATTCCTCGCATGTTTTTTAAAAAAAATTTGACCGCCTGCAGCAGGAAAAGAAAAGGATCAAATAACTCAAAGAATCAAATGGCCAAGATTGTCTTCAGCAAACAGCTCGAACGTAGACATCGCCGACATGGTCGAAGTTGCAATCACCGTAGCCGAAACCGACCACCCAGGCACTCGAAGGCGGATAGTTTATCCGACGTCAAAATAAACCTTTGCTCAGCATCAAACTGCTCAGCAATATAAAGCCTACGTTTTCGTTCCGGTTCCATGAGCGACATAGCTTCCTCTAAAGTCGGCAGCCGCCAGTCCTTATAGCCACCGTAGGTTTCAGCATTGATTTTTTTTAGATAGTCTTCACCGTCAGCATAGGACGACCCGTATCCCGAGCCGCTCTGCTGCCAGGTGAGCCCGGTGGCGGCATCGAAGATAACGCTATCCCCGGGCTGTAGTTGAAATTGATGATCTATGCCTTTGCCGTCCGGGTTGAGTCTGCTATCATAATAGTTTTTGGCCTTTATTATTTGATATTTTTCAAGAACATTGGCATATGTTTCACTATCTAAAGAGCCGCCAAAGGCCGCGGTAATTATTACCCTGACCTTTTCGCTTTCAATAGTCGCCTGTAGTTCTTTTTCCTGGGTATTTAAAACAGAAATTCTCTTTTGAACACTGGCCAGTTTAAACTCAGCTTTTTTTGTCCGGTGTGCCAAAGCTGCTGTTTCTCTGGAAAGCGAGTCATTCAGGGCGGCCAAGTTGGCTTGCTCAATTTTCAAAGAGTCGGAAAGTTGTTCCAAAGCCTTACTGCGGGCCTCAAGCTCAATACGCTCGAGACGATCTTTAATCTCGTTATAGTCTGTCTTTTTGGTGGAAATTTCGGTTTGCAGATTAGCCTTTTGAGTATTCAGATTTACCAGGGGCTGAATGTAATTCAGCAAAACAAATCCTACCACGATGCCGCCAAATATAATCTGCGCGAGAGGCACACCCATGACCCGGGCTTGCTTACTACGCTTCTCAAGGTCTGCTGTTTCAGCCTTGAGTTTTGCCAGCTCCGCTTTTTTAATCTGCTGGTCGAGAGGTTTTTTTCTTCTTCCGCCATGGATCCTTCCCTAACAACGAATGGATAACGTCGGTTGATTAATCCGTAGGGGCACGGTGCACCGTGCCCCTACCATCAATTGCCAATTTGCAGGGTTGTCGGTGTCTTCCTGCCTTATCAACGGATTGTAGATAATGTATTCACGGATGCGGTTTAGTTCGTCATCGTTACGGATTACGCGGTCATAGAAACCACGTTGCCATTTGAAATTTATTCGGCCGTCTTGTCTGATTTTTTTGGTCACAACTGACTTGAATTGTCCAATTATTGAACCTAATGTGTTTGGCTGTAATGATTTTGGTTTATTGGTAGGGGCGACCGGACCGGTCGCCCCTACGTTAGCCATTTCCTCTACGAACAAAATTCCGTGAAAATGATTGGGCATGATGATGTACGCGTCCGTGAAAACATTATCCCGAATTTCGGCCGTTTGCAACCATTCGGTTTCAACAATCAGCCCGATATCGTTTAAAACCATCTGTTCATTCGCAACTTGGCCAAATAAACATTCTCTGTCCTGGGTGCAAGTCGTCACAAAATACGCACCGGCGCTGGCATAATCAAATTCCTTCAGCCGAATAGATTTGCGTCTGCGATTTATTGAACCCAACGACCTGACCTTTTTAGAATTATTGGTCTTTGACTTTGCCTCTGATTTTTTTGACCGTCGAAAAAACGCCAAAAACAATCAAGGCAATCACAAATCCATACACCCAAATAGGAACATTTCGCCCAACGATGATAAGATAAAGATACGCCGATACGAAAAAAAAGCCCGCCAACAATACCGGAATGACAATAGATTTACCCTTTCGATAGTTCCGTACAATCCAGGCGACCGATGCCGTGAAGAATGGAATCGCACCGACATAAATGCCGCCAAACACCAGCGGATTGACATTGTATTTCTTACCCAAACTCAAAAACCAATCAACGAGTGAGTCCCAGGTCATAGTTCTTTGTCTGTTATTTCATCAGGATAATTTTTCCGGATTTGAATGAAAAGCGTCGGCCTCAAACCAGTAAATCATAATCTCTGTAGCAATGTTGTTGGATAAGTTATAAATGGTGCCGATTCTATAAACGGACCTAACGGCAGAGCCGGATGCAATTGCTCGCTTGCTTGAGATTTTGTATATTTCAAGGCAAAGAATTGGAGTCGGTATCTTGCTTTCATAAATTTGAAAAAAGATATATCATACAACCTTAACATGCAATTAAAAAAAAGTTAAATCCGATTCAGAGCGGAACTAAACTTTGTTTTTTGGGTGTTTATGATATCATGTTCGAATCTTTAAAATCCAAAATCAACCTTTGTAGCATCGCCGTTTTATTGCTGCAATTCTCGTTTGCATGGGCACAGGTCAGCACCCCGCCCGACAGTTCTTCCCGCAAAGCTCAAGCCGTCATTGATAGTTCAAAAATAAGCCCAATTAACAAATTGCTAACGAACCCTAATCAAGATCCGACTTCAAAAAGTGACATCAAAGCGGCGGACGTAGGACTCAGTAAACCGGTTGACTACACCTACAAAACCATGATTACCGAGAAAACCGAAAATGGGCGTGTGACCCGCCTCCTCGGCGACGCCACGGTTAAATTCGGAGATATTACCATTAAGGCTGGCAAAATCACCATTCTCTGGAACGACAACCTTTTGATTGCTGAGAGTTTGCCAGATTCCGGCAACGGCGCAAATGGCCCTGATTCACTCAAGGTCAAACAAACCGGCCGGCCGACCTTTTCAGACGGCAAAGAGACCATGGTCGGCGACCGCATGGAGTTTAATTTTAAGACCGAAAAGGGCAGGATACTCCGCGGCAGGACAAAATTTCAAGGAGGGCATTATCAGGGAGATATAGTGAAGATCGTCGATCCCAGCGTGTTCAATGTGGCGGAAGGCAAATACTCAAGTTGTGACAAGGAAGAGCCACATTTCCATTTTCGCGGCAAGCAAATGAAAGTTATCCTAAACGATAAAGTCATCGTCAAACCGGTAATCTTCTTCATCGGGAAAATACCCCTGGCGATTTTTCCGTTTGCCATGTTTCCAACCAAAGAAAACGGCCGCCAGTCCGGCGTCATCCTGCCGCAATACGGCACCAGTCCGGCGGAAGGAAGATATCTCCGAAATGGAGGATTCTACTGGGCAACAAATGACTACATGGATGTCCGCTTTAACCTGGATTTTTTTGAAAAGACCGGTATCCTTTTTCGCAGCAATGTGAATTATAAATTGCGCTATAAGTTCTCCGGCGCGGTTTCAGGTTCCTACACCAGAAAAACTTTTGACGGTACCAAACAGCGCCGGTGGAATCTGGATATTCGCCATAATCAGACAATCGATCCCAATTCAAATCTCTCCGTTAGCGCGAGTTTCGTTAGTAATAACAGTTTTTACCGTGAATTCAGCGCCAACCGGAGCCAGCGTTTAACCCGGCAGCTTCGTTCGAATGCCACGTTTAATAAACGCTGGTCTGAAGGGAGGAATAGCCTTAGCTTAAACCTTTCGCAAACAAAAGATCTGGAAAACGGTCGAAATACGGTAACCCTTCCGCAATTCCGTTTTACGCGTGGTCAAAGCGCGATCTTTCCGTTCAAGAAAGATGAAACCGGCCGATCTAAAAAAGTGCCTAAATGGTACAACTCGATTCGGTATTCATATAAAGGATTTTTGCTTAATACGGTACAAAAAGACAGCACTGGCGACCCCGATGCCCAGATCGACCGCCGGGCCGAACATGACATTCGGCTCAGTTTTACAAATCCAAAGAAGCTCTTCGGTTGGTTGAGTTTAAGCCAGTCGTTTAATTATGACGAGGACTGGTTTGATCGAAAAAAGTCGTTCAGCCTGGCAGATTCAACCAATGTTTTCGAGCCAACGGAAGAGAAAGGGTTTGCCGTTCGCCGCACATTTCAATACTCGACTTCGGCAAGCACGAACTTATTTGGAACGTTCTATCCAAAAATAGGCCCGATCCGTGCCATGCGGCACAAGATGAGCCCTTCCCTTTCGTTTTCCTACCGGCCTGATTTTTCCGATAAAGTGTGGGGGTACTACGCAGTGCTGGAAGATACCTCTGGACAGGAAAGACGGCTGGATAAATTTCGCAGCACGCCGCGCGGCAAGTCGATGAGTATGAATTATAGTCTTAACAATCTTTTTCAAATGAAGCTGGGAGAAGGGGAGAACGAAAAGAAAATTAATTTGTTTAATCTGAATTTTAGCAGCGGCTACAATTTTGCCGCCGATAGTCTGAAGATGGGTGCCCTTACGACCTCTTTCCGCGCCAGTCCCAGGAAGAATTTCACCATAAGTGCAGCCCTGGGACACAGTTTTTATAAGTATGATGAAGAGCTCAAACGAACCATAAATCGGTTTATTTCTCCGCGGCTGACGCGCTTCAGTATCGACGCCAGGTGGACCCTGCGTGGCAAAAAATCGAATCGAAGCAGCGGGGGAAGCCAGGCTGCTGCCGGCGGACCGGCTTCAACATTAAATCAGCAGCAAACTCAAGCTGGATTATCCGGTCAACCTCAAGATGGTTTTTCTCCTGAAAGCGCCTTTTCCGCATTTGATATCCCCTGGCGGGCCTCCCTATCTTTTTCATACAGCCTCAGCAAATCCAATCCTTTTAATCCGACCAAGAGGGCTTATGTTGATCTTTCCGGTGTTGAAGTACAGCTGACAAAAAAATGGCGCATCGGCTATCGGCTGCGTTACGATTTAGAAGGAACGGAAATTGTCGATCAGAGAATTTCGTTTTACCGGGATTTGCATTGCTGGGAGGCCCGGTTCAACTGGAACCCATCGGGAATCGGCGCAGGCTACTATTTCAAAATCAACATCAAATCGCCCCACCTGAGCAGTGTTAAACTCGAACGGCGCGGCGGCACGACCACGATCTTCAGGCCGTTCTAAGATTACTTTAAACTACAAACAGACCGAAGTCATTCTGAGCACATAATGCACAATCCCTGCCTCATAAATAAAAGTCGGTGTGCGAAGAATCTCCAGAGGCCAGCCCAAGATTCTTCGCGTCCGCTGCCTAACCACAATTGAAGCTTTGCTGGACTCCACGCTCAGAATGACGAACTAGTTTTTTCCTCTCCAAATTTTGATGAACCAGGGGCGCGATACGCCTGAAACGGAATGGCAAGTAAATTCTTTAGACTGCTGTGCTCCTCCGGCTGCATGTGGGGATCGATGCCATACTGCAAATTTTTTGTTTCAACCTCTACGAAGGTACGGAACAAGCGGTCCCAGATTGAAAAAATATTGCCGAAATTGGTGTCGGTCAGCGGCTGGACATAATGGTGGTGAACTTTGTGCATCTTAGGCGTGACAAAGATATAGGAAAGCAGCCGGTCAATTTTTGCCGGCGTTTTGATGTTGGCGTGGGTGATTTGTGCGAACAGTGCAGATAGGGTCTGATAAATCATGACGACGCCAACGGGAAGGCCGGCGATCAGGATGCTGAGCAGTGCAAAAGTCACCCTGAACAAACTTTCCCCGGGATGCTGCCGCAGGCTTGTGGTGACGTCAACTTTGGTGTCGGTATGATGAATCAAATGAAATTTCCACATCCACTTCACTTTATGCTGGATCCAGTGAATCAGGTAAGCGCCGATAAAATCGAGCAAGAGCACACCGAGCATTACATGTAACCACAAAGGCAGGTTGGCGAGATAAAGCAGCCCAAACTTGTTGACAGTGGTGAAATCACAGGCTTTAATAATGAAAAACGCGAAAACCAAATTCACCACCAGGGTGGTAAAGATAAAAAACAGGTTGAGCACCGCATGCTTAATTTTGGAATATTTGAACGAGAAAAGCGGGATGGCGCCTTCAAACGCCCAGAACCCCACCAGCCCGGTGGCTAAAATTGCCGTTCGATAAGCCGGTGAAATGGTTCCGAAAAAGTCGATGATGGGTTGCATTGGTTTTTTGCGAATTTAAGGTGTGCCTCAGCCGCGGCAGGGCTTTCAGGGCACTTAACTTTCTGATTGAATGCGAACGCCTAATAAATCAACACCATTTTTTGCGTTTTCACCAATCCACCCGCCTGCAAACGATAAATATAAAGACCGCTTGCCACGGGGAGGCCCAGATCATCCTGCCCATCCCATAACACGGCATGAAAACCCGCAGGCTCAAAGCCGGCAACCAGAGAGCGCACTTGCTGACCCTGGACATTAAAAATCAGTAATTTCACTTCACCAGCCTGAGACAGCCGATACTCAATGAGCGTGCCGGGATTAAACGGGTTTGGGTAGTTTTGACTGAGGCTCAAGTCCCCCGGTATGGTTTCATTCTCCCCTGAAGAGACACTTGTCGGCACAGCGCTGAGGACTTCGATTTCTTTCCACGCTACCCAGGAGGGGCTTGCCAGGGTCTCTACCTTAATAAAACGGCCGGTCCACCCTGTTGGCATGGTGTACTCGAGGATTTGGCCACTGGTTGTCTGCCCGTCAAATTCATGCAGGAGTTCAAAATTATCTTGTGCAGTGGCCTTACCCGATAGCTGATGCCGCGTCTGCCCGTCTGGAGACTGATCGACAATCAGATTTATCCTGTTGACCGTGAATGTGCCTCCCAGGTCCAGCTCGATCCACTGCGGTGGGTGGCCGCCGGCGCTCCAGTGCGTTTCCAGGTCGCCATCCACCGCCAAATCAGGCGGATTGCCAGCCAGGCTGTTAGACGCCGTGGCGGTCTTATTCAACGCGATGTTCGGACCTGCAAATCGGCGATCGTGCCGAATCACCCCGTCCATGATGGTCATTTCAATGGTGATGTCCCGGACTTCGAAGGGGTCTGTCGTGAGTGGGTCCTGCGAGAGGACGGTGAGATCGGCCAGCTTGCCGGGCGTCACGCTGCCCTTGACGTCTTCCTCAAATGCAACCCAGGCGTTTGTCACCGCCATAGCCCGGAGGCCTTCCTCCACCGTAAGGTTGCCGCCATCCATCCAGGGGGGAAGCACCTCTTCACGGCTGGCCTTCCGGGTCGCCAAAAGGCTGATGGTCTGCAGGGCTTGGGTGAAATGCCACACAGACGGGCAATCGTTACCGCCAACAATAGGGATACCGCGATCGGCCATTCTTCGCCAGGGATAAACCCACTCCAGAACTTCCGGCAGGTAATAATCCTCCCAGAAAGAGGCACGCTCGGCAATGGCCCAGGTGTACTGAATTGAGGCTGCAATGCCCAGCGCCACCATCTGATCGGCCAGGTCCTCACGCATGACGCGTAGATGTTCCATGCGACAGCGCAGTTGATTTCCGTTTCCCGCGAAAGCGTTCTCGAATGCGTTCAGACCGACGCCGATGGCTGAGTCACCGATGGCGTGCATGGTGATCGGATACCCGGCGCCCAACACTTCCGCGACAACCGCGTTCATTTCCTCCTGCGTTTTGAACAGGTGGCCATAAGGTCCGCACTCAGTAAGAAATGCCTGCCGCGGCTGGGTCAAGGCCGGGCAAAGGCAGCTGCCGCCATCGGCAAATATCTTGACGCCAGCTATACGGAGCGTGGTGTCCTTCTTCACGGTATAGGGGTAATTCATCCACGAAACGTTGTCACCACCGCAATTTGAGTTGTATTGCATATAGACGTTGACTCTGACGGCCAATCTTCCCTCCCGGGAAAGGGTTTGCAGTGCCGGGATGAGGCCTTCCGCGTCGCCAAAGAGCTCATGGACGGTCGTGTAGCCATCGGCTGCCATCTCCTGAGCCGCGCGCGCCAACCCTTCCAGGCCACCGCTCCGAATTCCCTCGAGCAAGCAGTGACTGTGCGCCTCGATCAGTCCGGGCACAACGGTGCGGCCCTGAAGATCGACGAGTTGTGTGCCGGCGGCCTGAAGCGCGAGCATCGCTTCGTTGCTGCCGACGGCTGAAATACGGTTGCCGGCCACCGCTATCGCCTGAACATTTGGCAGCGCTTCATCCAGGGTGATCACATTGGCATTGTAGAGAATGAGGTCCGGACTGGCATCCGGCTTCAAAGCAACTTTTGGTTGTGACGAAGCTATCGAAGGGAAGAAAAGCGCCATCAGGGTTACCAGCTTAAGCAGTTTTTGCGACTTCATCGTATTCTCTCTTTTTGTTGCTGAGCTAATTCATCCTTTTTGTAAACCATTCAATTTTTACTCCGATATGTTAACGGTGAGCGATGAGCTCTACTTTCAAATGCGCATAACGACGGTACTCGCTGTCGACATTCACGCTCAGAGCTTTAAAGAACCACCAACCGTGAATAACAATTATAATTTTCGGAATCGCGCCAACGCGAGACACTCGGTTGGAAACCTTTGTTGGGCAGATTTTTCGAAACAGCATTCGCAAGAATTAGATCCGCAAATCATCGAGAAACTCCGATGCTGGATCGGCGCCGGTGACCAGCAAAGAGTCGCGCGCCCTAGTACATGCAACGTAAAGCAGATGGCGCTCCGTGTTGTAGACTTCCTCCAGATCCGCATCATCCGCGATCCTTTCGATGCGTGCCTGCAGGGGAATGACCTCATCATCGCAGGCCATCACTGCAACAGCACGGAATTCCAGGCCTTTGGCGAGATGCATGGTGCTGATGGCAACATGGCCACTTGTCATTTCCACGTTTTCGTCAAGTATTTTGCACGAAAGGCTGGTGCCATCGACCGCGGCCCGGGCTCTGCCCAGTTCATTCACGGAACGCACGAAAACACCTATCTCGTGAGGCATCACCCCCTCGTTCGTTCGGTCGGAAAGCCATTTGCTCACATGTGTAATTTCATCTTCTGGAGTGTCAAAAACCTTGACGGTCGGTGGTGGCCCGTTGAATACAGAAATCGTTCCGCGCCGTTCTTCGGTATTGCCGTCAACATCGGATAGTTCAGGTCCTAAGAGACGATCGGCCTGCATTCTGATCTGGTGTGATGTCCGGTAATTGATCCGCAATGTGCGCGAACGCCCGCGAATATCGACGCCGAGCACCCTCCATGAGAACGGTTGCTGAAAAATCCGTTGCCCCAGGTCGCCGGCGAAGAAAAGGCTGTTCGTTTCACCGGTTCCAAGCGCTGCAAGAAACCGGAGCTGGGGTACATTGACATCCTGCGCCTCGTCTATCACCGCAAATTCGAATGGGGGGTGTTTGCTGTTCTCCAGCTTTAACGCCAACTTGCTGAAGAGGTCGGCGTAGGTAATCAAACCACGACTTGCCAATTTAGAGCGGACATTCTCGAAAATTGACCAGAGCACCACACGCTGCTTTCCCGGCCGCCGCGTCTTTCGTCCGAGTCTCAGGACATCTCTATACGCTTCCCAGGTATCCAGCTGCCACGTATCGACAACCTGCTGCCACTCTGTGACGAGGAAATGAATGGAAAATTTATGATCCTCCACCGTTCGGGCAGCCTCTTTAAGAATCTGTTCGATCACTTCCTTTGCTGCTATTTGCGGACGACCGAAATTCAGCTCATAGAGTCGGCGACCGATCCCGTCAATGGTGTGAACTTCAATGCGTTCACCGAGGCGGGGTTCCTTGCTGATTAATCGCCTTAACTTCGTTCCTAATGTGTTGGCCAATGTGTCCGAGAAAGTGGTCAGCAAAATTCTGGCATCAGGATTAGCTCGTGCTAGAAAAACGGCTCGGTGGAGCGCCACGATGGTCTTACCGGTTCCCGCCGAACCAGCAACCCGGGCCGGACCACTGTAGTCCTGTTCAACCAGCTCTCGCTGCGCAGGATGCAGAAAAACCGTCCATTTCTCCCAGGGATATTCCAGGGCACGCTCGAGCTCCTCGACGTCTTTCATAACCCGGAAGCGGCGCTGTGCATCGCGGTGCTCGAAAGGATCTGCGGCAGCGGCGGCCGGCGCTGAAACTTGCGGAGTTGCGCCTGTGGCCAGATCCAGCAGTGCCTCGGCCGCCTCCGCCGGGAGGTGGTCCGCCAAATCCAGCACAGTATTTTCGTTGGCCTTGCGGACATCGTCCAGCCATTCGGCCGGCACGCCATAACTCAGTAGTTCATCTTCTGGCAGATCAGCAAACAGCAGCGGCTTCGGAGACGGTGTTTGTTCAACTTCGATATACCTGGGGATTGTTATTTCTCTGATTGTTTCGCGGATTTCCACCAACTGGGCAGCACCGGTTTTTGGATGTGTCTCCAACTTGCGTCGCTCGGCCCAGACATACGCCTGATCGTGGTGAGCGACAAAGCATAGCAGCAGACTTGCGGCAGTTTTGTGGACGATCAAGCGGATATCGCGGCTGACACGCACGGACCAGAAATTTGGGTCCCTGGCTTTATCCAGCTTGTGAAACTGCAGGCCCGGATTGGCCTGGTTCATTTGCAAATCAAAAGCCGTAGTCTTAACACCCTTCTGCTCATCATTTGAAAGCTTAGCAAGGCTGTCGGTGAATGTGTCCGCTATGCGAAATTCCATAAGCGTTAGTCCAAATCCCAATAACTGTTCTTGTTCCAGTTTTCGAGAGAGCCTGAATTCCACTGATCACGACTAAGTTTATTGAGAAATTCAATGGCCTCATCAAGGCAATGATGCTCTAAAGCCCATTCTAACTGTTTTGATAATCTCTGATGTTTTGATGTGTCCGATTCCCCAGAAGCTGCCAGAATTAGCGGCACTGGGGGATTTGACTCTTCAGGATTTCTAAAGCTCTTTAGCAATATGAAACAGTCATTCCAATACATCCCAGCAGGACTCGACCTTCCCTCTTCTTTTATTTCATATAAAAAATCTTCGATCTTTTGCACGCTCATGTTT
>Ga0209988_10002968_pt1 | contig 11219 bp, 7 predicted proteins | sample N075metaG_FD_183115 | JGI IMG/M metagenome (GOLD analysis project Ga0209988, IMG submission 183115) | Deep subsurface microbial communities from Kermadec Trench to uncover new lineages of life (NeLLi) - N075 metaG (SPAdes) (version 2) | ecosystem: Environmental > Aquatic > Marine > Ocean trench... | reverse complement strand
TTTCACACAGGAAATCGGCCCAGTCGCGGCCAATGAACTCGCGATCCGCCAGCAGCAGCCGGATGGTCGAGACCTCGAACAGCCCGAGGTAGCGCCGCATCAGGGCGATCCGCTGGCGGGTGCTTGAAAAATCATCAGTTTCTTTAAACATTTACCAAAGTTCATGAGAAATGCCGTTGATTTCTCATTTTTCATAAGATAGAATCAATTTTCATCACACTTGGCAACTTGTGCCGATTTTTAGACAGAGAGATCGTTTTTCATGGATAAGGACATACAGCAACGTTTTTCAGGTCCAGTGACTGTTTTTCAGGAAAGACGCCTTCCTGAAAAAGCCACGCCTGCCGGGTACAGTGCCCTGATAGGTGCTTATGACCTGTCCGTGCCTCTGCCGCGAACTCTTTCAGCCATCGGCGAGCGCCACCGGGTGATAGAGGAGGGCGGCTGGCGAATTTTGACGCCCCGTCATGCGCCGCATCCGACCCTTGAGGGGCACCTGACCTTTGCCCTCAAAAATGAAGGCCTCGACCTTGCCGTTTTGAAGCGGCTCTTTCTCACGGCCGGTCCGTCCGGGATCGAAACTCTGGTGCGCGCAAAGCCGACCGGCAGTTATGCCCGGCGCGTCTGGTTCCTTTATGAATGGTTGATCGGGTCTCGTCTCGATCTTCCCGATGCGGAGGCCGGGCGCTACGTCCATATCGTCGATCCAGACCAGCAATGGGCAATTGACGGCGAGAACTCGTCGCGTCACCGCGTCAGGAACAATCTTCCGGGCACGCCGGAATTCTGCCCCTTGGTCTTTCGCACCGAGGTGCTCGAACGGTTCATCGCTCTTAAGCTGCCGGAGCGCGCGCAGGAAATCATTGCCGACGTGCCGCGCGATCTTCTCGCCCGGACTGCTGCTTTCCTGCTGCTGAAGGACTCCAAGTCAAGTTTTGCTATCGAGGGAGAGCGTCCGCCCCAAGATCGCATTCAACGCTGGGGAAGGGCCATCGGCGAAGCCGGCCGTCAGGCACTTGATCTCGAAGAACTACTGCGATTGCAGAAAATCGTCATCGGAGATGCTCGTTTCGTGAAGCTCGGACTTCGGCGGGAAGGCGGATTTGTTGGTGAGCACGACCGCGATACACGCATGCCATTGCCCAACCATATCAGCGCCAGCCCGGATGATCTGTCGTCTCTAACAGAGGGGATGATTGCCTTTGATCGTGGTCCCGCACAGAAGGTCGATCCCGTAATCGCCGCTGCCGTGCTCGCATTCGGCTTCGTCTATGTCCATCCCTTTGAGGACGGAAACGGTCGTATTCACCGCTATCTCATCCATCACGTGCTGGCCCAGCGCGGCTTTAATCCGCCAGGAGTCGTTTTTCCCGTGTCTGCCGCGATCCTGGAGTGGATTGACGAATACCGCCGCATTCTGGAGGACTATTCGCTGCGGCTCTTGCCGCTGATAGAATGGGAACCGACTGAAAACGGGAATGTCCGTGTCCTCAATGAGACTGGAGATTTCTATCGCTTCTTCGATGCCACACAGCACGCTGAATTTCTCTATGGCTGCGTTCAGAAGACCATAGAAGAGGACCTGCCAAATGAAACGGATTTCCTGCGCCGGTACGATCTGTTCAAAAACCGTATCGCATCCATGATCGATATGCCCGACCGGACTGTCGATCTACTCTTCCGGTTTCTTCAACAGAATGATGGCCGCCTGTCAAAGAGAGCGCGGGAGCGCGAATTCGAAGCGCTGACCGACACTGAAACCGAGCAATTTGAGCAATCGTATCAAGAAGCGTTTGGAGAGCCGCCGGACATCCGCTCAATGAAGGATCTGGATATAGCGCTTCACAATAGGGAAGTGGGTTGGCCACCGCGCTGCGAGAAGGCGTCTGACGGCAGGCATCGAATCGCCAAGGTCATACCGAAGCCGTCCGAGGTGTTCGAGGGCTGGACATATCAGGGCGTTTGCGGCTTGTGTCGAGAGCTGGTTGATACCGGGGAACCCTATGATCGCTAAAGCTGATGAAGCCGGTCGGCAAAGCGGTATATTTGAGAACGCTGTGCAGTCCATTCGGCTTGGCGTCGAGGATTTTCGGGCCAACGATCCAAAACGCGCCTCTTCGGAAACCATCGGAGAAATAACGGGTGTCCCAATCCCCTCAGCGTCACTCCCGGATTGCGAGGCGTAATGGTAATAGCCTGCCTCGGATGGGGGTCGCTGATCTGGGACCCGCGCGACCTCCCGATACGCACCGAGTGGCGGACCGATGGTCCCTCGTTGCCAGTCGAATTCGCGCGCCAATCCGTGAACGGCCGAATAACGCTGGTGATCGCGGAAGACACTGATCCCATTCCTGTTCTTTGGACTGCGCTTGATTTAGCTTCTCTTCACGAGGGTCGGCAAGCACTTGCTCTTCGGGAAAGCATTCCGCTTGCCCACATGGAGTCCTCGGTTGGCGCTTGGAGTTCGAGCCATTCGCCGGATCGCAGTGAATTCCAGGCTATCGCTGAATGGGCCGATGCGGCGGGAGTGACCGGAGTGGTATGGACGGCGCTGAAGCCCAAGTTTGCGGGCAAGCCGATCAAACCTTCATGCGATCAAATAATCGACTATCTCGCGAATCTAGAAGGAGAGACGAGACAACTCGCCGAAGAGTACGTTCGACGCGCTCCTACCCAAGTCACAACATCATACCGCCAGAGGATCGAGCACGAACTCGGTTGGACAGCAGCGCTGCATCCATAACAATGAGCTAACGGTTCTGAGCGAAAGAATCGAATGGCCGCACCGCTTTCTGCATACTGATCAGACGCTTAGCCCACCATCAGCCCCCGTACCGCAAAAAGTAGATAAAGTTGGTTGCGTGCCCCCGCAAGGGGGTCACGTTTGAACACGGATTGACACTGACCGCCTCAACCCGCCCGCCAACCTATCGTTAACCAAGCCCGGCTACGCATGTTTTCAAAGACGGATGCCGAGGCGCGGGGCCATCCCGGCAATCGAACAGGGAACAGCCAGTCGCCTGCTGGCGTGGCGAGGATCGATCCGCAGAGGAAAAGGGGGTGTGGGGGCTTATGGGAATTCGAGACCTGAAGCTGGTGCTGGCAAGGCTCACGCTTGGGCCCCGAAAGATCGATGGCGGTGCCGAGATCCGCTCCGAGTTCGACGAAGCCTTCTATCTCGAGAGAAGCCCCGATGTGAGGCAGAGCAGCATCGACCCATTGCGGCACTATCTCGAGACCGGCTGGAAGGAAGGAAGGGACCCGGCCCCGTGGTTCTCGTCGACGGCTTACCTGCAGGCCTATGACGATGTGCGTCGCGCCGGCGCAAACCCATTCGTTCACTACATAACGTTCGGACGCGGGGAAGGGCGTTCGGCCGGCGTTCGGCTCGCGGCCGAGTGGTCGCCCGGAGATGACGGGAGCCATCCGGCGGACGCCGCGTCTGGCACGGCCAACGGTTGCGAGGTGGATCGCATGGTCGAGACGATCGCTCCGCATTTCAATGTTGAGACCTACCTGGCAGTCAATTCGGACGTGGCAGAGGAAGGCATCGATCCGGTCCGCCATTACGTGACGGAGGGCTGGAGGGAGGGTCGCGACCCGTCGCCGACATTCTCGACGCGCTACTACCTGGAGACCAATCCGGATGTCAGGGCGGAGGGACTCAACCCGTTCTGGCATTTCATTGTCACCGGCAAGGAGGAGAACCGCCTCCCGGCCGAGCCCGGCGGCTACAAGGCGCAGTTCCTCAAGACACTCCCGTCCCTGGAACAGACGGTGGATCTCTGGCGCTCGACCGATCGGGAATTCGCCTTGATCGATCGAGCGTCGCTGGTGGCCGTGCTGAAGCGCTCCATCGCGCCCGGTTTCGGCCGCGTAATCGTCAGCTTCACGCAGGACAATTACACGGAGATCGTCGGCGGCGTGCAGCTCTGCGTGTCCCGGGAGGAGGCCGCCGTGGCAGCCGCCGGGCACTGCTACCTCGCCCTTCACCCCTGGCAGCCGCTGCCCCGGCTGGCGGCACCCGAGGATGCTCTCGAACTTCCAGTCAGCCTTGTCCTCAACGGCGAGTTCCTCGGAACGTCGCCGATCGCGGATGTGACCGCGGCAATCGCTGAGGCAAGGCGGCCGGACACTGTCTTCACGCTGGTCATCCACTCCCTTCTCGGCCATGCGCCAGAGGCCGTCGCCAAGATGGCGCGGGTGCTCGACCCCGACGATGCTTGGTTCTGGCTGCACGACAATTTCTCGATCTGTCCAAGCTACGCCTTGCAGCGCAACGGGATCACCTACTGCGGCGCACCCGCGCCGACCTCCCAGGCCTGCGGTATCTGCGTCTATGGAGAGGAACGCCGCCAGCATCTGCCACGGATCCGGGAGCTGTTCGCCGAGATCGATTTCACGGTCGTCGCGCCATCGCAGGCCGAACACGCTCTCTGGACGGAGAAGTCGGGCATCAGGGCTGCTCGAAGCATCGTGCTGCCGCATCTCTCTCTCGACTGGTCTGGCGTCCACCCGCCGATTGGTCACGTGTGCGGGGCACCGGTCAAGGTCGCCTTCATCGGTGTCGCATCCGCGATCAAGGGCTGGCCGGTCTTCGAGAGGCTGGCCGAGACATGTGCCGGCCTCGAGGGCTACGAGTTCTATTATTTCGGGGTCAGCCAGACGGATTCGCTGGCGGTCACCGCCAGACATGTCTCGGTCACCGGCGATGAGCCGACCACCATGCGCGATGCGCTGATGGGCGAACCGATCGATCTGTTCCTGCAGTGGTCCTCTTGCCCCGAGACCTTCTCCTTCTCGACCTACGAGGCACTGGCAGCCGGCGCAGCGGTCGTCACGCATCCGGGAACCGGCAACGTCGCGACCATCGTGCGGGAAACGGGCCGTGGCAAGGTCCTCGAAAACCAGGAACGGCTTCTCGAGTTCTTCACGAGCGGCGAGGCTCGTGCGCTGGCGGAGAGCAACCGCCGGACGGCAAGACGGGGGGCATCCTTCGCCTTCAGCCGCATGACGATTGATCTGATAGAGGGTGAGGGAGCTGATGGCGATCCACTGCTACACAAGCTTCTCGTTTAGCTATCTGGGGAAGGCCCGGGTCCTGGCGGCCACACTCAAGCAGAACCATCCGGACTGGGTGCTGTGGGCCGTCATCACCGACCGGGAACCGGACGGCTTCGCGTTCTCGCTCGAGGACGAGGCCTTCGATCGGGTCCTTTGGGCGGGAGACATCTTCGAGGAGTCCTGGCTGTTCGGTCATGACGTCGTGGAGGCATGCACGGGGGTGAAGGGCAGGGCACTGCAAATCATCCTGGACGAGCCGGATACTGAGAAAGTGTTCTATTTCGACCCGGACATCGCGATCTTCGGCCCGCTCGACGCGCTCGCGGCCGAGCTCGACGACGCGTCGATCCTGCTCACGCCGCACCAAGTCGATCCGGACGAGCACCGCAGCGCGATCGTCGACAACGAGGTCGCCTCTCTCAACTTCGGTACCTATAATCTCGGCTTCATAGCGATCCGCAACGACGCCACAGGCCGCCGCTGCGCCGACTGGTGGGCCGACCGGCTGCGGGACTGGTGCCACGACCGGCTCGATATCGGCGTATTCGTCGACCAGAAGTGGTGCAACCAGATCCCGGCCTTCTTTGACCGGGTGAAGATTGTTCGCGACCCCGGCTACAATGTTGCGAGCTGGAACCTGAGCCAGCGGCGGATCGACATCACCGAGGACGGCCGGATCCTCGTGAACGGCGTCCACCTGCTGCAGTTCTTCCACTTCACCAAATTCGGCCCGATCGGCGGCACGATGACCCAGCGCTACGCCCGCGACAATGTAGAGGTGTACGAGATCTGGGCCTGGTATCAGCGGCAAGTCGAGAAGTTCACCGATGACAGGATCCCGAAAGGGTGGTGGCATTACGCGGCCTTCGAGAACGGCACGGCAATCGGGAAGGAGATGCGGGTCCTCTACCGCGAGAGGCGGGATCTTCAGGCGGCGTTTCCGGAGCCGCGGAGCACGGGGGAGAATTCGTTCTTCTCCTGGATGCGGGCCGAGACTTCCCTCCTTGACGATGTGGCGGAGGACCCTGCTCGATGAGGCACTTCATCGTCGTCTACCAGTTCGGCAAAGTTGCCAGCACATCGCTGGTCGCTACCCTGAATGCTCTGCCAGGTGTCGAGGCCGTCCAGGCGCATTTCCTGGGTCGGGACAGCCTCAAAGAGATGGTGGACTTGATCGTCGATCCCGGCACCAGCGAGTATTTTCACGAACACCAGGTCGGACAGTTCGTCGAGAACGCGAAGACGACGCGCATCATCAACTTCTACAGACAGGGGCGGGAGGCCGAGAGCGACCTCTCGATCATTTCGCTCTGTCGCAATCCGTTCAACTGGTTCCGGTCGAGCATCATCCAGGATATGGCAGGATATCTGCCGGTGCTGCAGGCGCTGCATGTCGGAGACGAGCAGGAGAGGGTCGACGACGAGGTCCGCACCCGTCAGGCCCTTGGAAGGGTGCTCGTCCAGTTCTCGGAGATCATCAGGGACTTCGGCGGCATCGATGAGCTCCTTGACCATCCGAAGGGGCACAACAAGGCCCTGTCGGAGCATCCCTTCTTCTCGGGGAACAGGAGCCTGCTCGCGATGTTCTACATGATGCTGCGGCCGTTCTCGTGGTTCGAGACGCATTACAGGAAGGCGATCTGCTACGATGTCGGCGATCTCCCGGAGATCGACCAGGGTGTGCTGTTCCGGGGTGTCGGCTGGGCTTCGCTCTTCGTCCTGAGATACGAGGATCTCGAAGCCCACATCAAGGTCGCTGCGGAACGGCTGCGCATCGGACCGATAGAACAGCTCGTCCGGGAGAACGTGAGCGATCGGAAGGAGATGTTCGAACCCGTTCGGCAGGCCTTTGCAAGCGAACCGGCGCGCGTCCTGCAGGCGCAGTTCGCTGCGACCAAGTATTCGCGCAGGTTCGGCTACAGTTGAAGACCCGATGGACAGGGCCGACACCATTCATGGTCCGATGGAGCTGACCGACGATCCGGGGGACCTCATCTGCAGGAGTCTGAAGCTCACGGGAGAATGGAGCTTCACCGAAGTCAGGATCTTCGCTTCCCTCGTCTCGGAGCAGGATTACGTCTGGGACGCGGGCGCGTTCATCGGCACGTTCATTTGCCCACCGTATGCTCGTGAAACCCCAGCTCTGCCCCGACGCCCTTGCTCGACATTCCGTCCGCACAGCGAAGGATGATCCGGCAGCGCTCCGACAGAGAACGCGGCGCCCGGTATCGACGCACCTGACGCTCCAGATAAGTCCGTTCCTGCGATCTCAATGCCAATGCCGCAACCGGACGCCCACGTGAATGAACCATAACCTGCTTTCCGGATAAATCCTCAGCAAAACCTGGCAGAGATTGGGGCAATAATGAATCCCTTTTCAGTTCAATATGACGAGAGGTTAGTGCGTCCTTCACCAAGTAAATTAGGCGTCGCTTAAGGCAGGATTGGTAGGCTTTGGCGAAATCGTTTTGGGTGGCCCGGAATGCGGCCGCCGATGCAGGACGCGGACAGAATGGCCACGGATGAAGGAGGACGCCGTGTTGCTGGGTCATGTCGATGGTTGCACCTGCCCAATTGCATGGGCGACGGCTGAGGCGGGGAGGGCGGCGCCATGAGCATCACCCAATCCGGCGGCGCCACCCTGGTCACCAGCAACAGCGACGCGCCCAAGCCGGTCTACGACACCGGGCAGATCATCACCGCCCTGACCACCAAGGATGGCGCCGCGCCATCGCTCGCCTGGTCGACCGATATCATCACCTATTCGATCAACATCGGTCAGATAGACCCGACGGACTGGGAATACACCGACGAGATGTCGGGCTATGTGGCGATGACCCCGGGCATGGTGGCGGCCGCGCGCGAGGCCTTCGAGCTCTACGACGACCTGATCGCCGTCAACCTGCTCGAGATGAGCGCCTGGTCCAACGCCCATATCACCTTCAACTATTCCTCGAACACCGGCAATTCCACCTATGCCTCGTATTCCTACTGGCTGGAAGATAACGCCCCCCGGTCGGAGTACAAGTTCGCCGACGCCGATATCTGGCTGGCCGATAGCTGGACCAGCCACGACGACGACAGCGACTTCTTCCAGGGCGGCTATGGCATCGAGACCTATCTGCACGAGATCGGCCATGCGCTGGGGATGACCCATCCGGGCGACTACAACGGCTCGGCGACCTACGACCTCGACGCGACGCACCAGCAGGACACCCGGGAATACACCGTGATGTCCTATTTCCAGGCCGGCGCCGACGGCAGCGGCACCGACCATATCGGCACCGCGGGCTGGTCCTACGGGGCGACGCCGCTGTTGAACGATATCCTTGCGCTCCAGGCGGTCTACGGCGCCGACATGACCACCCGCACCGGCGACACGGTCTACGGCTTCAACAGCACCGCCGGGCGCGATGCGTTCGACTTCGATATCAACATCAACCCGGTGATCGCGATCTGGGACGCCGGCGGCACCGACCGGATCGACGCCTCCGGTTGGGACACCGACCAGGTGATCGACCTCCGCGAGGGGGCGTTCTCGTCGCTGGGCTACCTGACCCGGAACGTCGCCATCGCCTATGGCGCCACCATCGAGCAGGCGGTCGGCGGCGGTGGCAACGACCTGCTGATCGGCAACGACGCCGACAACCTGTTGATCGGCAATGCCGGGAACGACATTCTCAAGGGTGGCGACGGTAACGATACCCTCGATGGCGGCGCTGGCGCCGACAGGCTGGACGGTCAGGGCGGCCGCGACCTCGTTGATTACGGCGAAAACGGTGCGGCGGTAATAGTCAACCTCAATGCTGGGACAGCCAGCGGAGGCATGGCCGAGGGCGACATCCTCGTCTCGATCGAGGACATCGCCGGAACGGATCAGGCCGATATCATCGTCGGCAACAGCAACGACAACACGCTGACAGGCCGCGGCGGTAACGACGCGTTGATAGCCGGAGCGGGGGACGACGTATTGTTCGGCGGCGCCGGTGCTGATTTCCTCTCGGGTCATTTCGGCGATGACAGCCTGTTCGGTGGCGATGGCAACGACGTGATGCGGGGCGGCGAAGGCGCGGACCTGATTGTTGGCGGTGATGGCTATGACTGGCTGGTTTACAATACGGCGACCGACCGGGTTGTGGTCGATCTCGGCCAGAATGCCGGGCTCGCCGGCGAGGCGCTGGGCGACACGATCTCGGAAGTTGAGCATCTGATCGGGACCTTCTTCGACGACTCCTTGACCGGCGACGGCAATCGAAACTACCTACTCGGTGGTGGCGGGCGGGATGTTCTCGACGGCGCCGGCGGCAACGACGTTCTGAAGGGAATGGATGGCGACGATACGCTCATCGGCTCCGACGGTACTGACGTGTTGATCGGCGGTGCCGGTGCCGACGCGCTCTTCGGTGGCGCGGGCGGCGACTGGGCGAGCTATATTGAGGCTACCGAAGGGGTCGGGGTCGATCTCGGCAATGGCGGTTTTGCCGGCGAAGCTGACGGCGACACGTTCGATAGTATCGAGTACCTCTGGGGCTCGGCCTTCGACGACTATCTCATAGGCAACGAGGTCACTAATTTGATCCGCGGGGACGACGGCGACGACACTCTGGTGGGTGGAGCCGGCAACGACGTCCTGATCGGCGGCAATGGTGCCGACCTTTTCGTCTTCAACTCCGGCGATGGTGTGGACCGGATCAACGGGTTCACGATCGGGCTCGATCTGATCCAAATCGCGAGCGGCGCGATGCAGTTCTCTGAATTGATATTAGGGTCGTTCAGAGGATTAGCGACGATCACCTATAATTTCGGCGATATCATTGTGCTTAGCGAGATCGATCAGTCGCAAGTCACTCAGGACATGTTCACCTTCGCCTGAACCACCTCTCTCTGCCGAGTAAGGGCAGTATGCATCGAGGGCCCGGAAAATAACGCTGGTTGCGTGTCCCCGCAACCAAATCAAGCCCCTGATATCATTGCGATATCAGGGGCTTTTTGATTTCGGAGCCAATCCCGCCTCCACCACTGTGGAAGCACTATGGAAGCAGTGGGAAGCGTAGATTGGCGTGGCCGGCATGTCCGTCGTCAGATAAATTGGGCTTTCTGACGTGATGGCCTTTCAGAGGGTGTGGCTCATCAGGTTGCAGTTTAGGCCGCGCGCTTCTGGTTGATCAAGCGGCGCTGTTTCATGGTCTTCTCTTTGGTCTTCCTCCTTTCGCTGAGAATGCCCTGACCGCGCCCGAAGTAGACGTCGGCGGGGGTGAGATTGCCGAGGCTCTCGTGATAGCGGCTGTGGTTGTAGTACTCGACGAAGGCATCGATGGCCTGCTCGAGCGCGCCCGACAGATAGTAGTTTTCGAGCAAGACGCGGTTCTTCATGGTCTGGTGCCAGCGCTCGATCTTGCCTTGGGTCTGGGGATGGTTCGGGGCGCCGCGAACGTGATCCATGCCCTGGTCGCCGAGCCACTTGGCCAGATCGTGGGAGATGTAGGAAGATCCGTTGTCGCTGAGCAGCCTCGGCTTGTGCAGAACCGTCGCGCTGTCGCAGCCGGAGGCTTCGAGAGCCAGCTCCAGGGTGTCGGTGACATCGCCGGCCTTCATGTTGGTGCAGAGCTTCCAGGCCACGATGTAGCGGCTGTAGTCATCCAGGATCGTGCTGAGATAGAAGTATCCCCAGCCGATCACCTTGAGATAGGTGAAGTCGGTCTGCCAGAGCTGGTTCGGCGCGGTGGTCTTGTCCTTGAACTCATCGGCCGCCTTGATGACGATGAAAGCCGGGCTGGTGATCAGATCATGCGCCTTGAGGATGCGGTAGACGGAAGCCTCTGACACAAAATACTTTTTCGTGTCTGTGAAGCGCACTGCAAGCTCTCGTGGCGACAGCTCGGGTTCATCCAGGGCAAGTTGCACGATCCGCTCCCGCACATCATCGGGGATACGGTTCCAAACCCGGCCAGGGTGCGGCGAGCGGTCTTCCAGCCCGGCCTCGCCGAGCGCCAGATAGCGGTCATACCAACGGTAGAACGTGGTCTTGGGAATGCCCAGATTGTCCAGCGTGCGCTTCGCCGGAAGATGCGACTGCTCAACGATCCGGATGATTTCCAGCTTCTCGGATGTGGGATATCTCATTCCTCGTCTCCCCCATCCCCGATCATGCTTTT
>Ga0209988_10002967_pt1 | contig 11219 bp, 10 predicted proteins | sample N075metaG_FD_183115 | JGI IMG/M metagenome (GOLD analysis project Ga0209988, IMG submission 183115) | Deep subsurface microbial communities from Kermadec Trench to uncover new lineages of life (NeLLi) - N075 metaG (SPAdes) (version 2) | ecosystem: Environmental > Aquatic > Marine > Ocean trench... | reverse complement strand
AACAGCTACCAGACACTGCAATCGATGAAGCTGGTGTTAGCGGACGGTACTTTGTTAGATACGGGCAACCCCTTGAATTGCGATTGTTTCCGGCAATCCCATCGACAGCTGCTGGATGAATTACAGGCACTTGCCAACGAGGTAAAGAACGACCCGGTCCTGAGCGCGCTTATTCGCCGAAAATACCGCCTGAAAAACACCACCGGCTATGCCATCAACGCCCTGCTGGATTTCGACGACCCCATCGATATCTTGCAGCACCTGATGATCGGCTCCGAGGGCACCCTGGGCTTTATCGCCGAGATATGCCTGGAGACCATCCCCGAGGAACCTCACAAGGCCACCGGGTTTTTAGTCTTTCCCAGCCTGCAAGCGGCCTGCCTCGCTGTCTCGGCGCTGCAATCCCAACCGGTATCGGCCGTCGAATTGATCGACCGCAAGGGCCTGGCCTCGGTGGCAGACTTGGACGGCATGCCCGCGGGAGTGGCGGATTTTCCCGCGGATGCCACCGCGCTATTGATTGAAGTCTGCGCCAACTGCCCTGAGACATTAGCGCAGCGCTTGCGGGCGGTCACCGACACGGGGGCGAATTGGCAGCTGCTGGGGGACGGCGGCTTTACCGAGGATCGCAGTCATGCCGCCAAACTGTGGGCGATCCGCAAGGGATTATTCCCCGCAGTGGGCGCCGTGCGGGAGACCGGCACCACCGTCATCATCGAGGACGTGGCATTCCCGGTGGAGGATCTGGCCGCCGCTGTCGCGGCCCTGCACAGCCTGCTGGAAAAGCACGGTTATCACGAGGCGGTAATGTTCGGCCACGCCCTGCAGGGCAACCTGCACTTCGTGTTCACCCAGTCGTTCGAGCGAAACGCTGAAATCGAGCGCTACGGTCGCTTTATGGACGAGTTGGCGCAGCTGGTGGCGGTGGAGTACGGAGGCTCTCTCAAGGCCGAGCACGGTACCGGGCGCAACATGGCGCCCTATGTAGAGCTGGAATGGGGCCACGCAGCCTACCAGTTGATGCAAAATATCAAGCGGCTTATCGACCCGGCTGGCATTCTCAATCCGGGGGTGATCCTCAACCCCGACCCTAAAATCCATCTCAAGAATCTGAAACCAATGCCCGCGGCAGACCCACTGGTTGACCGCTGCATTGAATGTGGCTTTTGTGAACCCGCCTGCCCCTCCCGGGAATTCACTCTCACACCGAGACAGCGCATCGCCAGCTGGCGGGAAATTCAGCGTCTCAAGGCCCTGGGGGAACCTGACCCCAATGAACGACGTGCCCTGAAAGCACTGGAGCAAGCCTACGATTTCGCGGCGATCGACAGCTGTGCCGCCTGTGGCCTGTGCGAACTGCATTGCCCTGTAGGTATTAATACCGGCGACCTTATCCGTGCCCAACGAACGGCGCGTAATCGTCGCTGGCATTGGCTGGCGAGTGGCATTGCCGAGCATTTTTCCGCTGTGGTGAAACTGGCCCGCGCCACGTTGCAGCTGGTGGACCTGGTGGCCAACACCGTGGGCAGAGTACGTTTCGCCTCGCTGGCCCGGAGCGTACACCGGATAAGTCCCGGGAATATCCCACTGTGGACTGCGGCGGTACGCGGCGGTCGTGCATTGCCATCAAACGCTGTAGCGGCAGACACCGGCCCGGATAATACCGTGGTGTATTTTCCCGCCTGTCCGGGCAGAATGATGGACGGCGACCTCGCCAGTGCAACCATAAACCTGCTTGAACGCGCGGGCTACCATGTGATCATCCCCCCGGACATCGACCAACACTGCTGTGGTATGCCCTTCGCCAGCAAGGGCTTTCCCGACCTCGCCATTGGCAAGGGGCAAAGCCTGCGTGATCACCTGCGGCAGTTTACCCATGACGAAGAGATTCCTGTCATCTGTGACGCTTCACCGTGTAGCGCGCAACTGGCGCAGCTGCCCCAAGAGGCAATTCGGATCTACGACGCCGTGGAGTTTTTGCACGACCGGGTACTGCCGCGCCTGCACATCAATCGGCCGGTAGACCAGGTGGCGCTGCATGTAACCTGCAGCGCCCAACGCTCGGGCACCGGGCCCAAATTGCAGGCCCTGGCACAGGCCTGTGCCCGCCGCGTGATTGAGCCACCGAGTGTCACCTGCTGTGGCTTCGCCGGGGACAAGGGCTTCACCCTGCCGGCGCTCAATGCCAGCGCCCTGGCGCACCTGGCCGAGGAACTTCCAGAGGATTGCAGCGCCGGCTATTCCGACAGCCGCACTTGTGAAATCGGCCTGAGTGAACACGCCGGCATCCCCTATCGGCATATCGTCTACCTGTTGCTGGAGGCCAGCAGCCCAGTGGACACAGGGCAAAAAAGTACCACCGGCGCTTGAACAGTGGCGTGGAGTAATTCGCGCACAGCCTCTATTCTGGGCATAAACTACAGAGGCGAACGCGAGCTATGACCAAGGCAAACAAAATCGTCGTCATCACCGGCGGCAGCTCAGGCATCGGCACGGAAATGGCCCAGTACCTGGCCACCAGGGGCTGGGATATCGCCATCACCTATGCGGGCAACGTGGCGGGAGCGGAAGCTACAGTTGCCGCCATCGAGGCACAGGGGCAGCGTGGATTCATGATGCAGTGCGACGTAGGCTATAAAGATCAGGTCGACAGTTTCCTCGAGGCAACAACGGAGGCCCTGGGTCTGCCGCATTTGCTGGTCAATAACGCAGGAGTACAAACCTGGGCACCCTTTCTTGAATTGGAAGAAGCGGACTGGGATCGCACCATACGCACCAATCTCAAGGGCTACTTCCTCTGCACCCAGAAGTTCGCCCGCCTGCTGGTCGAACACAAGCAGCCCGGTTGTGTGGTCATGATCGGCTCCGGCTGCAACAAGCTACCCTTCCCCAAGCTGGTTGACTATACCGTCTCCAAGGGTGGCATTGAAAATCTCACCAAGGTGGCCGCCACTGAGCTGGGCCAATACGGGATACGAGTCAACTGTGTTGCCCCCGGGGCCATCGAGATCGAGCGTACGCGACTGGAGTCCCCCGAGTACGGGGAAACCTGGGCTGGCGCCGCCCCACTGGGCCGGGTTGGCTACGCCGTGGATATCGCCCAGGCGGTGGAGTACCTGGGCGGAGACAGCGCCGCCTATGTGACAGGGCAAACCCTGTACGTGGACGGCGGCGTGTTCACCAAACCCAACTGGCCCTATGAATCCTGATTGTTGTTTGTTGTTGCCCCCGCCCGGGGACGCTACACTCTAAGGCATGGATCCTCAATTCGAAGCGGTAGAACTGGAAGGCGATTCCGTTATCAAGGCCTTCCCTGTACGCTGTGCGTTATTGCAGGAAAATCACGGCTGGCATTACCACCCGGAGTGCGAACTCACCTACGTCATCCAGGGAGAGGGCACTCGATTTATTGGCGACAGCGTGCAGCACTTTGGTGCCGGCGACCTGGTGTTCGCCGGTCCTAACCTGCCCCACTGTTGGATCAATGACGATAAAGACATTGAAGATCCAAATCGCAATGATTTGATGGTGCTGCAATTCAAACCCGATTGTTTCGGCCCGGACTTTCTGACGTCTCCCGACGCCCAGGCCCTGGACAAGCTTTTTACCTACGCCAGGCGAGGACTGAAATTTTCTGGTGTTGGCGTGCAGGAAATAGCCGAGCTACTGCATCAATTGCAACATGAAGCAGGCTTGTCGCGATTGACAGTCTTCTTACACCTGCTGGACCTCCTGAGCAAGAGTACCGAAGTGGAAACCCTCACTAGCGAACTCTATGTGACCGATACCACAGAATTTCATGGTGGCCGCATGGGGAAAGTGATGGATTACCTCAAAGTGAACTTGGCCGCAGATATCACACAGAGCGATGTCGCAGACCTGGTGGCCATGACGCCCCAGGGTTTCAGTCGCTTTTTCCGCGCCACAACCGGTAGGACTTTCGTATCCTTCGTCAACGTGATGCGCATAATGGAAGCCTGCCGTTTACTGGTCAACACCGACCGGGACATCATCGACATTGCCTTCGAGTGCGGCTACGCTAATCTGTCTAACTTCAACCGTCGCTTCTCAGAACTTAAGAACACCACCCCGCGTGAATATCGCAACCAGCAAAGCAGGCTGGTCTAAAAACGGGGAGTAGAGTAATGACAATGCTATGGAACGAACAAATACAAAATCCTGAATATCCATACTTTCATTGCGACCACCCATTTTCACTGAACTGAGACGTGAGCACTTGCCACACCTGGGCGACGGGGCTTACGCGAGCGTTTACGGGAATATCCCTAGTACCCCGTACTGGGTGGGACCACGCTTTGCCCGGCATCTGGCCATTAAACATTGAGTGTAAGCGCCCGCCCGGGAAACACCGACAGGCGATGCGACTCTGTTAGAATCCCCCTAAAACCGGAGTCGCGCACACAAGGAGCAGTCGAACGATGGCCATTAACTGGTATCCCGGCCACATGCACAAGGCCAACAAGGATATGACCAAGGTCTTACCCGATGTAGACCTGATCATAGAGCTGTTGGACTGTCGGCTACCCTACAGCAGCCAGAACCCTGCTATCGCGAAGTTGGGCAAGAATAAACCCTGCATCAAAATACTCAGTAAATCCGATTTGGCGGACCCTGCAACAACCGTCCAATGGCAGGCATATTTTGAACAGCAAGCGTCGGTAAAAACCCTGCTGACAACCCTGGATCAAGGCGATAAAGCACAGAAGCTGCTCCAGCTGTGTCACAAACTGGTGCCCCAAAAGCCCCGGGCAAAATTCAATATACTGGCGATGATCACGGGCATTCCCAACGTGGGAAAGTCCACATTGATCAATGCCGTGGCGGGTCGAAAAGTTGCCAAAACAGGCAATGAGCCGGCCATTACCAAAGGCCTGCAAAAAATCAAAATTAGTGACGGCATCATGTTCCTGGACACCCCCGGCATCTTGTGGCCGAAAATCCACAACGAGAATAGCGGCTATCGCCTGGCGGCCACCGGCGCCATTAAAGACACCGCGATAGAAATTGAGGACATCGCACTGTATTTAAGCGGCTTCCTCATCAGACACTATCCGCAAACGCTGCTACAGCGGTATGAACTCAACGCCCTGCCCACCACCGATATCGAGTTTCTCGAGTTATTGGGGGCCAAGCGCGGCTGCCTGCGCGCCGGAGGCCACGTCGACCTGGAGAAGGTCTCTTCGATTTTGGTCAACGAATACCGCGCCGGGATGCTGGGGGGTATTACCTTGGAAACACCCGACATGATCGAGGCGGAAGAAATAGTTGTGGCGCAAAAGATCAAGGAAAAGGCAGAGCGAGACGCCCAGCGAAAAAACAGGAAACACGGCTCCAGGCAAAAATCAGGTGACAGCGTTTAAGCTACGCAGAACTCGACGCCGGTAATTTTCCACTTCCAAAATTTTTTACTTGCAAGGCCACATGTTGTTGAACTATAGTGTTATGGTGTTATATATCACCATACTTCAAATTATCAATCTATGAAGCCACACACTGGCCCATCAATTTAAGGACAGCAAAATGAAATATCTGCCTAAACTCTCCATCATCGTTGTATTACTCGCCTCCTTGGGCGGCTGTATCAGCATTAACGGCCAGCACAGCTGGGACGACAGTTCCTGGAAGGACGATCAGGAAGCAAACCGCAAAGTAATCAGTGAACTGTCTCTGGGCACCGAGCGCAGCAGCGTTCTGATGCGACTGGACACGCCCAGTTTTTCCGAGGCCTTTGTCAAAGATGGCGAGGAATACAGTGTGCTCTACTATCGCACTCATCACGCCAAGTCGGACGGTGAGACCACAAAAAGTGAAACGACGCCACTCGTCTTCAAAAATGACAAGCTGATTGGCTGGGGAGATGACGTTCTCTCCTCGATACAATAGTCCCTGGCGGCCGCCGAAGCGGCCACCACCATTTACTTTTCGCGCACCAGTTTGGCTACCGAACTGGTGGTGGCAGTAAGCAGACCGTCTGAATTGAGTCGATCGATTATTTCCTGCTCGCTCGAGTCAACCCCGCTACTCAGATGCAGGACTTTACTTTCTGGGTACATAATTTAGCCTCAAAAAATCGTACAGTGTACGATAAAGGTAACCAGAGGGTTATATTGGAAGTAGAAATTTTTGATCACCACTGTAAATGGGCAAACTGAAACAGTGCATAACGGAGACACTCAGATGACGGAAAATCAGCAATATGCGGGATTTTGGATCAGGGTATGCGCGGCTCTTATCGATTCGATAGCCGTATTTATCGCGGTGATCCTGCCCCTCTCATGGATCTTTGGCATGGATTACATGGATGGAGTGCCAACGAGCCCAGGCTTGTTGCCATCCGTGCTTCAATTTGTCCTTCCTATCGCGATCACCGTCTGGTTCTGGCGAAAATACCTGGGCACGCCGGGCAAAATGATTCTCAAACTGCGGGTGGTCGATGCGGAGACTGGACGCGCCCTCAGCACGCCCCAGGCCATTGGCCGATATTTGAGCTATTACGTGTCAATGCTGCCGTTCATGCTGGGCTTCATCTGGGTCGGCATCGACAAGAAAAAACAGGGCTTTCATGACAAGCTGGCGGGCACTGTTGTGGTACGGGACTAATCCTGGAGCAACGGCGCGGCCTACTGTTGTCACTCTAAAGTCGAACGCCCCACCACGCCCGTCAATCGCCGCACCAACCACTTCGGCGTCGCCCGAGCCAGTAACGTGCCCGCAAGATTAAGCGTACCGGGCACCACTATCGGAGTGCCCTTCAGGCAGGCCTTTACCGCCTCATTCGCTACTTTTTCGACATCCCCCACTAACATGGAAGGTAGCGACTCGCCGGCCGCGCCCGTTGCCTCGACCATATCGGTTGCCGTCACGCCCGGGCATAATGCGGTTACAGTAACACCGGAACCACGCAATTCCTCCCCCAGTGCTTCCGACAGGGATAGTACATAGGCTTTGGTAGCGGCGTAGGTTGATAAACTTGGAAACGGTTGAAATGCTGCGATAGAAGCCACATTGAGCACGCGGCCTGAGCCTCGCTCGACCATGTCGGGTACAAAGTGGGCTAACAGATCGGTGAGCCCGGCCACATTGAGCTGCACCATACGCTGGTGATCCTGGGCAGACATTTCTACGAACGCGCCGTGCTCCAACACACCGGCATTGTTGACCAGAATACCTACTTGATGACCCTCTCTGCGCAATGCCCTGGCCAGGCTCTCAGCGCTGCCTGCTTCGGACAAATCCACTGGCCGCACGCCGACCATGACCTCGTATTCACCGGCCAGATCATCGGCAAGTTCGGTGAGCTTGTCGGCGCTGCGGGCCGCCAGTATCAGGTTGTGGCCCCGCTGGGCAAATACCTTGGCGATCGCTCGACCTATACCGGCGGAGGCGCCGGTGATCAAAACGGTTTCTTTGTCGTTGGCCACGTTGTTGTTTCCTTTATTGACGTGACATAAGAGTAGTCGAAAATGGGGACGATCTACAGCTCTTGCAAAAAGTGACTACTAAGGCGCAAGCCAACATCATTGCGTCAAAGCTTGCTCCACTTTAATCGCATGGGTCAGTCCCAGTGCCACTTGTAACGCTGGCACCAGGCGATCGTAGATGGATGCCAGCGTGTCCGCATCCAGTTGCCCTAACCGGCTTCGTATCAGAGCCGCCTGATGTTGCGCTAATTGCCCCAGCAACTCATCAAAGATGACAAAATCTCCGGGCTCTGTGTTCGCGCCCCCTCCTCCTCGATAATTGCGCGAATCGCCTTCACCGGTAAAAACTTGTTCTCCCGTAAATCGCGGATCAACAGCAGGCGGGCGACATGCCGTTCGTCGTACCAGGCAGAATTTTTGTTCTTTTCCACCGGCGGCTGCAGCAGCTCTTCCCGAAGATAGTATAGCGGTAGGCATCGGGGTGCCCGACTGACCGATCAGCCCTGCGGTACCGCGCGGGCGTTTAAATGCCCCTACCACGCCTGGAATTACCTGGACGACGGTTCACTCAAGTTTGTGCTCAAGCGAGAGGCCTTTCCCGACCTGGAATTATCCGACCATGGCCTGGTTCAATTGGACGTTGCCGAACACGCGGGGTTTATTTGGGTGATACCCGGCGGCGGAACCATGCATGTTGAGAGCATGTTGGCGCGGATCGCTGTGTCGTGCACCACGATATGCTGGTAGTCAAGGATGCCGATTTGGAGGCGCGATCCGGCAGCGATAGTCAGTGGATTACCGGAGGCCTGGAAACGCCCGTGTTGTGGTTTCACCAGGCGTGTAAGGCGGCGATGGAAGATTGAATCACGTCATTTTTTGTTCTTGATCTCGACTGATAATTCTTGTTTCATTATGAGACTAAACATGCGTTAACAGAAAATTATCGGGGAGGACTGTCATGCTAAGTAAAACGGCCCGTTACCTGCTCATCCTATGGCTGGCGATGCCCCTGCTGGCCACAGAGGCCTCATCGGCTGAGATCTATAAATGGGTCGATGCCAACGGCAACGTTCATTTTGGCGACAAACCGAAAGACCCGGAGCAGGCAACTAATGCAAAGTCTGTGGAACTGAACACAGGCTACCAGCCGCCCGCACGAACGGCGGAGGAACAGAAAGCCCTGGAGAGCGAACTTCGATCACTACAGCAAAAAGCCGGGGAGCACCAGAGAACCCAGCAACAGGCGCGGGAGGAGGCTAACGCCAAATCGCGCTTGGAGCTGGCCGAACTCTGCGCAGCCTACGAAAGTAATATAAAAAAACTAACCACGATAGAATTGGTTGACGGTCGCCGCCAGATCTATTACATGAAATCGGAAGACGGCAAGCCCGTTACCGCAAGACGTCAGCGGGAGATCATCGAAGAAGCCAGAGCGGAAATGGCAGCAGCGGGTTGTTCATGACCCGCAGTTAGCTGTTTGACGCCGTTTCTAACCCGACATATCCCGATGCTCGCCCAGCCAGAAAAGAGAGCCGTTAGTCATGGAGCCAAATACTGGTGCTCTTGCCATCATCGCAGAAGTGGGTATAGCGTTTGTCGGCTTTTCAACGATCGTGGCTGTCTTGCAGCAATCATTTGGCAGGCCGTTAACCCCATTTCAGATCCTGCTCATTCATTTCTATATTGAAACTGGGCTGCTAAACGTTGGCTTGGCACTGCTTCCTATTACTCTTTTCAGTTTTTTCGATAGTGAACTGCTGGTTTGGCGCATTTCTACATGCACAATATTATTCCTATCATCCGTATACGTTCCCCTATACGTCCACCGCCGAAGGAAAGTTCATGCCCCGAACCTTGTTATTAGTTGGTTTGTGATAATCGGTTACGGAGTTTCAAACCTGTTATTGATTTTGACCTTGACCGAACTTTACTGGCAACCATCGTTGGCAGTAACTACTGCCTACCTCTTATGGGCATTTTGCAGCAGTGCGGTGATCTTCGTGTATTTTCTTGGAAGCTTCTTGAGGAGCGAACAACCCGCTGGGTAACTACTCGCCCCCTAAAAAGTATAAAAAAGCTTGACAGGATTATGAGTCAAATAATACGGACCTGCCAAGCTCATGTGAATATTCATACTGCAAGCGCCTCAATGGCGCGGTGAAAAGAAAACGCGGCGTTATTGAGCAAAACACCCTGCCAGTGTGGCGTTTCTTCCTGCAGCGGCAACCTGAGAGGTCGAAAAAACCGATGGTATCCTATGGAGGTTGAAACTGTTGATCTCTGGGGATAATGGCGAGCATCCATAAAATGTCAGTGCGCGGTGAACTTGATCGATTGAGATCACAGTTCGAGCACCTGTCCCTTGAAAATGCGATCACCAGCGAGAGCAAGCTACTCATGCAGAGCATGCTCACCCTGCTGGAACTTATTTGTGCCATCTTCCTGGAAAAGAATACCCCCAAGACGGCCAGAAACTCCAGCAAGCCCCCGTCACAAACAGATAAAGATGAGTCTGCCCTGGGCCAGCCAGGGAGCAAAGGAAAGGGCAAGCGAGAGCGCCCGGATCTTGCCGCCAATAGCCGGGTAGTGGAAACCGTCACCGTCTCCGAAGTAACGGCTTGTCCTGTTTGCGGGGAAGACCTGACGCAGTCGCACTGCCATGGCCTGGAACGCCGTACCCGAATCGATATTGTCTTCGAAAAGGTCGTTGAGCATGTTGATGCGCAGATTAAAACCTGCCCCCGCTGTGACACGCAAGTCAAAGGCGCCTTTCCTGCCGATATGCATGGCCCCTTACAGTACGGTAATGGGCTGAAAGCCTATTGCATCAACCTGCTGATCTGCCAAATGGTGGCATTAAATCGTGTACAAAAGACTGTCAAGGCCATGATCGGTGTCGTTATATCGGAAGCGACCCTGCTGAAATTTGTACTTCGCTTACATCAAGCACTGGCGGGCTGGGAACAGATGGTCACCGAACAACTATTGAACAGCCCGGCGATGAACGTCGATGAAACCTCTTTGCGCGTGGATAAGAAAAACCACTGGATTCATGTATATAGCGCCGGTGATATTACATTGAAACACTTGCATCGAAAGCGAGGGAAGGAGGCGATGAAATCGATTAATATTATTCCCCGCTACGGGGGTGTCATTATCCATGACTGTTGGTCATCCTATCTGTCGTATACGCACTGTACGCATGGCTTGTGTGGGTCACACTTGTTGCGTGAACTAACCTTCATCGTCGATGCCAATGGCTATCGTTGGGCGGGCAACATGAAGCGCTTGCTGCAAGAGACGTGCAAGAAAGTCTCCGGCACAAAGCGTAAAAAACTCACAGCGCTGGAGGTTAACAATCTCCAAAAGCGATACCGAAATATCCTGACACGTGGAGAGAAAGAGTTGCCCGCTATCCCGGAAAAGCCCAGCGGGCAACGCGGGAAAATGGCCAAGTCGGATGCCCATAACCTGTGGGAGCGACTCAAGGTGTATGAGGAGGCTGTCTTGCTATTTGCCAAAGACGGCAACGTATCATTCACCAATAATCGGGCGGAGAGAGATTTACGCATGTCGAAGGTGAAACAAAAAGTGTCGGGTTGTTTTAGAAGTGAACAATACGCGCAGGCTTATTGCCGGATATCAAGCTATCTTCAAACCATGGCCAACAAGGGGCATAATCCGCTGATAGCCATTCAGATAGCACTTGCTGGAAATGCGGCGGCGGAATGGGGTGAGTAGTTACGATTATTCATGGTATTGGCAAATTAACTTTCT
>Ga0209988_10002965_pt1 | contig 11224 bp, 10 predicted proteins | sample N075metaG_FD_183115 | JGI IMG/M metagenome (GOLD analysis project Ga0209988, IMG submission 183115) | Deep subsurface microbial communities from Kermadec Trench to uncover new lineages of life (NeLLi) - N075 metaG (SPAdes) (version 2) | ecosystem: Environmental > Aquatic > Marine > Ocean trench... | reverse complement strand
CCAATGTCTCCTCATAGCCAAGAGCGGCCATTCGAGCGGTCAGTCGGGCATACCGGCCTTACGCAATATCGCTGCTTCGCGTTCCGCGCGGGCGTGGTCTTTGTATGGCGTATATTTGGCATGCAACGACGCCCTCAGGTTGGCTTGGAGCTGCAGCGCTTCCTTGACATAGCGGCGAGCATCGTCGGTTTGCCCCATCATGCCGTAGGTGATGGCAATATTGAGGTAACCCCAGCTGCTGTTCGGCCAGCGCTTGATCGCTTCCTTAAAAGCCTGGACCGCCTTAGGATGCTCGCCCGTGAGATTGTAGGACCGGCCCAACCCGACCAGGTAAAGTATCGAATAGTTCGGCTCCAGTCGCATCGCCTGCTTGAAGATCGGGATTGCCGCCGCGCCGTCGCCGATGTACTGGAGTTCGTTGGCCAGCTCGCGCAGGCATTCGGCGCAATTGGGGGACAGCGCCACGGCTTTGCGGTGATACGTCAGTGCCTTTTCGAAGTCGCGGCGCCAGGACCGTTCGATCCGCCCCAGGCTGGTGAACGCCTCAGGGTAGTTGGCATCAATCGCGAGCGCTTGTCGAACCAGCGCCTCGGCCTTGCGGAAAGACGCAGGCGGATCGCCGCTCCAGCGCGAGCGACCGTAAACGTAATGCACATGCGCAAGCTCGACGATCGCGGCCACGAACCTCGGGTCAACAGCAAGCGCTTGCTCGAACTGATTTTCGGCGCGCTTCATGTCGCCCGGGGTGAAGAGTCTGAAATCCGCCTTGCCCTGGAGGTAGAGCCGGTAGGCCTCCGGCTTGGAGGTGCTCTTGCGGCGCAGTCGGGCCTGCTCGCCCTCGGTGAGCTTCACCTCTAGCGCCGTGGCGATCTGCTCGGAGATCTCGTCCTGCAGCGCGAACAGGTTGGTGAGCTTGCGGTCGTAGCGCATGGACCAGACGTGGAAACCGCGAACCGCGTCGATCAGCTGGGCGGTGACGCGTACTGTATCGCCGGATCGCTGCACGCTGCCTTCGAGCACGAAACGGACACCGAGCTCTTCGGCGACCTTCTTTACCTTGACCGCCTTGCCCTTGTAGGTGAAGGACGAGTTGCGCGCGATGACGAACAGATCGGGCATGGTGGCGAGCGTTGAGATGATGTTCTCGCTCAATCCGTCCGCCAGATGGTCTTGCGCCTTGTCGCCGGTCAAGTTGTTGAAAGGCAGGACAACGATCGATGGCTTCGTCGGCAGCGGGAAGGCCATCTTGGCGGGGTCGGCGGGCGCGACACGCTCGACCCAGGGCTGCCACCACGCGAGCCCGCCCGCAGCGATGATTACCACCATGACAGCAGCTAAGGCCGGCACCCGCCAACGTGTCGTGGTGCTTGGTGTCTTGGTCGCCGCTACCGAAACCCGACCAGGGACCAGCCGGAAAGTCGAGACCGGCTCGGCAATGTTCTTGACCTCCTGCAGTCCCATGTCCTCGAAGCCGAGCGACAGCTTGTGCTTGACCTGTTCGAACACGCTGGCGGAAACACAAACACCGCCGGCCTCGGCCAGACCTTCCAGCCGCGCCGCCACGTTGACCCCGTCGCCGAACAGTTCGTCGTCCCTGACCATGACGTCACCGACATTGATGCCGATCCGAAACATCAGTTTCCGGTCGTCGGCCAACTCGGTGTTGCGGCTCGCGATTTCCTCCTGAACTGAAATGGCGCAGCGCACCGCCTCGACCGCGCTGCCGAACTCGGCCAGCACACTGTCGCCGGCAGTGCTGAAGACGCGGCCGTCATGCCGGGCGATCAACCCGTCGATGATTTCACGATATTCGCCGAGGGTCTTGAGCGTCGCCTCCTCGTCCGCGTGCATGAGGCGCGAATACCCCTCGACATCGGCGGCGAGGATCGTGGTCAGCTTGCGCATGACTTTCTCTTCCGCCACGTCACCTCCCAAAACTCAGCCCGGGATCGTCCAAGACTATCTCAATTGTCGGTGGCCCGCCACTAGGGCATGAGTGCGCTGATGGCGACCAACACGGGGTCATGGGGATCACTGACTATCGGTAAATATCATTCGTCAAGCGAGTCCCAAATTGCCCTTCAAACAGAGATCGATCTCATCGCACGCAATGTCGGCTTCGGGTCAGGAGCGGCCGTTCGGATGCTTTCGAGCCGAGGTCTGCTATCCGCCGAATAACAGACATAAGCCGCTGAACTCCCGACGGTCCCACGTTCGTCCTCGCGGACCCTCCAGCCGAGACACACCCGCGCATCGACGCGCCTACCCCTACGTCGCGATCCGGGCTAGGCTCGCCGCCTCAGTCGGGCACGCGGGGAGGACGCGGAAGATGTTGCTGCAGCACTGCACCTGGCAGGAGATCGACGCCTATCTCGAGCGCTCGAAGGGCGTCGTCGTGCCGATCGGCTCGACCGAGCAGCACGGCCCGATGGGCCTGATCGGCACCGACGCGCTGTGCCCCGAGGTCATCGCCGCACGCATGGGCGCGGCCGAGGAGGTGCTGATCGCGCCGACCATCTCGGTCGGCATGGCCGAGCACCACATGGCGTTCTCCGGCACCATCACGTATCGGCCGACGACGCTGATCTCGGTGATCTCGGATTACGTCGTCTCGCTGACGCGCCACGGCTTCGAGCGCGTGCTGTTCTTCAACGGCCACGGCGGCAATATCGCGACGATCAACGCCGCCTTCTTCGAGACCTACGCCACGCTCGGCGAACGCGCCGGCGCCAACGCGCCCGGCGTGCGCTGCCGGCTGGTCAACTGGTGGGCCAACAAGGCGGTGCAGGCGATCTCGAAGGAGCTCTATGCCGGCGCCGAGGGCAGCCACGCGACGCCGTCCGAGGTCTCGGTCACGCAGTTCGCCTACCCGGGCTCGATCAAGCACGCCGAGCTCGACCCCAAGCTGCCGCCCGACGGTCCGATCTACGGCCCCGCGGACTTCCGCCGGCGCTATCCGGACGGCCGCATGGGCGCCGATTCCTCGCTCGCTCGCCCCGAGCACGGCGAACGCCTGATCGCCGCATCGGCCGCCGCGCTGGCCGAACAGTTCAAGGACTTCATGACTGAGGTTTGAGTTTTTTGTGCGGTTGGTTTTTTTGGTGCGGTCGTTTCTTTGTGCGGTCATCTTTACTGCGTAAAGCTGACCTGCGCTCAATCGCCGCGCATGCTCTCGCCGCAGGGGCGGCGGCCCGCGGTCGCGGGCTGGCATAGCCCGCCCGATTAGGATCGATCGGACTATGCGCTGGTGTCTTGTACAATCACTTTTGGTGACCTGCGCTCTGTCGCCGCGCAAGCGGATCTTGCGGGATCAACGTCGGTCGAATTCTTCCAGCCCGCGACCGCGGGCCGCCGACCGTTCGGCGGAAGCATGCGCGGCGCTTGAGCGCAGGTCACCAAAGGTGACCGCACAAAGAGTCCACCGCACAATGCTCTACCGCCGCGCTGGGTCGATGGCGACCGGGTTGGCGACGGCGCGGGTCGGCGGCGGACGGCTGGCGGCGGCGGCGGCCTTGCGCCGGGCGAGGTCGCCGGGCGCCGCCAGGCCGCGCTCGACGAGCAGCCGCTCGCAGGCGGCCAGCCAATGCTCGTAGTAGCCCGTGGCGGCGTCGCCCGCCGCGTCGGCCGCGCCGATCTCGGCGATCAGGCGGCGCTGGAAGTCGTCCCACTCGGCGTGGCCGTCGCGACAGAGTTGGACGACGACCGCGAAGGCGCGCGCCTGCCAGGGCTCGGTGAAGACGGCCGGTTCGTCAGCGGTCGGCGGCGCGGCGCTCATGCCGGGTCGAGGTGGCGGTCCCGAGGTCGATGTAGCAGCGGTCGCGCGCATGGCCGTCGGCGCCCCACAACGCGTCACCCGTGAAGCGCACCGAATAGAGCGTGTGCGGCTGCTCTCCGCCGCCCATGGCGTTGGTGTCGGGGAAGACGAAGACGCCGTGGACCCGGTCGATCACGCCGCGCTTGCCGCGCGCGTAGCGCGGCAGCCGCGTGTGGCCCGCCGGGTGGATGTTGCACGCGACCACGGCGTCGCCCGGCTTGAAGCGCGCCTGGGCGTCGGCGACGTCGCGCCGGGCGCTGCCGCCTGCCATGACGATCGCCTCGATCGCAGCGGCCGGCAGCGCGCCCATCAGGTGCCGCTTTCCTCGAGCGCGGTGATGCGCGCGGCGATCTCGGCGCGCGTCACCACGCCGGCGTCGACGAGCAGCGCCTCGAGCGCGAACGCCCATTTCTCGTAATAGCTCACGGTCAGGTAGGTCGCCGGCTCGAGCCGCTCGATGGCGTGGCGGAAGGCGTCGATGTTGGCGCCCTCGACGAAGGCCTCGACCAGCAGATCGAGGGCGAAGACGCGGCGCTCCCACTCGGCGTGAAAGACCGGCTCGTCGGCCTCGCGCGCGATCGCGCCGAAGCCGTGCATGCCGCCCATGTCGTGGATGCCGTCCATCTCATACCAAGGAGTAGTGATAAAGACCCATAGAGACGGCTTGCCGTGGTTCTCGGCTAGGCGCGCCCGTCGCGGCGATGCCCATGTATTTGCAATAGAGGGGCATCGCAAGACGGGCGTAACGACGTCCGCCAATCTGATAGCGGGCGAGAGCCTCGGCAAGCCGCCCTTCGGGTCGCGTCCGCTTATCGCCGGAGGGCGCCAGGTTGCCTAGCCGATGCGCTGCATCGCCTGCGGCTCCCTTCCTGCCCGGCGAAAAGCGGACGCGATCTCTATGAGTCATTATCACTACTCCTTGGTATCAGACCGCCGCGACGCCGATCATGCCGTCGCGCGTTACCAGCTCGGCGAGCGCGTCCTCGTCGAGCCCCTCGGTGCCGTCGGGCCGCATCGGCAGCACCAGATAGCGCACCTCGGCGCTCGAGTCCCAGACCCGGACCTCGACGTCGTCGCCGATCGCGAGGCCGAATTCACGCAACACACCACGCGGTTCGCGCACCACGCGGGCGCGGTAGGCGGCGGACTTGTACCAGACCGGCGGCAGGCCGAGCACCGGCCAGGGGTAGCACGAGCACAGCGTGCAGACGACGACGTTGTGGACTTGCACCGTGTTCTCGACGGCCACCATGTCCTCGCCCTGGATGCCCGAGTAGCCGCACTCGGCGATCGCCGCGCTGGCATCGACCATCAGCCACGCCTTGTAGTCGGCATCGCTCCAGGCGCGGGCGACGACGCGCGCGCCGTTGCGCGGGCCGATGCGGTTCTCGTAGAGATCGACCAGCGCGTCGAGCGCCGCGGGGTCGACCAGCCCCTTCTCGGTCAAGAGCTGCTCGATCGCCTTGACGCGCAGGACGACATCGGCCTCGGGTTCGTCGTGGTGATGGCCGGGCATGGCGCTATCCTAGTTCATTTTACGGTCGTCTTTACCGCGTAAAGACGACCTGCGCTCAATCGCCGCGCATGCCAATCTTAATCCCACAAGGATTGGCCGAACGGTCGGCGGCCCCCCGCTTGTCCCAATAAGGTTGCGCGGGCTGGTAGATTTTGGCCGGCGCTGGCAACGTCGCTCAGCGTGGCGCGGCGGCGATGTTGCCGCCGTCGACGGTGTGCACCGCGCCGGTCGTCTTGCGTGCCTTGGCGAGCGAGACGAAGGCGGCGGCGACGTCGGCGACCGTGACCTCGCGCCTCAAGAGGTTGGCGCCGGCCAGATAATCGGCGACCGAGAGGCCGCGCGCCGCGGCGCGTTGCTCGAGCACGCCGTCGGCGTAGAGCCCGGTGCGCACGCGGTCGGCGTTGACCGCGTTGGCGCGGATGCCGTCGGCGCCGTAGTCGATGGCGTATTGCCGGGCGAGCGCCAGCGTCGCCGCCTTGGGCAGGCCATAGGGGCCGAAATCGGCGCCTGGGTTTAGCGCCTGCTTCGAGGCGTTGAACAGCAGCACGCCGCCGGTGCCCTGGATGCGCATGACGCGCACGGCGGCCTTGGCGACGCTCTGGTGGGCGAAGAAGTTGAGCTCGAAGCTGGCGCGCAACACCGCGTCGTCGACCTCGCCGATGCGCCCCTGCCACGCCGCGCCGGCGTTGGACACGACGATGTCGACGCCGCCATACCTCTCGCACACCCGGTCGAATGCCGCTTGGACCTGGCTCGCGTCGGTGACGTCGCAGGCGATCCCAAGGCCGCCGACGCGCTGCGCGGTCGCCCGGGCGCCCTCGGCGTCGCGGTCGAAGATCGCCACCTCGGCGCCTTCGGCCGCGAAAGCGGCGGCGGTCGCCGCGCCGATGCCGGATGCGCCGCCGGTGACCACGACGATCTGGCGCGCCAGCGGCGGCTCGGCGGCGGTGCCCAGCTTGGCCTGCTCGAGCGACCAGTACTCGACCGCGAACATCTCGGCCTCTGTGATCGATGCGAAGCGGCCGATCGCCTCGGCTTGGCCGATCACCTCGATGGCGTTCTCGGCGACGTCGGCGGCGACCGTGGCCGCCTTCGCCGAGGCCCCCAATCCGAACAGGCCCAGGCCCGGCACCAGAACCACGCGCGGCATCGGATCGAGCGCGGTCTTGGGCGACGCGGCCATGGCGTTGTTGCGTTCGAAATAGGCCTGGTAGGCGGCGACGTAGTCGTCGATCGCCGCCTTGGCGCCGGCGCGGAAGGCGTCCGCCATATCGGCGTCCGCCGGCGGCACGATCAAGGGCGTATTCTTGGTGCGGATGGTGTGGTCGGGCGTGACCACGCCGGCCCGCGCATAGCGGTGCAGATCGGCGCCGTCGACATAGGCGCGCACCCTCTCGCCGTCGCGGAACGCGAGCACGAACTTGCGGAACTCGCCGTCGCCGTCGTCGATCGCGGTGAGACCGCGCAGCACCGGCGCGACCTCGGCGGCCGACATCAGGCGCTCGGGCAGCGCGGCCGGCACCGGTTTGGCGGTGCGGTTGCGCGCGATGTAGTCCTCGGCGCGGCTGACCTGCTCGATCATCCGCTCGTAGGCCTGCTCGGCGCTCTCGCCCATTGTGAAGACGCCGTGCTTGAGCAGCACCAGCCCCTCGATATCGGGGTTTTCGGCGTGGATCGCCGCGACCGCCTTGGCGAGCGGAAAGCCGGGCATGATGTAGGGCACCAGCGCCATGCGGTCGCCGTAGAGCGCGGCGCAGCGTTCTTCGCCGTCGGGCTGGTCGGTGACTGCGAGCACGGCGGTGGCGTGTGTGTGGTCGACGAACTTGTGCGGCAGGAAGGCGTGCAGCAGCGTCTCGACCGACGGGTTGGGCGCGCTCGAGTCGAGCAGGTTGAGGCGCTGCAGGTTGACCATCTCCTCGTCGGAGAGCGTCTCGAACGCGCGCAGCTCGCGCAACGGCATGAGCCTGACGGCGGGCAGCCCGGCCGGCTCGATCGACGCCATGTCCCAGCCCGAGCCCTTGACGCACATGACCTCGGCCTCGCCGCCCATCGGGTCGGGCGCGATCGTTTTGACCGAGGTGTTGCCGCCGCCGTGCAGCACCAGCCGGGGCTCGCCGCCGAGCAGCCGCGTGGTGTAGACGCGCAGCGCCAGGTCGCGGCCGATACCGTCGTCGGCATAGCGGACGACCATCGCCTCGGCGTCGGCGTCGCGCCACAGGCTCTTCATCGTGGGTGATCGCTCCCTATAGCTTCATGCCCGGCCAGTCGCGCATGTCGGTATCGGACGTCACCAGGTGCATGCCGGCGGCGGCGTACCGTTCGAACGCTTGCTCCAGGAACGGCGTGAAGTCGGCGACGAAGCCGCCCTCGCCGTCGGGTACGGTGACGGCCGAGGTGCAGTCGGTGACGACGTAGCACTTCTCGGCCAGGCGCTCGTCGCGCGCGCGGATCTCGTCGAGGACGTCGTCGATCGACGACATGACGCAGTGCGAGCCGGCCTCGCCGACGAAGACGATGGCATCGCGCGCCAGCAGCCTGTCGAGGAAGTCGGTGCGCTTTTCGGCCAGCTTCCCCCGGCCGTCCCAGCGCGTCAGGACTTCCGGGTTGAACACCGAATAGTTCTCGGTCAGCGGGTGGCCGCCCTTGATCTCGACACGGTCCTCGGCCCCGCGCGCGTAGGCGTGGAACAGCCGCGCCTCGTGCACCACGCCGGCCAGCATGTGGCCGGCGCTGCCCAGCAGGCAATGCTCGGGCCAGATGTAGAGCTGGTACTTGCCGGCGCGCTCGAGTTCGGCGCAATAGTGCTGGCACTGCTTGAAAAGCCAGTCGTAATCAGTCAGCCCGAGGCTCCCGACCAGGTCGGGATGCGGCCGCCAGGCGCCCGACTGGACGTCGTCGAGCGCGATGGTCGTGTGCGGCGGGGCCGGCCGGTCGTCGCGGTCGAGCCAGAACGAGGCGAAGAAGATCTGCAGCGGAAAATGCGTGTCCATGGTCGGCGTGATCGAGGTGATGCGCCCGAGGTTGCGGTAGATCAGCCGGGCCAGGCGGTCGTTGTCGTCGAGCGCGCCTGACCCGCTGCGTCCGCCGACGTAGAGGCTGCCTTGTGGAAAGCAGAAGTCGCGCTGCGCGTCGATGACGACCAGTTCGACCGTCGCCCGGTCGTCGGCCGCCGGCGCGATGCCGTGGTCGGCGCGCCAGGCGCGCGCGGCCTCGAAGAGGGCCCGCTGGTCGGGGCCGTAGGCCCAGTCGGCCGCGTTGGCCGGGTCGTAGTGGCTCGGCAGCTCCATCGTCGCCTCCGGTTCGCGCTGGCGCGCTGTCGACCCGATTCTTGAGCCGCGCCGCCGCGATGGCAACCTCTTTCCCGAACTATCACCCACTCGGGTGATGACGATCACTGTATTCGCGGCGACAATCGGCTAAGGCTAACGTCAACCGATAGGCAGTCGGAGCCACCCGATGTGGGCGGGTGGCGTACCGGCTCGAAGGCTATTTCAAGAGGTGGGTACCATGACCAAACCGACTGACAGGCGCGAGTCCGCGCCCCGGCACGAAACTCCCGGCAAGACCGCTTGGCTGACCGATCCGGCGAGGCTCGTCAAATGGGGCATCGCCGCGGCGATGTCCGCCGTTCTCGCGGTCGGCCTCGGGTTCGACCGGGCCGCCGCGCAGGAGGCCGGCGCGCCGATCGAGGTCACCGGCGAGGTCGACGTGCTGCACATCGACGACTACGCACGCGGCCGATCGTGGTACCGCTATGTCCTGCACGACGCGGCGAGCGGCAAGCAATTCGATCTCAAATTCGGCCGCGGCGCGCCCAAGGGGCTGCTCTCGGGCGACGTGCTGACGGTGCGCGGCAACGCGCGCGGCCGCGCCATCGAGGTGCACGAGACGATCGCGGCGATGGGCGGCGAAAGCACCGGGGACGCGGGCGCCGACGCGGCCGCGCCGACCGAGCGGCGCGCGTTGGTTTTGATGGTCGACCTGACCGATGCCTTCGCCTCGAACCGCTACACGATCGCGTCGATCACCGGCCAGATGTTCACCGGCTCGCAGAACGTCGATCAGCTTTACCAGACCAGTTCCTACGGCCGGATGTCTTTCCCGCCCGACACCGACGGCGACGGCGTGGCCGACGTCTTCGGGCCGTTCGCGATCGACGCCTCGGGCACGGTCTGCGACTACTACGACTGGGCCTATAAGGCCGATGCCGCGGCCGACGCGGCGGGCATCAAGCTCTCGCTCTACGACCATCGCGTCTATGTCTTGCCGCGCTACAACGACCAGGCCTGCACCTGGGCCGGCGTCGCCAACGTCGGCTGCAACCGCAGCGACAGCTATCGCTCGGGCTTCTGCCGGTCGTGGCTCGCCGAGGGCGAGTCGGGCATGGTCTACGCGCACGAGCTGGGCCACAACCTCAGCATGGCGCACGCCTCGACCGATCCCGGCAACGACGGCACGGTCGATTCGGAGTACGGCGACTACTCGGACCCGATGGGCCTGTCGCGCGCCTGGCACGTCTTCAACGCGCCGCACACCCAGCAGATGAACTGGTTCGACGCGACCGACAACACCATTGTCGACGTCTCGGCGACCGGCGATTTCACGCTCTATCCGGTCGAGGCGGCGGGCGGTCCGGCTTTGGGGCCGCGCGCGCTGCGCATCGCCAAACCCGATTCGGGCGATTACTATTACCTCTCGGTGCGCGAACCGGTCGGCAGCTACGGCAGCCTGTCGAGCACCTACACGCGCGGCGTCAACATCCACCGCTATCGCGGCTCGGGCTATAACCGCACGCTGTTCATCCGCTCGCTCTACGACGACGGCTCGGGCAGCGGCGCGACGCTCGAGTTCGTCGACGCGGCGAACGAGATCACCATCACCCAGCTCGCCGATAACGGCGACGGCACGGTCGACGTGCGCGTCGACTTCAACCTCGAATGCCTGACCGCGAAGCCGTCGGTCAACATCAGCCCGGCCATCGCGGCCTCGGCGCCGGGCGGCTCGGACGACTTCAACGTCACGGTCACCAACCGCGACACTTCGGTGTGCGACGCGCGCGCCTTCGAGGTCGCCATGGACGTCGATACGCCGCTGTCGCCCAGCCCGTCGATCGACAGCACGGGCACGCTGGCGCCGGGCGCGGCGGTGACGCTGAGCTTCACGGTCAGCGCCAACGGCGCCGCCGACAACACCTACGTCGTCTCGGCCAACGCTTATGACGCGACCGACGACGTGATGTCGCTGGCCAGCTACATGGTCGACGGCAGCCCGCCCGACGCGCCGGAACTGAGCGTCAGCCTGACGCGCAAGAACCGTGCCTCGCTGAGCTGGACCGGGTCGCAGGACATCGACGGCACCGGCCTCGATCACTACGAGATCTATGTCAACCGCACGCTGCTCGCGGCGACGACCTCAACGAGCTACAACCATACCGGCTTGGCCAGCGGCACGCCCTACAGCTACGTCGTCGACGCGGTCGACGGCGCCGGCAACGCTGCCTCCAGCAACACCGCCGCGGTTATCACCGCCAGCAAGGGCGGTGGCGGCGGCGGCGGTGACGACGGCGGCGGCGGCGGTGGCGGCGGCAATGGCAACAAGGGCAAGAAGCCGCCGAAGTAGCGATCGTCGTCCTCGGTATTAATCTTTCCAGACGGTCGGGAACCAGTCCTCGCGCAGGCGCTCGCCTTCGTGCTGATCGATGCCGGGGAAGGGCGGCGAGGTGGTCCCCGGCCGTTCGGCGAAGCGCGCGTCGTCGCCCAGCCAGCGGCTCGTGAAGGCGCGCCGGCGGCCGGCGCCCGGGTTGCCCGGCGCGCCGTGCACCGTGAGGTAGTGAAACACGATGGCGTCGCCCGGATCGAGGTCCCACGACAGGATTCGGTAGTCGTCGCGCCGGG
>Ga0209988_10002963_pt1 | contig 11229 bp, 9 predicted proteins | sample N075metaG_FD_183115 | JGI IMG/M metagenome (GOLD analysis project Ga0209988, IMG submission 183115) | Deep subsurface microbial communities from Kermadec Trench to uncover new lineages of life (NeLLi) - N075 metaG (SPAdes) (version 2) | ecosystem: Environmental > Aquatic > Marine > Ocean trench... | reverse complement strand
CGGACCCTTGACTGCGGCACCCGTGCGCTTGGCCGTTTCTACAATTTCGCGCGCTGACTTGTCGATCAAACGATGATCGAATGCTTTCAGGCGAATTCTGATGTTTTGATTTGTAGCCATAATTTTTTCCTTATTCAATAACCTTCGCCACCACGCCGGCGCCGACCGTGCGGCCACCTTCGCGAATAGCAAATCGCAAACCGTCTTCCATCGCAATCGGTGCAATCAGGTCGACAACCATCTGCACGTTGTCTCCCGGCATCACCATCTCGGTGCCCTCCGGCAACTCCACCGCTCCCGTTACGTCCGTCGTGCGGAAGTAAAACTGCGGACGATAGCCCTTGAAGAACGGCGTATGGCGTCCACCCTCGTCCTTGGTCAGGATGTAAACCTCTGCCTCAAACTTGGTGTGTGGCGTAATCGAGCCCGGCTTGGCCAGTACCTGGCCTCGCTCAACCTCTTCGCGCTTGGTACCACGCAGCAATACGCCGACGTTGTCGCCCGCCATGCCCTGGTCCAAGAGCTTCCTGAACATCTCCACACCCGTACAGGTCGTCTTCTCGGTATCCTTGATACCCACAATCTCCAGCTCGTCGCCCACGTTAACCACGCCACGATCGATACGGCCCGTCACCACCGTGCCACGACCCGAGATCGAGAACACATCCTCAACCGGCATCAAAAAGTCACCGTCAATCGCTCGTTCCGGCACCGGTATGTAACTGTCCATCTGCTCCACCAGCTTCAGTATCGACGGAACTCCAATCTCCGACTCATCGCCCTCGAACGCCTTCAGCGCCGATCCCGTGATGATCGGTGTGTCATCGCCCGGGAACTCGTAGGTCGACAGCAGATCACGCACTTCCATCTCAACCAGCTCCAACAGCTCGTCGTCATCAACCTGGTCGGCTTTGTTCATGTACACCACGATGTACGGTACACCCACCTGGCGTGCCAGCAGAATGTGCTCGCGCGTCTGTGGCATTGGACCGTCCGCCGCCGATACCACCAGGATCGCTCCGTCCATCTGCGCCGCACCCGTGATCATGTTCTTCACGTAGTCCGCGTGTCCCGGACAATCCACGTGCGCGTAGTGACGGTTCGCACTCTCATATTCCACGTGCGCCGTCGCAATCGTGATACCACGCTCGCGCTCTTCCGGGGCATTGTCAATCTGGTCGTAGCCCTTCACCTCGCCACCGTGCAGATCCGCCATGACTTTCGTCAACGCCGCTGTCAGCGTCGTCTTGCCATGATCCACGTGGCCAATCGTGCCAACGTTTACATGCGGCTTGGTTCTTTCAAACTTCTCTTTAGACATGAGCTTTTTTTCCTGCGTATCTCAGTTTTAACCGTTCTTCCTGTCACCGCAGTCGCGCCCATGGGGCCCTCCTACGATGCCTCTCAATTCTGCCTGGAGCCCACACCCGGATTTGAACCGGGGACCTCTTCCTTACCAAGGAAGTGCTCTGCCCCTGAGCTATGTGGGCTTCGTTCCAGCAGACCCTCTACCTTATTATTGGAGCGGGTGATGGGAATCGAACCCACATCATCAGCTTGGAAGGCTGAGGTTCTACCGTTGAACTACACCCGCCTTTTACCCATCAATCGCCTTTTTGTGGCGTACAAAAATCCTGACAGTCTCTTTTCCTCAAACCGTCCGGATTCCAAAATCTCTCATTGTGTCTTCCCCGCCGTGGAGCTGCCAACCCAGTCATCCACCCGGTTCAGATTGTGTCTCGCGGCTATCGCACAGGTCCGAAAACGATCTAGCGAATACTGCTATACTTGATCTCGGCCTACCTCCGCCGACCTATAAAGTCTGGTGGAGGGGGTAGGATTCGAACCTACGTAGGCATAGCCAGCAGATTTACAGTCTGCCCTCGTTGACCGCTTGAGTACCCCTCCGCGGACACAAGCCGGCTATTGTCTAATCGTCCTCGCCAACTGTCAACAACTTAGGCGTGATTTTTTCGGCCTTTTTGTTCTTCCAGTCGCCGCTGTCGCCGGGTCCTGCCAGTAACTCGCCCCCAATCGATTGGCAAATAGCTCTGTTAGTACGGCCGCCTCCTACGGTGCATTAGCGTTCTTTTGTTGACCAGTGCCACGGTTCGTAAATGATTCCCCATAGATTATCCCGTGGATAGGTCATCGTGAAGCCAAACCCGGCCGCCTCGGCCTGCAACCAGCGAAAAGCGTCGGTCGTTTCGAAATCCTCGGTCAGCGGACGCGAACCCGGCGTCGCAATATCAACCGCCCGGCCCGTGTGATGCTCGCTGTAACCCGGCGCCGTATTGACCTCAAGAATGTCGGCAATCCTTTGTCCAGCCTCAATTTTCTTGCGGATCAGGGCCGCTTGGTATTCGATGCTGCGAAAGCCCGACACGATCATCAGGCTAATCTCGTCTGCAAGCGCGGCGGCGATCATTGAATGCCAGGAATCTGCCGTTTCAGGCGTCAATTTCTGCATCCGGCCCACTAAATTTGGGCCAACATCGACCATTTCAATAGCCTCGTAAAAAACGGGCTGGTCAGTCGCTCGACCGTAGTCGTCCGCAATTCCTAGTTCTGCATGAAGTTCGCGTAGCATACGGGACGCGATTGTCCCATAAAGAGGCATTAGAATCGCGGCTGAAGCCGCTCCCACACACTCGCAGCTATCTACATACTCGAAGCCATCAACTATGAACAAAGATCGAATCTACGCCACAGATCAGGACGGTGACGAGCCCTTCCGATTCAACGAGGCTGTCGCGGACGTGTTTCCCGACATGCTGCGGCGCTCGATTCCGGGGTACGCAGCATCCATCGAGGCCATTGGATCTCTGGCGGCCCGCTACGTCACGGAAGGGTCAGTGTGCTACGACCTCGGTTGTTCGCTCGGCGCGGCGACCATCGCGATGCGCCAGGGCATTCGGGCTCCGGACTGCAGGATCATTGCGGTGGACAATGCGCCCGCCATGATCGAGCGATGCAAAGAAGTCATCGCGGCCGAGGATCAACAGTCCACGACACCGATAGAAACCAGGCTGGCGAATATCGAGGACACCGACATTTCGAACGCGTCGATGGTGGTCATGAATTACACCTTGCAGTTTCTAGACGTCGACACGCGAGATGCAATCATCACCCGAATATTCGACGGGCTGTTGCCCGGTGGTTTGTTCTTGCTGTCCGAGAAAGTGATCGACGAAGATCCTCATATGGAAAAACTCCTTGTCGACCTGCACCACGAGCACAAACGACGAAACGACTATAGCCAGCTTGAAATCGGTCGCAAACGGGCGGCACTGGAAAACGTTCTGGTTCCCGAAACCATCGCTGAGCACCGGCAACGATTGACGGCGACTGGATTCGCGCATACGGCCATCTGGTTGCGCTACTTCAATTTCGTGTCCATCGTGGCCATCAAATAAATATGCTGGATTACGACGGATTGTGGCGTTGCGTCGCCGATCTCGGTCTGGAAAGCTGGCGACCGAAGCTAGAAGGCGTTATTCGAGAGCGACTCAGCGAGGACGCTCACGGCGATTTTTTTCGCTGGAAGAAAACCATAGAGCGACTAAGCGCGACTGACGTAAACCAGCAGCAAGAAATCCGCGACTTGCTGCTGGCACTTTCGCCGTGGCGAAAAGGCCCGTTCGAGATTGCGGGCATCACGATCGACAGCGAGTGGCGAAGCAACCTCAAATGGGACCGGCTCAAGAATTTCATTGCTCCATTGGACGGTCGCAACGTACTGGATGTCGGTTGCGGCAACGGCTATTACGCATTGCGCATGCATGAGCTGGGCGCCCGAACAGTGATCGGTGTCGATCCGACACTGTTATTCGTCATGCAATTCCTGGCAGTTCAGCGCTTCCAACCGGTCAATAACGTTTTTGTATTGCCACTTCGGTCGAATGATTTGCCCGACGATGCCCGCTCGTTCGATACCTGCTTTTCGATGGGCGTGCTGTATCACCAGCGTTCCCCGCTCGCCCACCTGCAACAACTAAAGAGTTTGCTTCGCCCTGCGGGCCAACTCGTGCTCGAAACAATTTTCCTTGCAGGCGACAAGTCTTTTGCGTGGACGCCGACGGACCGCTACGCCCGCATGCGCAATGTCTGGTTGTTGCCAACGATCACCGAGCTAACGACATGGCTGCAACGCTCAGGGTTCACGGACATCGACGTGGTCGATCAGTCAATCACATCTACGGATGAGCAGCGCTCTACCGAGTGGATGACGTATGAGTCGCTTGCCGAGGCGCTGGATCCCAGCGACCCGTCTCAAACTATTGAGGGCTGGCCGGCACCGAGGCGCGTTGTCGTGCTTGCCAACGCACCCTAGTTTCTTTGAGTTCTGTGATGACTGAATGACAGGAAAGTGCATGAAATTATCGCCCGCCGCGGTTTTTGGCGGCGACTACTCAAGCGCACATTTGACGTCGAAATTTATCGCGGATTCGCTGTTCTCCCGCAGAAACCAGATTGATTCGCTGAGCGCGGTCGCCGCCGGACCACCGTGTACGGATTCGGACGGTCTGCGAAAATAACCACCTGGCAGATAAATGTCGGTGTAGGGCTCGCCATCAACACACTCACTGTCCTGAAACTGCCCCGACACCAGGTACCCCTCCAGGCGCGCCGATGACGACTGCCACGGAAATTGCGCCCCTGGCTCAACCCGGGTCAGCCAGGTATGCGAACCATTGCCCGGGTCGAAGCGAAGTTCCTTGCGGAAAACGCCGATCCTGTCGGTTGCCTCCCAGTCGACGAGATTGCTGTCCAGGATCAGCGGCGTTTGGATTAACGCATCGGCATCGAACTCCGCCAGGAAATACAGAATCGTCGCACCGTCTTCGGTGTGCATATTGAAACCGAACGAACCCGGTGGCACGTAAGCATATCCGCCAAGGGTCAGGGTCAAATCGGCAATCTGCAATTTGCCGCTAAGCACAAACATCTCGAGGACATTGCCGGGCGAGCCACCGGTCGTTCCCGACCAATCCGGCGGCAAATCGACACGTTTGCTGGTAGTCCGCGTTTTCGCATCGTCGGCGTATTCCTTGGCCCTGACACCCGGCAAAGCCGCCATGAAAATATCCGGCAACTCACTTGAGACGACAAACGCCGGGTACGTAGGTGGCATTGGGCCGGACGCACAACCGGTGATAAGACCCGCCACGACCAATCCAAACACTGCTAGCGATTTGTTCATTGCATCACCTGCGAACCTTTTACCGTGACCGCCACGAAAAAAGCCGCCCAGGATCTGGGCGGCATAGCAAGCAAAGATGTGTCGGGCCAACCATGAATCGCATACGAACAGACAAAACATCCTTGTCGCATCACTGTTCTACGAAGTTCATGAATTAGTTGACGGGTCGCTTCTTCGACGGCCGTATCGGGTCACGCAGGTAACCGGATACTTGAGCTACGTATTGAGAGGAAACACGTGATGCCTGCCGACCAATCATGCATCCGGCACGGCGCCCCGCCTACATTGCCTTCGACATCCCATCTCCGTGCGTACCGAATTGGTACGCGCGGGATGCTACTACATATAGTATTGGAAGGCGAATAGCGCACAACATATGGTTATTTTTTGATCAAGTCGGTAGGATTCTTGCCCTGCAAGCATAAGGAAAATTCATGAACGGCGAACACATGATCGACGGTCGCTCGACGCACCAGAAAGTTGGCGTCGTGCTCGGACCTGCAGCTGCATTGTTGATGATCCTGAGCGACGCGCCGGCGGGGCTGTCCGACAGCGGTTGGACGACGGCGGCGATCGGTGTGCTGATGGCTGTGTGGTGGGCAACCGAAGCTGTACCGATCGCTGTTACGGCACTGCTGCCACTCGTCGTGTTTCCGCTGCTCGGAATTGCAAGCATTCAGGAAACGGCGGCGCCCTATTCGAACAAAGTGATCTACCTGTTCCTTGGCGGATTTATTGTCGCCTTTGCAATGCAACGTTGGGATTTGCATCGCCGCATTGCGCTCAGCGTATTGCAAGTTGCCGGCGGCAACGGGCGATCCCTGATCGGCGGTTTCATGCTTGCGAGTGCTCTGATCAGCATGTGGGTGATGAACACGTCGACGACGATGATGCTGTTACCCATTGCCATCTCAATTATCACAGTCATTCACAAATCAGTCGGCAGTCTGGATGATAGAGCCCGCGCTGACTTTCAGTATGCTTTGTTACTCGGGGTAGCGTATGGCGCGACGATCGGCGGCATGGCAACCCTTGTCGGTACGGCACCCAACGCGATGCTTGCTGCATTCATGCTCGACAATCATGGGGTCGAAATCGATTTTGCGAGCTGGATGATGGTCGGTCTGCCGCTCTCAATAGTCATGTTGCCACTCGCCTGGCTCGCACTGACGCGGTTAGTTTTCCAGGTCGATTTTCAAACCTCAGACGAGGCTCGGGCCGAACTCAGGAAAATGAAAGACGATCTGGGCAACATTAAAGTCCCCGAGATTCGGGTCGCAATCGTATTCACGATCATGGCTCTCGCGTGGATCACCCGCCCTCTATTGGCGCAAGTACCCGGGCTGGCGGCCCTGGACGATTCCGGCATTGCGATGGCCGGTGCCATCGCGCTGTTTCTCATTCCAAGCGGAGATAGGTCCGATCCATTCTTGATTCGCTGGCGGTATGCCGAGAAGTTGCCGTGGAGCGTGCTGATTCTATTCGGCGGAGGACTGACGCTCGCCGGTGCCGTAAACCGTACCGGCCTGGCCGAATGGCTGGGCGGCAATCTTCAGGCGATTGGCATGCTGCCGCTGGCGATTATCGTTATTGCCGTCACCACACTGATTGTTTTCCTGACCGAGTTGACGAGCAATATCGCGACCACGGCCACGTTTCTTCCCGTTATTGCTGCCATCGCCTATAAATCTGGCATCGATCCAATTGTGTTGACGGTGCCAGTCACGTTCGCCGCAAGTTGTGCCTTCATGCTGCCTGTCGCTACGCCCCCCAACGCAATTGTGTTTGGTTCCGGGCTCCTGACAATTCCGAAGATGGTGCGCGCGGGCATGGCGCTCAATATCATTGGAATTATCGTCGTCTCGTTCGCCGCACTCACGCTGGCACCCCGTTTTCTCAACTAAGGTTGCACAATGACCAACGCCTACACCGTCGACAAGAGGAACAAAGTCCGCCAGCTGCGCGAGTATGCCGACTACGACAAGGACGTTGTACACGCCGTGCTCGATGCGGGCCTCGTCGCCGCCGTCGGTTTTGTACAGGACGGCGCAGCTGTTGTTGTGCCAATGATCTACGGCCGGGAGAGCGAAACGATATATCTGCATGGCGCGCGCAAGGCTCGCATCATTCGTCTGCTCGAGCAGACCGAGCAGGCATGTGTGAACGTCACGCTGTTGGACGGCATTGTGTTCGCGCGCTCAGCATTCAACTCGTCGATGAATTATCGCTCCGCTACCGTATTCGGCACGCCATCGCTGGTCGAGGGTGACGCCGAAAAACTGCATGCGCTGCGCGTCATTAGTGAACACACGATGCCGGGGCGATGGGATGAATTGCGCGAACCGCTGCAACGCGAAGTCAAGATGACAGGTGTCATCGCACTGCAAATCGAATCCGCATCTGCAAAAGTCGCGGCAAGCATGCCGGACGACGAAGACGAGGATTACGCCATTCCAATCTGGGCAGGAGTATTGCCAATCGAATCAAGATTGACCGAGCTGCAAACAGACGACCGCGTGCTGGAGGGCGTCGAACCATCGGTAGTTATTCGTGCACTACAGGGTAAGACCCTTTAGCCGCGAGATTTGTCTCCCTCATGGCTCGCTGCGCTGCGCTTTACTTCGGTCGACAAACATCCCGGCTGCAGGGTCTAAACTGCGCCCATGAATTCGCTGTTCTCCGCCTCCAGCTGCAGTAACGCCTGTTTGGCGTCGAGGCCGCCGCCGAAGCCCGTGAGGTCTCCTGAACGTCCGATGACACGATGGCATGGCACGATAATCGGAATCGGATTACGACCGTTGGCGGCCCCGACCGCTCGCATCGCTTTCGGCTTTCCGATGCGTGAGGCGATGTCTCCGTACGAGGTTGTCTCGCCATAAGGTATGTGTCGCAATTCTTCGAGCACGCGCAATTGAAACTCCGTGCCGGCCAGGCTCAGAGGCAGGTCGAATTCCTTGCGCTCACCATCAAAGTACTCGGTGAGTTGTTGCCGCGCGTTCGCGAATTGCTTCTCATTATAAATCCAGTCCGGTTCCGGATCACGTCGCATTGATCCCTCGGGAAATGCGACGAGGCTCAGCGCTTCATCCTCGCCCGCGAGTAACAGGTCACCGATCGGTGTCGTCAAATAACAGTAATACATCTCTTAACCTCCGGAGTTCGATAACGAACTCCACAACAACATTGCGGCGTAGGAACGCCATGGCCGCCACGACTCTGCGCGCCGCCGCAGTTCTTTGGTCCCGGCGTTGCCGCTGACGCCGATCGCTTTGAGTAATCCCAGGTCCGATGCTGGAAACGCATCCGGGTACTTCAATGCACGCATGGCGACGTATTGGGCCGTCCAGTCGCCGACACCTCGAATCGACGTCAACGATTGACAAAAATCCTCGGGATCCTGCGCGTTATCAAAGCTCAGGCTGCCATTGCAGACCGCCTGGGCGACGCATCGAATAGCTTCGGCCCGACTTCTTACCAGGCCGATATCGTTGAATCGCGCGCGCGCGAGTTTTTGCGGCGTTGGAAACAATCGATTCAGCTTTAACGCTGAATCCGGATCAGAGACGGTCTCTGGCAGCACAACGGATTCCCCGTATCGATTCGCGATTCGGCCCGCGAGCGTAGTAGCCGCTTTGACGGAAACCTGTTGGCCGAGAATCGCTCGCACCGTCAATTCAAAACCATCCCAGGCACCCGGAACGCGAATACCCGGCCTGTTGCGAAGCAGCTTCCCAAGCTCCCGGTCTGCGTTGACTAATTTGGATATCTCGGCCACCGGCGCATCAAGATCGAACATTTCGCGCACACGCTGTACCAGTGGAAATAAGCTCTGCGTTGCGATGCCGTGCACAGTGAGACGGACACTTCCGTCAGCGATATCGGCACAACACTCGATGACGCCAATTTCTCCGCTCATCGAAATCGTGCGCAAGTAGCGATCACCAGCGACTTGCTCAACACCGGGCGTGGCCCGGCCCGCGAGGAAATTCGCGATGCCGTCCCAATCGTACGGATTGTGCCATGGCAATCGAACCGTCAATGTCCCGACAATTTCGCCGTCTTTGTGTCGGCGTCGACGCAACTCGCGTGGCGCACGACCATAGGTATTGCTGAACGCGTCGTTGAAGCGTCGAATGCTGCCGTATCCAGCCGCCGTCGAAATCTGCCTCATCGGCAGGTTCGTTTGATCAATCAGGCGCTTCGCAAAGTGCAGCCGCTGCGTATGCGCGACCGACAGCGGCGACGCACCCAGGTGCTTTGTAAAGAGGCGTCGCAGGTGGCGGCTTGTGACACCGAGTCGATCCGCCAGCTGTTCGATCGAGCCATCATCGAGGGCGCCTTCCGAGATCAGCCGCAGTCCGCGCCGGACGGTCGTTGACGTACCGTTCCACGCCGGTGTCCCCGGGGCACACTCGGGGCGACAGCGCAGGCAGGGCCGATAACCCGCTTCGCAGGCCGCGGCGGCACTCGGGTAAAAAGAGATGTTTTCGCGTTTGGGCGCAACCGCCGGGCAGATGGGACGGCAGTAGATGCCCGTTGTTCGCACGGCGACAAAAAACTGTCCGTCGAAACGGGCATCCCGCGACAGTCGCGCTCGTTCGTATATTTCATTGCTAAGCATAGGGCCAGTATACGCCTCGCAAGAAGCGCAACTAGCCGGAATCGGACTCCTACCGTGGGAGGGCCTTTAGGCCCGAATTGTCGCGGCTAAAGCCGCTCCCGCGGGCCGCGTATTCTATTTATCAATGCCGCCCATACACATGTATTTGATCTCGAGGTAATCATCGAGACCGTACTTGGACCCTTCGCGGCCCTGGCCCGATTCTTTGACGCCGCCGAACGGCGCCATTTCGTTGGAAATCAAACCTTCGTTGATACCGACAATACCGTACTCGAGTCCTTCGGCCACCCGCCAGATTCTGCCGATATCGCGAGAGTAGAAGTAACAGGCGAGCCCAACGTTCGTGTCGTTGGCCATTGCGATAGCCTCCGCTTCGGTTTTGAAGCGGAACAGCGGCGCGACGGGACCAAAGATTTCCTCACGAAACACGCGCATGTCTTCGCTCACGTTCGTCAGGACCGTGGGTTCAATGAAACAGGCGCCGAGATCAGAGCGACTTCCGCCTATCGTGACCTTGGCTCCTTTCGCAACGGCGTCCTCAACGAATCCGATGACGTCGTTCGCGGCCCGCTCGTTGATCAATGGACCGACCGTTACCGCCTCGTCGATCCCCTCCCCGAGTTTCAGTCCAGCCGTCGCTTCTTTGAAACGCGCGGCGAACTCGTCATAAATACCGTCCTGAATCAGGAATCGGTTTGCGCAGACACAAGTCTGGCCCGCATTGCGATACTTGCAGATCATTGCCCCTTTGATGGCTTCGTCGAGATCAGCATCATCGAAGACGATGAATGGCGCATTGCCGCCGAGTTCCATCGACGTGCGTTTGACCGTGGCTGCACATTGTTCCATGAGCATCTTGCCGACCTGGGTCGAGCCTGTGAACGTGAGCTTTCGGACGATCGGATTGGACGTCATTTCGGTACCAATCTCTTGTGTAATTCCGGCGACGATGTTTATGACCCCGGCAGGGACACCGGCACGCACCGCGAGTTCGACAAATGCGAGCGCCGACAGCGGAGTTTCACTGGCCGGCTTGCATACCACCGTGCATCCGGCCGCAAGCGCAGGTGCGATTTTACGCGTCAGCATTGCGTTCGGAAAATTCCACGGCGTGATACAGGCGACCACTCCGACGGGTTGCTTGATAATAACGATACGCTTGTCGTTGCTCGGGTGCGGAATCGTGTCGCCGTAGATTCGCTTCGCTTCTTCGGCAAACCATTCGATGTAATTTGCGCCGTAGGCAATCTCACCTCTGGCCTCAGCAAGGGGCTTGCCCTGCTCCGCTGTCAGGATTTGCGCCAGGTCTTCCTGTGCTTCCATCATCAATGTAAACCACTTGCGCAATACCGCGGCTCTTTCCTTGGCAGTCTTTTGCCGCCAGCTTACCAACGCGGTTTCTGCA
>Ga0209988_10002962_pt1 | contig 11230 bp, 8 predicted proteins | sample N075metaG_FD_183115 | JGI IMG/M metagenome (GOLD analysis project Ga0209988, IMG submission 183115) | Deep subsurface microbial communities from Kermadec Trench to uncover new lineages of life (NeLLi) - N075 metaG (SPAdes) (version 2) | ecosystem: Environmental > Aquatic > Marine > Ocean trench... | reverse complement strand
CGGCCGCACGCTCGCCGAGGCCGGACCGACCGCCGAGTTGATGGCAATCGACGGCGGCGACCACAACGGACTGCGGGCAAGCCATCCGGAGGTCGATCGATACGTCATCGAGTTCTTTCGCCGGACACTGGCCGAGCCCTAATATCACGCGACGTGGACGCCGGACCCGACTATCGCTTTCCCCGCACGCTTCGCATGATCCACGCGCGGCATTTCGCGCTCGTGTTCGACGGCGGTGTCCGCGCGACGGCCGGCCCGCTGGTCGTGTGGGGCGCGCCCAACCAGTTGGGGCACTGCCGGCTCGGCCTGGCCATCTCGCGACGGGTCGGGACGGCGCCGGTGCGCAACCGCATTCGGCGGCTGATCCGGGAGTCGTTCCGGCTCATGCGTGACGACCTGCCGCGCGAGCCGCGGGGCTATGATGTCGTCGTCAGCGCGCGGCGTCACGAACCGATGACGCTTGATGAGTACCGGAGGGCGCTGGCCCGCGCCGTGCAAGCCGTGGAACGTCGATGGCACGAGAAGTCGAACAAGCCAAACGGCAGACCATGAGCCCGGCCGCACGGCCGCTTGTGATGCTGGTGCGTCTGTACCAGGCGTCGCTCGGGACGTTCATGGGCGGCCACTGCCGCTTCTCGCCCACGTGCTCGCAATACGCGATCGACGCATTGACGGCCCACGGGGCGCTGCGCGGATCGTGGATGACCGTGCGCCGGATCAGCCGCTGTCATCCGTTCGGCGGCGGTGGGTACGACCCGGTCTGACGGGAAAGAAAGGACCCTGGGTCCTTTCTTTCCCGTCACCGCCGGTCAACGCCGGGCGCGCGACCGTCGGTCCCCGCTTCCATGGCCTTCCGTGCCTGCTCAGCCCGCTCTCTCATGGCGAGGCGGTACGCTTCGAGCCCGGGCGGCTCCGGCAACACGGTCTCGAACGGCACTCGGCTGCCCAGTTGATGACCTTCCAGCTGCGCGCGGAGCAGCGGTGCGATCAGGTCGTAGACGCGGATCTTCAGGTCGTCCGGGGCTCGATTGAATATCTGCAGCCGCTCGATCATGTCGAGCGACGTGTCGACCATGAGTTCGGCAAAGACGGTCACCGCGCTGTTCTCGAGATCGCGAATGAGGTCGCCCATCCGGGCGCTGCCGAACTTGGTCACGAAGGCGTTGTACTCGTTCCTCTTGAAGTACTCCGTGACCTTCTTGGCGAACGTCATCGCCTTCTGCAGGATTTCCGGCCGGTTCTGGCCCAAACCTATACGAAACGCGTAACGCAGCGAGGCCGAGACGTCGCTCGCGGCCAGGTGCGGCTGGAACTCGTACTCGCCCTTGATCTGCTTCCACACGAAGACGTCCAGCGGCTGGGCGTAGAGCGGGTCCGGCATCTGGGGGTTGCCCATGCCGTACAGATCGTTGAGGCGGTCGAGGTAACGCTGAGCCAGGACCTCCTCGCCGGAGCGGTACAGTTCCCTTACGGAGGAACTGAGGAAGTTCTTGTGGAACCCCATGAACATGTCGGCGCCGGTGCCCCGGGTGTTGCGGTGCTTGAGCGAGTACTGCTCCCAGTACCGGTCGATGACGCCGATCCACCGTGGGTCGGGCAGCCGTGACACCCAGTCGTTGGAGAACGGATCGAAGGTGATCCGTCCCCAGCGAGCGAGCCCCTGCATCGCCTGCAGGGTGAGCCGATCGTTGTTGACGATCCGGTAGACGTCATCCTCGTTGAGGGCGATCCGTTCCTCGGACTTCGAACCCTTCAGCGACCAGTACAGCGCGTGCGCCTGACCGTGCCGCCAGTCGATGGGCCCGAAGTCGCGCGTGTACTCGTACATCAGCTGCGGGTCCATGTTGAAGTCGTCGATCAGCACGCGTTTTCGCACGTGGGCAAGCAGCCCCAACCATGCGTTCGTGTACGCCGGATCGGACGCGACCTTGTCGAAGACGACAAAGACCGGATTGCTCTGGCGCGTGGAGGACTCGTAGTCGAAGATCTGGGCATACGTGGACTGGCCCTTGATCGCCGCCCATTCGGCGTACGCCTTCAGGAACGACCTGTCGAGGTCAAAGCGGTAGTCGTCCTCGTATGGTTCAAGTTCGGTACGGAGCTCCTCGACGAGCGTCTCGACGGCGGGAATATCGCGCACCAGCACATCGAATGACGCGGGGACGTCGGCGACCATCTTCATCCAGTCGATACGCTGCTGCCAGCTGGACGGCGGCGGGCCGAGCACCTCGTTCCACTCACGCGCCAGCTCGCGTTTGTAGTAGAGGTGGGCGTCGTCGGAGACGCCCTCGATCTTGTGCGCGAAGAAGAAGGAGAGCTCGCGGTGCAGTTGCAGGTCGTTGGGGTTGTAGCGGAGACCCCGGTTGCGGATCAGGTCGATCCCCTGCTTCACCCACTCCCACCGCTCCTCGTCGGTGTTGTGGGCAACCGAGATGTTGTAGGCCATGTTGTGACCGTGGAAGGCCCACACCGCCGAGAACCGCGGCTGCAGCTTCGTGATCAGGTCGGCGTCGGCCATGACCTCGTAGTACAGGCCCTTCTGCTTGTTCATGTGGACCTTGATCCAGAGGTAGTCCACGATGACACCACGCAATGCGCCGATCGCAGTACCCAGCGCCACGATCGGCGGCGCCCCGTCGATACCCACGTCCGTGTACCGCAGAACGTGCTTATCCGAAACAGCCATCAGCCGCGGCAGCACATTGCCGCACACGGCCGTCGTCCCGATAAGGACGACACCGGCACACGCTTGAGTAAGTCGATCACGCGTCATAAGCAACTCCCTGTGCCCCTTCGCCCGCTCCTACCCGTGCCCGCTGTAGATCGCCAACTGCCGGTTGCGGATTGACAGGTACCCGACCAGCAGCGCGATGCCCGACCACACGAAGCCGATCCAGAAGACCCCGTTGCCAACAGCTCGCCAGCCGATCAGCCGGCCCTCGACGAGGCTCTGCGTGGGCGTGTATTCCCCGAAGCTGTGCAGCACGTAGACCAGACCCTGGGCGATGACCCGGATCGTCGACTGGAACGCCCACAGGATGACCATGCCGATGTCGGTCTTGTCGATCTGACTCCAGACCGGCGGGTAGTACTCGTCGAGCGACGTCGCGAGAAACGGCCCGATCGTCGCCGCCAGGAATACCGTGAACGACAGCAGGCACGCGACGGGGAAGTTCAGCATCGTCGCGGCCGCCAGGCCCAACATCGAGAGGAAGGCGAGCTTCACCCACGTCAGGATCACCGCACGAACAAAGTTGGCCTCGAAGCTGTCGACCTTGTACAGCAACTCGAAGTCGCCATGTTCGAAATTCAACTCGCCGTAGCCCTCCTGGTCCGGCAGCGGGTAGTGCAGGTTGACGACGGTCACGGTCATCGTGCCATCGTCACGGATCAGATCGGTGCCCACGGGCAGCACGTGCGTGACCGTCGGAATGTATTGCCGCTGCAACGCCGTATCGGCCCGGTCGTTGAAGACAAAGCCGACGGGGTACGTCTCGTGCTCGTCGTCGCGCAGAATGTGGAACCGGTAACGCAGCGTAAGCGTTGACTGGAGGTTCTTGGCGTGGCTGAGGTTCTCGAAGAGGTACGTCCGCTGGTTCCCGCCGGGCTGCAGCTCTTCGATCGGCGGAACCGAGCGCTGCAGCGTGACGAAAGCCTCCTGCATCTCGCGGGCCATGGTGCGTTTGACCGACAGGGGCACGTCTTGCGGATCCCCAGTCGCCGAATCGCGTCTGATCTCGTCGTCGACCCTGGCGTAGATCTGTTCCCTGGTCAACGTGTTCAATGTCGGCCTGCCCCCGATGCGGGCGGTCAGCACCTCGTCGGTCACGGCGAGGCGGTCGAGCATCCCCTCGAGACCCGGGGCGACCGGCAGCCCGCTGAGATACTTCACGTACGTGAAAATGGACACGCCGGCAACGACCAGCAGAACGAGGTTGACGCTCAGCACGCCGATCCACTTGCCCAGCAGGTAGTTCGCGCGACGCAGCGGCTTTGTCATGAGGTGCCAGATCTGCCGGTCGCGGATCTCGAACGCCACCGTAGCACACGACAGGAACAGCGTCATGAAGGCTGCCATGACGTAGGTGTAGCCGAGGCTGCGTGCAATAAAGGTCTGGATCCTGAACCGCAACGGCGAGTCGGCGTCAAGCTCCATCGGCAGCAGCGGCAGGCCGACCACCAGCAGTACCACGAAGACAAGCGACAGGCGGTTGCGTGTCGCCTCCTTCACCACCGTGTGGGCGACCGCGAAGATCTGGTGCGGCAACTGGAACACCAGCAGCACGACCTGGGTCAGCAGGACGAACGTGAATGTCAGCAGGCCCATGCCCGCGAACGCGAGCATCGCGCGGTCGCTGCCGAAGCCCAGGCTCATCAGAACCGGAACGGCCGTCGCCAGCAGGGTCATGATGAACTGCAGCGTGATCCGCATCCACACGATCAGCAGCAGCCAGGCCGTCGCGAGGGCGTAGAGCATCCACGTCGTACCCGGCTGTTCGACCAGGAACGCCGGCACGCCGGCGGGGAGCTGGTCTTCCAGCAGATCCTCGACCAGCCGCGGCGCGATGAGGAAGCCTTCCTCGTCGAAGTACATGCCGGCGCGACGTTGCAGGTGCGGGCCGCCGTAGGTTCGCCCCTCGACCACGACGGTCCCGGTCTCCGCGAAGGCAACCGCCTGCTGGTCGCCGTCGACGAGGCTTTGGCCGGTCAGCGCCCGCCCGAGCGCAAGCCGCTGCGTGTGCAACCCGTGGCTGCGGACCTGCAGCGGCCCGAAGACCATGCCGCACAGCACGAGGACGATGATGCTCGCGACGACGCGGAACCGCACCGTCTGCTGCATCGCGTTGAGCCGGTGATAGTTCCGGAGGAGAAAGCTCATAACGCCGGATTACCTAAGATTCTTGTTCGGAGGACCCGGGCGTGTCCGGTTCGCCCAGGAGACCCTCGATCATTGACGTGTCGACATCGGCCGGCGGCTCCGGTGCGGGCCCGGCCGGCAGGGTTTTCTCAGGCGACGCCACCGACTTTTCGGTGAGCAGTTCCGCGAGGACCTCGTCGCGGGGACCGGTCTTGTCGGGCAGGGGTTCAGCGGCCTGCCGGATCGCGTCATCCGCCGTGTCGGGCTGCTCGCGCACCAGCGATTCGATCAACTCGTCGCCGCTGGCATCGTCCGCACGCAGGAAGTCCGCCGTGGCCCCGCCGTGGACGACGCCGGCGGTCTCCACCTGCTCCTTGCGAGCCTTGTCGACGAGGTCCATGAACAGCTGTTCGAGACGCTGCCGCGGCTTCTCGACGCTGTGGATCGCCTTGCCCTCGCACTCCTGCATGACCTGCTCGATCCGCGAGATGGTCGTTTCGGCCAGCCGCGGCGTCACGATGACCGTGCGCTCGGTGTCGGCGAGGAGTTCCTCGGCGGTCCCCTCGGCGCGGATCTTGCCCGCGTAGAGGATGACCATCCGGTCGCAGACATCCTCGACGTCGGCGAGCAGGTGCGAACTCAGCAGGATCGTCTTGCCTCGTTTGCCGAGCTCAATGATCAGGTTCTTGACCTGGCGGGTTCCGATCGGGTCGAGGCCCGATGTCGGTTCGTCCAGGATCAGCAGATCGGGATCGTTGATCAGCGCCTGGGCAAGACCGATCCGCCGGGTCATACCCTTGGAGAACTCGCCGAGCGGCCGGTGGGCCACGTGCGTGAGCCCGACCATCTCCAGCAACTCGTCGATCCGCCGCCGCCGGGTGCGCGCGTCGAGGCCGAACAGCCTCGCGTAGTAGTCCAGGGTCTCACGCGCGTTGAGGTACTGGTAGAGGTACGACTCCTCGGGCAGGAACCCGATCCGCTTCTTGATCGACACGTCCGACGGCGGCTTGCCGAAGACGGTCAGCTGGCCACGCGTCTTGTGCAGGAGACCGAGGATCAGCTTGATGATCGTGCTCTTGCCGGAGCCGTTGGGACCCAGCAGACCGAAGATCTCGTGCGCGCGGATCTGGAAGTCGACGTCGTCGACGGCGCGGGCTTTGGTCCGCATCCAGAAGTCGCGGAAGATCTTCGTGAGACCGACGGCCTCGATGATGACCGGCGAGGCGTCGGGCGTGGTCATCGGCGCCCCTTTGCGCGGATCCTGCCGTCCGGACCGATCTCCAGGATCGGGTTGGACTTGTCGAGCCTCCAGTCCGGGGTTCGCTGGAGATACTTCTCATAGCCGGACAGCGCCTTGTTCAACCCCTCCCGCTGCCGTCGCTTGAGCAACTCCTCGCGGCGGATCCGGGCGATCTCCTCGGAGCCGGAAATCGCGATGTCGATGTTGCCGAGCCCCTCCGGCACGCGGATGATCTCGATGTCCTTGTTGTCGAAGACATCGGAGACGGCCTCCAGCCATTGACGCTTGCACACGAGGTAGGGCTGCGCCCGGTACGACGGCAGCAAGTCGATGAACCGCTGCGCCTCGCGGCCCAGGGTCAACTCGATTTCGGACTCGTGCGCTTTTGCGCGGGCGATCATCTCGCCGATCGCTCCGCCGATCGCATCGCTCTCCAGCACCGTGTTGATCTCTTGCAGCAGTTCGGTTCCGCGGACGGTGTTGCCGAGATCCTCTGCACGCCGGTACCGATCGATGAGCTCGGCGAGAACACGCCACCGGGCACCGGCGGCTTCGATGAGTGCCTCGGTCGCCTCCTGGCCGGCATTCACGATCTCGCGCCGCGATTCCTCGCGCGCGTTCTGCAACTCGCGGTAGACCTTGACGATCGCAAACGGCGGCTTCGCGTCGAGAATCTGCACGTCGGTGATCCGGATGCCGCAGTCGATCCTGTCCAGCAGGTCCTGGGCGTTGGTGCGGATCAAGTCGCGCAGGGCCTCCGGTTGCTCGATGAATTCCTGGAGCACGAGCCCGGCCGCCGAGGCGACGATCGCCCGGTCCAACGCGAGCTTCACGGTGCGATCGGCGTCGTCGACGTTGAGACGCTCGACGAGCTTGACCGGATCAACGATGTCGTAGGTGGCCGCGGCCTTCAGGTGGGCGATGTCACCGTCGTCGGTGAGCACGTAGCCGACCTGGCCGGCTCGGAGCGTGCCCTTGGGGCTGGCCCGCTCGATCGCCTGGTCCAGCGACAGGTTCGGCGGCAGCACCGGGAAGAACGTGGTGGGGATGTCCACCGACCGGCTCCCGACGTCGAAAATGACGAACTCGCCGGCCGGGTACGGCAGCAGGTTGCGTCGGAGCCCGGGCGCGAGCGCCCGCTGGTTATCCACCTCGATGATGCGCCCGAAACGGAGCATGACGCCGCTCTGGCTGTCGTCCACACGTTGAAAACCCGACACCAGGAACAGTGCCAGCAACGCCAGGATCACGAACTGCAGGACGCGGTACGACAGCCGCAGCGCATCCGCCAGCGACTGGTTGGCCGGATCCATCGCCTCGCGCAACTCGGCGTCGGCGCCGACCTCGGCGTCGACGACCAGCTGCGCCGACGCGGCGCGACGCGGCGCCTCGACCTCCATGGGCCGATCCTCGATCGGCACATCGCCGGTCGGCGGGGAATCGGGCTGACCCGGTTGGACCACGGCTATTGCCCCCCACCCGCGGTCGTGTCGTCCATCGGCTCCTCTTCGACCCGCTCGCTGCCCTTGGCCGGCTTCGGGATCGGGCCACCGCTGAAGTTGGCCTGGTTGAGCAGGTGCCACGGCGCCGCTTTGTCGGAGAGGATAAGCGTGGCCGTGTCGCTGAGGCCGATTCGCAACGCGTCCAGATGGACCTGGAAGATCGCGAACTCCACGTCCTCGCCCATGTCCTGGAGGTACTCCGCGGCCTTCCGCTGGGCCTCGCCCTTGATCTGCTCGGCACGCTGCTCCGCGAACGCCTGGAGGTTCTCAACGATCGTGTTCGCTTCGCCGCGGATGCGGCGGGCCTCGGCGCTGCCGGCGGTGCGCTCCGTCTCGGCGAGCTTCGTCCGCGTCGCCTGCATCCGGCTCAGGACCGCCTTGGTGATCTTTGTCGGCAGCAGCACCTGGCTGATGCCGACGGTCACCGGCGTGATGCCTTGTGAGGACACGACCGACTCCAACTGCCTGAGGATGTCCTGCTCGGCATCGGCAAGCCTGCTGTCGGGGCCGATGAGGTCGTCGAACGAGTAACGGCCCAGCGAGGCCTTGGCCGCCGTCATGAGATGGTTCTTGAGGGCGTCGTCCGCGTCGCGTTCCGAGGCGTAGCTGCTGGCGAATCTGAGTACCTGCTCCGGGTCGGTGTCCATCTTCCACATGACGAACGTTCGCACGACGACCGACTGACCGTCGGCGGTGGGCACTTCCACCAGCGGCGTTTCCGCGAGCTGGACGCGGGTGTCATAGGTCGTCACGCGGTCGGCGAACAGCGGGAACCGGAAGTGAATGCCCGGCTCCGACTTCACGCTCGCCGTGCTCGTCTTGCCGAACGTGGTGCGGACGGCGACCTCGTTGAACCGCACGGTATAGGTCATGCTGAACAGGACCAGCGCGGCGAGGATCAGGAAGCCCACGGCATAAGCGAATGTCTTGTTCATTGCCCGGATTCTCCGTCACTGGAAAGAGCGTCGTCGAAGCTGAACAGCGACGGCGTCTCTTCGAGTTTGAATGTCAGGTTCACCCGTTTCGGATCGACGCCGACGAGGACGTACTTCCGACGGTTGACCATGTTCTCCGACAGTGCGCGCATGATCTCGCGCTGCTTGTACAGTTCCGGGGCGGCGCGGTAGGCGGCGAGTTCGCCGCGATGCCGGAACACCGCTGCCCGCGCGTGCATGAGCTTGACCCACCGATTCGCCTCGGCGGTGTCGATCCCCTGGGCCAGCGCCCCGCCGGAGCGTGAGAACATCTGCTCGATCTCGGTCTGCTTGTCGAGGACGGCCGGGTCGTCGCGGCCCAGCTCGTCGATGAGCCGCCGCCACTGGTTGATCGCCACCAGGATCGCCGGCGCCTGGTCCGGATCGCCGATCCAGAAGGCCAGCGATATCGCGACCTCCTGCTCGGCCTTCGCGACGACCTCGCGTCGCTGCGCCTTGGCGGTCGCGTAGTCGTCCCAGTACTTGGCCACGTCGCCGGCGGGCCGCAGCATGGGGACGTCCAGGGCCACGACCTCGACACCGGTGCCCATCTCGTCGTAGGTCTCCTGGATCCGCCGCCGGAGCGTATTGATGAGCTCGCCCCTGTAGATGGAGATCACCTGATCAAGGTTCAACTCGGAGAGTTGCTGCGTGATCGTGCGCATCGCGAGCGCCTTGAGGGCGTTCTCCCGCACGGTGTACCGGCTTCGTCGCTGTCGCTGATCGGAGGCAAAGTTCAGGTATTCGAGCAGGCCGTCGTACTTGATGCGGTACCGCAGGCTCATCTCGGCGTCGACGAGCGAGTACAGCTCCGTCACCCCGTCGAACCCGGTCTCGTCATCGACCGTGAAGCCGATCTCACCGGAGGTGACCACCGCCCGGCCGCCGACGAGGAACGGCCGCCGGGTCGTGTCGGCCTGGATCGTGTCTGCCCACACCTGGACATCCGGGTTCTCGATGCGCTGGGCCGTGATCGGCAGCGTGCGGATCCGGCCGACGTCGTAGACGACGGCGGTCTCGAACGGCCAGGGCAGCTTCCACATGATGCCCGACGGGTAGACCTCGCCGACAATCTGACCACCGCTGAGCTTGACCGCCTGCTGGTGCGGCTCCACGACCACCATCATGTTCAGCAGCACCAGTAGCACGACCCCGAGACCAACCAGCCAGCCGACGCTGCGGAGCATGAGCTTGTAGCCCCAGGAACTGGTGATGTCGAAGCCGAACTGGTAGTTGACCGCCTCGTTGAGCGACCGCACGATCGACTCCGGAGCCGCCAGCAGGCTGAGCACGCGCGAGTCGAAGGCCGGACGGGGAACCTCGCCCGGGATCCGCGGCCGGTACATGTTCAGGACGAAGTGGATGAGGATCTCGGCGACCAGCAGCAGCATGAACGCGGGGATCGCGTAGGCAACCCAATAAGTGACCTGCTCCTTGTCGAAGAACCGGAAGGTGATGCCGACGGCCGCCGCCAGCAGCAGGAGCGAGTTGCCCACGCCGTAGGCGGCGCCACCGCGGAGGTTCTGCCACGCGGGCAGTTTCGCCATGCCGGCGACGAACCGCGAGAAGATGAAGCAGATCGCGGCGAAGAACAGGCAGATCGCGACCGCCCAGCCCATCTCGTTGGTGCGAAGAAAATCTCGACCGGCCGCACCGGTATCGCTGAGCCGGCTCATGTACCGGAACATGCCGGCCGCGCCGATCGCGAGGTAGACCGCGACGATCAGGCTGACCGCCGGGATCAGCCACGTGTGCATGAGCTTCAGCCGCTTGGCCGCGACGTTGCCGCCGCCGGACGACTCGAACACGCTGCCGGTGCCCGTCCTGGCGGCGGCGAGTTCATCCTCTTCCAGGGCTTCGAGCCGTTCCTGCGTGTGCTGATGGAAGATGACGACCAGGCTCAGCCAGACGAGTACCCCACCGAAGACGTAGAAGGACGCGAAACGAAAGACGGTGTCCGGGAAAAGGACTCCGAATACCAGCAGCACCAGCGCAATCGCGATCTGGCCCATGAGGCCGAGGCCGGCGACGCGGGTAGCTCTGCGATACGCGTGATGGTCGACTCTCATGGGGGGCGTTCGACCTTGGAGTCTGCGAAGGGGGACGTGAGGGGCGGCGGACGGTGCTGACCTCTACGGGCCGCCGAGGCCGCACAAGATACAGCGAGACATGAATCGAGGGTTCCGGCGGCGCAGCAGACACGCCGACGGGCCACGATATGTGGAATTACGTAGGTTGGGGCACCCCGGGTTCGTCCCGGCGGCAGAATTGTGGGCTCCCAATGAGGAGCCGGCCAGAGCGACATCGGGCCGAGGGCGGGAACCTCCTTACAAGCCGGCACGTACCGGGCTGGTTATCGAGCCCTACAGGCCCCCTCCGGGGTGCCACCCGTCCGCTCCGACCAGCTATTCTCTTCTGCTCACCAAACGGGGCCCCCATGTTCGGCCAGACGATCGCGATATTCCGGAACACGTTCTTCGAGAGCATTCGCCAGCCGATCTCGCTGGTGCTGCTGGTCGTCGCGACGCTGGGACTGATCTTCTCCAACCTGCTGGCCGGGTTCACGATGGAGGACGACCAGCGGATGATGATCGACCTCGGCCTGTCGACGGTCTTCATCTGCGGGACGCTGCTGGCGGCGTTCATCGCCACCAAC
>Ga0209988_10002958_pt1 | contig 11237 bp, 7 predicted proteins | sample N075metaG_FD_183115 | JGI IMG/M metagenome (GOLD analysis project Ga0209988, IMG submission 183115) | Deep subsurface microbial communities from Kermadec Trench to uncover new lineages of life (NeLLi) - N075 metaG (SPAdes) (version 2) | ecosystem: Environmental > Aquatic > Marine > Ocean trench... | reverse complement strand
GTTTCATGTGGGTGCGGGCACCGTCCCCGGGGTCAGCGTCACGTCGATGATTCGTGCCCTTCTCGTGAAGTCGGCGGTCCTCCTCAAGCCCGGCTTGGGCGATGTGGTCTTGCCGGTGCTTTTTGCCGAGGCCCTCGCCGAGGAGGCTCCCGAACTGTCGGGCGCCATAGCCGTGACGTACTGGCCCGGTGGGTCCTCTCCGCTAGAGGGTCTCGCGCTTCAGAGGGCGGAGGCCGTGGTGGTGTACGGTAGCGACGAGGTGGTCGAGTCGCTCCGGGCGCGCACGCCCGTGACAACACGCTTCATCTCCTATCACCACCGCCTGAGCCTCGGCTTGGTGGGGCGTGAAGCGCTCACCGCCGCGCGCGCCCCCGATGTGGCCCGAATGGCCGCCCATGCGGTTTCGATGTTCGATCAGCGGGGTTGTGTCTCTCCGCACGCGATCTACGTAGAAGAGGGAGGAGCCGTCGATCCCGGAGAGTGGGCCGCCCTGCTGGCGTCGGCCATGGCGGATCTCGAGGTGGAAATCCCGGGCGGACAGCTCACCGCCTCCGAAGCCTCGGCCGTTCACCAAATGAGAGGGTCCGCTGAGCTCCGCGAGGCCTCTGGCAGCGGGGTTCGTGTATTCCGGGGAGACGAGAGCTTCTGGACGGTGATTCTCGAGGACGAAATGAACTTCACGCCCTCCTGTCTCAACCGGGTCGTGTCGGTTGTCCCTACCCCTGACCTTGGCGGCGTCGCCGGCTCGTTGGGAAAGGTTGGGCGGCACTTGCAGACCGTGGCGATCGAAGGTGCTGAAGATCGTCTGTCGATGTTGGCGGAGGCACTTGGCCGGGCCGGCGCCACACGGGTTACGTCATTCGAAAAGGCGCCTTGGCCACCACCCTGGTGGCGTCACGACGGTGCTTCTGTGCTGGCGGGATTGATACGCTGGATCGATCTGGAAGAATGATCAAGCTTCCTCTTGCTCTTCGGAGCGCCAGATCACCATCTGGCGCCGTCCGTCCGAGGTCTCTTCGACGCGCACCGTGAGAGAATCCTTGGCCGCGAGCCGCAAGTCATCTCGTAACGCCTGAGGGATCGTGATTCGCCCACCCACTCCGATGGACACATCCGTATAGTAGAGCGTGCGATAGATGGCCATCTGTCCTCCTGGAATTTGCACGGTAGCCGGCAAAATCTACCGCAATTGCCAACGGCGGCAACCGGGCCGACTCCATCGGTCCGAATCAGGTTCGCAACCTGTCACTCCGGATCAGGCAGAAGCGAGCGGAGGAGGCTTTGAAGCTGGAAGTCTTCGAAGCCCCGAGCTTTGCTCTCGACCGCCTCGGAGGAGTCTTCGATCAGAATCGTAGTCGTGCGCAAGGCCGATTCCCCTGCGGAACTGGTCGAGGGAGAGAAACAGAGGAGGCCCCGGTAAGTCTTGGGTATGCTGGGGTCGTCCTGAAATTCTAGGTAGACATCCCAGAAGTGGCCATCGTAGCTGATGGTCGTAAGGTGTCGGCCGTTCGAGAGAGGCGCCGGACTAGAAGATTCGTTTGCTGATTTCATCGTAGCAACACAGTAGCATGGCTCTTTTGCTCCCGCCACAGGCGGGCGACGCACGCCACGGGCGGGCAACGTCCGCTACAAGCGAGCCGCTGCAGGATCTATCGGTGCGCGTGTCCGTCGCAAGGCACGCCGCGCTTCGGAGAGGTCCTTCTTCATCTCTTGTTGTTGCTCTGCGTCCAGCTCCTGGCCGCCGAATCGGGAGCGGAGGTAGTAGTCGACCAACCTCCGCGCGCGTGTATGGGCGGGGTGCCCGACACGGGCGAGCTCATCCAGCAGCAACAGCGGCGCCACTCCCGCGTCCGCCCTGAATCCGGCGCGGCTGCAGCTTTCTCGGAACCGGAGGTAGAGCCCCACCTCGAGCGGATGTCTTCGGGACCTCATGAGCAGGACGAACGTGCTCAGGGCCATCACCACGACGATGAACGTCGTCCAATCCACGCCGACCCGCGCGGCCGGTGCTTGCCCTGGAGAATTCGCGCGCGCGCGCGGCTCCGCTCCGAACAGCTCGGCGATGCGCTGATACAGTCCGGATTGTGACTCCATGTTGTAGTCGAGCACCCACTTGTTCCATCGGTGCTGGAGTCCGTCGAACAGGAAGCGGCCCGGCCACAACCAGGACGTGCCCGCCGCTGACGCTCCGGTGCCTCCCGGGGTCGGGTCGAACTGGACCCACCCGAACCCAGGGAACCAGACCTCCACCCACGAGTGGGCCTCGTTTTGGGTGACGGCGAGGTACTGTCCGAAGTCGTTCCACTGCCCACCCAGGAAGCCGTTCACTTCCCGAGCGTGGATACCCAGACCCCGTAGGAGGACCACCATGGCCGTCGAAAAATACTCGCAGTGGCCCTCTCCACGCTCGAAGAGGAAGTAATCCAGGGTTGCCTCCCGGGCCGAGCGCGGGAGTTGGAGCGTGTAGTCGAACTCAGTATGAAAGAAGTCGTTGATCGCGGTCACTCTGTCGTAATTGTTATCCAGTCCTTGTGTGAGGGAGTCCGCGAGGTCGCTCACCCGTTGGGGAAGAGGGGGCAGCTGGGTGTAATAGGCACGGGCCGGCGAAAAACCGGAGCCCGCCTCCCGTAATGCTTCGGGCGCGGGGCGGTCAGCTACGGACAGAACCTCGTACGAGGGGACGCCTGAGCCCCAGTAGATGTGGTCGCCCGCGTTGTCGAAGAGCGGTTCGATTCTGGGGTTGTTCGATCTCACGTCCAAAAGAGGATGGAGTGCGAAAAGCACAGGCACGTCCAAGGGGGCACTGTAGATCTGCTGCCGCACTCTTCCTTCTCCCCAGGCCTCGTACCACCGCGCCGGGCCGATGGATGGAAGAAGACTGTTCGATCGGCTCCAGCGCACTCCGTCGAAGCGGTCGTAAGAGCGGCCGCGCCAGTGGAGACTGAAGAGGTCTTCGGGTGTGCCGTCCGGGAACTCCACGCGGAGCACGATCTCCGGGTTCGGGTAAATTCTGGAACCGTGTTCTCCGATCGAAACCTGGTCGGAGAATCCGGCGATGGACGTCGCCAGGACCTCCCCGCGAGCCGCCCATCCGCTCGAGAATCTCGGGAATGCGACGAACACAAATCCGCTCATCATCAACGTGACACCGGAGAGCACGACCATGCCGGCCAGGAATCGCCGGCTCACCAGGGCCTCACGTACACAGTGCTGCTCGGCTTTCCGCCGCAGATGCCCGACCACGAGGGCGACGGTGGCCAACACCACGTAGGTTACGAACGTAAGAGCGAAGAGAACGCCGGGCCGGTAGGCGGCGGCCGCGAGAATCAAGGCGAAGGTCAGGTAGTACAGACGGGAGTCGTTGGGGGCGTCGAGTGATCTGAGGGCTTCTGCGCATAAAAGGAGCAGCAGAAGGTCGACGACAGGAATTACGACATCGTCTCCGATCACGAAGACGTACAAGGCCCGCAGCGCCATTATTATGGCGAGTGGCAACAAGAAGCGCTCGACCCTCAGGGAGACATCGGACTCGGGTTGCCATACGAAGGCGAGGATCAGGGCGAGAGCCGCCAGGACCGTGCTGATCGGCTCGAAACCGGCACCCCCGGCAAACGCGGTGAGGGCGACAAGACCCATGGCGACGACCAAGCGCCGGTGTAGGAGATCGAGGCTCACCCAGCTCTCCTTTCCAATTCCCTCGCACCCATGCGGACGTACGGAGTGTCCTCGGGGCCGCCGGCGGGAACGATGTAGGCCCCGTACGATCCTCTTTGTTCAACCGAGAGAGATACGAGGACACATCGCATGGGGTCGATCGGCGGCACCAGGCGGGGAGCGGATGGATCGAAATCCACCCGCGCGAGCAAGTCGAGCACCCGCTCGAACTGACCGGAGCCACCACCGGGTTCGAGTTCCGACGTACACGTAGTGAGTCCGAAGTGGCGTCCGCGTCGGTACGCCCGGGCGGCCACCGCAGCCGCGACTTCGATGACGGCCTCAGCCGGCGGCCCGGGCTCCCCTCGTGTGTCCAGACAAATCCGTATGGTCTCGTTGGCCTCGTAGTCGTACTCTCTCGTCACCGGCGTCCCGAGCTTGGCCGTGGTCCTCCAATGAATGTCCCTCGGGTCGTCTCCCACCCGGTACTCTCGCAGCCCCCGGTACTCGCCGCGGGCGCTTGGAGCACCTTCCGAAGAGTCGGAAAACTGCGGCCTGCCACGTCCTCCGGGGGGCGCCGAAAGGCGTACGCGTCGGTCCGACCTCGGCCAGATGACAAGCTCGCCGGGTAGCGGCACGTCACGCTCCTTGGTGAACAGGCCGAAAGGGAAGGATGTGGAGAGAGTCAGCGTCTCGAGTGGGAAGACACCGCGCTGGACGAACTGATTCTTCGAGCCCACCACCACCGACTCCCCGGCTCCGATCCGACCGATGAAAGCGGGCTCCGGGAGTCCTGTTTCGATCAGGTCGACGGCGAGGGTGGGGAACCACCGCTTCCGATTCGTCACGTTGTACGTGATGCGGAGCGGCTTGTCCACGGTGACGCCCCGCGGGGTACGTCTTCGAATCTCCAGTTGGCGAAGGACTCGCTCGGAGAGCCAGCCGGACAATGTGATGAAGCCGAGCATGGCTCCGAAGAGAAGATGGAGCAGGTTGTTGCCGGTATTGACCGCTGCGAATCCGATAGCCAGCGAGCCCGCACTGAACAAGATGCCGCCAACGGTAAAACGGATACGTCGCCAGGCGCGGAGCCTCCTCCACACCTTTCCTAGAGCGGTCAGCATCCTAGGAGGCCTTCTGGCCTTAGACCCGGACCCGACCTAAACCGGGACCGGGATGTCCTCGAGAATGTCCCGCACGATTGCTCCGGCTTCTTCATGTGCTTCGTGGCTGGCCGCGCTCGCGCCCACCGGAAGAATTCGATGGGCCAAACACGGCATGGCGAGCCTCTGCACGTCGCTCGGTACCAGAAAATTTCGCCCGCTGAGGAGAGCATAGGCCCGGGATGCACCCAACAACCCGATGGCGCCGCGAGGGCTCACGCCCATCTGAAGCCGGGGATCGACCCGGGTTCTCTGTACGATGTCCATGACGTAGCCGACGAGGGAATCCGCTACCTCGATTTCTGACACTTGCTGCTGCAACCCCAAAACCTGCTCCGGCTCGAGGACGGCCTTGATGCGACGTTCCCAGGGATCGTCTCTAGTGGATTCCAGGAGAATCCGTCGCTCGGCGCTTTCACCCGGATATCCGATCGTCAGCCGCATGAGAAAACGATCGACCTGGCTCTCGGGAAGCGGATAGGTGCCGTGGTGTTCCAGGGGGTTCTGCGTCGCCATCACCATGAAGGGCTGTGGCAGTTGGAACGTCTCGTCGTCCAAGCTGACCTCCCCCTCCTGCATGGCCTGAAGAAGGCCACTTTGCGTCCGCGGGGGCGCCCGGTTGATCTCGTCGGCAAGGAGGAGATTCGTGAAGATCGGCCCGAGCCTGATCTCGAACTCCGAGGTGCGGGGGTTGAAGATCGATACACCCAGCACGTCGGACGGGAGGAGGTCGCTTGTAAATTGGATGCGGCGGAACGAGAGACCAAGAGCGGTCCCGAGGGCCCGAGCCAGCGTGGTTTTCCCTACCCCGGGGACGTCCTCGAAGAGAATATGGCCGCGGGCGAGGAGGGCCGCGACCGCCAGACGTACGACATCTTCCTTGCCGTGGAAAACCCGTTCGACCTCGGCGATCAGGCTGTCGAGCAGGTCGAGCGATCGTGGGATGTCGGTGACGGTTGCGGTATCAGTCAAAGTTAATATCCATCCGACCTTTGGAAGGCTCGCCGAGGGCGGGGAAAGTAAAACCCGGGTACGAAGGAAAGGTTCTCAAAAGGTTCTTATATATACACCGTTTTCGTAGACTGTAGGCACGTTTTTATGAGCGTGCGGCAGCGTTGACACCCTCTGGAGGCTCACATAACTTCCGGCCGATCGACACCGACAAAATCTCACACCCACCCACTCCCATCCGCGCGGCAGGGCATATGACGAAGCGATGGATCCGTGCATCCGTCGTCGCTCTCACACTCCTGGTTTCAACGGCGTTCGTACAGGCGTCGTTCGTAGAAGCGCAGGAGAGTGGTGCGGCGGTCACGGGCGGTGAGGACAGCAGGGTCCAGCCGATCGCCTTCCCCCATACCATTCACGCCGGTCAGGATCAAATCGACTGCCAGTACTGCCACTTCTCGGCAGAGCGGTCAGTCGATGCCGGCATCCCACCGGTCGCGACCTGCTGGGGGTGCCACCAGATCATCCGCGGGACCGATGAACGGCAGCAGGCGGAAATCGATAACGTCCGCGGTTACTGGGAGAGGCAGGAGCCGATTCCTTGGGTTCGGATCTACAAGGTCGCGGACCACGTCCATTTTCCCCACATGCGGCACATCGCCGCTGAAATCGACTGCGCGACCTGCCATGGGGAGGTCCAGGAAATGACGGTTATCGAGGAGGTCAACCAGCCTCTTGGGATGGGCTGGTGTGTCAGTTGCCACATGGAGCGCGGCGCCTCTCGGGACTGCGCCGTCTGCCACTATTGATCTTGAAAGCCAACTGATATGAGCGACGGACTGAAGAGACGTGACTTCCTGAAGGTCGTCGGCGCCAGCGGTGCGGGGGTCGGTGTGTTGGGCTGCTCGACCGACAAGGTCGAGAAGCTCATGCCGTACGTAACGGCCCCGGAGGAGATCACGCCGGGCGTGGCGACGTGGTACACGACCGTGTGTGGAGAGTGCGATGCCGGGTGCGGCATGTGGGTGCGCACGCGGGAGGGGCGTGTCGTGAAGGTCGAGGGCAACCCCGAACATCCTGTGTCGCGAGGATCGCTTTGCTCGCGTGGCCACTCGAGTCTCCAAGCGCTCTACAACCCGGATCGTTTTACGGGTCCGATGCTCCGGCAGGGTGAGGAGCTCCAGCCCATTTCATGGGAGGACGCAGAGGGGATGGTCGCGGAGCGCCTGGCTGATGCGGGCGGGTACTACCTGCTTACGGGATCGGTCGGGACTTCCCTGACGGGCTTGATGTCCGACTTTGCTGGCGCGACTGGCGGGCAAGTTGTCCGGTACGACCCCCTCGCCGAGGCACCCCTCCGCGAGGCGAGTCGGATCGTCTTCGGACGGGATGTGGTTCCTTGGTACGATCTGGAGGAGGCCCGCTTCCTGGTATCGTTCGGCGCGGACTTCCTGGAGAGTTGGCTTTCGCCGGTTCGAGACGGACGGGGATTCGCGCGCATGAGCGGCGTGGACGAGGAGGGCCGCAAGGGCCACTTCACGTTTGTGGGATCACGCCTCTCCCTGACCGGACAAAACGCCGACGAGTGGCTGCCGATCCGGCCGGGGACCGAGGCTCTTGTTGCCCTCGCGATGGCGAATGTTGTGGGCGGGGGACCCAACGCGGGGCCCTACCGCAATATCGTGGCTGCTTACAACCCCGAGAACGTTGCGAGCATCACGGGAGTCGAAGCCGCGAGCATCCGCGAGCTCGCTGAGCGGTTCGCGGAGGGCCCGAGCCTGGCGTTGGGCCCGGGTATTGCCGGGCTGCATCGCGGCGCGACGGCGGCCAACGTCGCGGTGGCGATCTTGAATGCCGTCGCTGGCAACGTGGGACGCACGGTCCACTACGACGCTCCCCAGCTCGACGCGCCGTCGGCTGGCTTCGCTCCGATGCAGGAGGCCATCGAGGCGATGCGCGGAGGTGACGTGGGTGCGGTGCTCGTTCACGGAAGTAATCCCGCTTATGCCTTGCCCGCCTCGTCCGGTTTCCGGGAGGCGTTTGGCAGCGTTCCCTTCAAGGTGTCGTTCGCGTCCGCGATGGACGAGACGGCCGCCGTGGCGGATCTGATCCTTCCGGATCGGCATTTCCTGGAGGCGTGGGGCGACACCTCCTCCCGCCCCGGTCAGTGGACGCTACGGCAGCCGACCATGCGCCCGGTTCCCCATTTCGATTCGAAGGAAACCGGCGACGTACTTCTCTCTGTTGCGACCCAGATGGGACAGGATCTGGGGGTGCAGACATTCTACGAATATCTACGCGGCCGCTGGGCCGATCTCGCAGCCTCGGCGGGGGCGGGCGACGCCGATGCCTTCTGGCGCGAGTCGCTTCGAGTGGGGGTGGCGCAGGTCGGGACGACGCCGTCCGGTTCTTCGACAACACTTCGTCAGCCCGATCGGCTCATAGCGTTCGATCCTCCGGAGTTCGATGGGGAGGGGGATCTGCATCTGATGGTCTACCCCTCCTCTCGATTCGGCGACGGCGCTCTGAATGCCAATCGGACCTGGCTTCAGGAATTGCCGGATCCAGTCAGCAAGATCACGTGGCATTCTTGGGTCGAAATTCATCCGGACCGGGCGGAGGCCCTCGGCGTTCGCAACGGAGATGTGGTCGAGCTGTCGACACCGTACGGGTCGGTGGAGGCACCTGTTTGGATCTACCCCGGTATCCGCGAAGACGTGATCGCCTTGGCTATGGGCGGAGGACACACTGATGCAGGTCGTTTTGCCGACGGAAACGGTGTCAACGCTCTAGACCTTCTCCCGAGCGAGGCCGAAGCCCTCTCGGGCGGATTGGTGCACTTCGTGACCAAGGTGGACGTCACGCCGACGGGCGCCCGGCACCGACTCGCGTCGATCGCCGGGTCGGACTCGCAGAGCGATCGGCCCATCACTCCGGCCATCGCGCTCGCGGACCTCGGTGCCGAGGGTGCCGGCGACGAAGAGGGTGACCACGGTCCGCTGAAGGAACTACAGGGGGTCGGAGGCTTCGTGCCGGTCGAGACCGACGGTCGCCCCGAGGCCTTCCCGCTCGAGGGTGCTCGCTACGGCGAGTACGGGGATGAAAACGAGCCCCGGTGGGCGATGGCCATCGACCTGGACAAGTGCACGGGCTGCAGTGCTTGTGTGACGGCTTGTCAGGCCGAGAACAATGTGCCCTGGGTTGGCGAGGGCCAGGTCACCATGGGCCGTGATATGATGTGGATCCGGTTGGAGCGCTACTACGAGGTGGTGGAAGCGAGCCATGCGGGGCCGGTGGACGTGCGGTTCCTACCGATGATTTGTCAGCACTGTGGGAACGCCCCCTGCGAGCCCGTATGTCCGGTCTTCGCCACGTATCACACGCCTGACGGGATCAACACGCAGGTCTACAACCGCTGCGTGGGGACGCGTTATTGTGCGAACAACTGCCCGTACAAGGTCCGCGTTTTCAACTGGTATTCCTTCACGGACGAGGAGCCGGTGCGCGAGGGTCTGGGCCACGTTCCGGAGCCGCTCAACTGGCAGTTCAATCCCGACGTGACCGTCCGCGAGAACGGGGTCATGGAGAAGTGCTCCTTCTGCATCCATCGCATTCGGAAGCACCAGGACCGGGCCGCGGTGGCGGGAACCACCATCGCGGACGGCGAGATCATTCCGGCGTGTCAGCAGAGTTGCCCGGCCGAAGCGATCGTGTTCGGCAACATCCGTGACTCGGATTCGCGGGTGGCGCAGGCCTCACGCGACGAGCGAGCGTACCGCGTCCTGGACGAGCTGATCAATACGCAACCGGCGGTGAGCTACTTGAAGAAGGTGACGTTCCACGAAGTGGATTCCGGGGCGCATTGATGAATCCCACGACCGAGGTGCTGCGCGGGGCGGTCCCCCACCCCGACATCCAGTCCCTCGAGGAGGTCAACCGCGCGGTTCTCAGGCCCCTCGGCCGTCCCGGCCGGGGCTGGTGGGCGCTCCTGGCGCTGTCGATCGCCGGGATCGGGCTCTTGGCGGTCTCGTGGGGCGTTCAGCTCTGGTTCGGGATCGGCGTCACCGGGCTCAACAGCCCCGTGGGCTGGGGCGCCTACATCACGACCTTCGTCTTCTGGGTAGGAATCGCTCACTCGGGGACGCTGATTTCCGCGATCCTCTTTCTGTTCCGCGCACCGTGGCGCCAGTCCATCTACCGCGCCGCCGAGGCCATGACGGTGTTCGCTGTCATGACCGCTGGGCTTTTCCCGCTCATCCACATGGGACGCGTGTGGCACGGATATTGGCTGATGCCGTATCCGAACAGCCGCTTTCTGTGGCCCAACTTCCGCTCGCCGTTGGTCTGGGACGTCTTTGCCGTGACCACCTACTTCACGGTCTCGGCGGTCTTCTTCTACCTGGGTACCATTCCCGATCTGGCGGCTGCGCGGGACGCCGCCACGGGCTTGCGGAAGAAGTTCTACAAGGTCATCTCGCTCGGTTGGCGCGGCACGGACCGCGAGTGGCACCACTTCGGGAAGGCGTACATTTTCCTGGCGGCGCTGGCGACGCCTCTGGTCCTCTCGGTCCACTCGGTGGTGTCCTGGGACTTCGCCGTGACCATCGTGCCCGGCTGGCACGCCACGATTTTCGCTCCTTACTTCGTGGCCGGGGCCATCTTCTCGGGCGTGGCGATGGTGATCACGCTGACGGTGCCACTCAGGAAGGCGTTTGGTCTCGAAGCGCTCCTGACGAACAAGCACTACGACGCCATGGCGAAGCTCTGTTTGATGACGTCGTTGATCGTCTTTTACGCCTACCTCTCAGAGTTCTTCATGGCGTGGTACAGTGGTGAAGAGGTGGAGCGGGCCGCTTTCTGGGAGCGCCTCTTCGGCCATTACTGGTGGGCCACTTGGATCATGCTCGTCTGCAACGGCATGGTGCCCGTCATGCTCTGGTTCAAGAGAGTGCGGTACTCGATTCCCGCGCTGTTTACGATCTCGATTTTCGTCAACATCGGCATGTGGTTCGAGCGGTACGTGATCATCGTCACTTCGCTGCACCACGAGTACGAGCCGTTCGCGTGGGGATTCTATCGGCCATCCATCGTGGAGATGGGTATCGTGGTGGGGAGCTTCGCTTGGTTCGGGTTCTGGTTCCTGCTCTTCACGCGGCTGCTCCCTCCGGTAGCTATCGCCGAGCTCAAGGAAGTGCTACCGACGAGGATGCGACCTGCGGGCGCCGGTGGGCCAGGGGGTGACCAGTGAGCCGCCTCGTCCGCATGGCGTGCGTCGGCGTGTTGCTCATGGCCTCGGGGGCGTGTACGCCGCTGGACGACGGGATGGCGGCTATCTTCGGACGCCACATGCGCGATTCGAGGTCGTTCGACCCGTACGAGAACACGATTGCCCCGCCCGAAAACAGTGTGCCCTTCGCCGCCGGAAACATCACCGCTGGACCGGGCATCCTGAACACCGGGCAGCCGGAGATG
>Ga0209988_10002956_pt1 | contig 11242 bp, 10 predicted proteins | sample N075metaG_FD_183115 | JGI IMG/M metagenome (GOLD analysis project Ga0209988, IMG submission 183115) | Deep subsurface microbial communities from Kermadec Trench to uncover new lineages of life (NeLLi) - N075 metaG (SPAdes) (version 2) | ecosystem: Environmental > Aquatic > Marine > Ocean trench... | reverse complement strand
GGATGATGAATTTGCCGCGTTGGTAGTTGCAAATTCGTACCTTGGTGAACACAGAAAATCATACGGAAGATTATACCAGATGATACGTGAACAGCGTTCCATGAACTACGGTAATTATTCCTATATCGAGTGGTACAATAACGGGGGAGGTAATATGCTCCCACCGCCAGGAGTTCCGCGCCAAAGTAACTACTTCGCTGTTTGGATAAGACCCGTACAAATCGCAAAGCAGTTGAAAGCGCAGTATGAAGAATTAAGCGGAATAAAAATTGGACATGCTCACTTTGCATTAAGAATGGCATTAAGAGAAATTGATAAGATGATAAAGGACGGGATTTCTGAAGAAGACTTTGAAGCCACACGAGCATTCTTAAAAAGTTATATCAGACTATATATCAAATCACCTTCCAATCAGCTTGGTTATTTAATGGATTCCAAAATGTACGGAAGGGAGAACTATATTGAGGAACTTGACATACTATTAGCCGATCTTACATTAGATGATGTTAATAACGCCATCAACAAATATTTTCAGATTGATAATATGAAAATCACGATAGTAACAGACAGAAGCGAAGCAAAAGCGCTAGCTAAAAGTTTAAAGAATAATTTAACTTCATCAATGAGCTACTCAAACCTAGTTAAAGCAGGATTACCTGCGGAGGTAATAAGTGAAGATTCAGAAACTGAAAACTTTAAACTGAATGTTAAGAAAGTAACCATCGTTGATTCGAAGGATACATTTAAATAACTCCAATTAGAGTTATCAATTATTTTAATCCCCTTGTAAGAGGGGATTTTTTTTCTGTCATTCTGAACAAAGCGAAGAATCTTTCTAATTATGCTTGATAGATTCCCGATCAAGCCTGCCTCGGCGGCAGACGGGTCGGGAATGACAAAACATTTATGTCATTCCCACTTAAGTGGGAATCCCTAAAATAATTTGTAAGTATATCTATGTTCAAACCGGGAATAAAAATCAATTAAAACTTACTTCTAAAATAATCGTTTTATTATCTCTCAATTTTGTAATCTAACCAGTCTTCCAAAGTGTTATAAATAATTTCCTTTTCGTCATCAGAAAAGCTGTTAATTCTTGTTCTGTGCGAGCCACCTTCTTTAACCATTTTTATCGAGTTTGTTTCTCCAGTTAATTCAACTGCAGTTGCAGACCAGGCATCATTCCCGCCATAAATAAAAAGCATGTTGTTGCCGTGCTTTTGAACCCAGGTATTTATATCCTGAATTAAAGAGCAATCAAATTGTGGATTTGAATTGTGGGGAATAAAAATTTTACTTGAAGGATCTTTCACCTCACGCAGCAAATCCTTGAGAGGTGAGATATCGTAACCATAATAACCAATTTCACTATACGCCTGGTAAAAGAATGGTGCAATGGGTGCAATTCCCTGATCTGAAAAATAAGAGAATGATGAATTCCTTTTTAGATGATTAAAGATTTTTTCGCTGCTTTCGCTTGTATCGGGAATTTCATCACAGTTGTTATTTTGCCATTGCCAAAATGCGAAAGTATATTCAAGAACAACAAATTCAAAAATTAATCTATCACTGCCTATGCTGTATGTATAACCTAATTTTTCAGAATCATCGAGAAATATTTCAAGCAATTCATCTTCACGTTTTAAAACTTCTCTCTGGAATTGTATCATTTTATCTCTGCACTCTTTCGTTCCTACATTATCAAGAAAGTGATAAATCCTCGGATCTTCTTCAGCAATATTCATTGGTGTAACGTATGGAACAGAAACATCTACATCATCATTAAAAAAATAGCGGTGATACACTGTAGATTGTCCGCCTTTACTTATTCCCGAACTTATCCATTTCCCCTTGTAAATGTTTTTCAACAAAGAAATTATATGATGATGATCATTCGCAGCCTGTTCAACGGTTAAATATTTCCACTCGGCATTATCCGGAACTGATTCACCAAAATATCTGTGCTCAACCTGAATTTTATTACAGTTTAAAATATCTGCCAGTTCGTTGTACCTTGGTTTTGGCATTGAGTAGCCATCCAGTTCAATTACAACCGGCAATTCTTCATCAATGTGTCCAATGTAAAATTTCTGAATAAAATGATCACCTTCAGGATTATTATGATCAATGGGCTGATCAATAAAAACTTCGTACACTCCGGAATAAATTGAATCACCCTCAATTTGTGTCACCTTCACAATTCCCTCAAGTGAATTTAGTTTATGCTCTAATTGAGATTGAGCTATAAGAATAGATGATAGTAATACTACAAGTAATAGTTGCGAAATTATATTGATTCGAAATTGTTTCATTCTATATCCCTTAGTATGAATTAAATTATTTTGTTTTTTACACTCTAGTGGAATTCTCAAAGATCATTAGTTTGAAGATTCCCGATCAAGCCTGCCTCGGCGGCAGACGGGTCTGGAATGACATATATTATAGTCCACTAAATTTTCTTTCCTTTAAATCTTATTCCAACTTGTGATATAATAATTCCGATAAGCATTAAGCCACAGCCAATTAATCCTCTTAAAGGAATGCTTTCATCCAAAATAATCCATCCGCCAATAAGAGCAAACACAGCTTCGAGACTCATTATAATTGCAGCATGTGATGGATGAGCATCACGCTGAGCAACTACCTGAAGTGTGTATGCAATTCCAACAGAAACAACTCCTGCATAAAGTATCGGAATAGATGCATCTAATATATTTTGAAGGATGGTTGTTTCAATTATTAAGGAAGCAATCAAACTAAAAAAAGCACATAACATAAATTGGAAAAATGCTAATTGAATAGAATCGGTTTTAGGAGAAAAGCGGCCAATAACAAGAACGTGCAAACCCCAAAAAAATGCACTTGCCAAAACTAATAAATCGCCTAAACCAATCGTCAAATTTTCGTTAACACTTAACAGATACATTCCAACTAAAGCAATAACAGCACCTAACCAAATAGCAGCAGAAGTTTTTTGCTTGAACATTATTCCAAGTATGGGAACCAAAATTATGTAAAGTCCTGTTATAAATCCTGCTTTACCTGCAGTAGTGTAAACCATTCCTCCTTGCTGGAAAGATGCACCAAAGAAGAGTATGACCCCGGCAATAATTCCGCCCTTCAAAAGTATTTTGTTTGATGAAAGAGGGAGGATCGGTTCATTTTTAAATTTTCTTTTTCTATTGATGAGCAAAAGGGGAATGAGGGAGATTCCCCCAAGTGTAAAACGAACAGCATTAAAGGTGAAGGGACCAACAAATTCCATTCCGCTTCGTTGTGCAACAAATGCAAATCCCCAAATCATTGCGGTGATTAATAAAAGTATGTTTGATTTCAAATTGAATAAAAATTTACGATAATACTTATTATAATAATTTTGCCTTTAGCAAAATCGGTTTAAGTTTTTTCATCTTTGATGATGTAAGAGGTTGAAGAGGTTTTCGCGGCTGTCCTCCGTAATAACCTAATAATCCCATCGAAGCTTTTAATCCAGCAACACCGTATGTAGCTGTAATAGCTTTATTAACGGCATGCATTCTGCTTTGAATTTCCTCGGCTTCGTGGAGTTTCCCCTCACTAAATAAATCGAATATTTTTATACATTCATCAGGTGCAATGTTTGCCAGAGCAAGTATTCCACCAACAGCACCGGAAATCAATCCGTAAAGAAGAACAGAGCCCGTACCAACCAAGACATTGAAATCATTTGGTGTATTGTAAATGGTAGCATTTATCTCCGCAATGTTTTCACTGCTATTTTTTATTCCTATTATGTTAGGATGCTCAGCTAATTTTGCGATTGTTTCAATTTCAATATTTACATTTGTAAATTTTGTTACACTGTAAATAATGAGAGGAATTGAAATAGAATCAGCAACCGTGGTGTAGTAATTAAGTAATGCTTTGTGATTCATAGCCGTTTTATAAAAAGAGGGAGTTATAATGAGCGCATAATCAGCTCCATTTTTCGCAGATTCATTTGTTAAATCGATTGTTTCTTTTATTGATTCCAATCCTGTGCCTGCAATAAGTGTTTTATTTTGGATGTGCTCCCTTACTGTGGATATCAATTTCAGTTTTTCATTTTTAGTGAGAAAAACACTTTCGCCATTCGAACCCAAAACAACATAACCGGATAGACCTTTTTGGTTGTATTTTTTAAGGTTTTCGATAAGTTTATTGTATGCAACTACATCCCTAACAAATGGAGTTGTAAGTGGTGGATATATTCCTTTTAACATAATAGCTTAATCCTTTATAAAATATTAAATTATACTCATTTACCTAATATATTTTTTAATATGAAGCCAACATTAGCCGGGCGTTCCGCAATCCGTCTCATATACCAGGGATACCAGTGATTACCATAACTTATTAATGTTCGAACCTTGTAACCTTTAGCAGCTAAACTAATTTGCTCCCGTTGCTTGATCCCATATAACATTTGAAATTCAATAACTTCATTTGGCAGATCATACTTTTTTGCTTCATTCTTTATGTGCTCCTGTAATTTCAGGTCGTGCGTAGCAAATGCAATTCTAATATCCTTTTTCTGTATCTGCTCCAAAAAATATTTAGAGATCGTGAAAAAATTTTCATCGGTGTCTCTTTTCTTTTTAAATGCTATGGTATCAGGTTCATTGTAGGCGCCTTTAACAAGTCGGATCCAGGGATTGATATCAATCATAGCTTTTACATCATCCATTGTTCTGTAGAGATAGGATTGCAAGCATAATCCTACATTATCATATTCTTCCTTTATACGCTTATAAAATTCAATTGTTTTATCTACATAAGAACTATCCTCAATATCTATAAATACATTGTTGTTGCATTCTTTGGCTTTTTGAGTTATCTCTTTAAAAAACTCAAACGTTTTTTCGAAAGAAAGATCAAACCCAATTTGAGTTAATTTGAGCGAAACCTCGATATCTAAATTTTCATTATTTATTATCTCAATTAAGTTAACATAATGCTGGGTGGATATTTCCGCTTCACCCAGATCATTTATATTTTCTCCAAGGTGCGTAAATGTAGCTGGGATATTTTGCTTAAGTAGTTCGCGAGCTGCATTTATTGCATCATTCGGAGTTTCGCCAGGCATAAATTTTTTAAGCGCTTTCTGTACAAATTTATAATTTGGCACATGCCCGGTCATCCATTCATTATTGGAAGCCCATAATAATAAATTTCTACTAATAGCCATTAATGATTATTCCATAATTTACTTGATTAGTATGATCTCTTTTTGTGGAGTGGTAAGCCATTCTGCCCCATCAGTATTTATTCTTACCATCTCTTCAACTGTAGCTGTTCCTCTACCCTGAACATGCAGTCTTGGTTCAATTGTAAAGACCATGTTCTCTTCAAGTTTCTGAAAAGGTTTTTGTGCATACTTTTCCCATGGTGGACCAAGCAGTGCAGTGCCATCGTGCGAGAACCTGCCAACCTGGTGACCCAAACCATGAGGAAATTCATCGTAACCATTTTGAGTGATTATCTTTCTTGCAACAGCATCAATTTCAACTGCCTGAACTCCCGGTTTCATTGCCTGTTTTGATTGTTCAATTGAATCAACTATTGTATTAAATCCTTTCATTACATCTTCCGGCGCTTTTGTTTCATCATTATTTAATATATAAAACGTTCTTTGCATGTCAGAACAATAACCATTGAACTTTACACCAAAATCCATGTTCAGGATTTGACCCTTTTCAACTTTCCTGTCCGTAGGAGAGTAATGGGCGCCGGCAGTTTCGGGACCAGTAAACACAGCAGGGCAAACCATCGGTTCCCAGGCATATTCCAGGTTTCGTTTTTCAACTTTGGATTTGATAAAAGCTGCAATTTCTTTTTCAGTTTTCCCGGGTTTGATAAATTTTGTTACTGCATTAAAAATCTCTTCTGTAATTCTTATTGCTTCTTTTATATTATTAATTTCTGTTTGCGATTTTCTTTCACGAAGTGCTGATACTAATCTCTCTGCTGATGTAATTCTATTTTCCATTCCGATCTCACCCAGCAGATTCTTCATTGTTAAAAACATTCCGTGCGTAATGCCATCAGCAATTTCGCTTCCTTCGGAATAATTTAACGCGATTATTTTTGGATTAAGTTTTTTCATATAAGATTGAAATGGTTCTTTTATTCCCTCAACAAATCCAACAACTTCATCATACGCATCTGTTTCTTCAATTGTTTTCTGATCATATTTACCGACAATTGCATGAGCTTTACCATCTTTTGAAATTATGAAAGCCGAATGCCACGTTACATCGGCGGGGGAGAGGAATGCCAAAGTCGGATCACCATTTATCTGGCTCTCACGAACAAAAGTTATCCAGCAATCAATATCAAATTCGTTTAATAAGTCTTTGGCTTGATCAATTTTTTCTTTAATAAGCATTATGAAAGTACTTATAATAAATATTGAATTTTGTTCTCCCAATTTTTTTGCAGCGGGAGATCTATTTTTAACTGCTTAGATTCTGAAATAAGCCTGCCTGCGGTCAGGCAGGTTCAGAATGACACAATTAATTTGTCTTCTTAAAGATATGAATTGCGCAGATTAAATCCTGCGCAGCATTTCCAACAGATTTGAAAAAAGTTAGTTTTTCTTCAGATGATCTTCCGGATTTTTTTTTCTGTAAGACTTCTCCAATTTCAGTTACATCTAATTCAATTCCTTCATTTTTTGGAATGATCAAATCACCCGCTTCTATTAAACAGGCATCTCTACTATCAACAAAAATATTTGAACGAGCTACTGTTGCAGAAGGTATTTCACGTTTATCCGGCTGGTATGAACCAATTGCATTTATGTGTGTACCATCTGAAATAAATTTATCATCAAATACAGGAACAGAAGAAGTTGTTGCTGTGCATATAATTTGTGCATCCTTTAACACATGTTGATCGATACAAATATCTATGCTTATACCAATCTCATTTTCCATCTCATCTTTAAATGATACTGTTTTTGATTGATTCTTATCGAATAATAAAACTGTTTTTAAATTTCTTACTTCGCACATTGCACGAAGCTGATACCTTGCCTGAATTCCTGCTCCGAAAATTGCTGCAACTGTTGAATTTGTATTTGAAAGTATTCTCGTAGCGAGTCCTGAAGCTGCACCTGTTCTGATAGCAGTTAAAGTCTCTGAATTTAAAATAGCAATAGGTTTGCCATTTTCTGCATCAAACAAAATCATCAATGCGTGAATGAGTGGAAGATTTTTTGAAGGATTATCTCGATTTAAAGAAACAATTTTGACACCGTATTTTTTTTCCTCAAACGAATAGACAGGCATAATAAGTGAATCAGCATTCACATCAGACATATCGAGATTTATTCTTTGGGGAATTGTTACTGTTTCATTTGTAATTTGAATGAAAGCATTTTTCATCAACTCAATTGCTTCGTTCATCGGAAGCAGCTTTTTAACCTGTTCATCAGATATAAATGGAATATTTTTTGTCATATCTATCGGAGTATAAATCCTTCTTTGAGTGGATCTTCAGGATCAATTAAAAATTCATGCCTGCCTGTAATGTATGCATTTCCTTCAACTTGTGGTATCACCGCATCATGACTTCCAAACTTCGTTACTTGATGCACACTTCCGGTAAACTTTGTACCGATTATACTTTCAATTATCATAGGTCGATTTATTTCGATTACACCTTTAGCAAAATGCAATGCCATTCTTGCACTAACTCCTGTTCCGGTTGGGCTGCGATCAACCTCACCATCTGCAAAAATACAGACATTTCTACTATCCGCTTGTTTGCTGTGAGATTTTCCGTAAAAGATAGTTCCGTAAAGAAAGTTTAAGTCTTCCTCAAAAGGATGTTTGATCGTATAGCTTTTCATCACTGCGTTTTTAATTGCCATTCCTTTTTCAATCAACTCGCGGAAATTATCTTTTTTCATTTCGATCCCTAATTCATCGGCGTTAACAAAAGCGTAGAATGCACCACCGAAAGCAATATCATATTTTACTTTTCCAATTCCTTGTACATCAATAATCTGATCTGTCGTTAAAACAAAAGATGGAACATTATGAAAATAAACTGAATCAACTTTTCCATCTTTCACTTGTGCATAAGAGGTAATTAAACCAGCAGGAGTATCAATTTTAATTTTGGTTATCGGTTCTATTGCTTCAATCATTCCGGTTTGAACAAAAACTTTGGTGAGGGCGATAATCCCGTGCCCGCACATTGTACTGTAACCTTCGTTGTGTAAAAACAATACGCCAAAATCTGAATCCTTGTTTATCGGCTCAGTTATGATTGCACCGTACATATCAGCGTGCCCCCGCGGTTCGAACATTAAAGCAGTTCTTAAATAATCGAAGTTTTCCTTCATATATTTTCTTTTTTCAAGGATAGTGCTGCCTTTTATTTCAGGCAATCCTTCGAGTATGATTCTTAACGGCTCACCTGCAGTATGGGCATCTATGGTTTTTATTTTTAGCCACGTCTCTGGAGGTTTCCAGCCATTCAAATAATTCATTTTATTTTTAAATGATGAAAACATAAATATCATTCTTGAAGTTTTTTAATTCTATAAAGATAATAGAAATGGGGGTGATAAGGAAGAAATGACACGACTGCCACTGCTAGTAGTGACAGTCGAAAATTCAATTATAATTTAAGCAGGCCACAACCAGCCGAATATTCCTGCTGTAAATAGCGCGTAAATCAATCCATCAAACATTGACTTTAATGTTGCCGCCCAATTACGTTTATACCAGATGCTATTTTGCAATAATGCTAAACTATAACCCACAAAAGCAACAGATCCAGTAATACGGAATACTAATAAATAATGAGTACCAGGAGCCAGTTCTATTCCGGCAATATAACCTGCAAATATTCCGACAATTATACTGTAAATAAACCAGAGCAAAAGTTGTTTCCCCATAGCTGGCGGACCATTCTCCATCATTGTTATCATACCAACCGGACCCTTTTTCATCTTCTCAATAAATTCAGGTGAATTCATATCCTTCATACTCTCGGCACGCGGGAAGTGATAATCACCGGGCGGGATGTTTGCTTTACGCAGATCATCCATTACCGGCTCTTCGGATGGAAGTTTTACAAAATCATTCTTGTGATACTGAAGCACCATATGAATAATTGAGCTTATTATAAAAACTGCAACTGCAGATAGCAATATCGGCAGCCAAAGAGAAACTACAGAAACCATTTCAACTCCTTAAAGTTGTGATATAAATATTAGTTAATAACCCTATAATTCTTAGATAAGAAATGTTTATGGAACAAAATAAAAATAAAAACAGTTTGTATAATGATCAGATTTAATATTGAACCAATTATTTAGTTCTTATCCCTGTGATCTGCATAATGGGAAAAAAATCACTTCCATCGGGAGTTTCGAACAGAACAGAAAAATCAATCTTATCCTTATCGGAGGTATCAAACTTCATTTGATATTTTGTTTCTTTTTCAAACGCTGGTTCATAATTAGTACCCTCAAAGGTTATTATGTTTGTTTCAGGATCAATTTCTCCTTCTGCAGATACAGCATAAGTTCCCATTGTATCAAAGCCATAAATTGTAAAATATTTAAATCTTCTATCAAAACCGATGATAGTTAAGCTCTCAACTTTTTGTCCCATCATATCACCTGTGGAAGTCCATCTCAAAAACCTTCCGTCCAAAATCATCTCAATATCAGATTCTCCAGGCGAAGTTATTGGTTCCTGATCCATAGCCATTCTGTATATGTACTGTGTTATCCATTTTCCTTCAAACTGTTTGAGCAAATTATGTTCTTCTCCGGGCAACATTAGTTCGTACATTTCTTTCATCTGCTCTTCGGAAAGTTCCTGCGCCTGGATAGAGAATGCTATAAACAAGAGAATGAGAATGGATAAAAAAAGAAATTTCGTTTTCATTAAAGCCTCCGGTAAGTTTTAATTATGTTGAATTAATTCAATATACAAAAAATGATTTATGATTTGAAAGGAAAGGGATAATTTTTAATAATTATTACTGACAAAATTAATAAAAAACTGCCACACAAAATGCAGCAGTTTTCTAATCCGGGAGGAGGATATTTTGGTGGTTACAATTACTTATTTGCAACGTAGGTATTATAAATTCTCGTAAAGTTACGCTTCAGCAATTCATTTTCTTCATGCACTGAATACCATTTTATCCTGTACATTCCTATGCCTGAATCAAGCTTGTACAAAGATATGGCTGCTATTATTCTCGCTTCATCAGATTCACCATCGCTAAGTAATTTTAGCAAGGGTATAGTTGCTTTGCCAGATTTTAATTCGCCGAGAAAATAAGCCGAACTAGTTTGCAATCCCAAATTACTAGAATTTATGCCTTTCAAAAGATTTTCTTCAATGCGTTCTTTTTCTTCTTCAGAGAATGATGAAAAATCATTAAAGCTACGGGGCTGTGGTTTTGATTTTACTGCATTACCTGCAACTGCAGTAACCTGAAATAAAAAAAGTACTAATGCTGTAACGCCAAATACTTTTAAAACAAAATTGTTTTTGAATAATGCTTTCACTGTTACCTCCATTGAAATTATTGATAATTAAATTTGTCTTAATTTTACAGTTCCCAATTGTGTGCCATTTTATTCTCTTTGTTTACAGGTGCCGTTAACTCTTTTGATTATAAAGCTTTATAATATATTTTTTTAGAACGAGGATGTTTTAATTTTTATTTAATTCCTCGGTTAAGCGATGAACTCCGCAAACGGTATTATATTTATGCGAACGGTAAATGAAGTTTTACTAAATGATTCGAATAGCTGATAGAAAATAAATAGAGTAAACAGGCGGTTAATATTTATGGTGATTTGTAACACAACTGAAAACTTTTGTGATACAGTGACGCATCCATGATTGTACCTTAATTTTATTTTATGTAAAATTCTTTAAACAATATTTTATTTCGGCTTAAATAATTTCTCGAAAAATATATTTTATTTATGAACAGATTCAAAGAAGATTCAAATTGGTTCCACCGCCTCTCTGCGTTTGGTATCGAGCGTGCTGTTAATTCGATTTTCTGGATTTCCTCCAGAAGGCGAATGCTTTACTTCAATGATGTTGCAGCAGAGATTTACGGTTACACGAGGGATGAACTTACTGATTTCAATATTTTGGACCTTGAAGAAAAACCTGATGAAGCAGCGTGGCACACCATCTGGAAAAACGTAAAGAAGAACAAAGCCTTTATTTCC
>Ga0209988_10002953_pt1 | contig 11246 bp, 10 predicted proteins | sample N075metaG_FD_183115 | JGI IMG/M metagenome (GOLD analysis project Ga0209988, IMG submission 183115) | Deep subsurface microbial communities from Kermadec Trench to uncover new lineages of life (NeLLi) - N075 metaG (SPAdes) (version 2) | ecosystem: Environmental > Aquatic > Marine > Ocean trench... | reverse complement strand
GATCGTCTATCTCGCGGGGGCGGATCCGTACGAGGAAGACCAACTCGGAGGACTTTCCCTGACCCTGGAGGGCTTGAGGCGGCGCGATCGGATGGTGCTCGAGCGGGCCGTGGAACACTCGATCCCGGTCGCGGTGCTCATGGCAGGCGGGTACGCGCACCAGCTAGCCGATACGGTCTCCATCCATGTCGCCACGGTAGAGGAAGCGGTTCGAGTCGGCTGAAACTTAGGCGGCCCGCCGCATGAATAGGTATCGGGGAGGCACATTTCATCCTGCTTCCGACCTGCTCCCCTCAGAAGGCCACTTTCCCCCAGCGGCCACCCCTCCTGGGGGCTTCCGCTTGCGCCTACCGGCCCACTCTGGGAGGTTGAACACAGTCTGATCCCGGAGTGTCACATGGACCTGCAAACATGGGGAATCCTTCTCTTTTTCTTGGGACTACCCTACATCATCTGGATCTCAGCGCAGTTCAAGGGGGAATCCCCTGGAAGCGCCCTTGGAATCGTCATTCTCGTGTTGGTGGCGAACGTGGCCGTCCCGATCGCCTTAGCGATCTTTATGCATTGGTCCTTGGGGCTGGGAGTTTTTCTACTAGGGCTGCTCTACATCAGGTTCATGGGAAATCGTGACGTTCGGACCCAGGGACCTTCCTTGCCCCCGAGCTAGCCCAAGCCACCGGGGACACTCTCAGCGACAAACCCCACTAATTCTGGCGTCCAACGGGCCTCTGCTTGCGCCTACCGCCCCGCTCTCGGATGTTTACCCGCAGTCTGATCACGGAGTGCGCCCATGTCCGATCCAGCTATCCGCCTCAACGTCGCACTGAAGGGCCGCTACCGCGTAGAGCGTGAGCTAGGCGAGGTCCGTATCCTCCTGAAGGATCGCAGCTTCACGCTTGTGACAATCCTGACTCTGGCCGCCTGTATAGGGTGCAGCGAACCGGTTCGCGTCCAGGAACTGGAGGCCAAGCATCACAGGGTGGCCGATTACGACGCATACGGCTCGGTGTCGCCGGACGGACAATTCGTCTCGAGCCTGGACTGGACTGCCGGCGCCAACATCGTCGTGCGGGATCTCCGGACCGGGGAGAAGCGTCAACTCACGGACAGTGGATGGGACTCGGAGGGGAGAGCGTGGCTCTCCACAATATCACCCGACGCGAAGCATGTCGCGTACGGCTGGACCTCGTGGCAAAGGGATTGGGCAGAGTTGCGCATTGTCGGGCTCGACGGTTCCCCGCCTCGCGTCCTGTATCGCGATGAGACCATCCAATGGGTAGATCCCCACGGCTGGTCCCCCGACGGGAGTCAGATTCTGACGATGCTGTCGACTGGGGGCACGGGACAGATCGCTTTGGTTTCGGTCGTCGACGGCTCGGTGCGCGTGTTAAAAAGTGTCGACCGCCTGGGCTCCCCCCGGACGATGAGTTTCTCTCCGGACGGGCAGTACATCGCCTATGACCACCCCGTACAGGAAGGCTCGGCCCAGCGCGACATCTTCGTGATGTCAGCCGACGGGAGCCGGGAGACGTCGGTCGTAAGGCACCCGTCCGACGACCGGCTGTTTGGCTGGTCTCCAGACGGGACGAGGATCTTGTTGGCCAGCGATCGCTCCGGCACGTGGGACGCCTGGGCCGTGCCGGTCCGCGACGGGGCAGCTCACGGGGAGGCGGAGCGGATCCAGCAAGACATCGGGTGGGTCTCGTGGATTCTCGGAGTCACGCCAGACGGTGACGTGTACTACGGCGTCTCAGACTGGATCAACGACGTCTACGTCACCTCGCTGGACCCGCAGACGGGCAAGCTCGGAAGCCCCGACAAGATCGTTTCTCATGTGGGCTGGAACACGAGTGTGGAGTGGTCGCCGGACGGCGAAGCTCTGGTCTACGCCCGCGGAGTCGGAGTGGACGAGGTGTACTCCCTCGTGCTCGGGATTCGTTCCCTCGCAACCGGCGAAGAGCGTTTGTTCCCCCTCGAGCTGAGCCGGTTCGGAGGACACACGTTCGAGCCGCACTGGGCACCGGACGGACGCGCCGTTCTGGCCCAGGGCCGGGATCCCGAGGGTCGCCAAGGCATTTACCGGATCGACGCTGGCACCGGGCACGTCACGCCGATCTTGGCAGGCACGGCGACCAACTCGAACGTCGGGTCGACCTCCGTCGAATGGCCCGCGTGGTCCAGGGATGGACGACTGATCGTCGCGCGCTGGATCGAGGGGGGTCCCCAGATCATCGTTGTGCGAGAGCTCGATACGGGCCGAGAGCGAGAGCTCGTTCGCTACGCCGAAGCGATGGTCTCTCACCTGACGGTTTCACCGGATGGTCGCCAGGTGGCCTTTGTGTCGACCGACCGGTGGGACTCCGAGAATCCGGGCACCACCCGTCTTCGGGTGATTCCTACCTCGGGCGGGGAGGCGCGAGAGCTGCTCGAGCTTCCGCCTCCGCCACCGCAAATGAGCGTTGGCCCCGTTGGCCTGGCATGGACCCCGGACTCCCGCCATTTGATCTACGCGACCAGCAGGACCGGTGCGGAACCGCAGATGGAGCTGTGGCGGATTGCCACGGACGGCGGGCAACCGGAGTCGCTTGGCCTCGTCATGGAAGGGCTCGCCCCCTACGGCCTGAGCGTGCATCCCGACGGCGAGCGCATCGCGTTCACGGCGGGGACGGAAATTCGCAGTGAACTCTGGGTTCTGGAGCTGCCGGTCCCAGCTGCCGGGGGGGTGTCCCCACCCAATTGAAACGCCCGGTCCCCTGGCTTCGCGTCTTCGTGGAAGGCGTGGTGATCGTGTTAGCCCAAGAGGTATTGTCATGAAGATCGTAAAGCGACTGACGATTGTCGTGCTCTGTCTGCTGCTGATACCGGCGACAGCGGTCGCTACCGCAGCAACAAAGCAACGGTTTGCAGATGGACCAAACCAGGTTTTCTCCGGCGGACCTTTGGAATCGGGTGAACTTTACGTTGGGCCGGAGCCAGACTGGAGTTTCGTTAGTGAAGTACCGACTATCGAATTGCAACTACTGGATCCGCCCCGGTCGCGACGTATATGGACTGCGGAATACGATGGAAGGCTCTATGTCTGGTCAGGCTACATGAGCACTGCCGTCGGGCGTCTATGGAAGCACTGGCCGGTTCAAGCCGAGCGTGACGGCCGCGCCGTAATCCGTATCGACGGCATCCGTTATGAGCGGCAGCTGGTACGGATCCGATCAGGCGACATCCTGGACGGCATCACAGCCACGATCACCAGCAAGTACCCGTCCCAAACAACCAGGGCAGCCGTGGAGGCAGGCGACGCCTGGTTGTTCGAGGCGGCACCACGGAACTGACGAATACGGGAGCCACGCCGTGAAATACTTTTACTGGTTCATCGCAGTCGCGGTGGTGGTCACTGCTTTGGCGGTGCTGTTCGTCCCTGGTGTGGACGATTTCGTAGAGCAGACCCTTCTAGGTTATTTGGGCCGCGCTGCCCGTTGACGAACCACCCACCATGAGTGCCAACGCAGGCTAACCCTTCACGAGCAGTTGGTCGCCAGCCTTGGGCCGCCGTCATCGTCGTCTCGCCATGCGTGCCTCCGTGATCCCGGGTGCCTGTCTAAAACTCACCCTGAACTATCGGAGAGCGGCGATTACCGACCTGTAACCCTCTTCTGCTTGCGCCTACCGGCCCGCTCTGGGATTTGAGCGCGGTCTGATCCCGGCGTGCGCCCATGTCCGTTCCAGTCACTCGCCTCGGAGCCGCCCTAGAACCGTCAGCCCCTGGCCTTCTCCCTAGAACGTAGCGATCGCGTTGAACGGACTCGCGGTCCCGTTCGGCACTTTCGTGATCTGCCAGGACACCATGAACTCCCAACGCTCCCGGCTGGCGGCCTCACGCGCCACGTCCTCCAGATAGCCGTTGTCCACGAGCGGCAGCCCGATGAACACCTGCGTCATGGTGTGGATCGGACGGTTGATGCCCGCTACGCCGGATGGCTGAACGTCGTTCACGGCATCGCCCACCAGGAGTGACACGCCCCGCTCCTTGAGCCAAGGCAGCACGGAAGCATGCAGGCCGGCACCGCCGCGAGCGTAGTTCCACGGGCCGAGCGCTTCACGCCGGGCCCAGCGGCCGCCCCGGATGAAGAGAACGTCGCCGGGCGAGACCGTGATGCCCGCGAAGGCCTCCCACTCCTCGAGGTCGGACACGTAGATGGGCGTGCTCGGCTCGAGCCAATCCACACCCCTGAGAAGCGGCATGTCCACAAGGATGCCCCGCGTCACATAGCCGGGCCCCATGTCGTCGATGGCGAGGTCCCCGATGCATCCGTTGGCGGTCATGTCCTGCGGGTAGCCGTTGAAGATGATCGCCTTGCCGTCCCGCTGAGTGGCGTAGTGGCACAGCGCGTCCATGTGCGACAGCTGGCCGTCATGAAGCGAGAAGCTCATCGCATCCAGTGCGGCCCGGGGCAGGCCGGTATTCGGGTCGAGCGACGTCATCTGGTGGTTGGTGGGCCAGAAGTTCCCGCTGTCGATCGCCTTGTCTTCGTTGACGAAGTGGCCGAGGGTCACCGTGACCCCGTCCTCGACGAGGCGCGTGGCCTGTATGGTCTTTTCCGGAGTGATGTAATTCAGGGCGCCCCTTTGATCCTTCGGACCCCACTTGCCCCAATTCGACAGCTCAGTCTCCCAGCGCTCGAGCGTTTCGAGCGTGACCTTGACCGCCGGGTCCTGCGTGGAGGGATGCACTTCGAAGGTCTCCTGCAGCCCCTGCGCCGAAGCGCGAGCGGACGTGAGTCCTGCCGGGGACAGAACCAACGCGCCCGCTACGAAGACGGAAAGTAAGAGCTTCATTTGAATCACCCTTTTTTACATGAGTACCCACTCGCCTCATCATAAGAGTAGGTCGGCAAGAATATATCAAACGGTGGGGGAATAAAACGCAGAATATCCGAGATGCCCCCACCTTGCCCCGACCTGTCCAGATGGTCCACCTTCCCGGGACGGTTACTCGGTTTTCCTGTTACCCCACCCCATGAAAGAGATCAAGAAGCTCCTCGTCGCCAATCGTAGCGAGATAGCGATTCGCGTCTTCCGCACGGCCCATGAGCTGGGTATTCGGACCGTGGCGATCTATTCGCACAAGGACCGATACGCGCTTCATCGCTTCAAGGCCGATGAGGCGTATCTGATCGGCGAGCCCGAGGAGCCGATTCGGGCTTACCTCGACATCGAGCGAATCATCTCTTTGGCCCAGGAAAATCAGGTGGACGCCATCCACCCCGGATACGGTTTCCTTTCCGAAAACCCCGAATTCGCCCGTGCGTGTGAGCGCGCGGGAATCGTTTTCGTAGGTCCGCAGGTGGAAGTGCTCGAGCGCCTGGGCGACAAGATCGAGGCCCGAAAGATTGCCACCGATGCCGGCGTAGCGGTGCTCGGGGGCAGCGAGAATTCGATTATCGACGTGATCGACGGGGAGCGGCAGGCAGGGAAGGTTGGGTATCCCATCATTCTCAAGGCGGCCAGGGGCGGCGGCGGCCGGGGAATGCGGGTGGTGAGTGATCCGAACGACTTTCCCGGCGCCTTCAAGGATGCTCAGCGGGAGTCGCTCATGGCCTTCGGCAGTGACGACGTCTTCATCGAGCGTTTCGTCCAGCGCGCGCGCCACATTGAGGTCCAGCTCCTGGGCGACAAGCACGGCAACCTGGTCCATCTCTACGAACGCGACTGCTCGGTACAGAGGCGCCACCAGAAGGTGGTGGAGATCGCGCCGGCTCTGGCCCTGGACGACGAGGTTCGCCAGGGGCTCCTCAAGGCGGCCGTGGCCATCGGCCGCCACGTCAGCTACCAGAACGCGGGCACCGTGGAGTTTCTCGTGGATCGGGACGAGGGCAACTTCTACTTCATCGAGGTCAATCCCCGCATCCAGGTGGAGCACACCGTCACCGAGGAGGTGACCGGTGTGGATCTCATCAAATCGCAGATCCTGGTCGCCCAGGGCACGCCGCTCGACGACGAAGAGATCGGCCTACCCTCCCAGGTCGCTGTGCGGACCCACGGCTACGCCATGCAGTGTCGCGTGACCACCGAGGATCCGGCGAACGATTTCATGCCCGACTACGGTCGGGTCTCGCACTACCGCTCGGCGGCGGGGATGGGGATTCGGCTCGACGCAGGCAGCGCGTTCAGTGGCGCGGTCGTGAACCCGTACTACGACTCCCTTCTCGTGAAGGTGACGGCCCGGGGGAACCGCTTTATCGACGTCGCCAGGCGCATGGAGCGGTGCCTGCAGGAGTTCCGCATACGGGGCGTGAAGACGAACATCCCGTTCCTGATTCGCCTGGTGACCAACGAGCAGTTTCTGAAGGGTGGATGCACGACGACCTTCATCGATCATACGCCCGAGTTGTTCGACCTGCCCAAGCGTCGTGACCGTGCGACGCGGCTTCTGAGGTACCTCGGAGACACGATCGTCAACGGAAACCCTTCGGTGAGGGATCACCCGCGTGCGGCGCGGCGGGAGCCCGCGCCGGTTCCGAAGGTCGATTACCAGAGCCCGATTCCGGACGGCACTCGGCAGATGTTACAGAAGCTCGGGCCCGTGAAGTTCGGCGGTTGGATCTCGGACCAGGAGCGACTGCTCCTGACCGACACGACGTTCCGGGATGCGCATCAGTCGCTGTTGGCGACGCGCTTTCGTACGTACGACCTGCTCGCGGTGGCCGACGCGTACGCTCGCCGGGGTTCGGACCTTTTCTCGCTCGAGATGTGGGGAGGCGCCACGTTCGACGTTGCGTTGCGTTTTCTGAAGGAGTGCCCTTGGAGGCGCCTGACCGACTTGAGAGAGCGCATTCCGAACATCCTCTTTCAGATGCTGCTGCGGGGTTCCAACGCGGTCGGGTACACCAACTACCCGGACAACCTGGTGCAGGGGTTCGTGGAAGAGGCGGCCAGCGCCGGCATCGATCTGTTCCGGGTGTTCGACGCGCTCAACTGGACGGCCAACATGCGGGTCGCCATGGAGGCAGTCCTCAAGACGGACGCGCTCTGTGAAGCTTCGATCTGTTACACCGGGGACATCCTCGATGAAGCCCGCACCAAGTACGACCTGAAGTATTATGTGAAGCTGGCCAAGGAGTTGGAGGGGATGGGCGCACATATCCTCGCCATCAAGGACATGGCCGGGCTCTGCAAGCCGTACGCGGCCGCCAAGCTCGTGCGTACGCTCAAGGACGAGGTAGGCATCCCGATCCACTTCCACACCCACGACACCGCTGGTGTGCAAGCCGCTGCGATTCTCGAAGCCGCGGAAGCCGGACTCGACATCGCGGACGCGGCCATGGCCCCGATGTCGGGCACGACATCGCAACCGAACCTCAACACGCTGGCCGAGGCGCTCCGCTTCACTCCCCGCGATCCGGGACTGCCGAGGCGGGACCTCGACGACATCGCCGACTACTGGAGAGCGGCACGCGAATTTTACGCACCGTTCGAGGGCCAGGTCCTGCCGGCGACCGCGGACCTGTACGACCACGAGATGCCCGGCGGCCAGTATACGAACCTTTACCAGCAGGCGCGTGCTCTGGGGCTGGCCGATCGATGGGCCGAAGTCTGCCGGTTGTACGCGGACGTGAACGAGCTCTTCGGCGACATCGTGAAGGTGACGCCCACCTCCAAGGCCGTCGGTGACATGGCGTTGTTCATGGTCGCGAATGAGCTCACCTCGGAGGATATCCTCGATTCGAGTCGCGAGCTGGCGTTTCCTGCTTCCGTCATCGACCTGATCGGTGGAGGCATGGGACAGCCACCGGGCGGTTTCCCGGAAGAGGTGAAGAAACGCGTGCTCCGTGGTGAGCCGGGTCAGAGCGGCCGCCCGGGTGAGACGCTGGAGCCCGTGGATTTCGAGGCGGCCGCCGAAACCGTCGAGAAAATGGTGGGGCAGGAGCCTCACCGACGAGACGTTATCTCCTATCTGCTCTACCCGAAGGTGTACCGCGACTTTGCGGACTTCCAGAAAAAGTACTCGGACACCTCGGTGCTTCCCACGCCGGTCTTCTTCTACGGTCAGGAGGCGGGCGAGGAGATCGCCGTCGAGATAGAACGGGGAAAGACGCTCATCGTGAACTTCATCACGGTCGGTGAGCCCCGTCCGGACGGAAAACGTACGGTGTTCTTCGAACTGAACGGGCAACCGCGGGACGTCACCGTGGTCGATCGAACACTCGAACCGGAAACGGTAGCTGCGGTGCAGGCCGATCCGGACGATCCGAAGCAGATCGGCTCGAAGATGCCGGGCATGATCGTAGACGTGGCCGTGCGGGTGGGCAGCATGGTGGCGCAGGGGGATGAGCTGCTGAGCTTGGAGGCCATGAAAATGGAGACGACCATCTACGCCGAGAGCGAGGGGAAGGTGGCCGAGGTGCTCGTGTTCCGCGGGAGCAACGTGGCTCCGGGTGACTTGATGATTCGTTTGGAGTAGAGTTCAGGCATGAGCGACTGGAGACCCCAAACGTGGGCTGTGCGTGCGCAGGCCGAAGAAACATCGCACCACGAACACTCGGTGCCGATCTTCCTCACGTCGAGCTACGTGTTCGAAGACAGCGAGGAGATGCGTGCTGCCTTTGCGGGCGAAATCGACCGGAACATCTATGGCCGGTTCACGAATCCGAACGTCGAGGAGCTCTCCGAGAAGATCCGTCGCCTGGAGGGCGCCGAGGCGGGGCACTCCCTGGCCACGGGCATGGCCGCCGTGTTCGCCACGTTCGGAGCACTCCTCTCCAGCGGGGATCATATCCTGGCGTGCCGTTCGCTCTTCGGATCCACCCACACGATCCTCACCAAGATCCTGCCGCGGTTTGGAATCACATCGACCTACGTCGATGCGGCGGACCCCGATTCGTGGGCCGGCGAGATTCGTGACAACACCCGGATGATCTTCGTGGAGACACCCACGAACCCCGCGGTGGACCTCGTGGACCTCGAGTGGCTTGGGAAGTTGGCCGCCGAAAAGGAGGTCATCCTGGTCGTGGACAACTGCTTCGCCACGCCGATCTTGCAGCGCCCTCTCGAATTCGGCGCGCACCTCTCGATCCACTCCGCGACCAAATACCTCGATGGCCAGGGCCGCGTGATGGGTGGTGTGGTCGTGGGCGGAAAGGAGATGGTGCAGGAGATCTACGACTTCGCTCGGGCCACCGGGCCTTCCCTGTCGCCGTTCAACGCCTGGGTGCTCTCCAAGAGCGTGGAGACACTCGAGGTCCGGATGGAGAGGCATTCGCAGAATGGGCTGGCGTTGGCAGAATGGTTGGAGGGGCGGCCGGGCGTCGCTTCCGTGCGTTATCCCTTCCTCCCCTCCCATCCCCAGTACGAGATCGCCAAGCGGCAGATGTCTTCGGGTGGCGGGATTCTCTCGTTCGTCGTCGAGGGCGGGCTAGAGCAGGGTAAGCGCTTCATGGATGCGGTGAAGTTGTGCTCGCTCACCGCGAATCTGGGTGACACACGCACCATCGTCAGCCACCCCTCATCGACCACGCACGCCAAGCTCACCGAAGAGGAGCGTCTGGCGGTCGGCATCACGCCGGGCCTGATCCGCATCTCGGTCGGCCTCGAAGACCTCCGCGACATCATCGAGGACGTGGAGCAGGCGCTAGAAACGTCCTAAAACGAGCATTCTTTATGCTGAGAGGGTACGAATGTCTAGAAAACTGATGGTCGTTGTGATGGCAACCTTGATCATGGGTCTGACCTGGATGGCGTGCGCCCCTACGTCACCTCCGACGCGGACGAGGGTCGATGTCTCCGCGCTGGGACCTCAGGTCGGCGAACAGGTTCCCGACTTCAGCCTGCCGGATCAGAACGGCAAGATCTGGACACGGCAGTCCATCATGGGACCCAACGGGGCGATGCTCGTCTTCGTGAGATCGGCGAATTGGTGACCCTACTGCCGCACGCAGCTGGTCGAGCTGCAGGGGAGGATCGATGAGATTCGCGAACAAGGACTGGAACTGGTAACCATCAGCTACGACACGCCGGAGGTTCTGGCCGACTTCGCCCGGGAGCAGGGCATCACCTACACGATGCTCGCGGATGTTGGCTCGGCAACCATCACAGAGTATGGCATCTTGAACACGGTCGCCGAGGAAGCCTTGGGCCCCGATGCGGACGATCCGGACGTCCTGGCCGACTTCGAGCTGTTGGTGTCGGTGACCGGCCCGAATGAACTATTCGTGGGAATCGCCCATCCCGGCACGTTCATGCTCGACCCCGACGGCGTGGTCGAGTCGCGGTTCTTCGAGGACTCCTACCAGGAACGGAACACGGCCTCCAACATCATGTTGAAATTGGGCACCGGAGGCTCCTCCGTCGAGGGAACCGAGATCTCGACGAACTATGTCGAGATCCTCACGTATCCCAGCGATGCGGTTGTCGCTCCGGGTGTGCGATTTTCTCTGGTCCTTGAAATCGTGCCTCATCCGACCATGCACCTGTATGCCCCGGGTGCCGAGCTCCAGAACTATCGCGTCATCGCCCTTCGAATCGATCCGCAACCCTTCGTTCGCATTCTCCCTCTAGAGTATCCCGAGTCCGAGATCTATTACTTCGAACCGCTGGACGAGCGCGTGCCTGTTTACCAGAGGCCGTTCAGCCTGTTACAGGAAGTGCTTCCCCTGAGCACGAGGGATGCCCAGGCCGCGTTCCGTGAGATGGACGAGCTGACACTCACGGGCTCGCTCGACTATCAAGCCTGCGACGACAGGGTTTGCTACAATCCGGTGTCGGTTCCCCTCTCCTGGACCGTTGCGATGAGGCCGCTTACTACCCGGCAGCGCCGCGAATAGGTGGGTAGCAAGCGTTCCGGCGCGACAGCCTAAGGCTCGAGAACCGTGGATCCAACCGGGCCGCGGTCCTTCGCCAATTCTCCCTGGGCGCGCTCCTGGGTCCTCCCTGAGAAACCAGAGTACGGTGTTCTAGAAAGAAACGGGCCCGGTTCCTACCTGAGCTCGAACCGGTTGTCCGGGTCTGTCCGGAAGATCAGGTACTCGATATCGGTTTCCAGCTCGCTGAACCAATGTGCGGTGTGGCCGGGGATGATGATGACGTCCCCTAATGGCCGGTTCTGATCTGTCCACGCCCCACCCATCGGCGAATCTTCTTCATATCGCCCCAAAGGGCTTGTCCGCGCCGGACCCTCGCCAAACGCTCCTGAGCTTCGCTCAATGCCGACGATCAAGGATATCTCAGGACCGTTTCGGTTGTTCTTTTACAGC
>Ga0209988_10002952_pt1 | contig 11248 bp, 9 predicted proteins | sample N075metaG_FD_183115 | JGI IMG/M metagenome (GOLD analysis project Ga0209988, IMG submission 183115) | Deep subsurface microbial communities from Kermadec Trench to uncover new lineages of life (NeLLi) - N075 metaG (SPAdes) (version 2) | ecosystem: Environmental > Aquatic > Marine > Ocean trench... | reverse complement strand
GGGACTTCCCATCACGCCGGCGGGACTCGGCACCCTGCAAGCCGCGATGCTCTACTTCTGGAAACCCTACGGCGCAGAGGCGAGCGTCCTGGCCTTCGCTCTCGCCTTCCCCGTGTGCGTGACGCTGTCGCGAATTCTGCTCGGGCTGGTCTATGTACGAGACATTCGCGAGCGTCTCCGTCAGGCCTCGTAATCCCTGGCTTGCTCGGGTTCCGTTGTACGATGGAAGAGCTTGGACCCGAAATCAAAGGTCGAGAGAGCGGTCATCCTTGTTGGCCCCTGCCAGCGTTGGCTTTTTGATCGAGGTAGACGAGCCCTCCGGCGGGTAGCTCAGGCTGTCATCGAGCGTGATCTTGGCTTCCTCCGCGAAGTCGGGAAGCGGCAACTCGCCGAGCTCCCGCCAGGCGCGCACCTGCTCCTCGGCGGTGCGAACTTTCTCGCCATCCGGACTCTCGTCGCGGACGATATAGGTCGTCTGCGAGGGGAAGGCAAAGCCGGCGCCGCTGGACGAGACGATGTCCATCAGCCGCAGCAGGAGATCCTCGCGAACGGCGAGAAACTCGGCCCAATCCGAGGTGGCAACGTACGAGGTGATCTCGACATCGAGGGAGTACGCGCCGAAACCCACGAAACGCACCCGCGCCGGGTCCGGAACCACCATCTCGTGCGATAGCAGCAGTCGCCGGATCTCCACCAACACGTGTCGAAGCTGGTCGGGCGTCGTTTCGTAGCGCAGCCCCAGGACCGTGTGGAAGCGGATCCGATCGCGCTTGGCGAAGTTCTCGAGCTTCATTGCCGAAAATTCCGCGTTGGGGACCGTCACGATCGTACGGTCGCGGGTGCGCAGTTTCGTCGAGCGCAGCCCGACCTCCTCGACGGTTCCCAGCTGGTCGCCGAAGCGACAGAAATCCCCTACCGACACAGGACGATCCGCGACGATCATGAGATAGCCGAAGACGTTCTCCAGGGTCTTCTGCGCCGCCAGCGCGATGGCGATCCCGCCCACGCCGAGGCCCGCGATCAGGGCCGTCACATCGAAGGGCGTCAAGCTGTCGATGGCCACGAGCAGGGCGAGGACACCCAGAGCGGCCTTCAGAGCCTTGCGGCCCAGCGGAACGAAGCGGTCGGCGGTGCTCACGCCTCGGTCCTCGAAGCGCTTCTCGACGACGTCGCCAAAGATGTCGATGACGCGGAAGACCAGCCAGGTGAGGGCCATCACGGCGAGGGCCGACGCCATCCCGGTGACCACGCGTCGCACCGGAACCGCCAGGCCCAGCGGAAGGGTTCCGAGATGAAAGGCGAGGACGCCGATCACTAGGTGCAGCGGCCCCATCACCGCTGCCAACAGGCGATCGTCGAAGTCGGTCTGGGAGCGCTCCACCAGCGGGCGGCCCAGCGCGAGCACGGCGCTCGCCGTAAGCCACGAGGTCAGAAACGCGAGTACGATCACCGTCGCCAGGGCCAGCCACTGCCACAGGGCGATCGCAAAGAGGTTGGCCTCCAACATCCAGACCGGCAGCCAGGCTTCGAGCGGTCCAAAGCCGAACTCATCGTAGAGGGCCGGGATTCGCGCCACGGTGGCGGCAGAGATCTTCCAAATGAAGACGCCGTCACTGCGGGGCACCCGTTGGAGGAGGATGTCGACGGGCCCTGCCTCGGTCTGAATCGTCCCAACGCGGTCGCGGTAGGACGGGAGATCATCGCCCGGGTGTCCTTCGGGCTGTTGGCTCAGCCTCTCCATTTCGACCCACAGTTCCTGGTCGAGGACGAACTTGAGCCGGCGGGCCAGGACGGCTGCCCCCTCCTGCTGATTCGCATTGAGGCGCCGCAGATCGAGGTACTCGGTCGCCCTCGCGTAGTCTCCCTCCATGCATGCCGCCAGGAAACCGCGCATGGCGGACCGCGGCACGCCTCGGTTGTACTGATCCGCCGGCCCGGCCGGCTTCTCCAGCTCGGCAGCCGGCGGCGGCTGGGCGCTTGCAACGCTGCCGCCCGCGACGCAGGCGAGTACGCCGAGCCACACGCACAGCATCGCGTCGAGACGTAGACCTCTCTTCACCCTCATCGTCTGCCTCCTCGGCCCTTCGCTAGCTGCGCCTGCGCTGGAACTCCAGCCCGCGTCAAACGCCGGCGTCTAGCATAGACCCCTTTCAGGTTTGCGGAGCGAAAGCGAAAGCAAGCCAGGGCCAGTTCCCCGTTCAGCCCTCGATCAGAGCCGCAATCCCGTCGAATTGATCGTGAGCGTCTTGCTCACCAATCTCCATCAACCGGCACAGATACTCGCTCTGGAACATCAGCATGCTCAGCAGATCTTGACTGCCCTCCTCTCGTGTCCCGAGTCGGCGTGTCAGGAAGCGGAAGACCTTGGGCAGTCGGGGCTCGAATGCGCGCGCTTCGAGTCCCAGGTCGATGGAGGGACGGACGACGCAGATATCGATTTTTCGATAGCTGCTGGCGCGCCCGCCCGCAGCAGCGATCAGGCCGTTGACGCGTTCCATATGACTGGCGTCTTGATCAAGATTGTCTTGAAAGATCGCATTGTAGAGCACACCGAGTATCCGCGCGGGCGGCGGATATCCGGGTGAAACACTGACTCGTTTTCGCTTTCCGCTTTCCAGATGACGCGTCGAGAGGGCGAGAATGCGATCCGCTCCGAGATGAGTCGCTGGAGCGAGCGGTGAATGGAGACGGATACCGCCATCACCATACCAGCTGCCGTCCACTGTCACGGCCGGGAAAAACACCGGAATCGCGGCCGAGGCCATTACATGTTCGATCCGCAGATCGGTTTTGACACTGCGCCTTTTGGGTCGATCCCATTCGGTAATCTCGTCGCCTTCACAGAAGGTGACCGTTTCACCGTTGGAATAATCCGTTGCCGTCACTGCAACGGCACGCAAATCCCCTTCGAGATTTCGCTTCACGCCTTCCAAGGCGCCGTTCGTCGAGCCCAAGGCGCGATGCAGAAAAACGCCGAGTGGACTGGTATCCACGAGGCCACGTGGATTCGGGACGCTGCGCCAGCCTCCCAGAATTCCGAGTTGGAGCATCCAGCGAAAACCGCGGCCGCCCAACGAGAGGAGGTCGGTCTTGAAGATCTCGTCGACCTCGAGCTTGGACCACATCTCAGCCAGGGAATGGACCCTTTCACGAAGGTTCCCGGGGTGGTTCGCAAGGTAGACTGCATTGATCGCACCGGTCGATACACCGGTCAGGATGGAAACGCAAAGCTCGGGATAGCGTTTGGTGATCTCGCACAGGACGCCCACTTGATAGGCGCCGCGGGCGGCGCCACCACCCATCACAATCGCAAGATCTGCGTTCTTTTCAGAAGCCGTTTCGGACAATGGCGCACCCTTTCCGCAGCCTCAGCAAGAAAGCGCTGGAGGAGGAGGCTGCGGCCTCCCTCGCGGCTCCGATCGGGAAGCGATTCGTGGCTGCTACCATCACGCGACCTCGCGATCGAGGATCGGGCCGCTCAACCCGGTCGCTAGAGAGGGGGAGCAACTGATCCGTGACGGGTGACGAACCGCGCGGCGCTCGACGACGCGCCGACACTGTAACGGTCCTGATTGGCGCAGACGGAAAGAAGCAGCGCAAGGGGATTCGATCTCTGGCTGCGGATGAGAAGGACTGCCACCACTCCACAGAGAACAGCTTCCGCTGTGCTTGCTTCCGCTTCCACCAGTGGGGCTCCGGCTGGGACGCACAGAATGCCTCCCCCACCCTCTCGTGCCCCTGCGGTCGCATGCATCGCCGCGGAAAGGGAGGACCGCTAGACGGCTCCGAGTGGTACGACCACAACGGGCGACGGAAGCCCTGCCCGGGGCAAGAGGCGTGAGCGGCTCGAGCTTCGAGCCCACCGAACCCGCTTGGAGGCTCACGTCAGCGTGAAGTTTACGGGTTGCTCGACACACAGGATCCCGTCGTCGGAATCGATCAAGGTCGCGCACTCGTTGCAGTGGCTGCAGCCGTTCTTGTAACCGCTGTCGATCGCGGCGCGATCGGGCATGTCCGGGTCGTAGAGGAGTCCGCGCCCGAGCTGGATGAAGTCGAATCCCTCGGACATCACGGTCGCAATGCTTTCGCTCGTACAGACGCCCCCGATGTAACAGACGCCGCACTGGACGCGTTCACGAATCCGCTTCGCCTGCTCAAGGAAGTAATTCTCTTCGTAGGGGTAGTCCCGGAACAGCTTGGGACCCACCAGCTTCATCCCGATCTTCATGATGGGATTCTTCTCCTGCTTCAGGAGCCCCGGGAGCAGGCTGTCGCCGCGGAATAGCAGCATCGGATTCATGCTGCTCGTCCCGCCGCTACAAATGATGACGTCGATGCCACCCTTCTCGAGGAACGCAGCAATCTCGACGGCGTCGTCGTAGCTGGTTCCACCGCGAACACCGTCGCTCATGCTGATCTTGCCCAACAGCGGAAAGTCGTCGCCGACCGCGCGCCGGACGGCATCGAGGACTTCGAGTGCGAAGCGCATCCGGTTGCCGAGGGGCCCGCCGTATTCGTCCTTGCGCTGATTCGTACGCGGACTGATGAACTGGCTGATGGCATAGCCGTGGCCGAAGTGGATTTCGATGGCGTCGAAACCCACGGACTTCATGAAGTCCGCGGCCCGGCCGAAGACAGCGACCCGCTCGCGGATCTGGGGCTTGGTGAGGGCTCCCGCAAACGGCAGCCCATAGGTCAGACCCAGGGTGTTGATCGCGCGAGAGGCTCCCATGGGCCGTTTGCCCCGGAATTCGCGGTTCTTCGAGAAGTTTCCGCAGTGGCCGAGCTGGCCTGAGACCTTGGCACCGGTAGCGTGCATCGTGGCGATGAATCGCTCGAGGTCTTCGCGGATCCCCTCGTGCATGTAGAGCATGTGCTCATGGATGCGGCCGTCGGCCTCGGCCGCGCAGTAGGCGAGCGTCGTCATGCCCACCCCGCCCTCCCCGATCCGCTGATGAAGCCGCGTCAGCTCCGGGCTGATCCTGCCCCCTTTGCTCTTGCCCTCGAAGGTCGCTGCCTTGATCAGGCGGTTGCGCAGCGTGAGCCCGTTCAAGCGGGCTTCGGAAAAGCATTTCTGGAGCGGATCCGGCATCGGGCCCAAACGTACCACCCGACTTCGAAAGGATCGAAACCCTCCGAAAGGCCCTGGGATTCCAACCACTTCGGGCGACCGGGAGCTGCGGGCGACTTCACGAACGTGCAATTTCCTGCGCAGCGCGCTGAAAACGCTCAAGGAATTCTCTGACTGCGCCGAAGTCTGGATCTCCACCAGGAGGAGAGATCCATGGCGATTCGCCCGCTCGTGTTCGGGGTTCTGATGCGTGAAAAGGGCCGCAGCATCCGGGTGCGATCCACAGGCCAAGGGGGCTACGTCGTGGAGGACAGCCGCGCTGGGAAGACGAAGCGCATCCGCAGCCACCGCTCTCTCGAGAACGCCTTGCGCGACCTGGCCTGTAGCTGGCGTCATCGCCTGCACTGAGACCGCGCAGTCCATGATCCACTCGGCCCTGTTTGGTGGCGGCGGACGAAAACGACGAACTTCGTGGCCGAGAGCGACCCCTTCGATGCCGACTGCCAGCGCAAGATCCTGCGCGAGCACACGCCGGCTCCGACGGCGCTGACGCTCGCCTAGGCGTCCTGGAGCGCCTCCCAGCAACCGGCGTTCACGAGCACCGGATCGATGGAGGACACGTCCTCGATCTCGCGGTAGCGCTTGCGCAGCGCGGTCAGCGATTTGGCGTGGTATTTCTGGGGCTTCTGGGTCCATGTCTTGCCCGCCAGCTCGACCGTGAATTCTTCGGCGCCGGAATCGATGGCTCGCTTGTTCGCCATCGACCACGGCAGGAAGCGGGCCCCGACCTGCTCGATCAGGAACGGCTCGAGCGTGCCCGCGAGCGTCTTCCAGCTCTCGAATTTGCCTTCAGCCTTGGGATCGAGCATGCGCTCCACCCAGGCCACGACCTTGGGGGCCCGTTCGTTGAGGATCGCACCGGCGGTCGGGTCGGTCCAAGCGTTGTAGATCTGGCCCCAGATGCCGAAGTCGCCAAAGGCCGGTCGGGCGCCGAACAGAAAGGGCCGATCCGCCAGGTGGGTCTCGAGCCGCGCCACAGCCTCCTTGAAGGACTGCTCGATCTGGGGCGCCGTCTGCTGGCTCGAACCCACGAACCAGGCGCGACCCGTCATGCGGTTCTTGACCTGCCCCGCCATCGCCTCGTACTGCTCGTCGCTGAGATCCGGGGACATGCCCCGGACGATCCGATCAGCCGCCGCAGCCTGATCGGCCTCGCGCGCCCAGCGGTAGTGGAACATCCACTTGTTGCCCCACTCGTCGCCGAATTCTTCGAGCAGACACGAGATGAAGCGGGCGACCGGATCTTCGGGATGGATCGACGGCTCCGGGTGCCTCGCCTCCATGCGTTCGATGATCGGCGTCGAATCCTGGATCCCTTCGTCTTCGGGCGTCACCAGCAACGGAACCAGCGGCAGCTTCGCGTACTTCTGGAACTCCGCCATGTTGTCCGCGGAGCGCGGAATCCACTCGTGGGGGATGCCCTTGTAACGAAAGTACGAACGGACCTTCACCGAGTAGGGTGAGAGCTCCATTCCGAAAATGCGAAAAACGGCGGACATTCGGATGCCTCACTTGCCGACGACGACGTCAATCTCGAATGACCTGACAGTATAGATGTCGGGTTCTTTGGCTGTCGAGCCGCAGGCTGCTCGAGGTTGCCGTTTCCGAACGCGACCCCGGCTCCGAGCGGGAGCCAGCCCAGCCGCTCAGCCGTGGGATCGACGTTGGAATCTCGAAAGCAAGAGCCACAAGGGACGACGCGGAATCGCACCTCAACCCTTGGCGCACGGGTACCGATTCTAGGATATGCTCGCAGAGACGGGGGTTGGCAGATCGTGAGAGTCCAGGCTCGGCGTCGGGCCGGCGCCGCGTTCACCCTTTGTTTCTCGATCGCTTGCGGCAGCGCAGACGACGTTCCTCCGCAGCTCCCCAATCCGCAAACCGTTGCGCAAATGTCGGCAGTCGAAGCTTCGGAGGATCTGATCCGGGCCCTCGAGCCAAAGCTTCGTGGGCTCGCCCGGGCCGTGGAGAACCTGCGCCTCCCCGACCCAATGACACTGCCACTTTTCCAGGAAAATCTCCGTATCACGGACATTCAGGATCTTGCAGATGCCGGAACTGAAACCAGTGCTGCCGCGCAGCGCCCGATGGTCGTCACGCGGTCATTCCCTGTTGCGCCCGTCAGCATCGAAGTGACATCCGCCAAGGCCGAACTTTGGCGCCCCCTCTTTGACACTGTTGACTGGATCCAGGCGGCCCGATTTCACGTCGCCTCCGCGCACTTCACGGGAACCGAACGCAGCCGTTTCAAGATGGAACTCGAGTTCGAAGCCCGCGCGCGTTATCCCGACGGTCGGCCCGGATCGGTCCACGGCCACGCGGATCTGCTCTGGGATCTGGTCGATCCGGCGAATCCCACGGTTCCGACCTCGTGGAAGATCACGGACTTCCATACCCGCGACCTCTCCATCCAGGAGGCGCAGGGCCTTTTGTTTCGCGAAGTCCTCGAGACCGCGCTTCCCGATGACGAAGCACGGCGAATGGCTCGCCGGTCGCTTCACGAAGAATTCATCGTCGAGGCAACCGGTTTCCCGCATCCGGAGGCCATGTTCAGCGCCCTCAACCAACATCCGTCGGTGTCGATCGTGGACATCGATGGCGATGGAGACGAAGATTTCTACGTCATGGCCCGCTGGGGAGTCAACCAGCTGTTCGTAAATCGCGGCGATGGTCGCTTTGACGAACGCGCGGCCGATTGGGGCCTCGACATCGAGAACTTCTCGTCTTCGGCCCTCTTCGCAGATTTCGACAATGACGGAGACCCGGACCTGTTCCTCGGAAGAACGCTCGAGCCGAGCCTGTACCTCGAAAACCTGGGAGATCGTTTCGAAGATCGCTCCGACCTGGCGCTCGGAGGGGAAAGGCTGCCGAGTCTCGTCGCCTCCCTGTCGGCGGTCGACCACGACGGCGACGGCTTGCTCGACCTCTACGTCTCCACCTATGCCGGCCAGCGGCTCATCATGCATCAAATCCGGGTCGCCATGGTCAACCAGAAGGCGGTCGATCGAGCGCCCGATCCGCAGTTCGTAAGACATGTAGGCGACGAAACCGCTCGACGCGTGATTGCGGCTCTGGATGACCCCGAGAACCACGTCTATCTCTCGCTGCCGGGCCCACCCAACCTCTTGCTGACCAATCAGGGCGGCGGTCGCTTCCGGGTCGACGACCGCACTCCCGAGATCGCCCTGCTCCGAAACACGTTCCAATCCGTCTGGACCGACTTCGATGACGACGGAGACCCCGACCTCTACTCTGCCCACGACTATTCGCCCAACCACCTGTTCCGAAACGATGGCGAGGGCCGCTTTACCGACGTGACTGCGGCGACCCAGACGGCGGATATGGGTTTTGGCATGGGCGCCGCCTGGGGAGACTACGACCGCGACGGCCGCCACGACCTCTACGTCACCAACATGTACAGCCGGGCCGGGAAACGCATCACCCACGCCCTGGACCATCTCGACGCTCGTTTCGTCCGCTCGACGCGTGGAAACAGCCTGCTCAGAAACGGCCCCGACCGCTTCGAGCACGTCTCGAACGCCGATCCCGGCGGCTTCGGCGCCGAGGCGGCCGGTTGGGGATGGGGGAGCCAGTTCGCCGATGTGGACAATGACGGTTGGCTCGACATCATCGCGCTCAACGGGTACTACACGGCCCCGCCGGAGCTCGACATCGAAGTCGACACCTGAAGCGAATTCTGGCGGGCGGTCGTGCGCACGGACTTGAGTGCGGGTTTCGAGGACGCGGCCCGCGTTCCCCGGATCCCCAATCAGATTCTGGACCCGTCGCTCTCATTGAGCGGCAAGGAACGAAACCATCTGTTCTGGAATCGATCCGGTGAGAGGTTCGTCGACATCTCGGCCGTCTCGGGTCTCGACCACGAGGGCGACGCGCGCGTGAGCGCAATGTTCGACTTCGATCACGACGGCTGGATCGACGTCGCAATCGTAAACTCGAACGCGCCGAAGCTTGTACTCTTCCGCAACGAAATCGGCGCAACCGGCGCACGCGGTCGATCGATCGTCATCGAACTCGAGGGTGGAAACCACACCCCCCAGCCCAGACCGGGCTGGAGCAATCGGGACGGCATCGGCGCCCGCATCCGGGTCTTCATCGGGGACGACGTCATCGTGCGCGAGTATCGCGCGGGTGAGGGATTCGCCGGACAGAATTCACCCCGGATCCTGATCGGAATCGGTGCTCGCGAAGCCGTGGATCGCGTAGAAGTGCGCTGGCCATCCGGGCGCGTCCAAGAGACCCGGGAGGTTGCGGCCGGCACCCTGCTCAGATTCACCGAAACCGAGGAGGCAGACGCCAGCGGTGTAACGCGGACCGCCTACCGGCCAGTCGGCAGCTTCGCGCGGCGCTTGCCGAAGCCCGCGACAGCCAACCAGGCGCTGCTCGCAGAGCTGGCATCCGGCGCCGGTCCGAATGCGTTGCGCGTCTTCACATCGATAGCCACCTGGTGCGAAGCGTGTCGCGAAGAGCTGCCCCAGCTCACGCTGCTCAGGCAACAGTTCAGTCGCGCGGAGCTGTCGCTCTACGCGGTGCCCACCGATAGCAACGACACGCGGGAGAAGCTCGAGGCGTGGCAAGCCAAGCATTCGCCCGACTACGAGATCTTGATCGAGGCCACCCCGGAGCAGGTTGCGGGCTTCAAGGACACGCTCGTCCGGGAGCTACGCCGCGACGCGCTTCCGGCCAGCATCGTGACCGATGCCCGCGGTCGGACACTCGAGGGTGGCTGGGGCATCCCGACAGTGTCCCTGATCCGCCGGCTGCGATCGCGCTGACGGCGGTCGAGCGGGTTGGACCGATCCGCGGGAACCTAGTTCGGTTGATCCGCGGGAACCGCTTTCACCCAACCGAATGTTTCGATGCGGCCCGACTGCGGATTGGTCATTCGAAGCTCCGATCCGGACACACGAAACAGAACCTTGGTGCTCCGCGTCTGCGAGCCCGGCTCCAGGATGCTCACGCGGATGCGGTCGCCCTCGATCGAGTCGACCCGGTACCAGGACGTCATCTTGTCGCCGCCCACGTTCAGCGTGACGCGGTTGTCGGTGAATTTCAGCGACGAGACCTGGTCCTCGGTCTCCCAATGTCCGAGCAGCGGGTTGGCCGAGGCGAGCCCGGCGATCAGGAGAATCATCATTACGGCGAATGCTCGTGCGACCATGCTCATTGCTTCCTTTCGGTGCGTTCGGTCCGGTCCATGCCCGGGTTCAAGAGGTCGCCGGGTGGATCGTCAGTTCGAACCTCTGGTGGTCCTGGGCTCCCTCGGAGTCTTCCACCACGATGTGGACGGAATGAGTCCCGGACTGATTCTGTGACGGCCGCCACTGGACGAGGCCCCCACCGGCAGTGACCGTCATGCCGCGGGGAGATTTCGCAAGGCGGTACACCAGGTTCCGATCGTGCTCGGGATCTTCGACGCGCAGCTGGTAGCGGAAGACCCCATCCGGACCGGTCCCGGCCGGTTGCGACAGGATCACGGGAGCGCCATTGGTGACAGTCAGCAGCGGACTGCGAACTTCGTCGCTCTCCGATTGCCCGTCATCGGCCACGACGATCACCCGGAGTGTGTCTCCCCGATGCAGCGAGCTCGCATCGTATTCCGGACCTTCGTGATCGACCTCCCAGTCATTGACCAGCCACGTGTAGTGGTATTCGACCTCGCCGCCCTCCGGATCCACGGCATGGGCCGTCACCCGAACGATCGTATTGGCGGCGATGTTGGGCGCCGGGTCCACCTGCACGCCGGTGAAGCGGGGCGGCTGGTTGCTCACAGCCTTGACTGCGGGCTCCCAGTCCTCCTCTTCCGCCAACGCGGAGACCGAGCGTGTGGCCGCCTCGTCTTCGAACGGAGCCCCCATCGGCGCCACCGTCGCGCCCGGCACTGGCTCTGGGCTGCCGCACGCCGCCAGGAGCAGCCCGAGCGCCAGCCCGAGCAGCCCCTTTGCGGTGTAACCGCGCAGCATGTCTACAGCTCCCGCCAGGCGCGGATGCGTAGACCTGAATTGGGTCTGCCTCCCGGACATTCTGTAAATCCCTCCCCTTCACTGGTGATCACGACCACCATGTCCTGGCAGGCACCGCCGCCGCCGCCGCCGCTCA
>Ga0209988_10002951_pt1 | contig 11248 bp, 12 predicted proteins | sample N075metaG_FD_183115 | JGI IMG/M metagenome (GOLD analysis project Ga0209988, IMG submission 183115) | Deep subsurface microbial communities from Kermadec Trench to uncover new lineages of life (NeLLi) - N075 metaG (SPAdes) (version 2) | ecosystem: Environmental > Aquatic > Marine > Ocean trench... | reverse complement strand
AGCGGCGAACTGCTGGCGGTGGGAGAGGGGGCGAATTGTTGGGGGAGCCGGCGTGGGCGGCGTCTTGGGTGGGGGGGTAGAGTGGGGGTATGGCACGGCGCATCGCCCTGTTCGGACGGGCCGCCTTCGGCAAGGATGTGCTCGACCGGCTGCTGGCCGACGGTCACTCGATCGTCGGGGTCTACGCGCCGCCGGAGGATCGACAGCCCGATCCCCTGGCCGAGGCTGCCGAGGCCCACGGACTTCCGGTCTTTCGGCACCAGTTCTTTCGCCGTCGCGCCGGCGAAGGGCGTTTCGAGCCGATCCCGCGGATTCTCGAGGAGTATCGAAAGCTCGATGCCCAGCTGAACCTGTTGGCGTACGTGACGGCGATCCTGCCGCCCGAGATCGTCGACGCACCACCCGACCGGTCGCTCTGCTTCCATCCCTCGCTGTTGCCGAAGTATCGGGGTGGCGCCGCACTGGCCTGGCAGATCATGGCGGGCGAGACCGAGTCCGGTGTGACCGTCTTCCAACCGGATGAGAGCGTCGACACGGGGCCGATCGTGGTCCAGAAGGGTGGAGTGCGGATCGAACCGGGCGATACCGCGGCGAGCCTCTACTTCGACAAGCTGTATCCGCTGGGCGTCGACGCCCTGCTGGAGGCCGTGGCTGCAATCGACGCCGGAACGGCCGAGTACGCTCCCCAGGACGAGTCCCAGGCCAGCTTCCAGGGCTTGGTGGGGGATGCCGAGGCCCGCATCGACTGGGGCCGGACCGCGGTCGAGCTCGACCGGCACATTCGGGGCTGTGATCCCCAGCCAGGGGCCTGGGCCTTGCGCGGCGAGCAGACCGTTCGGCTCTACGACGGCCGCTACCTGGACCGGGCGCCCAACGGCGAGCCCGGCACCTTGGTGCGCTTTGACGACGGCGCGATGATCCTCACCGCCGCCGGCGGACGGCTGCGCATCGGCCGGGTCAAGCTGGGCGATGGCCGCAAGGTCGCGGCCGCCGAGTCGGGTCTGAAGCCCGGCGAACAGCTGATCTGACCGCCACCCCATCTGTGTCCGTACACCCGGCCGGCCGCCGCTTCCGGCGCCCCGTTACTTGACAAATCCTGGAAATGTCTCAACTTTCTGCCCCGCCCCACCGAGTTTGGGGCGGCCCGAAACGGGAGTAGGCGCCCCCGCTCGAAGGCGCTCCCGGCCGGGACGATTTCACCACCCCCAGTCGTAGTGATCGAGGATCGGCGCGTGGCCGAGCGGCTGGTCTGCACCCCAGAAGCAAGAGGGGCTGGCGCGGTCGGCCGGACCCGAGAACCAGCGCGACGGCCCTTTCCTCGCTCCAGCCGGCCGCCGACAAGGCAAGCGAAATGTACGACCTGAGCAAGATCCGAAACATCGGCATCAGTGCCCACATCGACTCGGGCAAGACGACCCTGACGGAGCGCATCCTGTTCTACACGGGACGCATCCACGCCATTCACGAGGTGAAGGGCAAGGGGAACAAGGGTGCCACGATGGACTCGATGGAGCTCGAGAAGGAGCGCGGCATCACCATCCAGAGCGCTGCGACCTACACGGTCTGGGACGATCACCACATCAACATCATCGACACCCCCGGTCACGTGGACTTCACCATCGAGGTCGAACGGGCGCTGCGCGTGCTCGACGGAGCGGTACTGATCCTGTGCGGCGTGGCCGGCGTGCAATCCCAGTCAATGACCGTGGACCGTCAGATGCGACGCTACAAGGTCCCGCGCGTGGCGTTCGTCAACAAGCTCGACCGCTCGGGGGCGAACCCGCAGCGGGTGACCGAGCAACTGCGCGACAAGCTCGGCCACAACGCCGTGATGATGCAGCTTCCGATCGGCCTCGAGGCGGATTTCAAGGGCGTGATCGACCTCGTCAGCATGAAGGCCATCTATTACGAGGGCCAGCACGGCGAGCACGTAGTGGAGAAGGAAATTCCCGACGACATGCGGTCCGATGCCGAGGTGGCCCGCGAGGCCATGCTCGATGCGGTCTCCATGTTCTCGGACGAGCTGATGGAGGCCATCCTCGAAGAGAAGGTGACCGAGGAGCTGATTCACGAGGCCGTACGCACTGGCACCCTCTCGATGGATCTCACCCCCGTCTTCCTGGGCTCGGCCTACAAGAACAAGGGCGTTCAGACCCTGCTCAGCGCGGTGACCCGCTATCTGCCGGCGCCGACCGACATCGAGAACACGGGCGTCGACCTCTCGAACGACGAGGCGCCCATCGAGATTCACGCGGATCCCAACAAGCCGCTGATCGCCCTGGCCTTCAAGCTGGAGGACGGGCGTTATGGCCAACTCACCTACGTGCGCGTCTACCAGGGCACGCTCAACAAGGGCATGAACATCATCAACAGCCGCAGCGGCAAGAAGCACAAGGTCGGCCGGCTGGTCCGCATGCACGCCGACTCGATGGAAGAGATCGAGGGGTCGATGGCGGGTGACATCGTGGCGCTCTTTGGCATCGAGTGCGCCTCGGGCGACACTTTCACCGACGGTTCCATCGAGGTCGCCATGAGTTCCATGTACGTGCCGGAGCCTGTGATCTCGCTTTCAATCAAGCCGGTCGACAAGAAGGCGGAAGACAATATGGGCAAAGCGCTCGGCCGCTTCGTCCGCGAAGACCCGACCTTTCGAGCTCAAGTCGACCGCGAGAGCAGCGAGACCGTGATCTCGGGCATGGGCGAGCTCCATCTCGAGGTGTACGTCGAGCGCATGAAGCGTGAGTACGGCTGCGAGGTCGAGACCGGGGCTCCCCAGGTCGCATACCGCGAGACCATCAGCAAGCGGGCCGATTTCCACTACACCCACAAGAAGCAGACGGGTGGCTCGGGTCAGTTTGGCTGTGTCGTGGGTTATCTCGAACCCATCACCGATAGCGATGAGGACTTCGAGTTCGTGAGCGAGGTCCGGGGCGGCAGGATTCCGACGGAGTTCATCCCCTCGGTGGAGAAGGGCTTCCGTTCGGTGCTCGCAAAGGGTCGATTGATCGGCTTCCCGGTGGTGTCTCTGCGTGCGGTCGTGACCGACGGCAAGTCCCACACGGTCGACTCGTCGGACAACGCCTTTCAGGCGGCGGCGCGCGGCGCGTTTCGCGAGACCTACGGAAAAGCCAAGCCCATCATTCTCGAGCCGGTGATGAAGCTCGAGGTCGAGGGCCCCCAGGAGTTCCAGGGCGCGGTTCTCAAGACCGTGATGCAACGGCGTGGCAACATCGTGGGTACCACCGAAGAGGACGGCGGGTTCTGTCGGGTCGAGGCGGAGGTGCCCCTCTCGGAGATGTTCGGCTATGCAACCGACCTCCGCTCGGTGACCCAGGGCAAGGCCGAGTTCACGATGGAGTTCTCGCGCTACCTGCCGGCGCCCCGCGACATCCAGGATGAGCTGAAGGAGAAGTACCGGAGCCGAGCCCCCGGCGGCGGCGACGAATAATCCTCACTGCAACTTGGGAGTAGATCCTTGCATCGCAAGTTCTTGAATGCGCGCAGCCCGCTCAGGCTGCTGGAGAAAGCTCTCCACGGGGGCCTTGGGAGCGGCAACCTTGGCGTGGTCCTGGCGGGCCACGGAGTTGGAAAGACGGCCTTTCTGGTGGGCCTGGCCCTGGACGAGCTGCTTCGCGGCGAGCGCGTCCTGCACGTCTGCGTCGGTGGCACCCTCGACCACGTGCGCGCCCACTACGACACCCTCTTCGAGGAACTGGCGTCGTCGACCCATCTCGAAGACGAAGCGATGGTGCACGCCGAGGTCGACCGGCACCGCAGCATCCGGCTCTACCCGGCGAATACCCTGAGCGTCTCGAAGCTGCGCGATGCCGTGAAGCTCGAGGCGGACGCGGGCGCCAAGCCGGCCATGCTCGTCATCGAAGGTCTCGACGGACAAATACTCTCGCGCGACGAGTTGGCGGACCTCAAGGCGCTGGCCAGCGAGTCCGCAACGGAGGTCTGGCTGTCGGCCTCTTCGACCGATGAGGGCCCCTCGGAAGTTCCCGTTTCGATCGACTGCGACAGCGTGAGCGTGATTCTGGCCCTGGATCCCAGCGCGGATTTCGTGGCCCTGCGGGTGCTCAAGGACCACGACAACCCGGACCTCGAGGCGCTACCCGTTTCGCTCGACCCGAAGACGCTGCTGCTGATCCGCTCGTAGGGCGGCAAGCCCTCGGCTTCGTCCAAGCGCGACCTGAGCCATCTCTGGCTAGACGCCCGATGCCACGACTTCAGCAGCCGGCTGGGGCGTGCTTCGCTGAATCCAGGCGAATTCGGTCGTTCTCGCCGCGTCAACCGGCCCGCTCAGCTCGCGGCCCGTCTCTTCCGATGAGACGGAAATGCGGTGTCCGTATGCCAGCGCCCCGCTTGTTCTGCTCGGCCTGTGGGCCGTGCTGAGCGTCGGATGTGCCGACCCGGCCCCGGCGGAGCCGTCTGCGAAGGCGCCCGCACACCGGTATTCCGAGCGACGCTTCGCCGCCGAGGTGCGCCTCGCAGCTCCGCACGAGCGAACCGTGGTGGTTCACGCCTCCGTGGTTCCCCAGGCCCCGTGGCACCTGGCGGCGGAGTATCCGTCGTCTCTCTTGATTCGTGCCGTTGCCGACTCCCAGACACCCGACTCCCAGACACCCGACCCTCAGACGTCGGACTGGGTCTGGCAGGGCCCGGCGTCGTCCGCTGGGGTCGCGCGGGCCGACTTCGAGCTGGCGCTGGCCGGATCGCCCGGTCAGCCGGCCCCCCAGCCCGGGGATCGGCTCCACGGGGAGCTCCGCTTCGGCGTGTGCCGGGAGGGGATGCAGTGCGAGTCCACAGTTCACGCCTTCGAGCTGGAGCTGGACGTGGAGCGCTAGCGCAGCCGCGCAGCCGCGCAGCCGCGCAGCCGTGCGTTCAGGGGGTCGCGAGTCAGCATGCGCGCCTCGGACATGACTACTCCTGGCTCTTGGACTCGGAACTCTGGAACTCTGAAAGCTTGTCCCTGTACTGGGAGCGCAGGGCATTGGCCTGGGGGCGCGTGAATCCGAGTTCTGCTGCGATCTGCATGATCTCGTTGCTCTCATCAGCGGTGATCGAGCCATCGGCAGCGGCCACGGCGTAGATGCACTGGAGCAGCTGGGCGCGCTGTTCGCTGGTGGCGACGGACCGGAATTCTCGCGTGACCACGTAGTTCTCGGTTCCTCCCAAGGCCGTCGCCTGGGTCTTGGCGATCTGCACGACCAGCGCCGCTTCGCCATCCGAGAGATGGGCAACGTCCTTCAGGATCCTCTCCATCTCGGAGACCTCGTCGTCATCGATCTCGAGGTCGGCGTGGGCGATGCGGGCGAGCACGTAGGCGAAGCTTGCCAGGAACTTGGCCTCGTTCGGAGGCAGCCGGTCGAGTTGGCTCGCGATGCGACGGACCGTCTCGGTTTCCCCTCGATCGCGATCAGAATCAGAATCAGAATCGGAATCGGAATCGGCACGATCTCTCAGGCCCAGGAATCGAAGCAGCGACACGATCGCGATCTCCTGTGCAATCTCGCCCCGGATCGGGGTACGGTGTGGCCCGTGACCATACCTCGAAACCCGGACGAGGCCCGGCCCGATGAGGCGACGCTTCTCGAACGCCTGCGGGCGGGCGAGGATGCCGCCTACGAGGAGCTGGTGCGGCTGTATGGTCCGCGCCTGCTGGCCGTGGCGCGCCGCTTCCTGCGAAGTGAGGACGACGCCCAGGACGCGGTGCAGGATGCCTTCCTGAACGCGTTCCGGTCGATCGATTCCTTCGAGGGCCAGGCGCGGATCTCGACGTGGCTGCACCGCATCGTGGTGAACGCGTCACTCATGAAGCTGCGTACCCGGCGTCGCAAGCCGGAACAGTCGATCGAGGAGCTGCTGCCGAATTTCCTGGAAGATGGCCACATGACAAACCTGGCCGCGCCCTGGCGCAAGGCCGGAGAAGACGAGGTGGAGATCGCCCAGCTGCGGGGCCTGCTGCTCCAGAAGGCGCAGCAGCTGCCGGATTCTTTTCGTAACGTCCTGCTACTTCGCGACATCGAAGGCCTTGACACCGAGGAGGCGGCCCAGCTGCTCGAGATCAGCACGGCCGCCGTCAAAACGCGTCTTCACCGTGCGCGCCTGGCCTTGCGAGAGCTGCTGGACCCGCACTTGCGGAGGGTGGCGGAGTGAATTGCCGAGAATTCGTCGACTTCCTGATGGCCTACATCGATGGGGAGCTTCCCGAAGCAGAGCGCTCCGTCTTTGATGCGCACATGGTCGACTGCCCGCCGTGTCAGACCTATCTCGAGACCTACAAGGAAACCGTCCAGCTCGGACAGGATCTGTGCCGTGACTCGGATGGGCCGATTCCGGACGAGGTTCCCGAGCGACTGGTGGCCGCGATCCTGGCCGCGCGGCCTCGGAAGTCCTGAGCGAACCCGGTTACATGAAGCGACGCATGCGACGCCAGATCTCGTCGGGAGGCAGGCGGGGTTCACGGACCACCAGGATGTGGGCGGCGCGCTCGAACGGCATGCACCACTCGCAATCGAGCGTTCCTCGGTCTTCGATCTGATTGAACCATGCGGCCGCGCCGAGTCCCCAGCGATGGCGCGGCCGATCCGACCCGCGTTCGAGGGCGACGGCACCCGCCGCCAGCAGGACCGCGAAGTGGGGCGTCAGGTAGTAGACCTTGGCGCGACGAACGCGAAGACGGCGAACGAGATCAGGAAGCCCAGGCCCAGGGCGCGGAAGGGACGCAAGGACTCGGCGCTGAGGAGGGCCGCGAGCCCCCAGACCGCGAGCTCGCGTCGCTCGGGTCCCAGCAGCATTCCTCCGATGAGCCCGACGGCGAAAACGCCGACCAACAGCTTGTTGAGCAGGGCCAGGCCCGCCAGCGCGCCGAAGACGATCCAGCCTCGCTGCATGCCCCGCCCGAGAATGCGGGCCGCCACCAGTGCGAGAAGTCCGGCGACCAGCACAGCGCCGGCGCCGGCGATGGCGGGAAGCAGTCGCAGGGCCAGCAACGAATCGCCAAACAGCGCGGTCTGGAGTCAGAGCAGCCAGATCGAGAGGGGCGGATGATCCACGTAGCCCCAGTCGGGATGCGCCGCGCAGGCGAGGTAATAGAGCTCGTCGCGGAAGATCCCGTATCCGCGGTGGGTTGCCAGCTGGAAGACGAGCTTCGCGACGGTCAGGGCGATCAGTCCGAGGCGATCTGCCGGCTGCAGCCGGAACCTGCTTTCGTCAGCTCGAGCCAGCGGCAAAGTACTCGCTCGTTCCTTGGCTGGTGATGGCGCGATCGATCCCGGCGTCTTTGCCAATCCGCAGGACACGGCTCACTTAGCGTCTAAAACCTGGGAATCCGCCATCGCGCAATGCTAGCGCCGCAGCAGCATCCAGACTTCGAGCAGTCTCTTCAACCGTGGGGTCATGCGCCCGCGGATCCACAGTCCGGCCGCCCGCTTGATGCCCTCGGCCTGGGTCGGATAGGGATGGATGGTGTTCAGGATGGTCGAGAGCCCGAGCTTTCCCACCATGGCGAGACTGATCTCGGAGATCATCTCGCCGGCGTGGGCGGCGACGACGGTGGCGCCCAGGATGCGGTCGCTGCCGCGCTTGACGACGATCTTGACGAAGCCGTCCTCTTCGCCGTCCGCGACGGCGCGATTCACCTCGGACAACGGAACCTTGAACGTGTCGACCTCGATGCCGCGCTCGCGGGCCTGGTTCTCGTAGAGACCCACATGGGCGACCTCGGGGTCGGTATAGGTGCACCAGGGCATCACCAGGTCCGAGAGCTTCTTGGTCGGAAAGAAGAGCGCATTCTGGACCACGATCTTGGCCGCCGCGTCCGCCGCGTGGGTGAACTTCCAGTCCATGCAGATGTCGCCGGCTGCGAAGATGCGTTTATTAGTCGTTCGGAGATGGTCGTCCACGCGAACGCCGCGCTTCGGGTCGGCTTCGACCCCGGCGGCCTCCAGACCCAGTCCTTCGAGGTTCGGCGCGCGACCCACTGCAACGAGGATTTCGTCGACCACGAATTCTTCGCTCTGGTCGTGGCAACGTACATGCACAGCCTTTTCGTTCCCGCGCTTTTCGATGCGATCGAGCTGGCAGCCCAGCACCAGACGCACGCCGTCCCGGAGCAGCGCTTGCTGGACGATGGCGGCGGCATCGGCGTCCTCGCGGACCAGCACGTGGGGTGCCATGTCGAAGACCACGACTTCGGCCCCCAGCCGACGGAAGGCCTGAGCCATCTCGCAGCCGATCGGGCCGCCCCCGACCACGCCCAGCCTTCGGGGGCATTCGGTCAGGTTGAACAGGGTCTCGTTCGTCAGGTAGCCGGCGTCTTCGAGGCCTTGGATCGGGGGGGCGGCGGCGCGCGCGCCGGTGGCGATTACGGCCTTCTTGAAGCGGAGCGTGTCGCCCGAAACTTCGAGGCGGTCGGGTCCCGTGAAGCGGGCTTCGCCCCGGTAGACGTCGATGCCGAGTTCGTCACGATATCGAAGCGCCGCGTCCTCCGCGCTGATCTGGGCGCGGACACGGCGCATCCGCTGCATCGCCTTCGCGAAATCGCCGGGCTCTTCCGACACCCGCAACAGGCCCAGTTCCGCCGCCCGGCGTGCTTCCGCCACGAGTCGCGAGGCCCGGATCACAGCCTTCGAGGGAACGCAGCCTACGTTGAGACAATCGCCGCCCAGCAGGTGGCGCTCGATCAAGGCCACACGCGCGCCGAGTCCAGCGGCGATGGCGGCCGTGATGAGTCCGGCCGATCCGGCTCCCACCACCACCAGGTTGTAACGGCCCGCTCGCTTGGGGTTCTTCCAGTCTTCGGGACGCACGTTGTCGAGCAGCGTGCGGTTGTACTCGTCGAGGGGGGAGACCGGGGGAAACGGGGTCATGCGGTATGGCTCTCCGCTTTGTCGGTCGCTTCAGCCAGCGCGCGACGCGCGACTCGCGTCACGATGATCGAGACGGCGATGGCGGCCACCAGTCCCGCGGCCAGCATCGCGTAGTCGGCTGGCCCGCGTTCGATCTCGACCCCGCCGGCGATCGCCGCGACCTCGCCCAGCACCTTTCCGTAGTAGACGTAGACCACGGTGGCGGGAAGCATTCCAACCGAGGCGAGCAGGTAGTCGACGAAGCGGACCCGGGTGAGTCCGAGCGCGTAGTTGAGCAGGATGAAGGGAAGGAACGGTACCAGGCGCAGCAGGAAGACGATCTTGCGTCCCTCTCCACCGATGGCGCGGTCGATGGCCGTGAAGCGGTCGTCCCCGCGGATGCGAGCCTCGACGGCGCTGCGCGCCAGGTAGCGGGCCACCAGGAATGCGATCGAAGCGCCCAGGGTGGCGGCGACGAACACGTAAAGCGTGCCCTCGACGATTCCGAAGATGGCGCCGGCCGTGAGTGTGAGCAGGGCGCCGGAGACGAACGCCACGGTCAAGAGCGCGTAGCCCAAGATGAAGACGGCGGGGCCCCATGCGCCCTGGTCGTCGACCCATTCGGCGAACTGGGGAACGTATTCACCGACCGTCGAGCCGAGCCAGTAGAGCAGACCCAGCAGACCCAGGCCGACGACGACCCGCAGCGGCGAGAACCGGACGGGACGCGAGGCATTCGTCAGCGTCGATTGGTTCTGCATGGGTGTTCCGATGCCGCTCCTACCCTCGGATTTCACGCGAGGCTTCCGTCGCAGCTCGATCCACTTCCCGCAGTGCAGCCGAAGCAGTGGGCGGCCACCTCGATCGCCTCTCCCTCGAGCGCGTCGGTCGCGTCGAGCTCCCAGATCGTCCGTTCGCGGCCGCCCATTGGGAGCGAGAGCATCTGGTTGAAGTCGCAGTCGTAGAGTTGACCGTCCCAGCCCACCGAGATCGTCTCCCGGCACATGAGTTTCGAGACCGTCTCCGGATTGAAGTGGTTCACCAGCAGTGACATGTACGCTTCAGTGTGTCCGTCGCGCTCGAGGCTGTGGGCGAAGCGCTTGATCGGCATGTTGGTGATCGTGAGCAAGCGATGAAACGAGATGCCGAAGAGGTCGTCGAGTTCTTTTCGGTAGCGCTCCTCCAGCTCCGACTGGACCGGCGGGAGTTCCGGCCCCTGCGGGTTGTACACCAGGTCCAGGGCCAACTGCGATTTTGGCTGTCCGTATCCAAGCTCGTTCAGCAGCCGCAATGCGGCGATACTGCGTCGGAAGACGTCACGGCCACGCTGGGCGTCCACGTTCTCGGCCGTGTAGCACGGCAGCGATGCCACCACGCGCACCTGCTGGCTCGCCAGAAAGCTGGCGGTGTCCTCCTGACCCGGCTCGAAGAGTACCGTCAGGTTGCAGCGGTCGATCACCTTTCGTCCCCGCGCACGAGCCCCCTCGACCAGGCTGCGGAACTGGTCGCTCAGCTCGGGTGCGCCCCCGGTGAGGTCCAGGGTGGTGAGAGACGGATTGCACTCGAGCACCTCGAGAACACGCCGGGCCGTCGCCGCATCGATGGCTTCCGTGCGCGTTGGGCCGGCCTCGACGTGACAGTGGTGGCAGGCGAGGTCGCAGCGCAGGCCCACGTTCAGCTGCAGTGTCCGGGGGCGCGCCCGCCGCAGGGATGCGAGCCCGGCGGCTTCGAGCGTCTCACTGAATTCCAGTAGCGTCACCCGGTCCCCCTTGCGGTGTTCTTCGGCGTTTTCGAGTTTAGGGCGTGCGAGCTTGGCGGCGAGCGAGCCGTCCGGCGCAGACCCTCGCAACCTTCTCTTACGGTGACGGGGGCTCGGTTGGTTTCACACCCTCCTGGAGAGGCCCGAGCAGGCGGAAGTCGGCGTACCACGCCTGGGCACGACTGCACGACTGGTCGGAATCGGTCATCAGCGCCAGGCCCGAAGCCGGTGGGGGGGGTGAGCCGAAGGATTCGCGCCAGAACGACGCGATGTCGACTTCCACCGTGCGCCAGCCGTCGATGGGCCCCCGGGTGACGGCGCGCATCCGGATGTTCGGTTCGAACGGGTTGGGCCAGCTCTGGCCGACCGGGGCGGATTGGGACCAGACGAACGTAAGGGCGCGCCCCGGCAGCTCGGTTCCGAACAACCGCCGCCCGATCTGGTGTCGCATCCGGTCGAGCCAGCTGGCCTGGTCGGGGTCGAAGCGAAAGGTCACGTAGACCCGGGCGGCGAAGTCGTCTCCGTCGCGCGTCTGCTCGTCGTCGACGGCGGGAGCCTCGGTGACCCGCCAGCGCCAGCGCAGTCGCGGCGTGCGTATGAGGTCGATCTCGCCGAGCTCGAGGATCAGGCCCGATGC
>Ga0209988_10002950_pt1 | contig 11251 bp, 12 predicted proteins | sample N075metaG_FD_183115 | JGI IMG/M metagenome (GOLD analysis project Ga0209988, IMG submission 183115) | Deep subsurface microbial communities from Kermadec Trench to uncover new lineages of life (NeLLi) - N075 metaG (SPAdes) (version 2) | ecosystem: Environmental > Aquatic > Marine > Ocean trench... | reverse complement strand
GCCCTATCTGTTCGATGCCGGCATAACCCTGTTCGGCCGCCATTTCGATAAGACCGACAAGCTGCCGCCCTATTTCGTGATGCTCTTCCTGCTTCTGTTCTGCCTCGCCATCATGTTGTGGCTGGCAAAATCCAAGTTCGGCCTGTTCGTGCGCGCGCTGCGCGAGGACCAGGACGCGGCGGCGGCGCTCGGCGTCAACACGACGCGCTACAAGATACTGGTGTTCGTCCTTACCTCGATGATGGCGGCGGCGGCCGGCGCGGTGATGGCCCATTACATCCGTATCATCACACCCAACAATCTGATGATCCTGCAGATGAGCCTGGTGGTCGCCATGGCGGTGATCGGCGGAGTCGAGAATGTCGTCGCCGCGGCGATCGGCGCGATCCTCATCAACTTCGCGCTCGAGCTGCTGCGCAACTCCTTCGAGATCGGCCCCTTTACGATCGACATGACGATCTGGCGCCTGGTGGTCTTCGGCGCGCTGCTGATGGTGACCCTGCGGTTCGCCCGCAACGGCCTGATCTCACCGATCATCGATTATTTCACGCGCGGCCACGTCGCAAAAGAGACAGTGGCCAAGCGGGTGGCGGGATCCGAGACCGCGGAGAGGTCGCCATGATCAATCTCGTTGTCAAGAACCTGACTAGGCGTTTCGGCGGCCTCCATGCCCTCAAGGGGGTTTCCTTCGAGATCGACGGGCCCGAATTGATCGGTCTCATTGGCCCTAACGGGGCGGGCAAAACGACTCTAACGAATGTTTTGGACGGCGCCATAAAGCCGAACAGCGGAACGGTTTACCTGAATGGTTTGAGAATCGACCAACTCCAGCCCTACGAGGTGGCGCGCGTCGGCCTCGGCCGGACCTTCCAGGTGACCCGTTCGTTCCGCCGCATGACGGTCCTGGAAAACCTCTACGTGCCGGCGCTGGCCCTGGATCGGGGACACAGCCGGGCCGAGATCGAAGAGAAGGCGATGGAGGTGCTCGAGTTCCTGACCCTGGACCACCTGCGCAACGAGCACGCCCGGGCGCTGTCGGGTGGCCAGCAGAAGCTGCTCGAGCTCGGCCGCCTGCTGATGCTCGACCCGGAGGTGATCATCCTCGACGAGCCCTTCGCCGGCGTGCATCCTCAGCTCATGAAAGTCATCTACCGCTACATCGAACGGGTCAACGACGCCGGCACGGCGATCATCCTGATCAGCCACCAGATGGACTCGATCTTCACCCTGTGCCGCCGCCTGCTGGTGCTCAACTATGGCGACCTGATCGCCGACGGCGTGCCCGACGAAGTCAAGCGCGACCCCGCCGTCATCGAGGCCTATCTGGGAGTCGACGACGAAGAGACGGACGCCGGGCAAGAGGGGCGGGCCCAGCCATGACCGACGCGACCTCGGAAGTTCGGACCATGCTCGAGATCAGAGGCCTCGACGTTGGCTACTACAAGGACCTGAACATCATTAAGGACCTCAGTTTTAAGGCCCGCAAGAACCAAATTACGGCGATTCTCGGCGCCAACGGCGTCGGCAAGTCGACCGCGCTCAAGGCGATCTTCGGGTTCCTGCGCCCGAACGCGGGCGAGATCCTGCTGGACGGCGAGAGCATCATCGACGTGCCGACCTACAACCGCATCCGCAAGGGCCTGGCTTACATTCCTCAGCAGCCAGGCATCTTCAAGGACATGTCCGTGGAAGAGAACCTGGAGTTGGGTGGATGGACGTTCAGGCGAGACAAAAAACGGGTCCGCGCCAAGATCGAGGCAAACTACGAGCGTTTTCCGATACTGAAAGAAAAACGCAAACAAATAACCGGAGAGCTTTCGGGTGGGCAGCAGCGCATGGTCGAGATCGGCCGCACCCTGATGGCCGAACCGAAAATGCTGTTGATCGATGAACCGACGGCGGGGTTGTCGAAGATGCTGGCCGAGGAAGTCTACGAGATGCTCACGATCCTGACTTCGAGCGACGATATAACAATTCTCATCGTCGACCAGGAAATTCGCCAGGCCCTCAAGATCGCCGATTACGTCTATGTGCTGGAACTGGGCAAAAACAAGTTCGAGGGCGCGCCAGCGGATTTCGACGACATCGAAAAGGCGTTCTGGGTCGGCTGAGCAAGCACCGATGTGGCTGGCGCCGATTATCGTCCTGGCAGTCTTGCCGATCGTCGCGCCGACGGCCGTGGCGGGCTCGGAACCCGACAACACGAAGCTTTATAGCAGGGTCGATGTCATCGCGATGACCTGGCGCATCGACCGCCAGGACGACGCCGCGTCGGGGGACAGGAGCTGCTTCGTGATTTCGTGGCGCGGCGACGTGATCGTGCGCCTGCACAAGCCGCGCCAATCCACGGCGGCGACGTGGTCCGTGATGATCGGCGCCGACAGCCAACCCGGATCGGTGCGCTACCTGAGAATCAACAGGAAATACTTCACGACGGCGGAGCAAGGCTTTCGGGGCACCGAGGCCGACGAAATCGTGCAGTTGTTGAAAACGCCCGGTGAGTTCGCCTTCGAATGGGCCAAATGGCCCGACCACTCGAAACAAGGCGGCCTGTTCGGAACCGGCGATTTTGCGGCCAAGGCCGCGGCATGCGAACGCTGGGTCGACCAGGACAAATCGGCCCATGCCGCGCCGACCCGGTCCAAGGAGAACGGCGTCGAGCTCATGTTCTACGCCATGTCGCGCGAGGAATGGCTCGCCTGCGCGCGATAGCGGCGCGCCCTATTTGGGGACGGTGAGCCCCCATTCGACGATTTGCTTGAGCGTCTTGCCGAGCGCCGTATTGAAGGCGGCGATGAACTGGGAAACATTGCTGCCATCGGCCTGGACCGAGCTTTCGAAGGTCTTGGAGGCGATGATCGTCCGGCGCTCGCATCGAAGCAGACGATGGGCCATGATGCGCGACCGATTGCATGGGCGCATGGCGTGGACCGGATGGACGATACGGCAAGCAGGCATTTCGAGACCGCGCGGCTGCGCATGCGGCCGATCGAGGCGGGCGATATCGATGCGCTGGCGCGGCTCCACGGCGACCCCGAGATCATGGCCGGCATGCGTTTCGGCGCCGAGAGCCGGGACCAGGTGGCGGCCGTGCTGGGCGGCTATCTGGCGACCTGGCGCGACCGCGGCTACGGCATCTGGGCGCTGCAGGACAGGGCGAGCGGCGTCTTCGTCGGCGAATGCGGCTTCTGGCTGCGCGACGACGGCGAGGGCGTCGCCATGCGCGTGGTGCTCGTCAAGTCGTTCTGGGGCCAGGGGCTGGCGGTCGAGGCGGCGAGCGCGGCGCTCGATTACGGTTTCGGCGTCGCCGGCCTCGATCGGGTCGTCGGCGCCGCCCAGGCGACCAATGCGCGATCGCGCGCTGCGGTCGCAAAGATCGGTTTCCGCTTCGAGCGGAGCTGGCGCAAGGAAAACGGCGTCGAGGTGATGTTCTACGCCATGACGCGCGACGAATGGCTGGCCCGCGGGCATTAGAATCGATCGACATTCAGACGCTGCAAAGTGCCGTCAATTCAATCGAGCCGAATAAAAGTGTCAGATACCCTTTAACTTATTGTCGTTAAATTATAATAACGGAGTCTGACCCCATTATTGTACCTCGTTATGTTGGATCCTTTGCGCGGTCTTGGGCGGCTTACTTGGGTTGGACGAGCGCCCATTCGACGATCTGCTTGAGCGTCTTGCCGAGCGCCGTATCGAAGGCCGTGACCACCTGGGCGATGCCCGTGCCTTCGGCCTGGACCGAGCTCTCGAAGGTCGCCGACGCGATGATCGCGCGCTTGGGCATGACCACCAGCTTGGCGTTCAGGCGGACATGGGCGACCGGCGCGCCGCCGGCGTCGTACTCGGCCTGGAACTCGCGCAGGTCGGTCTTGAGCACGAAGTCAGCCCGAATGTCGGTCGCCTTGCGCGCGACGGCGATGATCTTGCCCGAGTTCTCGAAGGATTCGATGAGCAGGGTCTGCACCATGACCGGCGCCCGCTCGGTCCAGCGCGCGCCCTTGTAGTAGCGCAGCGACAGCGGGTCGTGGCGCAGCGCGATGCGCGAGTTGTTGAGGCTCTCGGCGGCGATCGGCACCTCGACGGCGAGCTGCCAGGTCACCGTCGGCAGGTCCGCGGAATAGGTGCTCTTCGGCGTCAGTGTGTAGAGGTCGGGCGGTGCGCCGCTGCCCGGCAGGTTGACGGAGCAGGCGGCCAGCAAGAAAGCCAGCGAGAGGGCCGCGGCGAGCGGCGCGGCGCGGCGAACGCCGCGACGGTGTCGTGTCATGATTGTCATTGTGGCTCGTACCCAGCTTGCGAATCACCAAACAGGAACCTGGCGGGGTCGGCCTCGAAGCGATCGACGATGATCGTCAGGCCGGCGACCAGCTCGCGCGCCTCGACCAGGAAGCGCGACATCTCGTAGAGGCCTTCGTTGGAGAAGTCGCGGAACGCCTCGCGGTTCTCGGCGACGATCGACTGCAGGTCCTCGGCCGTGTCGGCCAGCGTCTTGGCGGTCTTGCGGATGTCTTGCATGGCGACCCGCGCGTCGCTGGTCAGCGCGCCGACGCTTTCGCGCGCCTCGCGCAGGGCGAGTTCGGCCTCGGTGCCGACCGCATCGGTCGTCTCGCGAATTTGGCGCAGCGTGAGCTGGCTTTCGCCGGTCAGCGTCGCGGCGCTCTCGCGAAACTGGCGCAGCGTCGGTCCGGCCTCGGCGGCCAGCGTCGCGGCGCTCTCGCGGAACTGGCGCAGCGTCGGCACCGCCTCCGCGGTCAGGGCCTCGGCGCTCTCGCGCAGTTGGCGCAGCGTCAGCTCGGCCTCGCTGGTCAGGGTCTCGGCGCTCGCGCGGAACTGGCGCAGCGTCGGCTGGGCCTCGCTGGCCAGTTGCTCGGCGCTCTCGCGCACTTCGCGCAGGGTGGCCGTCGTCTCGGCGGTCAGCGTCGCGGCGCTCTCGCGCACCTGGACCATGGTCTGCTGGGTCTCTCGGGTCAGTGTGTCGGCGTTGTCGCGCAGCTGGACGAGCGTCGTCCGCGCCTCGCCGGTCAGCGTGTCGACGTTGGCGCTGACCGAGTTGAACGCACCCTCGGCGGCGCTCAGGGTCGAGGTCGTGGCGTCGAGCAGCGCCGGCACGCGTTCGCGGATGTCGGCGACAAGCGAATTCATCTCCTCGGCGGCGCGCCGAATTTCGGCCGCCGTCGCGGCGATGTCCGCGGTCAGCGCCTCGACGTCGTCCGAGCTCTCGGCCAAGGTGTTGCCGAGGCGCCGGACGCTTTGCAGCGTGTCGGTGATCGCCGCCATGTTCTCGTCGCTGAGCAGCAGCGTCGCGCGCTCGACCAGATCGGTGAAACGGACGATGGCGCGCGGGATAGTCTCGAACAGCGCCTCGAGCGCCGACGGCACCGACGCGACGACCGGCAGCGGCTGTCCTTGCTCGGCGACCAGCCTGGGACTCTCCTTGGAGCCACCGCTGATCTGGACGTTGACCAGGCCGGTGATGCCCTGCATTTCGAGCGAGGCGGTGGCGTCTTCCTTGATCGGCGTGCCGCCGGTCACCTCGATGGTGACCAGCACCTGCTCGCTGTTGTTCGGATCGATGACGATATCGGTCACGCTGCCGACCGGAACGCCGCGGTAGCGCACCGTGCTCGACGACGTGAGCCCGCTGACCGAGCCGCGGAAGTAAATGTGATAGGCGTCGACCTCGCGGTCGATCTCGGTCTTGCCGAGCCACATGACGAAGGCGAAGAAGCCGGCGATGGCGACCAGCACGAAGACGCCGACGGCGAGGTGGTTGGCCTTGGTTTCCATCGTTACCTGTCGCCTACGTCACCTGTCGCTTACGTCGTCTGCGCGGCACGTGCCCGCGGCCCGTGGAAATAGTCGTGCACCCATGGGTGATTGTAGCGCAACATCTCGTCCATCGGGCCGACGACCAGAACGTGTTTCTCGGCCAGCACGGCTATACGGTCGCAGATTGCTCCCAGGCTGTCCAGGTCATGGGTCACCATGAAGACGGTCAGGCCCAGGGTCCGCTGCAGGTTGCCGATGAGATCGTCGAATGCCGCGGCGCCGATCGGGTCGAGCCCGGCGGTCGGCTCGTCGAGGAAGACGATCTCGGGATCCAGCGCAAGTGCGCGCGCAAGACCCGCGCGCTTGCGCATGCCGCCCGACAGTTCGGACGGATATTTGCCCGCCGCGTCGCGCGGCAGGCCGACCATGCCGATCTTGATCGCCGTGATCTCGTCGATGATCTGCGTCGAAAGTCCGGTGTGCTCGATCAGCGGCACCTGGATGTTCTGCGCCACGGTGAGCGAGCTGAACAACGCGCCGTCCTGGAACAGCACGCCCCAACGCGTCTCGATCGCGCGCCGCTCGGCGGCATTGGCCGTCGCGACGTCCTGGCCGAACACTTCGATCGAGCCGCCGGTCGGCGTGTTGAGCCCGATGATGGTGCGCAGCAGCACCGACTTGCCGGTGCCCGAGCCGCCGACGATGCCGAGCACCTCGCCGCGCCGCACCTCGAGGTCGAGGCCGTCGTGGACGACCTGCGAGCCGAACTGCGTACGCAGCGCGCGCACGCGGATCACCAATGTTTGATCGTTGCTCGGCATCGGTCGCTAGATTCCCAGATAGGCGAACATGATCGAGAACGCCGCGTCGAACACGATGACCAGGAAGATCGCCTCGACAACGGCGCGCGTCGTGTATTGGCCGACGCTCGCGGCGCTGCCGCTGACCTGGAAGCCCTCGAAGCAGCCGATCAGCGCGATCAGGAAGGCGAACACCGGCGCCTTGATGATGCCGACCCAGAAGGTCCACATCGGGATCGCGTCGAGCAGGCGTTCGACGAACTGGCCCGGGCTGATGCCGAGCGCGCCCCAGGCCAACAGGCAGCCGCCCAACAACCCCATCATGTCGGCGAAGAAGGCGAGCATCGGCAGGGTCAGCACCAGGGCGACGAGGCGCGGCAAGACCAGCACGTCCATCGGGTCGAGGCCCAGCGTGCGCATGGCGTCGATCTCCTCGCGCACCTTCATCGAGCCGATCGACGCGGTGAATGCGCTGCCCGAGCGGCCGGCAATGATGATCGCGGTGAGCAGGATGCCGATCTCGCGCAAGATCGAGACGCCGACCAGGTTGACGACGAAGATCTCGGCGCCGAATTGGCGCAGCTGGTCGGCGCCTTGATAGGCGAGTACGACGCCGATCAGAAACGAGATCAGGCCGACGATCGGCAGCGCGTCGAGGCCGGTCTTCTCCATGTGGCTGATCAGTGCCGTGAAGCGGATGCGCCCCGGATGGACGACGCTGCGGCCGAGCGCCTGGACGGTGAGGCCGAGGAACGACAGCAGCATCTTGGTCTCTTCGAGAACTTCGAAGCTCGCGCGCCCGACATGTTCGACCAGGGCGCGGATCGACGGCTCGCTGGGCGGCCGGCATTCGACGGGCGCGTCGTGCGCGTGGACCAGTTCCAACAGCGCGCTCTGTTCCGGCCGGACGCGCGTGAATTCGGCGCTGTAACCTTCGTCGCGGAATCGCGCCACGGTGCGGTAAAGGATCCAGGCGACCGCGGTATCGAGCCTCTCGACACCGCCCATGTCGATCCAGACCGACGTGGCCGTGCCGGGCGAGAGCCGGCCGAGGTCGTCGTCGAGCCGCGCGGCCTCGGCGATCGTCCAGCGCCCGCCGACCGCGACGACCATGCGGTCGCCGTCCAGTGCGGTCTTGATCCAGCCTTGTGCCTCGCTCACCCGTTCGTCCCCGCTGCTGCACGCCCGCGACCCGTCGCACGGTCGCCCGCCACAAGATCGGGCAGCTTGCGCGCGTCGTCAATGACTCGGATGCGCAGCCGGTCGCGGCGTCCGCGGACCTCGACATCGTGCTCGGGAAACGCCGCGAGGTCGACGCCGGCGTTGCGCTCGACCTCGCTGGATACGATGAGCTGGCAGGTAAACTCCTTGGTCAGCGTCTCGAGGCGGCTGGCGGTATTGACCGTGTCGCCAATCGCGGTGACGCCGATCGCCTTGGCATAGCCCATCTCGCCGACGATGGCCGGCCCGAAATGGATGCCGATGCCCATGCGCAGGGGTTCTTCCAAGTCGTTGGCGAGCGTGCGGTTGAGCTCGTCGAGCTTGTTCGACATGGCGCGTGCGCCGGCCAGCGCCTGGCGGCACGCCCGCGCGCCGTCGCCGTCGACGCCGAACAGTGCCATCACGCCGTCGCCGATGAATTTGTCGACCTGGCCACCGGCGCCCTCGATCGCCTCGCCCATCGAATGGAAATAGCGGTTGAGCACGAAGACCACGTCATAGGGCAGCTTGTGCTCGGAAAACTTGGTGAAGGCGCGGATGTCGGCGAACAGCACGGCGATCTCGCGCTCGGCGCCCTGCATGTGGCTGGGGCGCGGCCGGGCGTCGCGTGGCCCGGCGTCGGGCGGCAGCAGGGGGATGACCTCGACGTCGCAAGTTGGCCGCGTCTGGCAGGCGAGCCGGACGTTGGGCGGCACCTTGACGCGCTTCAGCACGCGGGCTTCGTCGGCGCTCGGCGGCTCGAGATCGTCGATGCCATTGCCGACACGCACGCGGCAGGTCGAGCAGCGGCCGCGGCCGCCGCATACCGAGGCGTGCGGGATGCCGGCGCCCCGGCTCGCCTCAAGGATGGTGATGCCGGGACGGGCGCGGACGCGCCGGTTGCCCGGGTAGCTGATGATGAAGACGCCGTGGCGTCGCTCCCACGCCAGTCGCGCGACGCGCGCGAGGGCGATCGCGACGACCAGTGCGACGAAGCCGTACCTCATGCGTTCGATCAGCGCGAGCGCGAAGCCGACAGCCGCCTCGTCGGGGAAGTGGAGCTCGGCGAGCGTGGCGGCCACCCAGTCGCCCTCGCGGGCGAGCAGCGCGATGGTCTGTCCGGCATTGGCGAAACCGAGCAGCGCGAGCGTCGGCAGCAACAGCGCGGTGGCGAACAGATAGGGCAGGGCGGGCGCGTACCACGGCTGCAGGCGTAGCCAGAAGTGCAGACCCATGCAGCCGTGCAGCCAGACGATGACCAGCAGAAGTGATTGAAGCGCGCCCTTCTCGGGAAAGAACTCCCACAGGATCAGCACGACGTACACGTAATTGTCTTCGACGCCATAGAGCTCGTGGAGCAGCCGCGTGCCGATGATGTGCTCGATCAGCAAGAAGGGGATGACCAGGCCGAGCACGATCTGCCCGGCTTCCCAGCCCGGCATGCGCAGCGCGCGCCGCTGGTAGAGCGACCACAGCACCAACGACAAATGGGTTGCGAAGGCGCCGTAGAGCGCCACGGTGCCGACCGGATTGCGCCACAGCGCGAGGAACCACGCGCGGCCGCGCTCGAGCTCCTCGAGCGAGATCAGGCCGAGCGCATGGTTGGCCAGGTGCGTCGTGACATAAGCGAACAGCACCAGGCCCGACCACAGCCTGAGCCGTCGGATCATGGCCCGGCCTGCGCCACCGTCGCGCGCGGCGCGTCCAGATACGACATCGGCCGGTTGGGGCGCTGCACCAGATAAAAAACCGCGACCGGCGTGGTGTCGGTGATGACGATGTCGAAGGTCGCGGTCTCGCCCGGCCTCAGCGCGCCGTTATGGAAGGTGACGAAATCGAGCGGCTCCTTGATCTCGGACGTCGATTTGAACTTGTTCGACTTGAACGGCCGGTTGGCTTGGGCGCCCTGGCCGAACGAGAGGCCGTCGAGCGTGTCCGAGGAGAGGCCGATGACCTGTTGCAGCTCGAAGTCGACGACGTTCCAGATGAAGCGGGTGCGGTTGGTGACGATCTTGCGCAGGATGAAGCCGTTCGGGTGCAGCGTGCCGGCGCGGTTGCCGAATTCCGGCGTCAGGCCGCGGATGACCAGGATCGCCGCGGTCGGCCCGGTGATCTCCTCGACCACGACGAAGGGATCGGCCTTGGTGCCGGTGCCCCAGGCGCCGAGGATGGTGAAACCACCCAGCTCGTCGGAAAAGGTAAGGCCCTCGACGGTGATCGGCCGCGCTTGCGCGGCGACTGCGAAACTTGCGACGGTGACGGCGAAAGCGATCGTCATGACACGGTGGAGAACACCCATGGCGGTCATCATCTGGGCGCGCGGCACGCCAGTCAAAGACATTCGGCTATGCGCGGAGAGCGCATCAGCCTTGCCGTCGGCACGGCCGCCACGCCCACGGCGCGGTTGACCTCGCCTGGCGCCGGGGCCATTCTTGGCGCCGAGTTCTTACATTAGGAGACGAGACATGTCGGTCACCGCCACCGCCACGACCAGCGATCAAACGCCGCTCTACGACGCCGCCGAGTGGGCAACCAGGGTGCAGCTCGCCGCCTGCTACCGGCTGATGCCCAGGTTCGGCATGACCGACCTGATCTATACCCATGTCTCGGCGCGGCTGCCCGGCAAGGACGGCAACTTCCTGCTCAACCCCTACGGCCTGATGTTCGACGAGATCACCGCCTCGAACCTGGTCGAGGTCGATCCGGACGGCAACGTCGTCGGCGACCCCGAGTGGGGCGTCAACTGGGCCGGCTTCGTCATCCACGGCGCGGTGCTGCGCGGCCGGCCCGACGTCAACTGCGCGCTGCATACCCACACCCGCGCCGGCGTCGCGGTCTCGTGCCTGGAGAGCGGCCTCTTGCCGATCAGCCAGCACGCCATGGTGTTCCACGACCGCGTCGCCTACCACGCCTACGAAGGCTTCGCCAACGAGCATGAGGCGTGTGAACGGATGTCGGCCGACCTCGGCGAGCACAACGTCCTGGTGATGCGCAATCACGGCCTCCTGACCACCGGCGAGACCGTCGGCGAGGCATTCGTGCGGATGTATTTCCTCGAGATGGCGTGCAAGATCCAGATCGACGCGCAGTCGACCGGCGCGCCGATCACGCCGGTCTCCGACGAGGTCCGCGAGCAGGTCGCCCGCGACTTCAACAAGCCGACCGACGGCAAGAATCTGGCCTGGGAAGCGCTGCTCCGCGGCCTCGACCGAACCGACCCGTCGTACCGGACCTAAGCCGAACCGCCGCCCAGATACGGCGCGTCCTGGCGTATCTCGATCAGCGTCGGGGCGTCGGCCGTGAAGGCCGCGCCCAGGGCTTCCTGGAAAGCGTCGAGGCTGTCGGGCTGCGCGGTGTGGCAGCCGAATGATTTGGCCATCATGATGAAGTCGGGGTTGCGCGGGTTGACGGCGATCTGCGGGATGTCCTGGTCGTCCATGCCGGCGCGGATCGCGCCGAGGCCGTCGTTGTTCCACAGCACG